>LLBY010000791.1_pt13 | contig 11242 bp, 10 predicted proteins | sample 1489401 | NCBI WGS metagenome assembly LLBY01 (sample SAMN04092656, study PRJNA295927) | soil metagenome | biome: Soil prokaryotic community; feature: Bulk soil; isolation source: soil from tomato rhizosphere | host: tomato cultivar Hawaii 7996 | place: South Korea | collected 2011-11-01 | reverse complement strand
GATTTGGCATCTATTTTAACCAATTCTGCCAATGGGTCTTGCAAGCGGCGTCCAATAGATACCGAACCACGAACGGTCACATCATAATTTGGAAATTCATCACGTGCAATTTTAGAAGCCGAATAAATACTGGCGCCAGCTTCACTTACTACAAACACTTGTACATCATTTTTAAAATGGATTTTTCTAATAACCGCTTCCGTTTCTCGTGATGCTGTTCCGTTCCCAATAGCAATGGCTTCAATTTGATATGCTTCTGTAAGTGAACTTATTTTTTTCATCGCCCCAAGCGTATCGTTTTTAGGTGGGTGTGGATAAATGGTTTCGTTATACAACAGGCCGCCTTGTGCATCCAAACATACCACTTTGCAACCGGTCCTAAAACCTGGGTCTATAGCCAATATGCGTTTTTCTCCTAATGGCGACCCTAACAATAACTGTTTTAAGTTTTTTGCAAATACCGAAATAGCAGACGCATCTGCTTTTTCCTTGGCATTTTGAAGCGCTTCGTTACTTAACGATGGCAACAACAAACGTTTATAAGCATCTTGAATGGCCCATTGAATTTGTTCTGAACACTCATTGTTAGAACGAATGATCCTATCTTCAATTTTAGCTAAAGCTTTGTCGTCATCAATATCGATTTTCAATTTAATAAAACCTTCACTTTCAGCTCTTAAAATGGCAAGTAACCTATGTGATGGAATTCTGCTTAAGGACTCTTCCCAATCAAAATAATCCCGGAATTTTTGAGCGTTTTCATCATCTATTTTCGATTTCACTACTTTCGTAGCAATCATTGCAAAACGTTCTAATTGCTGACGAATGTTGTTACGAATATCGGTTCGTTCATTAATCCATTCGGCAATAATATGGCGTGCTCCTTCTAGGGCATCTTCTACCGAAGTTACTTCACCTTTTACATATTTAAACGCTATCGATTCAACATCATTGGCATTTTGACTCATAATAATTTTTGCCAAAGGCTCAAGCCCCATTTGCCTTGCTGTTTCCGCTTTGGTTTTTCTGCTTTTCTTAAATGGCAAGTATAAATCTTCAAGCATCGTTAAATCTTGTGCTGCTTCAATTTTTTGCTTTAGTTCGGAAGTTAACACCCCTTGTTCTTCCAAGGCTTTTAAAATGGCTGTTTTTCTTTTTTCTAGAGCTTCAAATTGTTCTTTATACTTTACAATATCACCAATTTGAACCTCATCTAAATTACCTGTCCGCTCTTTTCGGTAACGCGATATGAACGGAATAGTACAATCTTCATTTAGTAATTCAATCGTATTTTTTATGGAAATTTTTGGAAGTTCTGTGTGTGAAATTATAAAATCTAATAATTGGTTCATTAAGTTTGTTTTAAATGAAAAATCCCGTTTTCAAATTAACATTGAAAACGAGATTTATACAAATTTATATTAAGAATAATTAATTTCCTGAATTAATTTCCTGCTTGTGATTTAGCTTCTTGGATCATCTTTTCATTTGGCAAGATTGCTACGTTTACACGTCTGTTTTTAGCACGTCCCTCGGCAGTTGAATTGTCATGCATTGGTTGTGTTTCACCAAACCAATTGGTTGTTAATCTTCCTGAAGATATACCATTACTAGATAAGTAATTCGTTACCGCATATGCTCTGTTTTTAGAAAGCGTCATGTTATAATCTTCAGCGCCTTGGCTATCGGTGTGCCCTACAACCAAAATATTAGTATCTGGATATTCTTTAAAAACACTAATTAGCTTATTCAAACTTTGTTGAGACGCAGAATTTATATTGTATTTATTCGTATCAAAATACACGCCGCTACTTTCATCAAAAGTTACCACAATACCATCGTCAACACGCTCTACTTTTGCTCCAGGTATTTCTTCTTCAATCTTTTGGGCTTGTTTATCCATTTTGTTACCAATAAGCACCCCTGCGGTACCTCCTACAACACCTCCTATAACAGCACCTAATTCACCATTACCACCTTTACCAACATTGTTACCAATAATGGCTCCTAAAATAGCACCACCAGTAGTACCAATAACAGCACCTTTTTGTTTGTTATTTGCATTTTGAATTGCTTTACAGTTTGTTAAACTTATGGCTACAACAAGTGTAAAAAGTAAAATTCCTGCTTTATTTATAATTGTTTTCATCTGTTTATATTTATTATTTTTTAATTGTCAGATGGAACACCCTAAATAATCATGCTCGTGTGTGAAGCATTTTCTCATGGGTGTTTCATCTGCTTTAATATTTATTCTGCTTTAGTATTTATTTTTATTTTTTTGAAAAATTCATATTTATCGTAAACGAGCTACCTCCAACATTTACCGATTGCTGCCATTGCATGTCATATTCTGATAAAGCAGAAAGTTTTAACCTAAACCCTTGATTGGTTTCCGATTTATGCTTTTCATTGGTAGGCTTAAGCAAAAAGTCATACAAACCTGTTTCGGCATCTACTTCTTGAATTGTAAACACAAAATGTCTTTCGCCTGTTGGACAACTGGCATCGTTAATGGTATAAACTCCAGTATTATTATTAGGAACAAATTGCCAGGTACTGCCTTCAAAACAAGCCTTAGAAGCGTCGTTAAATAACGTGACATTGTAAGTTCCCGTTTGGCTATAGTTTATTGAACTTAACACCCAATCGCCTTTAATGACTTTTTTAGATACTCTTACGGTTTTAGAAGCTCCGCAACTTATTAAACTTATTGCAACAAATAATAAAATTAACTTTTTCATACATTTTGAATTTAATTACCATACAAAGATGCAACTCTGTTCTTATATTTTTGTTATAAAATTATTAATTTTGATTATAAAATTCCCACTCTAGTAGTTTGTCGATACTGGCAGTTAATTTTTAATATTAACATGTATTGCACTACTATTTTTATCCCGCCCAGAACTGACCGAAAAAGCAGTTCTAATCTCTCCCACGGAGAGGTGAATTGGACAAGAGCAAAGCGAACTGGAGAAACAAAGAGGCTGTCTAAAAAGTCCTTTAAATTTAATTTGTCAGGTTGAGCTTGTCGAAACCGATATTGATTATCAGTAATTAAACTATTTCGACGAGCTCAATATGAACTTAGACTTTTTAGACAGCCTCAATAATTTATGATTAAAAAGAAGGTTTATTCTGTTTTAACAGCTTTAAAAATAGCTAAGGGTGCCATTTTTGCTTTGTTTAAAGTCATGGTGTTACCATTAAGCGAATAGTTATCTGCTTTTTCTAAAACAGCCATAAATTGATTTTCAACCTCCATATCAATACATGCCATTAAAGTAGCGGTCATTTTAGACAGCATTATTTGGTTGCCTTCTTTAAGTTGGTAAGTACCGCTAAAATTATTGCAACTGCCATGACCAAAAACCTTATTGTCTTCGTCTGAAAACATGATGAATGCTTCTTTATCGCTGACATCTTTACCCATTAATGTTACTAACTTCCATTTAATATTTTTAATAGAAACGGGGTCTTTTGTTATGCTTGTTTCGGATGCCTGGTTTTTAGAATTTGTATGAGTTGATTTTTTAGAAGTATCACAACTTATTAATAATACAAATATTGCGAACAAATTTACGGTAATTGATTTCATAGCTTATTTATTTTATCTTTTTAACGAAGAACCCATTTAAAGTTTTTCAATTTGCTAAAAAATTGCTGATTTCAAAAACTTTAAATGAGCTCGAAACAAAAAGCAGACCAATATTTAAATTGAAGTCTGCTTGTATAAAATTATTAAGATTGAGTTTTTATAGAAACTACGCCACTTTTTGAAGCAAATCGAAGCAAGGGCATTTTTTACAACGCTTGTCCTCGCTTTTTTTATATTTTTCACAGCAGCTACTCTTTGCTTTACTTGGAAGTTTAACTCCCGCTTTTTCAAGTTTTTTTAGCGCTTTTTTTTGTTTCTTTTTGCCCAAGTGACTTATTTGTAAATAAATAACGGGCAAAAATAACTATTTTTATTAAATCTAAATAAGATTAAATGTTAAAATTATTGAGGACTTTGATTTGATGCCGAATTAACCGTTAAGGAAACAATGTCCCTATCAAATAAATACAAGCCCCCTTTGTCATCTCCAATCAAGTTTATCTTGTCTAAAATAGTACGCGCCATGGCTTCTTCTTCTATTTGTTCGGCGACATACCATTGTAAAAAGTTATGGGTTGAATAATCTTTTTCTTGTAAACTTATATGCACTAATTCGTTGATGCTTTCTGAAACAAAAATTTCGTGCTTATAAAGTTCTTCAAACATTTCCTTAAACGATTTAAAAGTTACGTTTGGCGCAGCAAGCGCTGATACTTGTGCATGCCCGCCACGTTCGTTAATATACTTTACCAATTTAAGCATATGGTCGCGTTCTTCTTGAGATTGTTTGTACATAAACCCAGCAACCCCTTCAAGCCCTTTCACTTCTGCCCAACACGCCATGGCTAAATAAATTTGTGACGATTCGGCTTCTATACGCACTTGATTATTAAGTGCTTTTTCTATATTTTTTGATAACATAATTTTGGGTTTTTCGTAAAGTTAATGAATTCTTTTATCTAGAGCAATTTGACGTATGTATAAAATAATTTCTTTTTTTTAGAGATTCAATTCGAATAAATTATCTTAATTTTAATACGAATGATAGTATAACAATTATTGATACTAAAAATATTAGATAAACAAAAAACAATCCTAAAATTTTAAAAACGTCTTTTTCCTTATCATTATTAACATATGTCTTTAATAAAGTTATAAAAGTAAAAAGTATTATAAAAAGTGTAACAAGAATTAAAAATTGATCTTCAAACTTTACATCTTTTGTAATTGTAGAAATTCCACCAAAAACTAGTGCTATTATAGCACTAAAAATACCTAAAAGTTCTATGTTTTTTTTAAAATTATCTTTTATTTCGTTATGTAGATTTTCTTTTTCCCCTCCGTAGATCTCCATCAATGATGTAATATTTAAAAGACTCTTTATTTCATTTTCAATTCTCAAAATAAAAGCATTTATGAAAGCAATAAAATCATCATATTTTTCAAAATCTATAGGTAAAGAAAATGATGATGAGCTAAATACATCAATCATTTTGCCTTCATCAATTGTATATTGTCTTATTGATTCTGAATACGGCAATTGATAAGCATAATTTAAATGGTTCTTTGACCATTTTAAGTTTAGTTTAAAACTTTCAAAATAATCTTTCAAAAAACTCAAAGCTATTGAAGCTTCTTGTATATAATTTTTAGATCTATCATCCTTAAGTGAACTATTCAATATTTTTTTATCTATGTATTGACATAAAAAGTCACAAATTTTATAGTATGGAAAAAAATTATTGATACAAGACCTATTTTGTAATATTTGAATCCGTTTTAAATCTTTTTCTATTAATTCCATTACATCATTTATATCTAAAGAAGTCGTCGATAATTTAGATTTCAATTTTTCAGAAAAAACATTATTAGATATATAATTTTCAATAATGTCAATTGAATACTTATCTAGTTTAATATTCAAATTTAATTGGATTTCATTTATATCATTTTCCAAAGACTCTAAAGAATCAATATCATTTTCTAAATCTTTAAAATATTTTGTTAACGCATGAAAATCTAAGGCAGATATTTTTCCAATATTTAATATTCTTTTAGCATTCCTTTTAAGAGATATCGCTTTTTCAGAATTTTCCTCACTCAAAAAATGATTTATTGAATATTCATCCCAATACTCAAAAATCCCTAAACTTAGTTTATGAGAATTCAAATCAAAATCTGTTTCTTCTCCTAAAAACACATAATTTTCGTTATGAATATTTTCTTCTTTACGTTTTCTAATTATAAATTTTCTAATTAAAAAAATCGATTTATCAATTAAGACTGGAATAATCTTAGAAATTGTAGAATTTGGTGTGTTTTGAAAGAATTTATCACAATCTAAAAGTTGATTTTTAGAAAGCAATAAATCTTGTAGTTCTTTGATTTCATATTTCAATACAAAATCTTTTCGAAGAAGAAAAAAATTATTTTTTACTAATTTAAGAAGATGCTTTTGAATATCACTACCATCATTATTTACTAAATATTCTAGGATATCATTAGTTTGATCTGAAAGGTCAAACAATGTATTCAAACTAGGATTTTCCACATATCTTAAAAGATGCTTTGCATTTGATTTATATTCAATCAAACAATCTTTTAATATAGATAAAGGATTTTTTTCTTTTATTATATCTTCAAGAGATAGTACTAAATCCTCATTTATTGACTTATCAAATTGAACATATTGAATGCTGCCAGATAGATTAATAATATTATCAACTTCTTTAATGAATTCATTAAAGAAACATTCTCCTGCTATAATAGAGTAATTAAGACTTTCAAAACATTCAAGTAAAATAGAATCCGAAAATTCTCTTAGTCTAATTTTAAAAAAATCAGGAAATATTTTATTATAAAATTCGTCCTCTTCATTAAAATCATGTTCTTTTAGATCCTCCTTTGTTTTTTCAATTATAGAAGCTGACCAATCAATTTTAGATAACTCCGTGATTTCTTCTTGGATTTTATTTATCCATAAACACTTCATTAAGCTAGATCAATATTAATTATTTTAATATCATTAATTATTTCATTGTCAGGAATAACCGACGAATACTTGCTTTGAGCACGAGCTATTGCATAATTTTTTTTCCAGCAATTCCATTTATGAGATAAATCAACCAAAGTACCTGCGTCTGCAACAATTAAACGCGGCTCTTTTTGTTTTAAAATATGAATAGAGTTTTTTACCTCAACTAACAAATCTTCATCAATATTTGGTAATAATCTATTAGAGTCAAATTTTATTTTAAAATTACTTATCTCAAAATTAATTAAATCATTATTATTCCTAACATAGGCATAGGTTGTGGTTTCTACAGGGCCATAAGGCATTGCAAAAAACTCATAATTATCTAATAAAATAGTGTTTTTTTCGCTGTTTATTGCTGAAACAAAGAACTGTAATTTAATTAATTTTAAAATACTGAAATCATTTTCTTCATTAAATTGAGCATCCGCAATACCATGATATTCTTTGTACCATTCTTTGAGCTCAAACACGATATGTTTGAAAATATCTATTTGTATATCCATATGAGATTTAATGAAATTTCTTCTGTAATTTATGAAATAATTCTTAGATTTTAAATCTTTTAATAAAAAATTAATAATAATCTAACTTATCTGCAATCCATTAGGCACACTAGCATCGTCAGGATTCACAAACACCAATTTGCCTTCTGCGGTTTCGGTCATTAAAATCATGCCTTGACTTTCAACACCTCGCAATTCTCTTGGAGCTAGGTTTACTAAAACTGTTACTTTTTTTCCAACGACTTCTTCAGGTGCAAAACTTTCGGCAATACCAGAAACAATGGTACGTACATCAATTCCTGTATCCACTTTTAAAACCAATAGCTTTTTTGCTTTTGGCATTTTTTCAGCTTCTAAAATAGTGCCCACACGCATATCTAATTTTGTAAAATCGTCGAAAGTGATTTCTTCTTTTTGTGGTTGCGGAACCTGTGCTGAGCTTGTCGAAGCATTGGCTTTTTTACTGGATTCTAATTTATCCAGTTGAAATTGAATGGTTTCATCTTCAATTTTTGAGAATAACAATTCGGCTTCACCTATTTTGTGTCCAACGGGAAGCAATACTTCTTTAATTGAAACATCGCTCCATTGAGATGCTTCGACAAGCTCAGCATGACTAGCGTTTCCATTATTTTGGTTCGATTTAAAATTAAGAATTTTCTTCAATTTATCAGAAGTAAACGGCAAAAAGGGTTCGCTTAACGTTGCTAAAGCAGATGCTATTTGTAATGCCACATACATAATGGTTTGTGTACGTGCCTCATCTACTTTTATAACTTTCCAAGGTTCTTCATCAGCTAGATATTTGTTACCAAGTCGTGCCAAATTCATAAGTTCTGTTTGCGCTTCTCTAAAACGGTAGCGTTCAATAGAACTCGAAATCACGTCTGGATATGCTTTTACTGCAGCTAATGTTTCTTCATCTACCTGCGATAATTCATTAGGAACAGGCACGATGCCGTTGTAATATTTATTTGTTAACACCACCACACGGTTGATGAAGTTTCCAAAAACAGCTACCAATTCGTTATTATTTCGTGCTTGAAAATCTTTCCAAGTAAAATCATTATCCTTTGTTTCGGGTGCGTTGGCAGTTAAGGCATAACGCAAAACATCCTGTTGCCCAGGAAATTCTATAAGATATTCAGGTAACCAAACGGCCCAATTTTTTGAGGTCGACAATTTATTGCCTTCTAAATTTAAAAACTCGTTAGCTGGCACATTTTCTGGTAGAATATAACTGCCTTCAGCCTTTAACATCGCAGGGAAAATAATACAGTGAAATACGATATTGTCCTTTCCTATAAAGTGTACCAATTTGGTATCATCACTTTTCCAATAAGGTTCCCAATCTTTTCCTTCACGTTGTGCCCATTCCTTAGTTGATGAAATATAGCCAATAGGTGCATCAAACCATACATACAGCACCTTACCTTCACCACCTTTAACAGGTACCGGAATACCCCAATCTAAATCACGGGTTACCGCACGAGGGCGCAAACCATCATCAATCCACGATTTAACCTGTCCGTATACATTCGGTTTCCAATCCTTTTTGTGACCTTCTAAAATCCATTCACGTAAAAACGCTTCATGCTTATCTAAAGGTAAAAACCAGTGTTTGGTTTCTTTTAAGGTGGGCACATTGCCTGTTAATGCCGATTTAGGGTTAATTAAATCGGTAGCATTTAAACTCGTTCCGCATTTTTCGCATTGGTCACCATAAGCTTCCTCATTACCACACTTTGGGCACGTCCCTGTTACAAATCTATCAGCTAAAAACTGGTTGGCTTTTTCATCGTACAATTGCTCGGTGGATTCTTCAATAAACGCTCCTTTATCGTACAAGGTTTTAAAAAATTCTGAAGCTGTTTCATGATGGATTTTAGCCGATGTACGCGAATAATTATCAAACGAAATACCGAACTCTTCAAATGATTGTTTTATAATGGCATGGTATTTATCAACCACATCTTGCGGTGACACGCCTTCATTTTTGGCTTTAATGGTAATAGGTACGCCATGTTCGTCGCTTCCGCCAATAAAAACCACATCGTTTCCTGTTAAGCGTAAATAGCGTGCATAAATATCGGCTGGCACATACACCCCTGCTAAATGCCCAATGTGTATGGGACCGTTGGTGTAAGGTAATGCAGAGGTAATAGTGTATCGTTTTGGTTTGTTCATCATTTTAAAACTAATGTCAGGTCGAGCGCAGTCGAGACCAAATTTAAAAACCTCTCGCAAGCTGCGCTTTTATCTTCAAATAAAATATATTTTCATTTTTGATAATGCTCAAGGGCACAAAAGTATTTTAGAATACTTTATTTAAAGCCGCAAAAGTACACAATTTGACTGCTATTTAGAAAAAAAATGTACATTTACATTATGTCTAGAATCACATTAATTACAATCCTACTTTGTGCTGTTTTTTTATTTGGAAATACAAGTATTACGGCACAAAACACAAACTTAAACAAAACGACTACTTTAATGCGTCCACCTTATTTAAAAACAGGCGATACCATTGCCATTGTTGCACCATCGGGCATTTTAAAAAACCGAACTGCCGAAATTGAAAAAGCCAAAAACCTACTTAAAAGTTGGGGCTTATTTGTAGAAGTTGGAAAAAACGTGTTTAACCAAAACAACCATTTTGCAGGAACTGACGGGGAGCGTTGTGAAGATTTACAAAAAGCGATGGACGATCCGAAAATCAGTGCCATTTGGTGCGCTCGTGGGGGCTACGGCACAGTACGGATTTTAGATAAATTGAACTATGCTGAATTTAAGAAACACCCAAAATGGATTATTGGGTATTCCGATATTACCGCACTTCATAATCAACTCCATAATGAAGGTTTTGAAAGTTTACACGCCCTGATGTGTACTAGTTTACAAGACGACGCCAACACCATTAAAGAAACCATTTCAACTTTTAAAGAGGCGCTTTTTGGCAACGCCTTAGCTTATACTTTGGAAGGTTCCAAGTATAATAAAACAGGCACAACTACTGGGCAGCTAGTTGGTGGAAATTTAAGTATTTTATATAGCATGTTGGGGTCTAAAACGAGTATCGATACGTCTGGTAAAATTTTATTTATTGAAGAAATTGGCGAATACCATTACCATTTAGATCGTATGTTACAAGGTTTAAAACGTGCGGGTTATTTTGAAAATTGCAAAGGCGTTTTAGTCGGCGACATTACTAAAGTCAGAAAGAATACAACGCTTTGGGGAAGCACTACAGAACAACTTATTTTAGACGCTTTGGCAGAATACAATTTCCCGATTACCTTTAATATGCCTGCAGGACACGAAAAAGATAATCGGGCTTTGATTTTTGGGAGAACGGTTCGGTTAACAGTAAGCAGCGAACAGTCTACAGTTATTTTTGACAATTAATAATACTAACAAGGGTCGATAAAAGTCCATTGTAAAACGACTTCAAATAAAATAGCATCCGAGATAATATCGTCCTTTAAACCATTGAGCCAACTTTTAGATTCGTAATTAATGTCCCAACGGGTTCTATCAATAATAAAATTTGTTTTCATTATTTCCTTGTTTTCAAGAACCTCGAGTTTTGCTTTAAAATGGATGGGTTTGGTTATGTTTTTTATAGTCAACCTCGCTTTTACATCAATATAATTATCGTCTCTGTAGAAGACATTAGTTATATTTAAACTTGCCTCAGCATAGGTGTCAACAGCAAAAAAATCGTCACTTTTTAAATGGTTTACCAACATCTCATTATATTTCCCATCGGTATTTTTAATGGATTTCATATTAATTACAAAATCCCCTCCAAGCAGTTTTCCATCCTTTTTAAGCACCTTCCCACTTTTAAAATTAACGGTTCCATAATGTTTATTGACTTTAAATAGATTAGATCCTTCCCATTTTATGATGCTCTTATCTGCTTCTATTTCCACCCTATCTGGTGTTGTACCATAATGAGCAATATTAAGTACCGTAATTTGGCTGTTTAATGTTCCATTAAAACAGCTCATTGTCATAACTATTAAGATAACTTTTTTCATATGTAGATATTTATTGTTTTTTAAAGGTCATATAGACACGAGCGATAGCGAACTGGCG
>LLBY010025120.1_pt4 | contig 11245 bp, 8 predicted proteins | sample 1489401 | NCBI WGS metagenome assembly LLBY01 (sample SAMN04092656, study PRJNA295927) | soil metagenome | biome: Soil prokaryotic community; feature: Bulk soil; isolation source: soil from tomato rhizosphere | host: tomato cultivar Hawaii 7996 | place: South Korea | collected 2011-11-01 | reverse complement strand
GATGAAGGAAATTATAGATATGATTCTGCTATTTTTTTAAAGGCTGGTAGTTTTAATACAAATGTAAATTTAGGTAATGACAGAACAGTTGCAAATGGAAATCCTGTTTGTAGTAGTTTTGATTTGAATACCTCTTTAACAGGAAATCATAAATGGTTTTTAAACGGAAATGAAATCATAGGAGAAACTAACTCTACTTTAACAGTCACTCAAAACGGAACATATTCTGTAGAAGTCACCATTCCTGGCTGCACACCTTCTCCAACGGACGAAATAATAATTGAATTTGCCCCATATTTAATACAAAGTACTAACACAACTTTTCCTGAATGTGATAATGATAATGTACAAGATGGTTTTAGTTCTTTTAGTTTAAATTCTATTATTCCTTTTCTATTTACGAATTTACCAACCAATTACCAAGTAAGTTTTTTTGAAAGCTCAAGCTCTACAAATCCGCTACCATTAACTTATCAAAACACTATTCCTTATCAACAAACAATTTATGCTAAAATAACTAACATACCAAATTGTTATGATAATATTTCATTTCCAATTACATTGGTTGTAAATACTTTTGAAGAAGATATTGTAGATGAAACTATCGGTATTTGCGAAAACAATTCTATCATTTTAGATGCTGGAAATGGTTTCTTTTCTTACACATGGAATACAAATCCAACACAAACTAGCCAAACTATTTCAGTATCTAATTCGGGTATTTTTACAGTTACCCTAGAAAATGCTTCAGGTTGTTTTAAAACTAAAACTTTTACAGTCATTGGTTCAGAAATAGCGACTATCGAGAATATTGAAATTAATGATTTTGCTGAAAATAACACAGCAACAATATTTGTGTCAGGTAATGGTTTATATGAATATTCACTTAACGGATGGGATTACCAAGATACTGCTATTTTTGAAAATCTTGCCTCAGGTGAATATACAGTGCATGTAAATGATAAAAACAGCTGTGGATTAGTCACAAAATCCTTTTATATTCTAGATTATCCGAAATTTTTCACACCAAATGGAGATGGATACAACGATACTTGGCAAATTAAAAATTTAATCAAGCAAGACTTACAAGATAGTGCTATATACATTTTTGACAGATATGGTAAATTAATTAAGCAAATTAGTCCCATAAGTGAAGGATGGAATGGTACTTATAACGGTAATCAGCTTCCTTCAGGTGATTATTGGTTTGTTCTTGAAAAGAAAAATGGTTCTCACATAAGAAGTCATTTTACACTTAAACGATAATATTTACAATTAAACTTCGTTTTCTTTAAAACACAAAAAATTAAAATTATTTTTCGAAGTTTTTCAACCAAAAAACCAGCATTTATTTAGAATTTAAATCCCAAAAAAATACTTTTATAGTATATTTGCGGTTATAATTGTTTACACACAAAATGAAGTACATCTTAGTATTATTTAGTTTTTTCTTATCACAAGCTATAATTTCACAATATATTTCTATTGATGAAAATTATACACCTCAACAATTAGTTGAAAATGTATTAATCAATAGTAGTTGCGCTTCAATTAGTAATGTTTCTGTAACAGGAGCAAATTTTCCAACTGGTGAACTATCTTATGGTTACTTTAGTGGTGCAGGAACAACTTTTCCTTTTCAAGATGGAATCATTTTGAGTACTGGAAGGGTATCTATCGCACCTGGTCCAACAACTCCAACTGCTGATGGAGGTGATAATATTGTTTGGAATGGAGATACTGACCTCGATCAAATTTTAAATGTAAACTCTAGTAATGCAACAGTTTTAGAATTTGATTTTATTCCTTTAGGTGACATGATTAGTTTTGATTATATTTTTTCTTCTGAAGAATATGAACAAAATACTAATTATCCTTGTATATATTCAGATGGCTTTGCTTTTCTCTTAAAACCTGTTGGAGCTTCCTCATATCAAAATTTAGCTCTAATTCCTAATACATCAATTCCAGTAAAAGTAACTACCGTTCACCCTTTAATAACAGCTAATGGTGGTTGTCCGGCTCAAAACGAACAGTATTTTGACCAATTTAATCCTACTGAGTACCCTACTGTATATAACGGACAAACAGTAGTTTTAACAGCACAATCAAGCGTAGTTCCTGGAACACAATATCACATCAAATTAGTTATTGCTGATGAAGATGATGCTCGTTTCGATTCTGCTATATTTTTAAAAGGAGGAAGTTTTAATTTAGGTATTGATTTAGGTCAAGATAGAACAATTGCTGATGAAAATCCAGTTTGCCCCTCAGAAGATTTAACTTTAGATGCTACAGCAACTGGAGTACAAACCTATCAATGGTTCTTCAATAGTAACCCAATAACCGTTCCTTCAACTGATCCACTTTTAACACTTCCTGCTCCTCATGATCCAAATACTCAAAACGGAACATATTCAGTTGAGCTTGTATACAATGCTACTTGTAGTACTACTTCAGAAATTGAACTAGAATTTGCACCAGATTTAACTATATTACAAGATGTTTTCACAACTTGTGATGATGATGCAATTCAAGACGGAATTCGTACATTCAATTTAAATACTATAGCAACTCAAATTTTTCAAAATTTACCAAATGGCTATACGGTTAGTTTTTACAATAATGACACATCAACCACAAAATTAAATTCAAATTTTACTAATACTATTCCATTCCAACAAATAATTTATGCAAGAGTGGATAATTTAGGATATTGTTATAACATTCCTATTACTTTAAACGTAAATATTTTTAATGAAATTGCTTTAGACCAAACTGTTTATTTATGTACTGGTTCATCAATTATTTTAGATGCAGGTTCTGGTTTTAATTCCTATTCATGGAACACCACTCCTACACAAAATACACAAACAATAACAGTCACGACTGGTGGAGAATATTTAGTAACTTTAGAAAATGCAACTAATTGCTTTAAAACTATAACAATTACAGTAATTGAATCTAGCATAGCAACAATAGAAAATATTAACATTGTAGATATTGCAGATAACAATACAGCCACTATAATTCCTTCTGGTAATGGTATCTATGAATTCTCTTTAAATGGAATTAATTATCAAGATTCTGCTACTTTTAACAATCTAGTTGCTGATGAATATACTGCTCATGTAAGAGATAAAAACGGTTGTGGTGTTACTTCTGAAACATTTTATATTTTAGATTACCCAAAGTTTTTCACACCTAATGGTGATGGTATTAATGATGCTTGGAAAATCGAAAATTTAGAAAAAAGAGGCTTAGAAAGCAGCAAAATTTATATTTTTGACAGATTTGGAAAACTATTAAAACAAATTAATCCTTTAGGTAATGGTTGGAACGGAACTTTTAACGGTAATCTATTACCCGCTTCAGATTATTGGTTTGTATTAGAGTTAACCAATGGAAAAACAGTAAAGAGTCATTTCTCAATGAAACGATAAAAAATGCTTAAAAACTTACTTTTTATAGCTTTAGGTGGTGGCATTGGAAGTGTCCTACGTTATCTTTGTAACCTATTCATAAACAAAATTTATCCAAATAAAGCTTATATTGCTACGCTTTTTGTAAATATAATTGGTTGTTTTATCATAGGTTTATTAGTCGGATATTTCCAAAAAAATCAAACAGAAAACGAAGCCTTTAAATTATTATTAATAACTGGTTTGTGTGGAGGATTTACCACTTTCTCTACATTCGGACTAGAAAATTTTAATCTTTTACAGTCACAAAACTATTTATTAACACTATTATACATCATGTTATCAGTCATTCTTGGTATAACATTTGTAGGAATAGGCATATACTTAACAAAATAAAATGCTTTCAGAAAAAGAAATTACAGAAATAAAATCATTATTAAGTACTCCAAAAAAAATTACAATTATTTCACATAGAAATCCAGATGGAGATGCCATGGGTTCTTCATTAGGATTACTTCACTTTTTAAAGCAACTTAATCACGAAGTAGTTTTTATTTCTCCAAACGAATTTCCTGATTTTTTAGCTTGGTTGCCTGAAACCTACAAAATAGTAATATTTGAAAGAGAATATGACAAAGCACTACCTATTTTACAAAATAGTGATCTTATTTTTACTTTAGATTTTAATGCAATACATCGAACAGGTGATGCCATGCAAAAAGTATTAGAAACACTTTCTAATCCTATGATTATGATAGATCATCATCAATTACCAGACAATTACGCTAAATACACTTTTTCAGATGTAAGTTATGGTTCTACTTGTCAAATGATATATGATTTCATAAATGCATTGGGCTACAATAATTTAATCAATAAAGAAATTGCAACTTGTTTATATACAGGAATTGTTACCGATTCTGGAAGCTTCCGTTTTCCAAAAACAACTTCAGAAACTCATAAATGTGTAGCCAATTTAATTGAAAAAGGAATAAACAATAGTGAAATACACAATTTATTATTCGATAATTCTAGCTATGAGCGCTTACAATTACTTGGAAAAGCACTACAAAATCTAAGAATTCTACCAGAACACAAAGCCTCTTATATTACCCTAAGCCAAGACGAATTAAATGCATTTGACTACAAAAAAGGAGACACTGAAGGAATCGTAAACTATGGTTTAAGTATTCAAGGAGTTGTAGTTACAGCAATTTTTATTGAAAACAAAGAAGAAGGAATTATAAAAATCTCATTTAGATCTCAAGGCGATTTTGATGTAAATGAATTTGCTAGAAAACATTTTAATGGAGGTGGACACATAAATGCAGCTGGTGGAAAATCTTTTTCAACTTTAGAAGAAACAGTCAATCAATTTATTGCTATTTTAGCAGAAGAAAAAAAATAAAAATGAAAAAATTATTTCCAATATTTGCATTACTAATCCTATTAGCAGCTGGTTGCTCAAAACAACAAGCAAGAAAACCTATTTCGAAAACGGATGGAAATTTCATTAAAGAATCTATCGAACGAAATAAAAAGCTAATTGCTGGTGAAGAACAATTAATTGATTCCATTATAAAAAAAGACACATTAAAAGAATACATTGCTTCTAATAAAGGCTATTGGTATAAATATATTACTAAAATAGAAGAAAACACAAATTTTCCAGTAAAAGGAGATATCGCTTATTTTGATTACGAAATCAATAATATTAAAAATGCTGTCATTTATTCCAAAGAAGAATTAAAAACGCAACAATATGTGGTAGACAAGCAAAACATAATGATGGGATTAAGAGATGGAATCAAACTAATGAAAAAAGGAGAAACAGTTACTTTTTTATTTCCTTCACACATGGGATTTGGTTATCACGGAGACGATAACAGAATTAAACCTAACGAACCATTAATTTGTACCGTAATTTTAAAAGACATAAAAAGAGATACCATTCAATAATAATTTATATTTATGAAACATTTAAGCATTTTTTCATTAAGCATTTTTCTTTTTTTCATTTCATGTAATGACAAATTTTCAAAATTTGAAGATGGAATGTATGCCAATATTGAAACTAACAAGGGTGATATTGTTGTAAAATTAGAATTTGAAAAAACTCCTATTACTGTTGCCAATTTTGTTTCTCTAACCGAAGGAAAAAACCCTTTTGTTTCAGAAGAGCACAAAGGAAAACCTTTTTATGATGGATTGACATTTCACAGAGTGATTCCAGATTTCATGATTCAAGGTGGTGACCCTGCTGGTGATGGCTCTGGAAATCCTGGCTATAAATTTAAAGATGAATTTCATCCCGATTTAAAACACAACAAAGGAGGAATTCTTTCAATGGCAAATGCAGGTCCAAAAACAAATGGAAGTCAATTTTTCATTACTCATAAAGAAACTCCTTGGTTAGATAATGTACACACCGTTTTTGGTGAAGTCATGGATGGAAAACAAGTAGTAGATTCTATTCAAGTGAGTGACACCATTAGAAAAATAACCATTATTAGAAAAGGTGTTGATGCTAAAAAATTTGATGCTGTAAAAATCTTTAAAGATTATTATTCAGTCGAAGCTGAACAACAAAAAAAGGAAGCTGAACAACAAAAACTTGAGGCTGAAAAAATTGAAGTTATTAAAAAAGCTAAATCTGAAGAAATTAGCAAACTTCAAATTGAAGGAACTAAAACTAAATCGGGTTTAATTTATAAAATACTATCAAGTGCTGATGGAAAAAAACCAAAAAAAGGTAAAGAAATTTATGTTAGCTATGCTGGTTTTCTTGAAAATGGTACCTTATTTGACACGAATAGAGAAGAAATGGCAAAAGAATTTGGAATTTATAACCCAATGAGAGCACAACAAATTGGATACAAACCTTTTCCTTTCCCTTATGGTGAGAAACAAGGACTAATAGCTGGATTTATAGAAACTTTTGAAATGCTTAAATACAATGAAAAAATTTTAGTTTTCATTCCTTCTAATTTAGCCTATGGAACACAAGGCTTCCAAGACTCAAGAACAGGTCGTATGATGATAGACCCAAATACAAACTTAGTATTTGAAATAGAAATCTTAGAAAACATGCCAAATTAATTATACAAACAATGAATACAAAAAAAATAGCCCTACTTTTTACACTATTAATAAGTACTTTTTATACTTCAACTGCACAAAAAGCAGAAGGATTATTTGCTGAGATAACCACATCAAAAGGAAAAATAGTACTACAACTAGAATTTGAAAAAACTCCAGTAACAGTTGCTAATTTTGTGTCTCTAGCTGAAGGAAAAAACAACTTTGTTAAAAACGATTTAAAAGGAAAACCTTTTTATGATGGTTTAAAATTTCATAGAGTAATTGCAAATTTCATGATTCAAGGAGGTGATCCACAAGGAACAGGTGGAGGTGATCCAGGTTATAAATTTGAAGACGAAATTGTAGCTGAATTAAAACATGATAAAGCAGGTATCCTTTCTATGGCAAATGCTGGACCAAGTACAAATGGTAGCCAATTCTTTATTACGCACAAAGAAACTCCTTGGTTAGATGGTAAGCACACTGTTTTTGGCCATGTAACTGAAGGGCAAGATGTTGTTGATGCAATTGCTCAAAATGATGTTATTGAGAAAGTGACAATCATTAGAAAAGGGAAATTGGCTAAAAAATTCAAAGCAGATAAGGTTTTTGAGAATTATTTTAAAGAAAAAGAAGAAAAAGAAAAAATTAAAGCTCAAGAACGTAAAGAACTAGAAGCAAAACTGGTACAAACCATTGCTAATAAAAAAGCCTATTTTGTTACTAATAAAGAAAAAGCCATTGAATTACCTTCAAGTTTGAAATACATAATAATACAAAAAGGTACTGGTGAAAAACCTGAAAATGGTACTCAAGTATATATTCATTATGCAGGTTATTTTGAAGATGGAAAACTATTTGAGAGTAGCTATGAAGAAGTAAGTAAAGAATATGGTAAATTTGATCAAAACAGAGCTAACCAAAATGGATATGCTCCTTTTCCATTTCAATATGGAAACAAAACTGGTTTAATTTCAGGATTCCTAGAAGGCATTAATAATATGAGTTTTGGTGACAAAGCTATTCTTTATATTCCTTCAACATTAGGTTATGGAAAAACTGGATATGGTAATGGTCTAATTCCACCAAATACTAACCTAATTTTTGAAATAGAATTATTAGAAACTCAAAAATAAAAATAAAAGCTCCAATTTTAAAATTGGAGCTTTTTTTATATCTGTCTTGTCCTGAAAAAAATAAACTATAAATTTTTTTAAAAAACTACTTCGTTTTTTCACCTACAAAATAATCACTTTGATTTTTGAATAAAACATTAAATGTGGTTAAACTACCATATATTCTAGTAATATATTGCTGTAAATCAATTTTTTCACTTTGTTCTAAATTACTAGAATTAATCTTTTGTTCCATAACACGAATTCTATCTCTCACCATTACTATTTTATTAAAAAAAGTATCAATTGGCACTTCTTTATTCTGAGTTTGTGTTCCCGGTTCTAAAATTAATTTTCCGCCTTTCCACTTATCTGCAATAGACACTTTCGGACCTATGTCACTGTATTTTTCCAATATACTTTTAAGCATCTTTTCTACTTCAAAAAAACTAACCGTGTCAACCTCATCTTCAACAGATTCAATAATTTCAATCTCTTCCTCTAATTCAATAGTTTCTACACCTTTTTCAATAAAGGTTACCCAATAATATTTTGATGTAACATTTGTAACAACACCCATTCCATGCTCAGGATGTTTAATTCTAGAGCCTATTCCTAATAATTTCATAATTTAGATAACTTTAAAAATCAAATATATTAAATTTGCAGGATAATTTTTATAAAAATGAATACTTTAGACACACAAAATTTCAAATTTTCAATGCCTTTAAACATTCGTTGGAATGACTTGGATCCATTAAATCACGTTAACAATGTCTATTATTTTGAATATTTTCAAATTGGTCGTGGTCATTATATGCTTTCCGTTAGTAAACAATGGGACTGGACAAAAAATATGTTTGTTATTGCACATATAGAATGTGATTATTATAAAGAATTAAAATTAACTGCAAAAGAACCAACCATAAAAATGAGATCATCTTCTTTAGGTTCAAAAAGTTTCGAAATTGAATATTTAGTTACTAGTTTAGATAAAGAAGGAAACGAAATTATTCATGCAAAAGGAAAAAGTGTACAAGTACTAATTGATATTTCAGCAGGTAAATCAATTGAAATGCCAGATTGGTTACGAGACGATATTACTAATTACGAACCTAGTTTAAAGACAACATAGAACCGCTTTTGTTTTTCAAAAATTCGTATCAAATTAAATATCAATATATACTATCCAAAAAGAGATTACACTTTGTTATAATAACACAAATGTAATCTCTTTCTTCATTAGCTTTTATTCCTGTAAACTTGTATCTTTGCGTTTTGCCAAAATTTATGCTAAATACAGAAGATACAATTGAAATTATAGGTGCTAGAGCACACAATCTTAAAAACATCGATGTTACTATTCCTCGTGAAAAATTAGTAGTTATTACTGGTTTATCTGGTTCAGGGAAATCGTCATTGGCTTTTGATACTATTTATGCAGAAGGACAACGAAGATATATTGAAACCTTTTCTGCATATGCACGTCAATTTTTAGGTGGTTTAGAACGACCAGATGTAGATAAAATTGATGGTCTTTCTCCTGTTATTGCTATTGAGCAAAAAACAACTAGTAAAAGTCCTCGTTCTACAGTAGGAACAATTACAGAAATTTATGATTTTCTTCGTTTATTATTTGCTCGTGCAGCAGATGCATATAGTTATAATACAGGAGAAAAAATGGTTTCTTATTCAGATGAGCAAATCAAAAACCTAATAATTGAAGATTTTCAAGGCAAAAGAATCAATATTTTAGCACCTGTTATTCGTTCTAGAAAAGGACATTATAGAGAACTTTTTGAACAAATCTCAAAACAAGGGTTTTTAAAAGTTCGTGTAGATGGTCAAATTCGCGATTTAGAATTCGGAATGAAAGTAGATCGATACAAAACACACGACATAGAAATTGTTATTGATAGAATAGCTATTGAAAGCAATGAAGAAACAGAAAAAAGATTAGCAGAAAGTATCAACACAGCAATGCATCATGGAGATAATGTATTGCTTGTGATAGAGCAAGAAAGTCAAGAAGTTCGCTTTTACAGTAGAAGTTTAATGTGTCCTTCTTCTGGAATATCCTATCCAAATCCAGAACCTAATAATTTTTCATTTAACTCTCCAAAAGGAGCTTGTCCTAATTGTAACGGACTTGGAGTGATAAATGAAATTAATTTATCCAAAATAATTCCAAATCCAAAAATCTCAATTAAAAGTGGTGGTTTTATTCCTCTTGGAGAATACAAAGCTTCTTGGATTTTTAAACAATTAGAAATTATTGCCCAAAAATATGATTTCAAATTAACTGATGCCATAGAAACTATTCCAGAGGAAGCCATGAAGATGATTTTAAATGGTGGAAATGAAAAATTTTCAGTTGTTTCTAAAGTCATGGGAATTACAAAAGATTATAAAATTGATTTTGAAGGAATTTCGAACTTTATTAAAAATCAATATGATGAAAGTGGTTCTTCTTCTATTAAAAGATGGGCAAAAGAGTTTATGGACGAAAACATTTGTCCAGAATGTGACGGTTCTCGTTTAAGAAAAGAATCTTTATACTTCAAAATAAACGAAAAAAACATAGGTGATTTAGTGCAAATGGACATTTCTGAATTATCAGTATGGTTTGCTAATTTACCAACACATTTATCAGAAAAACAAGCAACAATCGCTACCGAAATTTTAAAAGAAATCACAGCTCGTCTCCAATTTTTATTAGATGTTGGTTTAAATTACTTATCATTAAATAGAGGTTCTAAAACCCTTTCTGGTGGTGAAGCACAACGCATTAGATTGGCTACACAAATAGGCTCTCAGTTAGTTGGTGTTCTATACATTCTCGATGAGCCAAGCATTGGTTTACATCAAAGAGATAATGAAAGACTTATTAAATCTTTGCAAAGTCTTCGCGATTTAGGGAACTCTGTAATTGTGGTAGAACATGATAAAGACATGATTTTAGTAGCCGATCATGTAATTGATATTGGTCCAAAAGCAGGTCGTTTCGGTGGAAAAATTATTAGTGAAGGAACCCCACAAGAAATATTAAAACACGATACTATTACTGCACAATATCTAAATGGTAAAATGACTATTGAAGTTCCTACCACTCGAAGAGAAGGAAACGGCAAAACATTGAAACTTTCAGGTGCCACTGGAAACAACTTAAAAAATGTTTCAGTAGAATTTCCATTAGGTAAACTAATATGTGTAACAGGAGTTTCTGGAAGCGGAAAATCAACATTAATTAATGAAACCCTCTACCCTATTTTAAATACACACTTTTTCAATGCTGTAAAAAAGCCCCAACCTTACAAAAAAATCGAAGGCCTAGAACACATTGATAAAGTTATTGATATTGATCAAAGTCCTATTGGTAGAACACCAAGAAGTAATCCTGCTACTTATACTGATGTGTTTTCTGAAATAAGAAGTTTATTCACTTTAACTCCAGAAGCACAAATTAGAGGATACAAACCAGGTCGTTTTAGTTTCAATGTAAAAGGTGGTCGTTGTGAAACCTGTGAAGGTTCTGGTGTAAGAACAATAGAAATGAGCTTTTTGCCAGATGTTTATGTAGAATGTGAAACTTGTCAAGGAAAGCGTTTTAACAGAGAAACATTAGAA
>LLBY010001296.1_pt5 | contig 11251 bp, 11 predicted proteins | sample 1489401 | NCBI WGS metagenome assembly LLBY01 (sample SAMN04092656, study PRJNA295927) | soil metagenome | biome: Soil prokaryotic community; feature: Bulk soil; isolation source: soil from tomato rhizosphere | host: tomato cultivar Hawaii 7996 | place: South Korea | collected 2011-11-01 | reverse complement strand
TCACCGGCGGCATCCCCGCCGTGATCACCGACGGGCAAAACGGACACCTGCTTCCGCTCGCCGCGCAGGGCCGCGATTACGCCGAAGTGATCGCCGACTCCTTTGCCAATCCCGCCCGCTACAGCAGGCTCTGCCACCGGTCCTACGAGACCTTCGAGCAGGCCTTGAACTGGAAGGTTTTCACCCGCCGGTTCCTCCAACTCGCCTCCGAACGTTGCCACCTTTTTGGACGCTCCCACGCCCGCGACGGCCGTTCCCGGCACGCCGCGCCTCTTCTCAACGCGTGAGACCGCCCCGCTTGAAGCCGCCCGCCCGCGGTTCCAACCCGATGAAAATCGCCTATCTCTTCCACCACGACGCCTCCAACCCCGCCGTCCAGTCCGGTCATCCTGCCTCCATGCTCGCGGGCTTCGAACGCCTGGGCGTGGACATTGTCCCCGTGTTCCCGCTCTCCACGCGGGCGCGCCGGGCCATACCCAAAAAAATCTACTACCGGATGGGCGGAAAACACTACCGCACCGACCGCGAGCCCGAATACCTGAAGGCCGCGGCCGAGGAGTTCGAGACGCGGACCTCGGGCAAGGACTTCGACTTCGTGTTCAGTCCCGGCTCCGAGATGGTCTCCTGCCTCCAGACCGACCGCCCGGTCGTGTTCTGCGCCGACGCCACGTTCGCCAACATGGTGAACTACTACTGGGACTTCACCAACCTGTCGGCGGAATACCTGCGCAAGGGACACGCCCAGGAGGCCGCCGCCCTGGCCCGCGCCGACCTCGCCGTTTACCCGGCGGAGTGGGCGGCCAGGTCCGCCATCGAGGACTACGGCGCCGACCCGGCGAAAATCGCCGTGATCCCCTTCGGCGCGAACCTCGGCCGCGAGAACGTCCGGAGCGAGGTCGAGGACTGGATCAGGCGCCGCCCGCGCGATCCGCTGCGCCTGCTTTTCGTCGGCCGGCACTGGGAGCGAAAGGGCGGCGACATCGTCGTGGATACCGCCTACTGCCTGGCCAAGCTCGGCCATCAGGTGACGGTGGACGTCGTCGGTTGCGCCATCCCCGCCCGGCACCGCGTCCATCCCTGGCTGCGCGGCCACGGTTTGCTCAGCCCGCGCAATCCCGCGCAGATCGGCCGCCTCCACGCCCTGTTTTCCGAGGCGCACTACGTCTTCGTGCCGTCGCGCGCGGAGGCCTTTGGCATGACCTTCGCCGAGGCCAACGCCTTCGGCGTGCCCGCCATCACGACCGCCACCGGCGGCATCACCGGCGTGGTGCAAAACGGCCGGAACGGCTTCCTGCTCCCGCTCGAAGCCGGTCCGAAGGACTACGCGGAGACGATCACCGCCTCGTTCGCCGATCCCGAGGCGTATCGGCGCCTCTGCATGCGGTCGTTCGAGACCTTCACCCGGACGCTCAACTGGGACGCCTTCTGCCGTCGCCTCGTCGGCCTCGCGGTCGAGCGCGGGCTCGGCCCGCCGCCGCCGGGCCTCGCCGACGAGGGGCGACGCCCGGATCCGATCTCCTCCGTCCGCGAACCGCTGCCCGCGGGAGAAACCTTCGTCTGATCGCCATGGATCCAGCTCGCTCCGACACCTTCCCCTTGCCGCCCGCCGAAGCGTGGACGCCCGCCTACCCGGGCGGAGCTCGCCGGGCTTTCCCGGTGGCCGGCCCGGTGTCGTTTCTGGCCGGGGCGCTCACCGCCTTCACCGTCTCGCTCGTGGGCGAGATGCCCGTGGGCGAGCTGGTGCTGATCCTCGTGACCGGCTGGGCCTTCCTCGTCCTGGCGCTCACCCATGAATGGCCCGGCCCGCTGGTGCGAAACCCGCTCTTCGTCGCGCTGATGGTCTGCCAGGGCGTGGCGCTCGCCGCCTACGTCGTCTCCGACGTGTATCGCGGCAGCACGCCGCACGACATGGCGCGGGGCTGGGGCCGGATGGTGTTTCTCGCCATCGACCTCGCCGCCGTCGCCTATCTGCTCGGCTGCTCCGCGCGGAATTTTCCGCGCTTCGTGCTCGGCGTCCAGGCGGGCGCGGCGGCGGCGGCGTTCATCCACGGCCCCCTCTTCGGCGACATCTGGAAATTCGGCGTGGGCGTGCCGCTCACGGTCGCGGCGCTGATGCTGGCCTCGCGCGGCGGGCTGGTCGTGGCGGGCCTCGCCGCCTGCGTCATGGGCCTCGTTCATTTCGCCATGGATTTCCGCAGCCTGGGCATGATCTGCCTGCTCGTGGCCGTCCTCACCGGCGTGCAACTTTTCCCGCGCGCCTGGCGCGCCTGGGTGGTCCCGGTCGGCCTCGCCGCCGGCCTCGTCGCGGTGTCGTTGGTTTATCAATACACGCAGGCCTCTCGCGAGGACCGGCGCTCCAGCCGGTCCAACATCGACCGCTCCGCCATGGTGCTGGCCGCGACCGAGGCCTTCAAGGAGTCGCCCTTCCTCGGCCACGGCTCGTGGTTCAACCGCTCCGACGTGATCGACAACTACCTCCTCATCCGCGACGCGGCCGCCAAGGAGGCCGGCATCGGCGGCTTCGCCGGACCGAACGAGGAGGTCGAGGGCGTGTCCCTGCATTCGCAGATCCTCGTCGCGCTCGCGGAGGGCGGACTCTTCGGCGCCGCGTTCTTCATCGTGTTCACCTTCGCCATCGTGTGGGGGCTGCGGGAACAGGTGATCGTGCGGGAATGGCGGAGCGCGGCGCCGCTGCGCGTGTTCGTGCTGTGCCTCGCGTTTTTCAACGTGTTCCTGAGCCCGTTCTCCGGCGCCCATCGGGTGCACATCGCGCTGGCCGCCGGCCTGCTCGTGCTGCTGCACCAGGAACGGATCGAGGCGGCCGACGACGACCGGGAGGAGCTCGCATGAGCGCCCGCGCGAACCTCCTCTCCCGCCTGCGGAAAAAGCTCGCGCGTCCGCCGCGCGAACTCGCCCTGTTTTTCGTCACCTCGGTCGGCGCCCGCGTGCTCGGCATCGTCTGCCAGCTCCTCCAGGTCGCGCTCGTCGTCAAGGTCCTCGGCGCCGAGGCCTTCGGCTTCTGGATGAGCCTCAACGGTCTCGTCGCCCTCGTCGCCTTCGCCGACCTCGGCCTCGGCATGGGCGCGCAAAACCGCCTGGCCGAGATCTTCGCCCACGATTCCCCGCGATCCCGCGAGGACGCCCGCGCGGTTTTCGGCGGAGCCTTTTACGTGCTCGCCGGCATCGCCGTCCTGCTCGCCCTCGCGCTCTGGGCCGTGGTCGCCTTCGCCGACCTGCCCGCGATCTTCGGCCTGCGCGATCCGGCCGTCGCCGCCGCCGCCCCCGGCGCCGCCCTCGTCATCGGGCTCCTGTTCTGCGCCGGCTTTCCCGTCGCCCTCTCCCAGCGCCTCGCCTTCGCCCGCCAGCGGGGCTGGACCTACAACTGCGCCCAGGCCCTCGGCAGCCTGCTCGCCCTCGCCTCCGTGGCGCTCGCGGTGCGCGCCGGGCAGGGGCTGGTCGTGATCACGCTGGCGGGCCAGGGCGCGCTGCTTTTGGCCAACACCGTCCTGCTCGCGCTGCAACTGCGCGAGCTCGGCTGGCTCGCGCTCTGGCGCCTGCCCCTGCGCCTCGCGCCGATGCGCGAGCTCCTCGGCGTCGGCGCCTTCTTCGGCGTGCAGCAGATCCTCACCACCGTGCTCTTCACCCTGCCCACGCTCGTGCTCTCCACCACGCTCGGGGCTGCCGCCGTCACGCCCTACAACCTGATCCAGCGCGTGTTCAACCTCTTCGCCGTGGTGCAAAACGCCTTCATGCTCCCGCTCTGGCCGGCCTACTCGAAGGCCAAGGCGCGGGGCGAGTTCGCCGGCATGCGGCGCACCCTGCGAAATTCCGTCCGCGCCACGCTGGGGCTCACCCTTCTGCCCATGGTCGTCGCCGCGCCTTTCGTGCCCGCGCTCGTCGAGGTCTGGGTCGGCGGGGAGGCCGTCGGCGTCACGCCCGCCCTGGTCGCCTTGCTCTGCGTCTGGAACGCCCTCGTTTACCTGCTCCAGCCTTTCAGCTTCCTGCTCGCGGGCGTGTCCGAGCTGCGCCGCATCACGTTCTACAGCGCGCTCAGCGCCGCCGCCGGCGCCGCGCTCATGATGCTGCTGGTGCGCCCGTACGGCGCCCCCGGCGTGGCGCTCGGGCTCATCCTCGGGTTCCTGCCGTTCAACTTCATCGGCTGCGTGCTCGAGACGCGCCGCTACCTCGACGCCGCGCTCTCCGCCCCCGCGCGCCCGTTCCCCTCCTCCCCTCCCGCCCTCGCCGCCTCGTCACGATGAACGCCGACACCCTCCCCCCTCCCGCCGCCAGACCCGCCGTCCTGTGGCGCGATCCGCCCCGCCGCCGCGGCCTGGCGCGCGTCGCCCGTCCCCTCGCCCGCCTCTGGCGGCGCTGCCGCAACCACGCGCTTTCGCGCTTCATCCACGCGCTGGGCGTCATCGGCGCGCCGGGCATGAGGAGCGTCGGCGCGCTGCAGGCCCGGGCGCTCCGCGCCATGGGCGCCCGCTGCGCGTCGACGGAAATCTGGATCGGCCCCGACGTGCGTTTCGAGCACCCGGAACACCTCGTGCTCGGCCGGCGCGTCACCATCGCCGGCGACGCCCGCATCACGTCCCACGCCGAGGTCGTGCTCGGCGACGACTTCCTGGCCGCGCCCGGCCTGTTCATCAACACCGGCGGCCACGACCTCGCCACGCTCGCGCCCCACTCCGCCCCGGTCGTCGTCGGCCCCGGCGTCTGGTGCGGCGTGCGCGTGACCATCTGCCCCGGGGTCGCCATCGGGGCCGACGCGGTCGTCGGCGCCGGCTCCGTCGTCGTGCGCGACCTGCCCGCCGCGCACGTCTGCGTCGGCGTCCCCTGCAAACCCGTGCGCGACATCGCCGGCCTGCGCCGCGAACGCGACGCGCGTTGGTCCAACTTCCGGCCCGAGTAGCCGTTCTCCGCCCATGCCCGGCCGACCGCCGCCCCGTCCTTCGGCCCCGGCTTCGTCACCATAAAAATCCGTCCCAACCGCCCGCCATGAACTCATCCTGCTCCGCCATCCTCGTCGTCACGCCCACCCTCGGCCAGTCCCCGTTCCTGGACCAGACGGTGGAGTCGATCACCTCCCAGCCGCTGCCGGTGCGCCACGTGATCGCCACCCCGGCCGCCAAGGTCGCCGAACTCGCCGCGCGCTACCCGCACGCCCTCGTCGTGCCCGACGCCGGGCGCGCCGGCGGCATCTACGGCGCGATCAACGCCGCCATCCGGGCCGCCACCTTTCCGTGGCGATGGTTCACCTACATCAACGACGACGACCTGCTCGCGCCGGACTTCGGCCACGCCGCTTCCTACCACCTGCGCGAGCCCGGCTCCGCGCCCGTCCTCTACGGCGACGTGGAGCTGATCGACGAGGACGGCGCGCGCATCAGCCGCATCACCACGACGCCGTCGCCCGCCTGGATTCCCGCCCTGCTCCACCAGGGCATCAGTCCGCTCATGCAGCAGGGCATGCTCTTCCGCCGCGACGTGGTCGAGCGGCTGGGCGGCTTTGATCTTCGCTACCGCCTGTGCGCCGACCTCGACTTCTGGCTCCGCGCCTTCGCCGCCGGCGAGCGCTTCGCCTACCACCCCGAAACGATCGCCCGGTTCCGCCTCCGCGGCGGACAGCTCTCGGGCAACACCGCCCTCACCATCGCCGAGCAGGACGAGATCGTGGCCCGCCACCTGCCCCGCCGCCCCCCCGCCCTCCACCGCGGCCTCGCGCGCCTCGCCTACCGGACCTACAACCTCCCGCGCTACCTCGAACGCATGCGCCGCCAGGGCCTGCGCGGCAGCTATCAACTCCTCCAGGAGGGCCTCACGCCATGATGCACGCCCTCGACGAGGTCGTCATCCTGAACGACTACGCCACCACCACCGGCGGCTCCACCGCGGTCGCCATCGCCGGCGCCCTCGGGCTGGCCGCGCGCGGCCTGCCCGTCACGTACTTCAGCTGCGTCGGCCCGGTGGAACGCCGCCTGCGCGAAACGCCCAACCTGAGCGTCGTCTGCCTCGACCAGCCCGAGATCGCCAAGGACCCCCGTCGCCTCCGCGCCTTCGCCTCCGGCCTGCATAACCGCCCCGCCGTCGCCGCGCTCCGCAGCCTGCTCGCCACCAAGGATCCCGCCCGCACCGTCGTACACGCCCACACCTGGATGAAGGCGCTCTCGCCCTACGCCCTCGACGCGGTCGTGGCGCTCGGCTTCCCGCTCGTCGTCACCCTCCACGATTTTTTCATCGCCTGCCCGACCGGCGGCTTTTTCGACCACGGCGGCGGCCTCGCCTGCGGGCGCGCGCCGCTCTCGCTCGCCTGCGTGCGCTGCAATTGCGACCGGCGCAACTACGCCCACAAGCTCTGGCGCGTCGCGCGCACCGCCGCGCAGAACCGCCTGCTCCGCGTGCCCGAGCGCGTCAGCTCCTACGTCGGCGTCTCCGACTTCAGCCTGGACATCCTTCGCCCCCACCTCCCCCCGGACGCGCCCGCCGCCGTGGTGCGCAATCCCGCCGACTGCGTGGACGAGGGCCCGGCCGAGCCCGCGCGCTCCGCCGCCTTCCTCTACGTCGGCCGCTTCGTCCCCGAGAAGGGCGTGCGGCTCTTCGCCGAGGCGGTGCGCGCCACCGGCCTGCCGGCCGTCTTCGTCGGCGACGGCGAACTCATGCCCGAGCTGCGCCGGCTCTGCCCCGACGCCCGCTTCACCGGCTGGCTCGCGCCCGAGGCCATTCGCGCCGAGCTCCGCGCCGCCCGCGCGCTCGTGTTTCCCTCCCGCTGGCACGAGACGCTCGGCCTGGTCGCGGTCGAGGCCGCCTCCGCCGGCGTGCCCGCCATCGTCGCCGACCGCTGCGCGGCGGTGGACGTCGTGGCCGACGGCGCCACCGGGCTGCATTTCACCCACGGCTCGGCCGACGCCCTCGCGAACCGCATGCGCGAGCTCGCCGCCGACGACACCCTCGTCGCCCGCCTCGGCCGAGCCGCCTACGACCATTACTGGGCCGATCCGTGGACCACCGAACGCCACGTTGACGACCTGCTCGCCCACTACCGCGGCCTCGTCGCCGCGGATCCCGCCAACCCGGCCGCCGTCCTCGCGACCGCCGCCTGAAAAAACATCCCGCCATGAACATCCTGCTCGTCACCGAACCCGGCGTGAACGGCGTCTTTCGTTACGTCGAAACCCTCGCCGACCTCCTCCTCTCCGACGGCCATGCCGTGCACCTCGCCTACTCCGACCGCCGCGGCGGCCGCTCCCTGGACAAACTCGTCGAACGCGTGGAGCGGCACGGCGGCCGCACCCTGAACATGCGCGTCTCCAACGCCCCCGAACCGGGCGATCTCGCCGCTCTGCGCGGCCTGCGCCGGCTCGTGCGCGAGACGCAGCCCGACATCATCCACGCCCACAGCGCCAAGGCCGGCCTGCTCGTCCGGCTGCTGCCCTTCGTCGGCGCCGGGGGCGTGCCGCTCGTGTATCAGCCGCACGCCTACATCGGCATGCGCCCCGAGCGCGGCCGGCTGGACTTTCTCTACGACGGGGTGGAGAGCGTGCTCGGCCGCTGGAGCACCACCGTCGCCTGCTCGGAGGACGAGCTTCGCCACGCCCTCGGCCGCCTCGGACTGCCCTCGCATCGCGTCATCTGCCAGGTCAACGGCGTGGACACCGAGCACTTTCGCCCGGTCGAGTACGCGGTCGCGCGCCGCGCGGTGCGCGCCCGTCTCGGGCTGCCCGCCCACGGGCTCGTGCTCGGCGCCATGGGCCGGGCCTCCTCCCAAAAGGACCCGCTCACGAGCTACCGCGCCTTCGCCGCCGCGCGGCGGGCCCGCCCCGACCTCAAGCTTCTCCACGTGGGCCAGGGCGAACTCGACCACGAGATCGAACGATTCATCTCCGACCACGATCTCCGTCCCCATGTCGTGCGCGTGCCCCACCTCGCCACGCCGGCGGACTTCTACCAGGCCGTGGACGGGTTCATCCTCAGCTCGCGCTACGAGGGCTTTTCGCTCGCCCTGCTCGAGGCCCTCGCCGCCGACCTGCCGATCATCCTCAGCGACGCGCCGGGCAACCGCGAACTGCTGCGCCTGCCGCTCAGCCACGTCTGGATCGCCCCGCCGGGCGACGTGCCGGGCTTCACCCGGGCCATCTCCGACTGGGCCGACCGCGCCGAAAACGAGGGGACTGATCGCGCCTGCAATCACCGCGTCCTCGCCCGCCTGCACCACGACCAGAGCCGCTGCCTGCGCGGCGTCGTCCGCCTCTACGAAACCTTGGCCGCCGCCGCGAACCGCTCCGCCGAGCCCGCCCCTGCCGTCGCGCGCGGAAGCCCCCACTGAGCCCTCCCCGCCGCCTGCGGCGCGCCCCCGGCACGGCCCGCGCCCGAAATGAACTGATCGTCTAACCATCCGCCGGGCCGGGACCGGACGGCCCGACCGCCCGGTCCGCCCGGATCTTCTCCAGGATAAACTCCGGCTCGATCATGGACGCGTAGGTCCTCGGCGCCGACGACAGGGTCCGCGGCCAGCGAAACAAACGCGGCCCGACCGACCCCTGTACCAAGATCCCGCAGAGTTCGTCGTCCAAGGTGACGAGCGGTCCCCCGCTCATGCCGCCGCGCGCGACCAAGGTCAGGCAATGGGCCGCGCTCCCCGCGTCGTCCTGCCCGCGCTTGGAAGCGAGGACTTTTCCGGCGGAGAAAAAAGCGCCGTTCCCGACCATGCCGTCGAGAATGTCGCTCCACTTGATAACCTCGTCGGGTTTTCCAGATAAGGGATAAGTCGTCCAGCCCCCGTTGTCGGCGGTATAGACCAGTTCGCCGGTCTTCACTTGTCGCCGCATCTTTTCGAAGTGGCGCGCGGCGGGGCGATCAAACTTCACCAAGGCAAGATCCAGGTCGGGATCGTGCCAAATGATTCGACCGGCATAGTGTTTCAGGTCCGCGTCGGCCGTCTGCACCGGTCCGGATTTCGGTGTCGGCGCGGGAAAGCCTTCGACGAGAAAAAACGGCGGCTCGTCCACCACATGGTAGGCGGTGAGGTAGTATCCATCCGGAGAGAGCGCCACCGCCCGCCCCGTCCCGCTCTCGATTTTTTTGGGGTGCCGGTAGATGACTTCCACGCGGTCGCCGACGGTTGTCTTCAACTGCTTCCGGGTGGCCGGCTCCGGAAAATGTTTGGCCGTTTCCTCCTCCTGGAGCTTCCGGACCTCCGGCGTGTCCATGAGCCACATCGCCGGCATGTCATTCCGGTCGCGATGCGATTGGCTGGCGCAGCCGGCGAGCAACAAGGACGCGAGAAGAACCGTTCCGTTAACAAGGTGCATGCGGGGTGTTTTGTTTGCGAAAGATGATCGGGGCAAGGGAGACGACCCGTTGCCGCGTGGCGAGTTCCGCACGCGTTGCGCCCCGCCATCAAAACACGCCGTCCCACGCGACCTCCCCCTCCGCGCCCCGGCTGGACGGGCGGCGGTTTCCTCCTTTGGCTGACGCCTTCATGCGCCCCGCCCTCCGCCCCCGTCTCGTCTCCGCCCTCCTCCTCGCCTGCGCCGTCCCCCTCGCCGCCCACGAGGGCCACGACCACGACGCGCGCCCCGTGCCCTACCCCGAGGCCGACGCCCACCGCCCCTCCCCGCTGCCCGACCGCGTCGTCCTCACCTGGGCCGGCGACCCCGCCACCACCCAGGCCGTCACTTGGCGCACCGCGCCCGTCGTCCACCACGCCCTCGCCCAGCTCACCCTCGCCACCGACGGCCCGCTCGACGCCTCCGCCGCCCGCGAGATCCCCGCCCGCACCGAGCCCTTCCAGAGCGACCTCGGCCTCACCCACTATCACTCGGTCGAGTTCACCGACCTCGCCCCCGCCACCCGCTACGCCTACCGTGTCGGCGACGGGGTAAACTGGAGCGAATGGCACCACTTCCGCACCGCCCGCGCCGAGGCCGCGCCGTTCAGCTTCGTCTATTTCGGCGACGCCCAAACCGATATCCGCACCCACTGGTCGCGCATCTTCCGCGAGGCCATCCTCGAGGCCCCCCGCGCCGCCTTCACCCTGCACGCCGGCGACCTCGTCAACGTCGCCCAACGCGACGCCGAGTGGGGCGAATGGTTTGGCGCCCCCGCCTGGGTAAACGCCACCATCCCGGTCGTCCCCACCCCCGGTAACCACGAATACTACAACCTCGGCGCCAGCCCAGATCACGAGCGCCAATGGACCGCGCGCGACGGCGCCAAACTGCTCGTCACCGTCGAGCGCGCCCACACCCGCGACGCCAACGGAAAAACCATCCAAACGCTCGTCACCGCCCGTCATGCCGACGGTCGCGTCGCCTCCCTCACGCTCGGCGCCGATGGCCATGTCGCCACCGTGGACGCCGGCTTCACCGCCCTCACCGGCCATACCCTCGCCGACCTCGCAGGCCGCCCGCCCTACGCCGAGCCCCTCCGCGACCGCCTCGCCGTTGGCGGCGTGCGCACCCTCTCCAGCCACTGGAACCCGCAGTTCACCCTGCCCCGCCACGGCCCCGCCGGGCTCGAGGAGAGCGTCTATTTCCTCGACTACCAAGGCGTCCGCATCGTGTCGCTCAACTCCAACACCCGCCACGATGACCAGGTCTCCTGGCTGCGCGAGGTCCTCGCCAACAACCCCATGCGCTGGACCATTCTCACCTTTCACCACCCGGTCTTTTCCCCTGCCCGCAACCGCGACAACCCCGCCATGCGCGCCCTCTGGAAACCCGTGCTCGACGAGTTCAAGGTGGACCTCGTGCTCACCGGCCACGACCACACCTACGCCCGCAGCGGCGACGTGAGCGCCCGCCCCCCGCGCGTCGGCACCGTGAACGAGCCGGCAGGCTACAACCAGGTTTACGACCCCGCCATCGGCACCGTGCACGTCGTCTCCGTCAGCGGCCCCAAGATGTATGATCTCGTCAACGATTCCTGGGCCGTGCGCGGCGCCGAGGACACCCAGCTTTTCCAGATCATCCACATCGACGGCGACGAGCTCCGCTACGAGGCCCGCACCGCCGCCAACCGCCTCTACGACGCCTTCACCCTGAAAAAACGCCCCGGCCAGCCCAACCAGCTCCTCGAGTCCCTCCCCCCCGAAACCCGCCGCGCCAAGTCTCCCTGAGCCCCCGGGAACGCCGAGCCCTAGCTCGGCCTGCCGTCCGTTTGTTTTCGGACTCGCCCCACGCCGCGCGAAACGACGAAGTCACCCTTCCTCGTTTCCCGCCATGCCTCTGCCCGCCCAGCTTCCCATCGTCCC
>LLBY010003102.1_pt1 | contig 11256 bp, 13 predicted proteins | sample 1489401 | NCBI WGS metagenome assembly LLBY01 (sample SAMN04092656, study PRJNA295927) | soil metagenome | biome: Soil prokaryotic community; feature: Bulk soil; isolation source: soil from tomato rhizosphere | host: tomato cultivar Hawaii 7996 | place: South Korea | collected 2011-11-01 | reverse complement strand
CGAAGGGCAAACGCCCACCGGACGCCTCCAGCCTTCCACAATTCACGAGACGATGAAGCTCCAGATCAGCCTCACGTCCGTGGAGGAGATCGATGCCGAAGTGTTGCGCTGGCTGCGACAAGCCTATAACGAGAATTGTTAAAGCCAGTATGGCAACTCCCGAAAAGAAAAACTATGAATGTCTAATGCAACATAGCTCAGAATCATCTACAAGAGGAGTGCTGTTATGCCAAGAGTCCTATTAGATATGGCCATGTCTACGGATGGTATCGAAAGTGCCCTCAAGCAGGCCAAAGCTGCCAGCGGTGAAAGAGACGTGGTAATCGGAGGCGGTGCGAATATCGCTCAGCAATATTTACAGGCCGGGCTTGTCGATGAGATACAGATCCATCTTATCCCCGTTCTGCTTGGCGTAGGGATTCGCTTATTCGACCACCTGGACACAAACGTAATTGAGCTGGAAAAGACAAAAGTAATTGATGGTGCGGGCGTGACCCATCTTCGCTTTCAGATCCTGAAGTAAGACGTAGAAAAGATCTGTTTGTAATGCTACTCGAGAACAAGGTTGCAGTGGCTTGGGCCTTTGCCCGCGAACGAGCTATCGTCTTCCTCGCCGGTCGGACCAAAGCCAAGCCTGCTGATGAAATCAATTCGAATGCCGGCTCAGCAGCAACTGCGGCGGTAGGCTTACGACGAGAACTGCCAGCACCGGATGTTGACCTACACGGCCGCGGTTCGATGGAATTATGAAGCTTTCAAGAGGTCGGCACTCGCCAGCAGCGTCGACGTCAAGCGCGGCGGCGAATGGAAACCAGCACTTCATTAGCAGACACCGCTCGATGCAGCGTGATTGGAAACAGGCAATCGATATGAGGGCAAGCCGACCTTTACCGGACCAGCCCATTTCCAATACGAATCGAATGACGATGGAAAGTGGCCGCCCTGGATGCCTGACACACTTAAAGGAGTAAAAGACATGCATAGCCTTCGCATTTTCTCAATCATCGCCTGGATTGCGATTCCAACCGTCATGTATGGCGGTTACGCCCTGCTTGGTTTACTGACTCGGGGTGGACTCTCCGAATTCCAGCAAACCTTCTTTCGTGCAGGTCACGCCCACGCCGGTGTCCTGCTGCTCATGTCTCTTCTTTATCATAGCTATATGGAGCAAACCAATCTTAGCCCTACAACGAAATTGGGGTCGGCAGTCATTGTTCTCGTTGGCATCCTGGCACAATCCGGAGGATTCTTCCTGCACCTGGCGCTCGGTCAACCAGGTGCACCATCGCTGGGAACTACAATTACGAGCCTGGGAGCGGCGCTCCTGGCGATATCGATCCTCATATTGGTTTATGGGTTGATTACCAGCAAGTAACAGGCTGGCACCTGGACGCCGGTGCACAATAATTCTGAAGGGTTCCTCTGCGACGAGCGCAAAACTTATGATGAAAGGATGATGTATGCGAATTGCGATTATGTCTGATATGCATGGTAACTGTGTGGCTCTCGATGCGGTCCTAAACGATATCAAGCAGGCAGGTGTCGATCAAATCGTCTGCCTGGGAGACGCGGTGCAGGGTGGGCCACAACCGGTCGAGGTAGTTGCCCGACTGCAAGAGCTCAATTGCCCGGTCGTGATGGGCAATGCCGATGATTGGTTACTGACTGGATTCGACAGCGGCGCAGAGAATATCCCCGAGGAGCGACGGGTCCGCATGGATGCTGTGCGCGACTGGCAATTAACCAAGCTCAGTGAAGGTGATTTAGACTTCCTCCGCGCCTTCCAGGCGACGGTCCAAATTAAGCTGGACGGTGAACGAACGTTGCTTTGTTATCATGGGTCACCGAAATCCTTCGATCATGTCATCCTCCCCCAAACGCCCGATGAGGAGGTGCGCGGGTATCTTGAGCCACAGGAGCCTATGATGTATACGGGTGGGCATACCCACATGCAGTTCATCCGCCATTTCGGGCGCACCTTCCACTTCAACCCGGGCAGCGTGGGGGTGGCCTACCGCCATGACCAGCCCGACGATCACTTCCGTCTCGATCCCTGGGCCGAGTATGCGCTGCTCTCCTCGTCTTCCCGAACTCTGTCGCTTGAATTCCGGCGGATTCCGTTCGACGTGGGGCAGCTGATCTCTGTCTACAGGGCGAGTGGGCGGCCGTTCGCCGACTCCTCGATTGCCGAGTATGGAGAGTAGTCAGCCTGGATAAAGATCGTTAAGAGATGTGGCCTGAACCAGTTAAAATGGATGGATACCTTCGCAAAGGAATCCATCCATGAAACGCAGTTTATTCCTCCTTACACTTCTCGCCCTCGTGCTCTCTGCCTGCGGTCCGGCGCCCGCTCCCACGCCGGTTCCGGAGGCATTGTTCGTCGACCCCGAGGCCAGCCTGGGGCCGATCAGCCCGTACATCTTCGGGACCAACTACGGCCCGATGCACGCCGTGCCGCTGGAGGTGATGCCGCTGGTCGAGGATGCTGGGTTCACCGTCCTGCGCTTCCCGGGCGGCGCCTGGACCGACACGGTCGATATGAAGCCCTTCCAGATCGACATGCTGATGACCTTTGCCAAACAGGTCGGCGCGATACCCACCATCAGCGTGCGCCTGCTTGGCGGGGACCCGGAGACAGCCGCAGAGCTGGTCCGCTATACCAACGTCGAGAAGAAATACGGCGTGACCTACTGGAGCATCGGCAATGAGCCGTCCATCTATACCCAGTTAGGACAGGCAGACTACGATTACACCGTCGATAACCTCAACACGAACTGGCGCGCCATCGCCGAGGCAATGAAAGAGGCAGATCCCACGATCAAATTAATAGGGCCGGAGATCCACCAGTGGAATGACGGCCCGGAGACCACGCCGAAGGACTCCGCCGGGCGCGACTGGATGACCGAATTCCTCAAGGCCAACGGCGACCTGCTGGACGTCGTCAGCGTCCATCGTTATCCCCTGCACTCGCCGACCAGGCCCGTTACTATTCAGGACTTGCGCGAGAACACCCGTCGCTGGGCCCGTGAGGTCGAGTACCTGCGCAGCCTCGTTAAGGAGATCCTCGGGCGCGACCTGCCCATCGCCATCACCGAAGTCAATTCGGACCCCAGCTCTGCCATGCTGCAGGAGACATCGCCTGATACGTTCTACAACGCCATCTGGTATGCGGACGTCCTCGGGCAGCTGATGAATGCCGACGTGTTCATGGTCAACCAGTGGGTTCTGTCACAGCGCAGCACCGGGCTCGGTCTATTCAACGGCACGACCATCCGCCCTACGTTTTACGCCTTCCCCCTCTACAAGAACTTTGGCAGCGAACAGGTCTATGCCGCTTCGGGTGTTCCCGATGTGGATATATTCGCCGCCAAACGCGAGGACGGCGCGCTGACTCTGATGGTTATCAACCTGTCGGCTACGGAACAACGCCTCCCGCTTCAGGTGAAAGGCATGGAACTCACCGAGGCAGAAGTCTGGCTCCTTGACCCAACCCACAACGCCGAAAACCTGGGTGTGCAGGCTTTCTCCTCAGATGGCACCGTCCTCCTGCCAGCCCAGTCCGCGACGCTGTATGTGATTCGCTGAAGACATTTGGATGTGGTGTAACAGCAGCCAGTCCTTAGATAAATTAACCCTTTCCCTTGATATGAGCTAAAAAAACAAAAGCCATTACTTGGTCTCCTTTCAACCGCAGGGATCTTTGATCCGTTCTGCGGTTTTTGCTTTTACATCGTACCTAAAATTCGTACCTACTCACGTTTATATCTATGAACATTTCAAGAAAGATAGAGGTGTTGACTAATTTGTCAGAGTGTAGAGCACGCCTCTAGGAGATGAGGAGATCTGGAATGAAGGGTAGCTCGGTTTCACGAAATAGAAATGCGCAAAGACGGTTAGTGGAGAAAGCACCGTATCGCCGCCTGGTTCCGAGGCTTCAGAATGTCATTCGCCTCTGCGCTCTCTTCGTACTCATGTCCATTCTCACTGCCTGCGACTCGACGACCGTCCTGCTCGCCAATTTCACATCGGACACCGTGGGCTCGCCGCCGGGGGCCACACAAGCGACGGGCACAGTCGCTCTCGATTCCGGTGCAGGAACGATCACCGTCGTGGATGCACCTGCAGCGAGTCTTCCTGCGAACAAGTGGGTTCAGATCAGCCATCCGACTGCACCAAGCCCGCAAACGGGAATGAGGGGTATTTTCTCCCGCGTTGGCGGCGTAGGCGACTACGGTTTCCTGGCTGCTCTTTTTATACCGCAGGATACAGGGGTCGTAACTATCCAATTCGAACCCATTCCCGAGCCGAATGAATACTTTGGCTTCTTGCATCTCGATTTCATGCCCGAAGGAGACGTCCGCATCGACGATGGTCCGGTCCGCTTTGGCCAATTCCCACGAGATCAGTCCTTTGTCCTTTCGGTGCACCTGGTGATTACAGAGACAACGGCCACCGCTGAGATTACGCTCCTGGGACGTGGCGCATCCGGCAGTACCACCGTGAACGTCAATCCGAGCTTGCTCCGGGCAGCACGCCAATTTGGTGCGGTGAGGTTCTGGATGGGCTTTCAACACCAGGGATCATTTTTCGTGGACGAGATCATTGTGACTCGCAGAAATCAGTAAACGAAGACATCGATACAAATAGGAGTAGATCATCATGGCAATCGAGTGTGTAAAAACCCAGGAGTGGGTGGAAGAGGAAATCTCAAAGCCAATCGAAGAGTGGGAGGAACGGACCGAAGAGAAGTGTGAGGACCTGCCCTGGTACGATCCCAGAGGCTGGGTTTGTTGGCTTGTGACGACGTTTGTAAAAGTCGTACGCTGGGTCGTCGTCAAAGTCGGCAAGTGGGTGATACGAACGGTTTGTAAAGGGATTGCGGGATTCCTTGCTTTCGTACGCGATTTCGTGAGCGGACTATGGGACGTCGTTGCCGGAATTTTCACCTTGGATTGGCGCCGTATTCTAGACGGCTTGATTCAAATTGGCGCCAGCCTTGTGAATGTCATCTTTACATTCGGTCGTATTATCTTCCTTGGAGACACCATCGATTACATTATCGAAGAGTTCAATCGCGGACAGCTCCGGACCTATGTCCGCTTTCTCTTGCAATCTAAGTATACCGGTGAGGAGCTGCAGAAGATCAAGGAGACCCTGCGCGTGGATCATGGCGCGTTCGGGTACCGCATCCCGATGCGGGCAATCCGCACCTTCCTCGATTCCGAGACGGCAGACCAATCTGGCGTTCCCAATCTGGTATTGTTGCACGAGAATAAAAGTATCAACCTGCGCGAATTATGCGGTTTCGAGTTCACAGAGGGGTTCTGGAACCGCAAGCGTTACAAAACCATGAAGAAGGGGGATGTCGTGGGTGGGGGTCTGGGCGAGGCAGATAACCCGATTTCTGAATCGGAGCTGGATCTCTACTTGTCTTCACGCGGTGCACAGGGACCCAAGTTTATGGTCCTTTGTATGCGCGACGGGGTGCTCAGCACCAAACTGAGAGCCGCCGAGCTGAAGGCCCGAGAGCTTGGACTCATGCCGCAATGGACCGAAGAGACAAAGGAAGTCACGCTGCCAGAACATATCAAGCATAATGGCTTCGACACGAAAATTGCCTCAAGCTCGCTCGTGCGTTTTCTGATTGAGGTCATCGGTCGACAATCGAAAATTCTGGATGCATCCGGCAACGTGATCGACGAGACCAATGCGCTGCATGATCTGTGCACGCCGGTCGCGGTCGGTGTGTTCCGCTACACGGATGGCATACGCGGGATTGCAGCCTGTCTGAAAGGCAGCTCCTGCCAAGCATTGCATGACGCCTCCGGCGTAACGTTTATCGACAATAAGCCCGATATCGTTTGGAAGTATGTGCCGATCCATGAGCTGGGTCATTACTTTGGTTTGTGCCATGTGGCGGGTGTAGAACGGATCATGTACTCGCCCCGAGAATATGACGGCTGGTGGAATAAATTAAAGAGCGCCTTTACCTGGGGAACGCTGCCCAAGCTTTTCTATACAAAAGGCGAGCCCAGCTTTACGTTGGATGAGGCAATGCGAACCTGGGACTACATTGTCGCTCACTTCCCCGCAAGTTGTTTGGGCGGCAATGAAGAACCGCCTCCTCCGGTGATCCTATAAAACAGTGATCCAAGCCGTGATGAGACGGCGCCATCCTCTTGTCATCACAGTCCGCGACGCTGAATGTGATTCCGGGAGACAGTTCTTCCCCACCCCCGCCCTCCCCTGACCAAAGAGCATGCTCAGGGGAGGGAGCCAGGGGTGGAGATTATCACTCGCGAAAATCCTTATCCTTTCCATTCTCCAGCAAAGTTTCCCGGACGCGCGCTGGCGTAAATGGAGTCTGGCGCAGGCGGACTCCCGTGGAATCGAAGATAGCGTTCGCGACCGCGGGCGCAGTGATCACCGTCGCAGGTTCCCCCGCGCCCAGCGCTGGCTGGTCTGGACGGTTGATTAACACGATCTCTATTTCCGGTACCTCCGAAAAGGTCAGGATGGGATACGTCGTCCAGTCGACACTGGTGATGCGCATCTGGTCGAATTGGACTTCTTCTTTGAGCGCCCGGCTCAGGGACTGGATGACGTTCCCTTCGATCTGGTTCTTCACCCCGTCCGGGTTGACGATCAGTCCACAATCGTGCGCCACCACGAGGCGCGTCACGCGCACGACCCCCGTATCCCGTTCTACCTGCACGTCCGCGACACAGGCGACGATGGCCTGGTCGTTCTCATAGCGGGCAAAGGCCACCCCGCGTCCTTCAGCGATCTCGGTTCGATCCGTACGCGGCGAGGGACGTGATTCCCAGCCAGCTTTCTCGGCGGCAGCCGTCAAGACCGCCCGCTCGCGCGGATCCGACAGATAGCGCAACCGGTATTCCACGGGGTCCGCGCCTGACGCGGCGGCCAGCTCGTCCATGAACGATTCGTTGGCAAAGGTGTTCTTCGACCCGCCCAGGCTGCGGAAGGAGGAGACCCGCAGGTAGGAATCCGGCACGTAATGGACCGTGACCCGCTGCACGGGGAACGCATAATTCGTGGGTGCATTCCGCTCGGCTCCAAAGGAGAAGCGAGGTCTTGGCGCAGGATTCCCGGAGAGCAGCTGGGCTGTGACAAGCTGACCTGCGGAGCGTGGTCGTTTGGCATGGGACGGCGACCAGACGTGATGCTCCCAGGCCACCACGTTGCCCTGGGCATTCAACCCGCCGCGCAGCTCTGCTACCATCGCCGGGGATTTCGGTTCCCAGATGAACTCCTCCTTGCGGCTCCACTCCACCCGCACCGGCCGCCCAACTGCCTGCGACAGGATGACCGCGTCGGCTGCCACGTCGTCGGAGCCGTTTTGCCCGTAGCAGCCTGCTCCCTCCACGTGGACCAGATGCACATTTTCTACGGGAAGCTCCAGCAGCTCTGCCAGTGCACCGCGCAAGGGATAGGGTCCCTGGGTGCTCGACCAGACCGTGACCTGAACTCCCTTCACTTCCGCCACGGCGCAGGAAGGCCCAATGGAGGCATGTGCATGATAGGGCTGGTAGTACGTAGCATGGATCTGCTGGGCGGCTCCGGCAAATGCCTGCTCCAGATCTCCCTGTTCCACCAGGACGTTGTCTTCGGTCGGCTGCTCCCGCAGTGCTGTATATAGATCTTCCATCCGTGGATAGACTGATGTCTCCTGCCACTGCACCTTGAGCTGTTTCGCGGCCAGGATCGCCTGCTCTTCCCGTTCCGCCACAACGCCGATGAAATCCCCGCGCTGCACCACCTTCACCAAGCCGGGAACGTCTTTCACCGAACTTTCGTCGACCGCAACCAGCTTGGCGGCCGGGGTGGGCGGCCGCACCAGACGGCCGTGCAGCATTCCCGGAACTCGCAAATCGTGGATGAAGCCGGGCTGGCCGGCCACCTTGCGGGGCAGGTCCTCGCGCGGCATGGACGTACCCACGATCTGGTACGTTTCCGGCGGCTTCAGCGGAGCCTGATCCGTTACGGGAAGATCGAAGCGCTTGCCGCCCATCAGCTCGGCGTACGTGACGGAGCGCTCCGGGTCGTGCGTCACCGTGATGGCGCCATCCCGCACCGACAATTCCTCCAGACCCGCATCCAACCGTTCAGAGGCCATCTCGAGCATGGCGCGCCGCGCCTCCGCAGCCGCCAGACGCAGAGACGTACCGCTGCTGCTGATCGTCATGCTCCCGGCAGTGTAACCTTCGTCTGGCGTGAGCGCCGTATCGCCCATGACCATGCGCACCCGCTCGAGAGGCACGTCCAGCTCTTCGGCGACGATTTGCGCCAGGGCCGTGCGGACGCCCGTTCCCAGCTCCACCTTTCCGCTGAAGGCAGTGACCGTCCCATCCATCGCGATCGCGATCCAGTCGTCGAGCCAGGCATCTGGCTTCTGCTTCGCCATCACTCCTCCAGCCCGGCGGACAATTCCTCGGCTCTGCGCACCGCCCGCAGGATGCGCGGATGCGAGCCGCAGCGACACAGGTTCCCGTCCAACGCCTGCCGGATCTGCAGGTCACTTGGGTGGGGAGTCTTCCAGAGCAGAGCAGCCGTGCGGATGATCATCCCGTTCAGGCAGTACCCGCATTGCGAGGCTTGCTCGTCGAGGAAGGCGCGCTGGGCTGGATGCAGCTCCCCTGCCTCCATCAATCCTTCCACGGTTGTGACCCGCGACCGGCCCACCCCGGAGACCGGCAGCTTGCAGGATCGCCGCGCCTCAGACCCGATCAGCACCATACAGGCGCCGCAGGTCTCCTCGCCGCATCCATATTGCGGACCCGTGAGACCGAGCTCATTCCGCAGCACATACAGCAGCGGGGTATCTCCCGGTACTTGGATAGTATGCTGCTTTCTATTGACGACAAGGACGAATTCATCGGACATGCAGATTTCTCCATGTAAGGCTTGTCAATCCCTTATTCTTGCAACCATTCCACAGAGATAAGCGAGGCCACCGATTCAAATTCACGGTCACTGGTCAGAACTGTCGCATGTTCCTGAATGGCGCAGGCTACCGCAAACGAATCGGCATAAGATAATGTATGGCTGGCTTTGACGTGCGCCGCCGCGAAAACAGCTTCTTCATCGGCAGGGCGTATTTCGAGAGGGAGTTGTCGAATGAGCCCTAAAACATCCTGGGTTTTGGCTACACCTTCACGTCTCTCAATAATATAAAGCAATTCTCCCAGGTTGATGATCGAGATACACAGCCGACATTTTTGCTTTGCCGCATTTTCCAGTAAGGTTTGAACCCGCGCGGCGCCTGTTTCATCCTGCAAATAGGAAAGCAGGGCAAAGGTATCCAGCACAAAAACAGGAGTTTCTGCCATGGATTATTTTGTCTTCGACAAACCCCGTGCTCTTGCTCTTTCCTTTGCACGTTCTTTGCGCAGATCCTTCGACAGGGATGGAGCGCCTTTGAGCAAGCCTCTCCCCTGCTGGACAGGATTCCTCATGGCTGGCACAATAGAAAGCACTCCGCCATAATCTACGATGATCACTTCGGATCCTGGTGTAAGTTGATATTTTTTTCTTAGCTCGGCGGGAATTACCACCCACCCTTTTTCGGAAATCGTTAGAGCCATACATCACTCCTTGTTATACTTTTTGAGCGAATAGTATAACACAGCGAACCATGCATGATCCGTGAAGATCCCCCTCGAACGCGGACGTGAGACATGCAGATTTCTCCGGTGTTGAATCATGGCAGAGCAGGAAGCGCTTATGGATGATCTGCCTTTAATTTCAAAGCCATCTCTTCGACATCCTTCACATATTCCTCCACCTTCTGAGGCGGGGGTAATTTCCGTATATTTCGATGATTGTCACGGTCCAATTGCCAGTTGCGCGGGTTGTTGAGAATATACCACCGGATGTTGTTCAATTCACGGTCCTTGCGGATGATATGGTCATAATAATTCCGTTGCCATATTCCTGTCATACCCAATTCGTTACGGGCGCGCGATGTGACGGACGCCTTGAATCCCGCCATGAATGATCCCAGGGAACGCGGCGCCCTCCGTAATGACTCGGGGCGCATGGCATGCGCCCTTTCAACATTAGGGCGGACGCCGTCCGCCCCTGCGATTGCCTCCATGATCCAAACGATTCCATGCCCATGATTCGGCATAACCACAAATTCATCGTCGAATAAACGAATCTCTTTGCGGATTTCCGCAGACCGGACCCATTCTTCGCGGACAATTTTTCCCAATGCCGACAATTTCATTTCGCTGTTGACCACCTCGCCGAAAATATGCCTGCGCTGATAAGAACAAAACGTAACGAAATACGCGCCCGGCCGGGTGTAATCGTATCCCTTCAATCGGATGGATCGTCGGTGGTGGATTTCGGGGTTGTATTTCATGATGATTCCTGTTGGGGCGCATGGCATGCGTCCTCTTCCATTAAGGGCGGACGCCGTCCGCCCCTACGCTGACCTCGTCCTCAGCGGCTTCCTGTAAACGGTCATCCTCTTCATCACTTTGAAACCGCAATCTTCATATACCCTCGTCGCCCCGGACAGGTTCTCGCTATCCACCGACAGCGCCGATTCGGTCATCCCTGCTTCCTTCTGGGCTCGGAGGCTCCGGGCGATCAACGCCCTCGCCAGCCCGCGCCGCCGATATGGACGCCGCACGCTGATGAACTCGGTATAGCCCCGCCGCCGATCGTAGAGCTTGTTCTGCTCGTGATCGATAAACGTCCGCACCTGGCCGGCCACCTGGTTTGCGGCTACGTCCCAGGCGACCTGCCACAGCTCCGGCTGGAAGAAGGTCTCATCCACCAGCCAGGCCTGATAGTCCTCCTCGCTTGGCTCGACGAACCCCCAGTGATCGCGGAACGCCTCAGTATCCGCGTCCCAGATCGCCCGGTAGTGTTCAGGCAGGGCAGGGCGCACCTCGAAACCTTCGGGCAAGGGAAAATCGGGAATGTCTTCCAGGTCTGGGCGCACCATTTCAAACCCGTAGCGCACGGGTCCATACCCCCGCTTTTCTAACATGGCTGCCAGACCGGTCTCGCCCTGCGCGACAAGGCTCAAGAAGAACTTTTCGACCTCCGGTGGATGACCGGCGGCGATCTCCTGCAGCCGTCCTTCCATCCAGCGCAGCATCGCACCGCCGATTCCCTTGCGGCGCCAGCCCGGCACGATCCTGCCAAAGAACATGTACCTGTATTCTCCGGTGCCTTCTACGCGCCACGTCCCGCGCGAGTAACCGATCACCTCAGGCTCGC
>LLBY010000331.1_pt4 | contig 11268 bp, 9 predicted proteins | sample 1489401 | NCBI WGS metagenome assembly LLBY01 (sample SAMN04092656, study PRJNA295927) | soil metagenome | biome: Soil prokaryotic community; feature: Bulk soil; isolation source: soil from tomato rhizosphere | host: tomato cultivar Hawaii 7996 | place: South Korea | collected 2011-11-01 | reverse complement strand
CGGCCGAGCATGCGCTTGGCCTCGTCGCCGACCGCGCGGACCTTGCGCGTCTGCGTATCCAGCGCGACCACCGAGGGTTCGCGCAGCACGATGCCTTTGTCCTTCACGTAAACGAGGGTGTTGGCGGTGCCCAGGTCGATGCCGATGTCGTTGGAAAAGTAGCCGAGAAGGGAGGACATTTAAGGTGGGTTTTCAGCCGCCGTGGGCGGATGGTTTTGTGGCGCATGCAATTGGCGTGCCTCGGGGGTGTCAAAAGGTAAAAACCCCCGGGTGAAGGGGACGCGGATTTGACGGGGCTCGCGCCTGAAAACCCGGTGCAAACCCCGTCGGGCGGGCGTCTCGCCCACGGAACCGCGAATAGTGACGAATCCGTTACCTTAATATAACCGCGCCCATCCATGCCGGGCTTTAAACGGGTTGCGTAATCTTCGCCGCCCCCATGCCCGCTTCCGTTTCCCGCTTCCCCGCCCGTGTCTCCTGCGGCCTCGTGTCGGCTTCCGTGTTGTCGCTCCTGGCCGCGCGTGGGCATGCCGAGTCGTCCTTCACGTTCAAGAACCAGTCCTGGCAGGAGGACGACAAACGCATCCGCGTGGACGCCCAATACGCCCTGCTTGACGCCGAGCTCACCTCCGAGGCGCGCCTGAGGGTCATGGGCCTGATCGACACCATCGCCGGCGCCACCCCGACCGGCGAAAAAGCCGCCCCCGGCGCGCCGCTGCCAACCGCCCTCATGGAGGACGAGCGCAAGGCCTGGAATGTCGATTTCGCCTACCAGTTTCCGCGCGTGAACGTCTCCGTCGGCCACGGCGTCAGCCGCGAGAGCGACTACGTGTCCAAAGGCTACTCGCTCAACACGCTCATCGATTTTAATCAGAAAAACACCCTCTTGCGCGTCGGCTGGGGCCACACCGACGACCGCCTGATGGAGCCGTTTTGGAGCGTGGATCGCGAAAAGACCGGCGACGATCTCATCCTCGGCGTCACCCAGCTCCTTTCCCCGGTGTTCGCGGTCACCGTCAATCTCACCTACGGTCGCGCCGAGGGCTTTCTCAGCGATCCCTACAAGATCGTCTCCACCACCCGCCTGGCCCTCGATCCCGGCACCTACTACACGCCGCCCGAGAACCGCCCGCGCGAGAAGGACAAGGGCATCCTCTTCCTCGGCGCCAACCGGCGCTTCGAGCGCCTCGACGCCGCCCTCGACGCGTCGTATCGGTTTTATCACGACAGCTTCGGCATCGACGCCCACACCGTGGAGCTGAAGTGGCTCCAGCGCGCCGGAGCGCATCTGATCGTCGAGCCCTCCGTGCGCTACCACCGGCAAGGCGCGGCCGATTTTTATTACCACGACCTCGACGCGGCCGGCGTCGTCACCAACTACGACCCGCTCCTCGAAACCGGCACCGGCGAGGGCCCGTTTTATTCGTCCGACCACCGGCTGTCCGAGATGGAGACGATCAACCTGGGGCTTAAAATCTCGTGGATTTTCAACCCCCACTGCTCGGTCGATTTTTCCGTCGAGCGCTACCTCATGCGCGGACTCGACGACGTCACGCCGTCCGCCGCCTACGGCGACGCCAACGTCATCACCTTCGGCCTGAAACTCAGCCGCTGACGGCCCCGCTTCCGCCATGTCCGCTCTCCTAACCCGCGCTCCCGTTCCGCCCGCTCCCGCCGACCCGATCGTTTCCGGCGGCACGACGTCGATCGTGCGCCGTCACCGCTGGCCCGCGCTGGGCACGACCTGCGAGATCCAGTTCGCCTGCGAGGACGAGGTCCTCGCGCGTCGCTTCGAGGCCGAGGCCGTCGCCTGGGTCGCGGACTTCGAGGCGCGCTACTCCCGCTTCCGCCCCGACAGCCTGGTCGGCCGCATCAACGCCGCCGCCGGTCGCGACTGGGTGGAAGTGGACGAGGAGATGGACGGGTTTCTCGATTTCTGCGCCTCGCTGCACTTCCTCACCCGGGGCACGCTCGACGTCACCGCCACGCCTGTGCTGCGGCTTTGGGATTTCAAGGCCCCGGTCCCGCGCGTCCCCGCCGACACGGAGATCGCAGCCGCCCTCCGCCTCGTCGGTTGGGGCAAGGTGCAGCGCGCCCCCGGCCGCGTGCGCCTGCCCGAGGCCGGCATGGCCCTCGACTTTGGCGGCTGGGGCAAGGAATACGCGGTGGACGCCGTCGCCGCGCTCGCCCGCTCGCTCGGGATCACGCGCGCCCTGATCGATTTTGGCCACGATCTGCACGCCGTCGGCGCCGCCCCCGGAAAGCCCGGCTGGCACATCGGCCTCGAAGATCCCGCCAACCCCGCCGGCCCGCTCCGCGGCAGCCTCGCCGCCGCCGACCTCGGCATCGCCTGCTCGGGCGACTACCTCCGCGCCTTCACCGTCGGCGGGAAACGCTACGGCCACATCGTCGATCCCCGCACCGGCCGGCCCGTCGCCAACGGCTGTCGCCAGGTCACCGTCGTCGCGCCCACCTGCCTCCAGGCGGGCGCGCTCTCCACCGCCATCTTCATCCTCGGCCCCGAGGCCGGCCTCGCCCTCGCCGGCCAGACGATGGGCGTCGAGGCGCGCGTCATCACCGACCGCGCCGTCCACCAAACCCGGGGCTTTTTCCGTCATGTCGTCTCCTGAATCATCCGCCTTCCCGCAGCCCTTTCGAGGAGCGCTCCCTCGCCTCGCCGCCGGCCTGTTCCTCGGTGCGCTGAGCCTCTTCGCCGCCGTGCCCGCCGCGTTCGCCGAGGCCAGGGTTGGAGCGCCGTTTCCCGATATCTCCGCCCATGCCCTCGAGGGCGCGCTTCCCGACCTCGCCGGACGGGTCGTGCTGGTGGATTTCTGGGCCACCTGGTGCGGCCCGTGCAAGGCTTCCTTCCCCGCCTACGACGCGCTCCAGGCCGAGTTTGCCGCGCGGGGCTTCACCGTGATCGGCGTCAGCGTGGACAAAAAAGCCGCGCCTTACGCCGAGTTTCTCCGCCGCCTGGCCCCGGCTTTTCCGACCGTGCGCGACGCCGGGCAAACGCTCGTCGCCGAGGTCCGCCCGTCCGCCATGCCGACCTGCTACCTGCTGGATCGCCGGGGCGTGCTCCGCCTCGTGCACAGCGGCTTTCGTGGCGACGCCGACGTCGCCCTGCTCCGCGCCGAAATCCTCAAGCTCCTCGACGAACAACCATGAAGCCCCGCGCCCTCTTTCTCCTCCCTGTCCTGCTCCTTTCCGTCCTCGGCGGCGTCGGCTGTTCCACCGCGCGGCTCGTTCGCGTGCAACCGTGGGAGCGCGCCGCGCTCGCCGACTACACGATGCAGCCCGAGCGCGACCCGCTCCAGGCCGCCATGAGCGAGCACATCTACTTTTCCCGCGAGGCCGCCTCGGGCGGACGCGGGGTCGGCGGCAGCGGCTGCGGCTGCAACTAAACGATCCCCCGTTTTTCACGATGTATCTGCACTCCCTGCTTTACCGGTTCCGCTGGCTGCACGCGCCCACCGTCGTGCTCCTGCTTCTCCTGCAACGCACGCCCGTGCTGCGCCTGCTCGCCGGCGCGTCGCCCGGCTTTGGTCTCCAGTCCGGTGAACTGCTCAAGTCCGCCGTGGCGCTCGCCGCCCTCGGCGCGGTCAACTCCGTCGCCGGCGCCACCACGTTCAACGCCACCGTCGTCTCGCCGACCACCGTCACCCCGACCAGCGGGGCGGTTAACTCCACCTTCGACGCGAGCGGCGACGCCAACGCCGCCTTCAGCGTCGCCTTCAACGTCACCGGCGCCCCCGCCACCGCCAAATCCTGGAAGGTCACCGGCACCTTTCCCCCCGGCCTCACCGTGGTCGGCGGCACCGCAGTCACGGGCGGCTTTCGGGTAAACGGCCTCAAGGTCACCATCTCCGGCACGCCCGCCGCCGCCGCTCTCCAGTCGCTCACCGTCACGGCCTACGACACCCTGAACGCCCCTTCCGGCGCCAACCAGGGCAGCGTCACCTGCCGGATCACCATCGTCGGCGCCAACGCCCCGCCGTTTTTCGACACCCATCCCGTCTCGCAGACGGTCAACGCCGGGGCGAACGTCACCTTCACCGCCGCCGTCACCGGCACGCCGACACCGACGCTCCAGTGGTTCAAGGGCCCGACCGCGCTCCCGGGAAAAACCTCCGCCACCCTGTCCCTCACCGGCGTCACCGCCGCCGACGCGGGCGACTACACGGTCGTCGCCACCAACGCCTCCGCGCCCGCCGGCGTGCCCTCCGACGTCGCCACGCTCACGGTCCACACCGCGCCGGCCATCACCAGCGCCGCCACCGCCCTGTTCCAGGCCCTCCAAACCGGCCAGACCTTCACCGTCACCGCGACCGGCAACCCCGCGCCGACCTTCACCGCCACCGGCCTGCCCGCCTGGGCCACGCTCCACGCGAGCACCGGCGTCATTAGCGGCACGCCGAGCACCGCCCAGGCCGGCGAGGCCACCGTCACCCTGACCGCGAGCAACGGCGTCGCCCCCGCCGCCAGCCAGAGTTTTGCGCTGGTGGTGAAAACCGCCGCGCAGCTCTGGCGGGAGGCCCACTTCACCGCCGCCGAGCTGGCCGATCCCGCCGTCTCGGGCAACGCCGCCATCCTCGCGTCCGACGGCCTGCCCAACCTCGTGCACTACGCCCTCGGCCATGGCCCGCGCGAAACCGTGCCGCCCGACGCGCTCGTGTTTTCCAAAATCGGCGCCGACTGGGTCCTCGCCTACAGCCGGCCAAGCATTCGCCTCGGCGTGGCCTATGACGTGGAAAGCTCCACCGATCTCGTCATCTGGAGCACGGACAACGTCACCCACCAGCTCGCGTCCTCGGCCGACGGCATCGACACCTGGCGCGGCTCCGTGCCCGTCGGCGCGCCCCGGGTGTTTCTGCGATTGAAAGTCGCCGAGCAATGAGCCGTGCGCCGCTTTTCGGCGGCTCAGAAGCGCAGGCTTAGCTGCATGGCGGCGGACGGGATGAGTTGCTCGGTGGACGGGCGTTCGTGCAGCAGGCCGCCTTGGAGTTTCAGCTGGGCGTGGGCGGCGAGGCGCAGGGCGACGCCGGCCTCGATGCGCCACGCGTCGCGCCCCCAGCGCGCCTCGTCGCCGTCCGCGAGTTTGACGGGGGCGAAAAACTGCCGGCTCCAGCGCGCGAACCCGGCCCAGCGCGGCGTGAACCGGTGGCTCGTCTCGAGCGCGTAGGCGAGGGTGTCGGCGTGGCCGAGGCCGGGCAGCTCGAAACGCGAGACGATGAGCTCGCCCCAGAATTGGAAATGGCCCCGGGCGTAGGTGAAATCGTGGCCGAGCGAGGTTTGCGCGTAATCGGCGCGCGAGTGGCCGGGGGCCAGGCCGCCGGCCCCGGGCTCCAGATGCGGGCCGCGCGCGAAGGAGAGTCCGAGATTGGCGGCGGCGGAGGGCCGCCAGCCGAGGCGGGCGGCGGTGGCGGGCGTGCTCCAGGCGTCCGAATCGAGGTCGTCCCACGTCCCGGGCCGCGAGGAGAGCCCGGCGTTTTTGATTTCGAGGTCGAGGTCCCAGCGCGCGCCGCCGACGGAGAGCGCGGCGCCGGTGCCATACACGGAGCCCCACATGAGCGGGATGCGCTGGCGCTCGTCCCCGGTGATGTCTTCGGCGTCGCCCACCGGGTTCACGTGCGCCCAGCTTTCCAGGGTGCCGGCGCCGGAGGGCGCGGCGCCGTGCCACAGGCCGGTGAGGTTTTCCTGCGCCAGCGGAGCGGTGATGAAGGGGTAGTCCCAGGCGTGCGAGCGACGCGCCCAGCTGCCAAACACGGTGGCGAAGCGCCCGAGGCGCAGGCCGGCGCGTCGCCCGGGCAGGGGGGCGAGGTGGAGGTAGGCCTCCTCCAGGCGATACTCGAGCGATTGGTCGGCGGGATCGAAACCGCGGTCCGCGCGCAGCTGGGCGCGGGCCCCGACCCCGGGGGCGAGGCGGGCGTCGGCGAAGAGCCGGACGACGGGCGCGAACAACAGCTCCCCGTCCGCGTCGGTGTAGCGCAGGTCGGCGACGGGTTCGGGGACATGGTGGGCGGCGAGGTCGAGCCGGCCCGAGATCTGCAAGCCGCGTTTTCCGTCGGCGGAGACATGGGTCAGCGTGCGTTCCGCGGCGTCGGCAAACTCGTCCCACCCGGCATGCGCGGTGCTCGCGCCGCCGCCGAGGCCGATCCACAGGCCGCCGCAGAGCACGGAGGCCAGGCGGAGGAGGGACGAGCGGGGATTCTGGAGAAGGCGCAAGGTAAACGGGATGTGGGCGAAACCATCCCCGCGATCAACATCGACCGCTCACGCGGCAAGAAAAGGGGGAACCATGCGACAGGGGTGCTTCGCGCATGGCATGCCTCGGACGGCGTAAGCCGAAAACCACCCTGTCGAATAAGCCGGAATAGTCCGCTCGAATAAGGAATAGCCCCCGAGTCCCCGATTTACGCATGACTTAAATATGCGCATCCTGTTCCTTGCTCGCCGCTCCCCCCCCGCCCAATCCCGGGCTCCCGCCAAAGAGGCGCGTTTTCGGAAGCATCCAACCCGTACCCCAGTACGAATCCCCCCTCGTGGCGACTCCCCTTTGGCCCTCATTTTTCCTGAAACCGCAGACACCCCGGAACGGGTGGCTGGTCGGCGTGTTGCTTTCCTGGCTTTGGCTCCTGGGCCCGGGGCGCGACGTCGCGTTCGCCCTCGATCCGGCCACCGGCCTCCACCAATACAACCACCAGGCCTGGACCCGGCGGAACGGCCTGCCCGTCGGCGGCATCAACGCCATCGCCCAGACGCGGGACGGCTACCTGTGGTTTGGCTCCTCGGCCGGTCTGGTGCGTTTCGACGGCGTCGAGTTCAAGCTGCATGACTTTCACTCCGTCGCCTCGCTGCGCAGCAGCGTCGTGACCAGCCTGGCCGCTTCCCGCGCCGGCGGCGTTTGGGTGGGTTTGGAAAACAACGGGTTCGGGTTTTACGACGGCCGGTCCTTTTCGTTCCATGGCGAGCGGCATCCCGAGACGAAGATGCTGAACGTCTGCTCCTTGGCGGAAAGCCAGGACGGCTCGCTCTGGATCGGCGTTCATGGGCGGGCGGCCGCCCGCTTGAAGCCCGATCAGGAATGGGAACCGCTCCAGGCCGTGGATCCGTCCACGGAGCAGCCCGTCCATTTCTACTGCATCCACGAGGGCCGGCAGGGCCGGGTCTGGCTCGGGACCTACCGCAAGGGCGTCTATTTTTGGCGGGACGGGGTCTTGACCGAGATACCCGACCCGACGCTTCGCGACGTCACCGTGCGCTGCCTCGCCGAGGACGCGGAGGGGAGCATCTGGGTCGGCACGCAGGAAGGCCTTCGTTGCTACGGCGCCGATCTGCGGCGGCGGGAAATCCCCGACTTCGGGATGGAAATCCGCGCCCTGCTCGTGGACCGGCACGATGTCTTGTGGATCGGCACCAGCGGGCACGGGCTCATTCGCCAGCGGCGGGGAAACTACGACTTCCTTCCCAATATCCGAGGCGGCGCGGAGGGCGATTTCGTGCAGGCCTTTGCCGAGGATCACGAAGGCAGCCTATGGGTCGGCACCCGGGAAGGCGTCGTGCAGATTTCCGACGTTAAATTTCCCATTCAGCCCGCCGCGCCAGATCCCGCGATCCAGGACGCGGTTGCGGTGGGCGCCTCCGCCGGCGGCGTCTGGATCGCGAGCTCCGGCGGCATCGCGCTTTTTAATCCGCAGACCCGGACCTACTGGACGCCCAGTCTGCCGAAGCCCTACGCCAAACGTGTGTTCGAGGCGCGAAACGGCGATGTTTATGTGGTCAACAGCAACCGTGACCTGGTCGTTCTCTCGGGCGGAAAGGTCGCGGCCGTATATCCGGCCTCGAACATGGTCGTGGGCATGGCGGAAGACGCCCAAGGCGTCGTCGTCTCCGTCGGCGGCGAGCTTTATCGGGCGAGTCCCGATTACTTCCATCCCTACGAGTTCAAGGGCCCTGAAAAACCGCGGTTCGACTGGATTCTCAACATGGCCTCCGGTCGCGACGGCTCCCTCTGGGTCGCCACCGTCAACGGCATCTTCAAGGTGAAGGAGGGGGAATACCGCCGATGGGGCGCCGAGGAAGGCCTTTCCGATCTCGGTGTCATGTCGATCTGCGAGGACCCCGAAGGCGTCGTCTGGGCGGGGTTGCTGTCGGGCATCGCGCGGTTGAAGGACGACCGCGTCCGGCATATCAGCCGGAAGGACGGCCTGTTCGACGACAACATCTACGCCATCGTGCCCGACGATCTCGGGAACCTTTGGATCGATTCGGCCCGGGGCATTTTCCGCGCCAGCCGGAGGGATCTTAACGACTTCGCCGACGGCGGGATTCCGCGGGTGAAATGCACGGTTTTCGACGGCTTGGAATCCGTCAAGGTGGTGGACAAAATCAGCCAGGAACGCGTGGGCTGCAAGACGAGCGACGGCCGCATCTGGTTCCCCGGCCCGCGCGGCGTGGTGATGATCGATCCCGCGAACGTCCCCTTCAATCGCACGCCGCCGCCGGTCCGCATCGCGCGCCTCCGCGCGAACCGGCGGGACATCGATCTGGGGCACGCCGTCGTGCCGCCCGGCGAAGGCGAAAACGGCCTGGAATTCCATTACGACGCCCTCAGCTTCATCGCCCCGCAAAAGACGAGATTCCGTTATCAACTGGTCGGCCACGACCGGGACTGGGTGGAGGCGGAAGGCCGGCGCATGGCCTTCTACGCCAGCCTCCCGCCGGGTCGCTACACGTTCCGCGTGATCGCGGCCAACGCCGACGGCATCTGGAACGAGGAGGGCGACTCGCTGGATCTCGAGCTGCGTCCGCTTTTCTCCCAGACGATCTGGTTTCGTCTGCTGTGCGGCGTCGTCGTTTTCGGCATCCTGGCCGGCGCTTATCTGTGGCGGATCGGCTACCTGACGCGCCAGCGGCTGGCGTTGCAAAAGTCCCGGGATTTATTGGAGACCGAGGTGCGGCACCGGACCGCGGAACTGGCCGAGGCCAACCAGACGCTCCGTCAGGATATCGAGGAGCGCGGTCGCATGCAGGCCGAGATCGACAAGATCCACAAGCAACTGCTCGACCAATCCCGCCAGGCCGGCATGGCCGAGGTCGCCACCAGCGTGCTGCACAACGTCGGCAACGTGCTCAACAGCGTCAACGTCTCCGCCACCCTCGTCGCCGACCTCGTCCGCCGCTCCAAGGTCGCCAAGGTCGGCAAGGTCCGCGAACTTCTCGACCAGCACCGTTCCGAACTCGGCCCCTACCTCACCGAGGACGCCAAGGGCCGCATGATCCCGGCCTACCTCGGCACCCTCGCCGAATCCCTCGCCGTCGAGCAGGAGACCGTCGTCGCCGAACTCGGCGTCCTGCAAAAAAACATCGGCCACATCAAGGACATCGTCGCCATGCAGCAGAGCTACGCGAAGACCTCCGGGGTGGTGGAAACCCTTCCCGTGTCCGATCTCATCGAGGACGCCATCCGCATGAACGCCGGGTCGCTCGCCCGCCACGAAGTCGGGATCGCCCGCGACTACGACGGCAGCCCCGTCGTCACCGTCGATAAAAACAAGGTTCTCCAGATTCTAGTGAACCTCATCCGCAACGCCAAGCACGCCTGCGACGACGCCGGCCGCGCCGAGAAGCTCATCACGCTTCGCGTCACCGCCGACGAACGCGGCGTGGAGATCGCCGTGAGCGACAACGGCGTCGGCATACCTCCCGAAAACCTCACCCGCATCTTCGCCCACGGCTTCACCACCCGCAAAAACGGCCACGGCTTCGGCCTTCACAGCGGCGCCCTCGCCGCCCGGGAGCTCGGCGGCTCCCTCGCCGTGCGCAGCGACGGCCCCGGCAAGGGCGCCACCTTCACGCTCATGCTCCCTCTCCGGCCGGCCTCCGATTAGTTCTGCGCGCAAGGAGGACGGGCATTCTTGTCCGTCTGGATCGGAACGGACGGACAGGAATGTCCGTCCTCCTTTGATCGCCGCGCTACTCGCGCGGCAGCACGAGGGCGAAGACGGTCAGCCGGTCGTCGGAGCGGACCAGGCGGACGTCGCCGCCGTGCAGGCGCGCGAGGTGGCGGGCGAGGTTCAGGCCGAGGCCGTAGCCGGGCACGTCGCCGGCGGCCGAGCCGCGATGGAAACGCTCGAAAACACGTTCCCACGCCTCGGCGGGCACCGGGACCGGCGCGGTGTTGGCGACGAGCAGCCGGACCTCGTCCGCGCTCGTCTCGGCGGAGAGCCGCACGAGGCCGGAGGGGCGGTTGTATTTGGCGGCGTTCTCCAGGAGGTTTTGCAGGATGAGCGCGAGCTGGCGGGACTCGCCGCGCACGAGGAGCGGGCCGGCGAGGGTGTTTTCCAGCGCGAGCGTCTCGGCGGAGGGCAGGGCGCCGATGTCGTCGAGGGCGACGGCGGCGAGGTCGGCGAGATCGAGCGGGGCGCCGCGCGGGCGCACGAGGCCGGCGTCTAGTTTGGCCAGGAGGAGGAGGGTTTCGAGAATGTGCGCGAGCCGGTCGGTCTGGCGCACGAGCTCATCGACCTCGCCGCGTTGGGCGTCGGGAAAGGCGGGGGCGGCGGCGAGTTCCTGGAGGCCGAGGCGCAGCACGGCGACGGGGGTCTTGAGCTGGTGGGAGGCGTCGGAGGCGAAGCGGGCGGCGCGCTCGAGCTCGGCGGTGGTGAGGTCGAGCCGCGTCTCGGCCTTGGCGCGGAGGGCGCGCTCGGCTTCGGACTCGCGGACGAAGCGGCCGAACCAGCCGGAGAAGCCGGCGGTGAGCAGGCCGCTGACGGCGATGCCGGCGACGAGGATAAACACGCCGGCGGCGGTGATCTGCCAAGTGACCGCCTGCTGGCGCGCGCGAAGATCGTCGAGGGGCGAGAGCCGCAGCTCGCGGGCCGGCGGGTAGGCCTGGTCGGGATTGAGGAGGTGGTGCGCCAGGCGGTGGGGACGACCGTCGAGCACGAGTTCCGAGGGCGAGTCGTGGAGGCCGCCGGCGAGCGCGCGGGCGAGGTCGGCGCGGGCGGCGGGCGAGAGGGCGGGGGCGTGGAGGCGGCCGTCGATCCAGAGCGCGCCGACGGCGTCAAAGCCGAGGACAAGGACGCCGATGCGGCGACCGTCCTCGCGCGAGTGGATGGGCAGGGCGAGGAGTTCGGTGGCGCGGGTGGAGCCATCGGGGGACGACGAGATGACGACGCCATGGGCCGGCGCGCGCCCGAGACGGGCGGGGGAGAGGGCGGCGAGCTCGGTCGGGCCGGCCTCGCCCGGCGCGGCGGGCGGCGCGGGCGG
>LLBY010004275.1_pt1 | contig 11275 bp, 8 predicted proteins | sample 1489401 | NCBI WGS metagenome assembly LLBY01 (sample SAMN04092656, study PRJNA295927) | soil metagenome | biome: Soil prokaryotic community; feature: Bulk soil; isolation source: soil from tomato rhizosphere | host: tomato cultivar Hawaii 7996 | place: South Korea | collected 2011-11-01 | reverse complement strand
CCGACGAGGCGACCGAGTTGACCGAGCGCCAGGTGCTCCTCCAGTGCAAAACCTACGTCGCCGCCGTGCGCATCGCCGACGAGTTTGGCTGCGAGACCATCGGCATCCAATACCAGCAGGGCCTCAAGGATCTGCTGCCCGCCTCCGACCTCGTCGAGGGCACGCTCAACTCCACCGAGCGCCCGCCGGTGAAGCGCGCCGACGGCAGCGTCATCCGCGGCGGCGAGCCCATTCCGCATTTCAACGAGGTGGACGAGTGCGCCGGCCTCGACGGCCTCTTCACCGACCGCGTGCACAAGGCCCTCGGCCAGCCACGCGCCAACACCCTGCACGATCTGCGCTGGGGCGATTGGGACAAATCCGGCACGACCGACGAGTATGTGTGGGTGTTTCTCATTTCTGGCAGCGCGCCCGCCGACCACCACATCGGCGGCTGGGCGGGCAGCGATTCGCACCGCCAGCCCGGCATGTATTTCAAGCTCGGCGGCGGCACCCTGCGCGGCATCGCCAAGCCCGGCGAGATCGTGTGGAGCCGCGTCTTCGTGGCCAACGGCAAGCTCAAGATGGACCTCGGCCGCGCCAAGGTCATCACCCTGCCGCAGGCCGAGACCGATCGCCGCTGGCAGGAGACGACCTACCAGTGGCCCATCATGCACGCCGTGACCTACGGCGTGACGCGCGACCAGATGATGGCCCGCCATCAGAGCAACCACATCCAGGTCGCCTACGCGAACAGCGCGAAGGAGGCCGATCTCGCCCTCTACACCAAGGCCGCGCTTGCCGCCGAGCTCGGCATCGAGGTCGCCCTCTGCGGAACCAAGGCCGACGGCAAGGCGTTCTAAAAACAGGCCGCGGAATTATTAACCACGAAACACACGAAAGGCACGAAATCGGAAGGGAGGATCGATCCTCACTGATTTTGCAGGTTTCTGCGCTTTCGTGTATTTCGTGTCTTTAGTGGTTCACCCTCCTCCGATCCATGTCCCTCGATCCCCTCCTTTCCCTTTCCCACCAGCTCGGCCGCGAAGAGCGCCGGCTCGCCATCCTCGGCGAAGGCAACACCTCCATGCGCCACGACGCCGAGACCTTCACGGTGAAGGCGTCGGGCTCCAACCTCGCCACGCTCGCCGCCGCCGGCACCGCGACCTGTCGCTTCGATAAACTCATCCCACTCCTCGCCGCCGAGAGCATGACCGACGCCGCCGTCGATGAGGCGCTCTTCGCCGCGCGGGTCTCGCCCGAGATGAAGAAGCCCTCGGTCGAGGCCATCTTCCACGCCTACCTGCTCACGCTGCCCGGCGTGAACTTCGTCGGCCACACCCACCCCATCGCGGTCAACGCGCTCCTCTGTTCGCGGCACGCGCGCACCTTCGCGACGCGTCGGCTTTTCCCCGATGAGATCGTGTGCTGCGGGGTCGAGAGCGTCTTCGTGCCCTACACCGACCCCGGTCTGAAACTCTCCCAGGCCATCCGCGCCGCGACGGAGGACTACATCCGCCGCCTCGCGCGTCCGCCGCGCGTTATCCTCCTCGAGAACCACGGTCTCATCGCGCTCGGCGCCACGCCCGAGGCGGTGTTGGCCGCGACGCTCATGGCGGTGAAGGCGGCGGAGATCTTCGCCGGCGCGTCCGCCGCGTCCGGCGGCGCCGAGCCGGTGTTCCTCACCCCCGGGCAGGTCGAGCGCATCGCCGGCCGCCCGGACGAGCACTACCGCCAAAAAGCGCTCGGGCTCTGAGGGAAATCGGCGGGGATTGGGATGTGGAGCCACGTCACGTTTGCGATTTTTTAGTGACGGGTAAGTGACGATTGTGACGCGGCGGTGATACTTGGCGGGGTGGGGGAGTTTGCCTTTGCGGGCTAGGTGGCGGGCTGGATGCCCTCCCGCTCCCACGCCCATGCTCCGCCTTACTTCACGTTCCTTTAGCGTATTCGCATCCGCCGCCGTCGTCGTCTGTGTCGCCGCGCCTTTCGCCCGGGCCGCCACCGTCACCGGCAGCGTGCTCGACTCCACCACGAGTCTGCCGTTGGTCGGCGTCGAGGTCCTGATCGACGGGATCGATAGCGGTGCCCGCACCGACTTGACGGGCCGCTTCACCGCCGAGGTCGGCGAGGGTGAACGCCTCTTCACCTTTCGCCGCGCCGGCTACAGCGAGCAGAGCGTCGGCCCGCTCGCCGTCGCGGCCGAGGGCGAGACCGCCGTCCCGGCGGCGCGTCTGGCACCGATCAACGCGGGCGACGACGTGTTCATGCTCGACGCGCTCGAGGTCACGGGCGAGCAGGCCATCTCGATGAAGGTGGAGAACCGCGCCATCCAGCAGGAGACGGCGGCGACCATCAACATCGTCGGCGCCGAGGATTTCACCAAATTCGCGATCAGCGACATGAGCGACGCGCTCAAGACCATCCCCGGAGTCACCGTGGCCGACGGCAAATACGCGGTTATTCGCGGTCTCAGCGACCGCTACACCAGCACGGGCCTCAACGGCCTGCCGCTCGCCAGCCCCGATCCCGACAAGCTCGCGGTGCAGCTGGATATTTTCCCGTCCTCGCTTTTCGAGAACGTGGTCGTGAGCAAAACCTTCACGCCCGACCTTCCCGGCACCGCGACCGGCGGGGTGAACATGATCCTGAAGTCCGTTCCCGAGGAGGCTTTCGTGAAGGCCTCGATCAGCGTCGGCTACCACTCGATCGCCACCGGCAACGAGAACTTCCTGACCAATGGTCGCACCACCGACGACGACCGCTGGGCGAGCGCGAGCGATGAACGCGCCCTGCCCGACATTGCCAAGACGTTTTCGGGAAATCTGGGCCGCCCGGTCTGGCCTCTGCCCACCCCGCCCCCGCCCGGCAGCTCCTTCATCACCGCCGCGCAGCGCGCCCAGGCAGTCGCCGAGGCGCAGGCGATCAACGACGCGCTCGGCTCGAACTACCACACCTTCGGCAAAAAACCCGGTCCGGATTACGGGGCGAAGGTCAGCTTCGGTGATCGGTATGAGCTGAGCGAAGGCGTGCGGGCGGGTTTCGTGGCGGGCCTGAACTACGGTCGCGAATACCGCATGGTCGAGGATGCCTATTATTTCCGCAGCTCGACCGAGACCAGCGGCACGGACTCGCTCAGTCCCGAGGTTTTCGTAGATCCCGACCGGGCCATCGGCTACCGCGACCAGACCCGCACCGAGTCCACCGTGACCTCGACGCTCTCCTGGCTGTTGGCCGGCGGCTTGGAGTTCGGCGAAAACCACGACATCAGGATCAGCCGTCTGAACTTGCAGGTTAGTCAGGATGAAAACACGCGGCTGTATGGCGACGTTTACAACGAGTTTCCCTTCTCCGGCGACGGGGACAACCTCGACCCCAAGCTGAACGAGACCCTGCGCTACACCGAGCGCACCCTGGTCAGCGACCAGATCGGCGGCGAACACCGCTTCGACTTCACCGAGCGCCTGCCCGTGTTCGGGACGATCCAGGCGAACTGGGCGCTGGGCCACGATCTCGCGCGGCAGGACGAGCCCGGCTACGTGCAATCCACCGCCACCGTTCTGGACGACGGCACCCTGTCGATCGCGCGCAGCTCAAATTCCCCCGGCACCGCCGCGCCCTCCTACGTCATCTGGCGCGCCATCGAGGAGTCGCGCGACAACCGTCGCGCCGACCTGGCGTTCACCGACGACACCTGGGACGGCTTCGCCTCCACCATCAAGATCGGCTACCTGAACTCCGAGGCCGACCGAAACGTGTTCGACGAGTTTGTCTCCCTCGGCGGCGACAACCTCGCCAACCAAAACGACACCACGCTGGGTAACATCAACGACACCCCGGGCGCGCCCGGTTCGAGTAACGACACCCGTCTCGCCACCGGCTACTCGGTCGCCGCCGACGTGGATCTGTTCTCCTTCAACCGCGGCCGCTACCTCATGCTCGAGCAGCAGCTGTTCAAAAAGTTTCGGGTCATCGGGGGCTACCGCTACGAGGAAAACTCCGCCGACGTCAGCGTGAACGGCACGCTCCGGTTGCGCGGCGCGGGCGCGAACAATCCGCTCGCCCAGGTGCCGTCCGACGGCGGCTACGACGACAAGCGCTGGTTGCCCTCGATCACGCTGGTGTATCAGCCCGACGACTACACAAACATCCGTTTCGCCTACTCGCGCACGGTCGCGCTGCCCTCCGCCCGCGAGGTCTCGCCCTACGCCTCGTCCTCCTTTTCCGGCTCCGACATCGAGGTCGGCAACCTCGGCCTCGAGCCCTCCGCGGTGGAAAACTTCGACCTCGGGTTCAGCCGCTTCAACGAAGCCGGAGACTTGTTCGGACTCTCCCTGTTTCGCAAGGTCGTCCAAGGCCGCATCGAGCGCCTGAACGGCCTAAACATCGCGCTCAATCCCGGTGGCGATCCCGAAAACTATTCCGACTACCAGATCTTCGCCTACGACCAGAACATAGGCGCGCCGCTCTTCAGCTGGTATAACAACCCCAACGAATCCGAGATCGAGGGCGCCGAGGTCGAGGGGCGCAAAAACCTGGGCTTCCTGGGCGAGGGACTCGAGTCCTTCAGCGTCGGCGGAAACGTCGCCCTCATCAAGGGGCGGGTCGAGCGCTTCCCGATCGAGATCGCGGCCAAGAACGCGGTCGGTCGTCCGGTTTCGCGCGAGCGCAAGCTCACGGACCAGCCCGAGTTTCTCGCCAACGTGGACCTCAGCTACGAGAACACGGAACGCGGCCTCCGGGTGTCGTTGATCTATTACCGTTTCGGCGAGGTTCTGAACTCCGCGTCTCTGGCCGACAGCTACGACATCTACACCGCCGAATACGGCACCTTTGATCTGACCGCCTCCAAGCGCTTCGGCAAAAATTTCACCCTCAGCGCCTCGGTGAAAAACCTCACCGATTCCGAGCGCGAGACCTTCTACGACGTCGAGGGCGAGCCCGTCACCCGCGACCGCTACAAGGTCGGCCGCGCCTTTTCGATCAGCGGAGCGCTCGACTTTTAACCTCTTCGTCACGCGCGCGTCGTCCGTCCGCCACAGACATCCCGCATGATTTCGGTTCCAGCGCGGTCATCGAGTCTGCCTGGCCTCCACACCTAACCGACAAATCCATGAAAAAAATTGCCTCCCTTCTCGCCCTTGCGGCGACCTCCGCCGGCTCCGCCTTCGCCGGCGTGTCCGCCACCCCCAACGGCCAAGGTCTCTATGAGATCAGCGATCCCATTGCCGCCGACACCGTGCTCGAAAGCGCCAAAGAGTATCTGCTCACCGAGGTGGTTTACGTTGGCAACCCCGGCAACACCAACATCCCCGCCGTTTCCGCCAAGCTCACCATCCCCGCCGGCACCACCATCTACGGCAAGGTCGGCGTGAAGGACGGCAGCAACAACGTCCTCCAGGAGCCCGGCACCCTCGTCATCACCCGCGCCGGCCAGATCGAGGCCATCGGCACCCCGTCCGCCCCCATCATCTTCACCTACGAGGGCGATCCCGCCCCCCGCACCGCGCCCACCGCACCCTTCATCGGCGACACCCTCGTAACCGGCCTCTGGGGCGGCGTGATCGTGCTCGGCAACGCGCCGACCAACAACGACCAGTCCCTCGCCAACAGCCTGCTCGTCGCCGGCACCGACTTCATCGAGGGTCTCGTGCAGCCCACCCCCGGCAATCCCTCCGCCGGCAGCGAGGATATGCGCGGCGTTTACGGCGGCTTCTCCATCCACGACAACAGCGGCGTCCTCCGCTACGTCTCCATCCGCAACGGCGGCTTCAACCTTTCCGCCGACAACGAGATCAACGGTCTCACCATGGGCGGCGTCGGCGCCGGCACCACCCTCGAATACGTCGAGGTCATCGCCGGCCAGGACGACGGCTTCGAGTGGTTCGGCGGCACCGTGAACAGCAAGTATCTGCTCTCCGCCTACAACAACGACGACGCCTTCGACTACGACCAGGGCTTCTCCGGTCTCGGCCAGTTCTGGGCCGCCGTTCTGCCCGGCAACGGCGTGGACGGTGACCGCGGCGGCGAGTTCGACGGCGACGACCAGGCGGGGGCCAAGCCCTACGCCGTCCCCGTCATCTACAACATGACCGTCATCGGCGGCGGCGACGCCACCGGCAAGAACGGCGAAGGCCAGATCGACTTCGACGCCAGCGCCGGCGGCGGCCTGTTCAACTCCATCATCGCCGAGGTGAAGGGTTTCTCCATGGACGTGAACACCACCGCGGTGACCCGCTACAACCAGGGCCTGCTCAACGTCCGTAGCAACATCTGGCACCGCAAGGTCGGCACCAACACCGCCGTGGGCCATGGCGAGACCGCCACCGCCCAGACCATGCTCGGCGCCGACGGCAACACCTTCGCCGATCCCTTCCTCGGCTCCGCGCTCACCAACAACCTGACGACCAAGAAGCGCTACGAGACCGCCGGCGTTCCCCTGAAGCCCGCCGCCTTCGGCGACGTCATCACCAACCTCGAGCCCTACACCGGCACCCACTTCCAGGCCGTCTCCTTCAAGGGCGCCTTCGACCCCAGCGTCGAGGCCTGGACCGCCGGCTGGACCGTTCCCTCCCGGCTCGGCTACTTCATCGAGTAAGTTTTTTTTGGATACACGCTCATCCTGATCATCATGAAACACAGCAAACTCATCGCGGTCGGCCTCCTGGCCTCCGCCTCCGCGCTCATGGCGCAACCGGTCTTCGTGGCCGGCTGGGATTTCGACAACACCAACGGTGTCGAGGTCGTCAACGCCCAGTGGGGCGTCCAAAAGAACGCCGCGTCGTTCTACTGGAACGGCTCCGGCGCCTCCACCGACTTCGCCAGCCTCAATCCCCCGATCAGTTTCGTCGCCGAGTCCCAGTTCAGCGGCTCCGACGCCGCCGTGGGCAACCAGTTCGTCGTGGTGGACGCCGAGACCGGCTTCAACGAGTTCTCCGACAACTTCGGCGGAACGACCAGCCACCTCCAGTTCCTCGGCAACGGCGGCGGCCTCAACAGCCAGCTCGCGGTCATCGAGTTTTCCGCCGCCAACCTGATCGACCTGAGCATCCAGTTCGCCGCGTTCAACAACGGCGCGGGCCTGGTGGACTTCACCTACTCGACCGACGGCGTGAACTTCCTGGCGCTCCAGACCGGTTCGAACTACGGAAGCACCTTCGAGGTCGATACCATCGACCTCTCGGTCCTGGACGGCGCGAGCACCGCCTACATCGGCGTCGGTTTCACCAACGCCGGCAACGACGTGTTCGCTTTCGACAACATCCAGATCACCGGCACGACCTCGGCCATTCCCGAGCCCTCCGCCTTCGCCGCCCTCGCGGGCGTGCTGGGTCTCGGCTTCGCGGTTTCCCGTCGTCGTTCCCTTCGCAAGTAAACGACATCCGTCGCAAACCACGGCACCCTTCCTTCGGGGAGGGTGCTTTTTTATGACCATGTTTCGATACGTTTTCCGCTCCCTTTTTCTCCTCCTCGTCTTCGCGAGCGTGCCGCTGTTCGCCGACGACGTGAACGAGGACTATTATCCCTTTTCCGCCAGGCTCACCGCCGAGGTGCGCGTGGGCGACGCGGTGCCGCCGCTCGCCGCCGGCACGCCCTTCGTGCTCGTCCGCGTCGAGGACGATGTCGCCGTCATCGACGTGTCCCGGCGCGGCGTCTTCCGCGTCCCCGTGGCGAGCACCGACATCATCGACCTCACCCGCGACGCCATGCGGAAGGATGCCGACGACGCGCCCGAGACGTCGCGCATGGCCGCGTTTATCGGCAACAAGCTCCTCGCCGCCGATTCCGGCTGGCGGGATCGTCTGCCGATGCCGACCGCGCTCAAGTTTCGCACCTGGATTTTTCTCTACGCCGACGCCTCCGCGCCCGAGACCGCCGACGTGGTGCGCGCCGCCGAGGCGTTTTATTCCGGCCTCGACGCCGCCGCGCGCGAGACGACCGCCCTCGTCTTCATGGAGATCCACGGTTCCAAGGCGGGCATTCAGGCCGTGGCCGACGCCCGCCGGCCCTCCTTTCAGGCGATGGCGGGGTATTTGTCACGCGGATACACAGCCAGCTTCGCCCACCTGGACGAGCCGAGCGCCGTGCCGGCCCTGGTCGCGGTAAACGCCGCCGGTCGGGTGCTGGCGCGCCACGTCGGCGCCGGCGTGCCGGCGGATTTTTGGGCCGGGTGCCTGGTCGCCCGCTGAGGCGGGCGCGCCGGGAGGCTCAGGGGGCGGGCGGCGCGCCGAACTGCTCGATGTGGTCGGACGCGTGGACGCGCGAGTTGACGCGGTTCACCTTGCGCCCGAGCAGCGGCGTGTAGGTGCGCGCCGCCGGGGCGACCGGCGCGTTGGCGGCGGACGGGGATGCGTTCGCGGTCGGATGCGCCGGTCCGCGAACGCCGACCGCCGCCCCGGGCGACGCCGGCTCCCTCTCTTCGCCTGATATTCGCCCGATCATGCGGGCTTGCCGCGCGCGGCTCGTGTTTTCCGCGCTTCCCGATGTCGCCCGGCTCGCGGTGGGCGGATGGCCGATGTCCGATGCGTGCGGCCACGTGTTGCCGAGGCGAACCTGCGGCAGGGCGAGGATGTGCCTCACGCCGCCGATCTCGACCACACAGCCGAATTCGTCGTGCGCCTCGATAACGACGAGGCCGGGCAGGCGCTGGCCCGCTGCGAGCCACGCCGACGATCCGCTCTCGCGTTCGCGGATGCTGAAGTGCGGCGTGTCGTCCTCGATCAGGACGCCGCGCAGCTCGAATCCATCCACGCCGGCCCGCGCCGTCGGGGCGAGCGCGAGCAATCCGGCGAAGAGGAGTCCCGGTGAGCGGAAAAGGGCGGCGAAGTCGGGATTTGTTGGAGACACGGGTGAGAGCGGGGCGGTTTTCCCCATGCTCAAAGGCAGCCGGTTTGGCCGGGCGTTCCAGCTGGAAAGCCGCTCCGGAAGCCGCCCGGGTGACGGAGGCGTGACGCCCGCGTGATTTTCTCGCGTCCGGCTTCCCCCGCCCGGTCGCCTTCGCGTTTTGCGGACACGAAAAAGCCCCGCGATCCGGAAGGACCGAGGGGCTTTCAAAGTGGCTGCCCGACTAGGACTCGAACCTAGACAAAGCGAGTCAGAGTCGCTTGTGCTACCATTACACCATCGAGCAGTGAAAGTTGTGTGACGCCGGTTGGGAGAAAAATGGAGCCGGCGATGGGATTCGAACCCGCAACCGCCTGTTTACAAAACAGGTGCTCTACCATTGAGCTACACCGGCGACTAAAGTCGCAACCGCGTGCGAAATTGAAAAGAACGTGGCCCGCTTGGATGAGAAGCGGGCCGGAAAATGGTGGTTCCCCAGGGACTCGAACCCTGAACCAATTGATTAAGAGTCAACTGCTCTACCATTGAGCTAGGAAACCGAAAAAACGGAAGGGAGAAAAGTCCGGTTCGAGGCCCCGCTGTCAACGCCCTTTTCGCGAAAAGATTTATTTCGCCGAGTTTGCCCTTGCCACCCCTCGTCGCCGCCTCTGCTTTCTCCCTTCCATCCCATGCAAAAGACCAAGAAATCCGTCGCCAAGCGCTTCAAGCTTTCCGCCAAAGGCAAGCTCATGCGTCGCACGCCCGGCTTCCGTCACTTGCTTGCCGCGAAGAGCACGAAGTCCAAGCGACGTGCCTCCAAGGACAAGCAGGTAGCCGAAGGCCATGCGAAGCCCCTGAAGCGCTGTCTCCCGCACGGTCTGTAATCCAGCACAGATCCGCGCATAAAACGAAAACCGCCAGGCGGGTGATCCTAACGAGACGACCCTCCGGCCCAAAAAAGAAAACCATCCAACATGCCTCGTGCCACAAATGCCGCCGCTTCCCGCAAACGCCGGAAGAAGGTCCTCGGTTACGCCAAAGGTTACTTCGGTAACAAATCCAAGCTCTTCCGCTACGCGAAAGAAGCCGTCCATCACGCCTGGCTCCACGCCTTCCGTGCCCGCCGCAAGAAGAAGAGCAACTTCCGCTCCATCTGGATCGTTCGTCTGAACGCCGCCGCGCGCGCCAACGGCATCAGCTACAGCCGCCTCATCGAGGGTCTGCACGCCGCCAACATCCAGCTCGACCGCAAGGTCCTGTCCGACCTCGCCATCCGCGACGAGGTCGCCTTTACCGGCCTGGTCGCCAAAGCCCAGGACGCGTTGAAGGCCAAGGCCGCCGCCAAGGCCGCCTAAACAGCCCAAATAAACGCGAGCCCCGGACGGCTCGCCTCCTTTCAGTCCCCGGAGGACGGGCCTTTTCCAAGGCGCCGTCCTCTTTTTTTGCCCACGAAACACACGGAACAACACGGAAGGGACCAAACATTTTAACCACGAAAAACACCAAAGACACGAAATCCAACCCCTGCTGCTCAGACGGTTTTCCTTTTCGTGTATTTCGTGTGTTTCGTGGTTAGCTCCCTCCGCTTCTTTCCTGCCTCTTCTTCCGTGTAGTCCGTGTGTTCCGTGCGCCAACTTCTTCCGACTCTTTCCCTGACTCCCTGATGCAAGACCAACTCGCCGCCCTTCTCGCCAAAGCCGCCGCCGAACTGCCGGCCCTCGCCGCGCGTCCCGATTTCGAGGCCGCCAAGGCCCGTTACGTCGGCCCCAACGGCGAGCTCACCGCGCTCATGAAGCAGATGGGCTCCGTGCCCAAGGAGCAGAAGCCCGTCGTGGGCAAGCTGGTCAACGAGGCCAAGACCGCGCTCCAGGCCCACCTCGACGCCGCCCTCGCCCGCATCGAGGCCGCCGAGCTCGCCGCCAAGCTCGGCCCGGCCGTCGATCCCACGCTGCCCGCGCCCGATCGCGGCCTCGGCACGCACCACCCGCTCACCCTCGTGCGCGAGGAGATGACGCGCATCCTGCGCAAGGTCGGCTTCACCGTCGTCGAGGGCCCGGAGGTCGAGACCGAGTATTACTGCTTCGACGCCCTCAACACCCCCGCCGACCACCCGGCGCGCGACGCGCAGGACACGTTCTACCTGCCCGGGTCCGCCCGCTTCGGCAACGTATCCAAAAAATCACCACACGAGAAGTATCTGCTCCGCACCCACACCAGCTCGGTGCAGATCCGCACCATGCTGAAGGGCGAGCCGCCCATCCGCATCGTCTCGCCGGGCCGCGTTTACCGTCGCGACACCACCGACGCCACCCACTCGGCCAACTTCCACCAGCTCGAGTGTCTCTACGTGGACAAGAACGTCACCGTGCGCGACCTCAAGGCCCTGCTCGACTACATCTTCGCCTCCCTGCTCGGCAAGGACACCAAGACCCGTTTCCGCCCGCACTATTTCGGCTACACCGAGCCCAGCTTC
>LLBY010007901.1_pt6 | contig 11294 bp, 12 predicted proteins | sample 1489401 | NCBI WGS metagenome assembly LLBY01 (sample SAMN04092656, study PRJNA295927) | soil metagenome | biome: Soil prokaryotic community; feature: Bulk soil; isolation source: soil from tomato rhizosphere | host: tomato cultivar Hawaii 7996 | place: South Korea | collected 2011-11-01 | reverse complement strand
GGTCACAGCGAAGTGATTTTAGGGCGCGCCCTAAAGGGCAAGCGCGACAAAGTCGTAATCGCCACCAAGTTTGGGCATATCGTCAACGAGCAGGCAAAGACCGTTTACGGAGACGCAGCTCAGATCATCAAGAACGTACGCATGGATGTGGAGAACAGCCTTCGCCGCTTGCAGACCGATTTCATCGACATCTATCAGTTACATGAGGGCGGCTACGACCCCAAACTGGCGCTGGAACTGCAATCCGTTTTGGAAGAGCTCGTTTTTGCGGGCAAGATCCACTGGTACGGCTGGAGCACGGATATTGTCAATAGCGCACGTGAATTTGCAAGCGGAGAGCACTGCACCTCCATCCAATTCCGCCTGAACGCCATCTATGACAACTCCGCGATGCGCAAGGTCTGCGCGGACTTTGACCTGGCAGGTATCAACAAAGACCCGCTCAATAAAGGGATCCTGACGGGCAAGTTCAATTCCACGTCCACCTTCCCAGAAAATGACATTCGTTCCCGGGAGAACTTCTCCAATCCTGAGACTGTCAAGCGCTTGAAAATTGCAGAGGACCTCCGTGACATCTTCACATCAAACGGGCGGACCCTGGCACAGGGCGCGCTGGCGTACATCTGGGCATTGGATGAACGCATGGTGCCTATTCCCGGATTCAAATCTGTGCAGCAAGTGACGGAAAACGCGGGCGCGATGCAGTTTGGCCCGTTGACGGAGTCACAGGTGGAAGAGGTTCAAGCGATTGTTGCGAAATATGAATTATAGTTGCCTGTATAAAATGGGCGGATGAATCGTGTAGAGAAAGGATGATGGATATGAATCATCAACTGACCTTGGGTAAAAGCGATCTGCGTGTGCCGCGCATGGGAATCGGGGCAATGGTCTGGGGTCAACCTAAGGGCATGGCGCGTTGGACTCCGGCACAATTGGCTTACGGCCCATCACATGGTACTACGGAAGAGGAAGAAGCGTTGAAGGTGAGTCTCGACGCAGGCGTGAATCTGATCGACACTGCCGCGATGTACAGCAATGGTTTTGCGGAGCGTCGTGTGGGTGAATTGGCGCGCGGCAAGAATGTTCTCATTGCAACCAAGTTCCCGCCTTCGCCTTTTAACAGAGAGGATGTTTTTCCGAAAGCTCTCCAAGATAGCCTCACTCGGCTGGAGCGTAGCTCGATCGATCTCTACCAACATCACTTTCCATCGAATCGGATATCTATCCCAAAGCTGATGAATCTCATGGCGGATGTAATTGAGGCGGGTAAAGTCAGAACTGTTGGAGTCAGCAACTATTCCGCTGAACAGATGCGCCTCGCTCACGCAGAACTTGCGAAACGCGGCATTCCACTTGCATCCAATCAGGTGCAATATTCACTGCTGTATCGAAAGTCAGAAGTCGATGGGGTGCTGGATGCCTGCCGTGAACTTGGCATCACCCTCATTGCTTACTCGCCGCTAGCCCAGGGAGCCCTGACTGGCAAATATTCCCCTGAGACAAAAGCCAGCGGGTTGCGTCGCTTCCTCCCAAATTTCAACAGGAAGGCTATGGAAGCTGTACAGCCAGTCCTGGAACTCGTTCGCCAGATCGGTGACCGCTATGGCAAAAGTCCCAGCCAGGTTGCGCTGCGCTGGCTGATCGAAAATGAGAATGTGCTTCCCATCCCGGGTGCGAAAAATAGCCGACAGGCGGCTGAGAATGTCGGTGCACTCTCGTTCTCGCTCACGCCAGAAGAGGTCGATATGTTAAGTCAGGCAACTATAGCTTGGCGTGTATGAGTGCATCGTGTTCATCCCGGGAATAAGATCTGTGCAACAGGTGACGGAAAACGCGGGCGCGATGCAGTTCGGCCCGTTGACTGAGTCACAGGTGAAAGAGGTTCAGACGATTGTGGGAAAGTATGAGTTGAGCATTTAGGTTACTTGAATTGAGGTCGAAAAGTGTCCACTCGTGTGTTTGTTAGATTTTGAATCTTTGTGCTCTCCGACAAAGGAAAGAGCAAATATTTCAGAGCCAGAGGGATGGTATTGCTGTGATTCGGTATCATCGAAGCTAAACTTATCTTAGGTATCTAGAATGGAGTTTCTAGCATTTCTTCTTCGAGCAAAACTGAAAACCTATGCGACCGGCGGGGAAGGCAATGAGCGGGATTTCGAGGATGGCACGCGTGAGATGTCTTACCGCGAAGGAGATTTCTTTTATCGCGACCGTTATTTTGGCTCTAACCCTTTTATTGGCGAGGAAGTGGTTTGGAGGAAAGGCAAAGTCATCTGGGCGATGAACTATTACGGGGCCGTGATCGATGAGGCGGTTCCTGCTGGAGATGTATATCGTTTCTTACAGAAATCGATGCAACAGGTCACGATAGAGCGCCCGTTTCGCGGGCCGAATGAGTACAGCGAGGGAGATTTCCGGTATCAGGACGAAAGTGAAGGGTATGTGAATCAATTTTCAGGGGAGGAAAAGATTTTCTTTCAAGACAGGCAGGTATATTTCCTGAAATACCACGGCGGAAAGGTGGGATAAATTTCATAGCATAGATTAAGATGTTAAGGCTTCCCTATGCAAAATCACATCATTGAAATCCGTTCCCTTAATCTCAAGCCTGGCAGCCGCGAGGAGTTTCACCGGCTTTACGTTGAAAGAGCGCTTCCTCTTCTCAAAGGTTGGAACTTTGATGTAGTAGCGCACGGTCCATCCCTGCATGATGAGAATACCTACTATGTTATTCGACGCTACGACAGTCTCTCGCAGCGCGAGCAAATGGAGGATGCTTATTACGCCAGCGATGACTGGAGAAAAGGTCCGCGCGAAGCGACGCTCGCTTTGATCGAGAGTTATACCGATGTTGTATTTGAAGTGGATGAGGTCACTCTGCAGGGCTTGCGACAAGACGGATAGCATCGACACGCCGAATATTTGATAAGCGCATGAATGGACTATAATGACTTTATAGTCCATTCATTTTATTCCCGGCAAGGGAGGCGCAATGGCGATCGACACCACTTCCACAAAAATCCTCGTGACCGGTGCGAACGGTTTTATTGGTCTGCATACCGTTTTGCACTTTTTAAAAGCTGGCTACAATCTATGTGCCACAGTACGGACAAAGGATCAAGGCGAAAGTGTCCGTCAAACGATTGCAAAACATACGGACACCCACAAGCTGGAATTTATCCATGCTGATCTGATGAGGGATGAAGGTTGGGATCAGGCCGCTACGGGCTGTGACTTTGTCCTGCACCTCGCCTCTCCCTTCCCCACCGACGCGCCAAAGGATGAGAATGAGCTGATCCTCCCGGCTCGTGAGGGGACCTTGCGTGTCCTGCGCGCTGCGCAGAAAGCTGGCGTCAAACGGGTTGTGCTGGTTTCATCGGTGGCAGCGATCACAGGTGGGCACGAGAGGGAGAACCGGACCTTCGACGAGTCGGACTGGACGGACATCGGCAAAACGGATTATGCGTATGCAAAAAGCAAGACCCTGGCGGAACAGGCGGCGTGGGAGTTTGTCAATAGCCCGGAGAACAGAAGCGGTATGGAGCTGGTTTCCGTCAACCCGTCCAATGTCTTTGGCCCCGTGCTGGATAACCGCCGTCATACCTCCACAGAATGGTTCGCGACTCTCCTCCTCCATCAAGTACCGGGCCTGACGCGTACCCAGCTCAATTTGGTGGATGTCCGCGACCTGGTAGAGATGATCGAGAAGGCGATGACCACACCGGAGGCTGCGAGCAAACGATTCATCGCAAACGGCGCGTCGATCTCATTACACAAATTCGCGCTCCTTCTGGACAAAAACTTCGCCAGCCGCGGCTATCGCGTCCCGACCCGTGTCCTCCCAAATTGGCTGGTCCGTTTCTTCGCCATCTTTGTCCCCAAGACGAAGCCGGTCGTGGATATGCTCGGCTGGGACTATTCCATGTCAACCGAACAAGCGCGGTCCATTTTGGGCTGGCAGGCGCGTCCCTATGAGGAGACGATCCTTTCTATGGCTGAGAGCCTGATCGAACAGGGCATGGTATGACCTCTTTTTCTTTGATATAAGGTTCCCATGAATCACTTTGTCGAAATCCGTTCGTATAATTTGAAACCCGGCACACGCCAGGAATTCCACCGCCTCTTTCTCGAAGAAGCCTTTCCCATGCTCCAGCGCCGGGAGGTGGATGTGGTCGCCTATGGACCGTCTCTCCACGACACGGACTCTTACTTCCTCATGCGCCGCTACGACAGTCTCAGCCAGCGTGAGGAAAGTGAGAATACTTTTTATGGGAGCGACGAATGGAGGCAGGGTCCGCGTGAGGCCATCATTGCTTTGATTGAAAGCTATACCGAGATCGTGCTCGAGCTGGATGATGCGACCCTGCATGGGCTGCGTGGAGTTCAGGCTGGCAAGTAGAAGCAAAACGACCGCCTCATCGGCGGTCGTTTTGCTTCAGGACTTCTTCCCGTGGAAACAACTTCTGATTACAGATAGCTTTACCTCATTCCAGAGTCGGGGTGGTGAGAATGCCACAGCCTATGCCATTGTAGGTAAAATCATTCACGACGACGCCATCCAGACTGGCAACGACGCGTGCCGGGAAGCTGATGTCGTTCGGGATCACACAGGTCAACAGGGAAGAATTCACAGAATTGACATTACATGTAGTTTCCTTGTCGGCGATTGATACCTGCAACGTGCTCTCTGTTAGGTCGGGGGAAGGCGCGAGGATCCTGAAATTGATCAGCTTAGTGCCCAGGTCGCACATCGACACCGTCCCATCAAGCAATGGTTCTGACATGACGACCACTGTGGCAGAAGGGACTTCTGTTGGAGGGCTTGTCCGAGTAGGCCGTACTCGACGCGTGGGGGTGGCGGTGGGAGTCGACGTAGGCCTGGGGGTAGCCGTGGGCACAACTACGAATCCGCAAACTTGCGCTTCCAGCTCATCGACCGAGGCGCCATAAAGCTCTGAAGCGGTTCCGGAGATGGCTATTTGGTGCTCTGATTCATCCCGGCACACGTAGACGCAATCCGCGCCCTCCTGGGTGCTGTAAAGCCGGGACTCGTTACCATCCCGTGCGAAGAATCGATACTCGACATAATTCCGACAGCTCAACCCATTACTATAGGTAATGGGTTCGTTTGCATAATTCTTGCACATCGTCAACAGGATGGTAGACAACAACAGGAAGAACTTCGTTTTCCCAGGCATGCGACCTCAATTTCAAGCGAATTTTCGCAATGGGGCGGCTTAGTCGCTTTAGTATAGAGCATATTTTCCTTCAATTCAATGGCAATTCAATTGCCCTTTTGGCTAGCTCGCGCCCGGCGTTCCTTGCTCCAGAAAGGCAAGCAGAAGGTGCAATTCGCAAGTTGCTTGGGGAATTTGAAGAGCGTGTGGGGGAAATCCCTACACGAAGATCAAGATCACGTGATGTAAAATAAAAAAGCCAAGTGATTTTGTCTTCATTGCTCATTCCATCCCGGGCTTTTCTTCGCTGCTACTCTATTTCCACGCCACACTTTTTGAGCCGCTTCGTTATTAATGAATATCAGTGGATTAAAGCATCCACGAAAAGGAGTATGCCCATGTTTAAGAAACCTGATGAAGAATATATAAAAGAGGGAGCAGAGAAAGTCACGCCGAAAGACATCCAGACGGTGGACGAGCGCTCTGCAGAGATCAATAAAAAGTTCAGCGCACGCGGCCCGCTAAAACGCTTTATTGAGGATGGTAAGGTCCTGACTGCTCTGGTCAGGGACTGGCGGGCCGGAAAATACCGTCAGGCGCTCTATGGAACGATCGCGGCGGTCGTGTTCGGTCTGATCTATGTCTTCAATCCATTGGATCTTGTTCCCGATGTGCTGCCATTCCTCGGCGTGTTGGACGATGCCACGGTGATCGGTGCGCTGCTGATGCTGGTGGAACGGGATCTTAAGAAATACCGAAGCTGGAAGGAAGGACAGTTGATGACCGATAACACGCAGCGCTGATCCTCTCTGTTTGATATGGCATTGCGTTCCTTATAAAGATGTTTCCAGGAAAGGTGAGATCATGCCAAATAAAGTCATTGTCCTTACGGATGCTTCATCCGGCATTGGGAAAGCGCTCGCCGTGGATCTGGCGAAAACGGGCGAGGCCGTAGTGATCGTAGCCCACGATGCCGGGCACGGGCAAGCCATGCTGGAAGAGGTCGGGTTGAAGGCGCCCAATGCAACCGTCAATTTGCAATTGTCCGACCTTTCTATTCTTTCGTCTGTACGGAATCTGTCGGAGATCCTGAAATCAAAATATCCAGCGATCGATGTATTGATCAACAATGCGAGCGTTTACACCAAGAAGCGCACGGTCACCGTGGATGGCTTCGAAGAGATGTTTGCTGCCAACTATCTCGGTCCATTCCTGTTGACAAATCTACTACTGGACCCGATTCAGGCAGCTGCCGGGGCGAATGGGTCCGCCCGTATCCTGAATGTCACCGCGCCCTCGACCGTCCCGTTGAACTTTGATGACCTGCAAAGCGAAGGAAATTTCGCCGCTTCGAATGCCTTTGGGGCTGCGCGAACGGCAATCCTTTTATTTACCCTGGAGCTGGCGCGGCGGCTGGAGAACACGGGCGTCCGCGTGAACGCGATCGACGCCGAGTCGATGAACGAAAGCTTCTTCCTGACGCGGCTCTTTAAACGCTCTTCCCCAGAAGAAGCTGCCACGAACATCGTACAGGCATCTGTTGCGCCCGAATTTGAAAAGGCCACAGGCAAATTCATCCACACTGGGAAGGAGATCGAAGTCCCCAACTATGCCCACGACCGTGATGCCGGGCAAAGGTTGTGGGAGATCAGCGAGCGGCTTAGCGGCCTGGAAGCCACCAAAGGGGAAACCCCAATTAACGATCCGCATCTCAAATAAGAGGATCCATGCATTAAGGAGAATTGCCTATGAAAATAGGAGTGCTAGGCTCTGGCATGGTAGCACAGGGACTCAGCGCGCGTCTGGCAGAGCTGGGACACAACGTGGTGATCGGCACGCGTGACGCGGATAAGTTGAGAGGCTGGCAATCCTCCAATCAACGCGTGCTCATCGGTTCGTTTGCTGAAACCGCTGCGCACGGCGACATAGTCATCAACGCGACCAACGGTGCAGGCTCCCTGAGCGCGTTGACCATGGCCGGGGATGAAAACCTGGCCGATAAGATCCTGATCGACGTCTCCAACCCGCTGGATTTTTCAGATGGTTTCCCTCCCTCGCTGACGGTCTTTGGCAAAGATTCGCTCGCCGAGCAAATCCAGCGTGCCTTTCCGATGACGAAAGTGGTCAAAACTCTGAACACCGTGACCGCCCGCGTGATGACACATCCGCTGGAGATCGCAAACGGCGATCACCACGTCTTCATCAGCGGGAACGACGCGGATGCGAAAAACCAGGTAACGGAGCTGCTCCGGTCCTTCGGCTGGATCAATGTCTTCGACCTCGGCGACATATCCACCGCGCGAGGCGCCGAAGCCTATGTGTTGTTGTGGGTGAGACTGTACGGAGCGTTGAATACGAGCATGATCAATGTAAAGATCATGAAGTAAATCATCGCCTGTACAATTACAATCTATAAACCATTTTTGTTTTAGAAACCATACAGCCCGTGCTTTGGCACGGGCTGCAGGCTCAGAGAGGAGAAGAAACTTTTTATTGAGGGGGAAGAAGCACCGCATCGATCACATGGATCACGCCATTGGTGGTTTCGATATCGGTGATGATGACTTCGACATTATCGTTCAGGAAAACCTTGCCATCTTCCACGCTGATATCGGCATCCTTGCCCAGGACAGTGGTGGCGCTATCCAGCCCGACTACGTCATCTGCCATCACCTGACCCGGGACCACATGATAGAGCAGGATGTCGGTCAGTTGCTGCTTGTTCTCAGGCATGAGCAGGGTCTCGAGTGTGCCTTCCGGAAGAGCAGCAAATGCATCATCGGTGGGGGCAAACACCGTAAACGGTCCTTCCCCTTTCAGCGTGTCAACCAGCTCTGCAGCCTGGACGGCAGTCACCAGAGTAGTGAAGCGACCATCGGCAACCGCCGTGTCTACAATATCCATGGCTTCCCTCGCTGTTTCCTCAGAAGGAGGCAGGAGCACGGAGTCGATCACGTGGATCACGCCATTGGAGGCTTCAACATCGGTAATAATGACCTGGGTCGTTTCATTCAAGTACACGTTACCCATATCCACCTTGATATCGATCTGTTTTCCCTCGAGGGCCGTATCTGCCATCTGGCCATCGAGTCCGGCTACATCTGAAGCCATCACTTTGCCGGGAACGACATGATAGAGCAGAATGTCGGTGAGCTGCTGCTTGTTTTCAGGCAGGAGCAGACTGTCGAGAGTGCCTTCCGGGAGAGCCGCGAAAGCCTCATCGGTGGGCGCAAACACAGTAAAGGGACCTTCACCGCTCAATGTCTCTGCCAATCCGGCAGCCTGGACCGCGGCGACCAGCGTCGTGAATCTGCCATCTTCAGCAGCAATTTCCACAATGGTCCTAGAAGCAGGTTCCTCCATGGGCGCCTCGGTCGGTTCAGGCGTGGCGGTGGGCTCGGGCATGGACGTGGGAGCAGGGGTGCTGGTGGAAGGGGAAGCACACGCCGCCAAAACCAAAGTGAATACAACGAACAGGAACGCAAACCTTGTTTTCATCTCTTTTACTCCTAAATTCTGTTTAATATTTGTCCAGGTTTTGTCCAGAACATGTACATATTTTACAGGTTTTGCACAGGTTGTCAATAGAAATTATGGGTTATTAAGAAACTCTAATACACCCCTCCCCATTAGGAAACCGCTCCAAAGTTGGGAGCGATTTCCTTTATTTTACTTTTGCCAGGCTAAACTTTTCTTTGCCGATGCGGTAATTTCCGTTGTGCTTTATAACCTGCTCGACCAGATCTTCCGGGATATCCACCAGCGTATGTTTGTCCTCGATGCGGATCTTCCCGATCGAATAGCCGGGGATATTGGCGTGAAATGCAATCGTGCCGACGATGTCGTTCGGACGGATGCCATGCATCTTGCCCTTGTTCAGCTTCAGCCGGACCATGCCCTCCTCATGCGAGCCATCGCGGCGGGAGCGTGTGCCGCCTTCTCTCCGCTTGCCGTCACGCCGCTCGGATGGTCCTCGCTTGCCATCCCGTTCCGCGCTTCTATCACGTCTGTCTGATTTGACTTCTTCGATCTCTGCGATCGGTCTTTGTTTTTCGTCGGCGCGGGCGATCTTTAGGGCCGCCGCCGCCACGTTCAGCGGGTCATTCCCTGCCTCGACCAGCTCCTGTACCATCTCGAGCTCGCGTTTGAAACGCCCGCGCCCGAGCCAGACCCTTACTTTCTCGATCACATCCTCCTCGCGATGACGATGGATCTCGGCAACGGTCGGCAATTCCATCTTTTTGATGGGTTGTTTCGTCAGAGCCTCCACTTCGCGCAGGCGGCGCTTCTCGCGCGGCGAGAGCAACGTGATGGCCACACCGGCCCGGCCGGCGCGGCCCGTCCGCCCAATGCGATGGACATAGACTTCGGCGTCATCGGGCAGGTGATAATTGAAGACGTGAGAGATGTCTTCGATGTCCAGCCCGCGCGCCGCGACATCCGTGGCCACCAGCACTTTCAGCTGGTTGGCGCGGAAGCGTCCCAGCACACGTTCGCGCGCGTTCTGGTCGAGATCGCCGTGGATCGCCTCCGCAGGGATGCCGCGCACGACGAGCTCATTCGCCAGGGTGGCGGTCTCGGCGCGGGTGCGGGCGAAGATCAGAGCGCTTCTGATCGGCTCGACCTCGAAAAGGCGCGTCAGCGCGTTGGTCTTATCGGCCTCATGCACGAGGTAATAGCGTTGTTCTGTCGAAGCCAGGGTGAGGGTATCGCGTTTGATGTGGACGTGCTGCGGCTCACGCATGAAGCGGTTGGCAAGCGATCGGATGCGCGGCGGCATGGTCGCGGAAAATAACGCGGTTTGCCTCTCGGATGGAGTCTCCGCCAGGATCTTTTCCACATCCTCCATGAAGCCCATGTTGAGCATTTCGTCCGCCTCGTCCAGCACGAGGGTACGCACGTGTTTGATGTTGAGGGCGTTGCGCTCGATCAAATCGAGCAGGCGGCCAGGTGTGCCCACCACCACGTCCACGCCGCGGTTGAGGCGCGAGATCTGCGGTCCATAGGGTTGACCGCCATAGACGGCGAGGATGCGTACATCCAGATGCTTCCCATAGACGGTCATAGAATCGGCGACCTGCAGCGCAAGCTCGCGCGTGGGTGCAAGGATCAAGGCTTGCACATAACGCCCCGGCGTAAAGTTTTGAAGAATCGGAAGGGCAAAGGCAGCCGTCTTGCCGGTGCCTGTTTGCGCCTGCCCGATCACATCTGCCCCTGTGAGCATGATCGGGATGATGGCAGCTTGGATCGGGGTCGGCTCGGCATAGCCCAGCCCGGTGATCGCCTGCACAAGCTCTTCGCGCAGGTGTAGAGATGCAAAATCGGTTGTCATCTTAATCCTTATAACGTGGCTGCGAGAGGAATGTTCTTTGCAAAGAGCAGCTCCGGTGCGAGAAGGTTACTTCGTCGCAATCCCCCTCGCAACAACATGAGGTGGGGACGTTTCGACGACTTTGTCTGGTTTCTGCTTGCCAACCAGAGCCTGCTTTTCAAGCAAGGCTCGCCCAACAAAAAAGCCCGACGTAACATTCACCGGGCCACGCTCACTTCCTTCGGAGTCTCAAAACAATTCCCAAAAAATATTCTCTTAAAAGAGTAGCCGGAGTATAACATGACAGTGTGGGAAACAATTGTTCGTATACTGTAATTTGAAATTCGAACAAAACCAGCGTAGAATGGGGACGTCAAAGAGGAGCGCGGCATGGATACTATTCAGCCCGGGCAGATGCTCGGTCCCTATCGCATCATCAACCAGGTAGGCAGGGGCGGCATGGCGACGGTATATAAAGCCTACCAGCCCTCCGTCGACCGTTACGTGGCAATCAAGGTCCTGCCAAGCCAGCTTGCAGAGAGCCGGGAGTTCGCGACCCGCTTTCAGCAGGAGGCGCGCATCATTGCCAAGCTGGAACACCCGCACATTCTACCGGTCTTCGATTATGGGGAAAGCGACGGTGTAGCCTACTTCGTCATGCGCTATATGGACGCAGGCACTCTCAAGGAAAAGATGATCGAGGGCCGACCGCTTCCTTTGCAGGAAATCGACCGGTTATTCACACAGCTTGCGAATGCGCTGAGCTATGCACACAGCAAAGGGATTGTGCATCGCGACCTGAAGCC
>LLBY010005856.1_pt4 | contig 11294 bp, 13 predicted proteins | sample 1489401 | NCBI WGS metagenome assembly LLBY01 (sample SAMN04092656, study PRJNA295927) | soil metagenome | biome: Soil prokaryotic community; feature: Bulk soil; isolation source: soil from tomato rhizosphere | host: tomato cultivar Hawaii 7996 | place: South Korea | collected 2011-11-01 | reverse complement strand
GCCGGCGCGCGAACGCTCGTGCTCTTCGTGATCTGCTATCTCGTGGGCTATCTGCTCTACGCCAGCATCTACGCGATCATCGGCGCGGTGATCGGGGCCGAGCGCGAGGCCGGGCTCTATCAGCAGCTCCTCTCGCTGGTGCTCGTCTTCCCGATCGCGATCACGCTGTCGCTCGTCGCGCGTCCGGGTGATCCGCTCGCCGAGCGTCTCACCTGGATCCCGCTCGTGACGCCGACGCTCGTCCTCCTGAGATCTGCCGTGTCGCAGATCTCCACCGCCGAAATCGTGGGCTCCCTGTCGCTGTCCGTCGTCACCGGCTTCCTCCTGCTCCTGCTCGCGGCGCGGCTGTTCCGCGGATTCACGCTCCTGAGCGGACGACGGCTCGGCTGGGCCGAGGCCTGGCGCGGAGCCGCGTCTCAGGAGCCCTCGCGGCGGAGCTCCGCCTCCTCGCCGCTCACCTGATCACGGTCGCACGGGCGAAGCACGAGCTGCTCGCCCCGCCACGGCAGGTCGAAGCTGCTGCGGTGCTCGAGGCGAAACCCCCGCGCCAGAATGCGCTCCAGCAGATCGTCCACCGTTTCCCAGGCAAAGCTCTCGTAGAACCCGGGCGCCCCCTGGCGCGCGGTGCCGCTCCCGACCTCGGCCACGAGAACGCCATCGGCTGCGAGCACGCGCCGCACCTCTTCGAGGATGCGATCGAGGTCGAAGGCGTGATCGAGCGAATTCGTGTAGACGAGGCTCGCCGACCGCGTGGCGAACTGTAGCGCGTGAAAGTCGCCGGTGACGACGTAGCGGTTCTCGCGGCCCGGATTGAGGTCGACGCCGACGGCGAACGCCCCGGCGTCGATGAACGCGCGCACCTCGGTTCCCTGGCGCGCGGCGAGGCACAGGACCGGTCGGCCCTCGAGAGGGGAGGGCAGGCTCCGCAGCCGCTGGCGGAGCGCGTCGTAGAAGCGCCGGTCGTGGGCGGCGAGGGACTTCGCACGCAGCGCGTCGTGCTTGAGCCGCTGGTGCTCGAGATAGTCGCCGTAGGTCGGATACGACCGCGCCGCGAACCGGTCCCCGCTCGGCTGCCAGCGGCGACCGAGACGGAGCTTGAGGAACGTTTTCCGAGTCTGCGCGAGCGTCCGTCGCGTCTCGTGCACGATCCGCCTGACGAGCTGCTTCACGGCACTTTCCCCGGCATGGGAGACGAAAAGGGAAGGATCGTCCCGTCAGCTCACCGGTCGGGCTCGACCATGTCCTCGAAGCGAAGCCACTGCTTGTAGAAGTATAGGTCGACGTAGCTCGTCGTGCCGTTCCGGTTCTTGAGCACCGCGAGCTCGGTCGCGCCTTCGGCCGCGCGGTCGGGCTGGTAGAGCTCCTCGCGGTAGAGGCCGAGCACCACGTCGGCGTGATGCTTGAGCGCGCCTAACGCGCCGAAGTCGTCGAGGCGAGGGCGCAGGTCCGGGCGCGACGAGTCCAGGTGCGGGAGGTGCGACGTGAGGAGCACGGCACGGCCGGCGTCCATTGCCGCCGTCTTGAGACGTCGCACCGCCTCGGCCAGCTCCTCGTCCTGCGCGCGCTTCCCCTCCGGAATGGCCTGGAGCGAGTCGATCACCACGAGCGCCGCGTCGGGCGAGGAGCGGACGAGATCGCGAAGGGACTCGCAGCCGTCGCTCGGCAGTCGCGCGATGTCCGGGCTGCGGTCGCGAAGCCGGATCGCCGCCCCGCCGATCGCCGCGCGCGTTGCATCGTCCAGCGCGCCGGCACGGATGTCGTCGATCCTCGCGCGTCCCTCCATGGCGAGCGCACGCTCGAGCACGCGCTCGATCGACATCTCGCCGGACAGGAACGCCACCCTGTGCCCCGCCTCGGTGCTCCGCAGCGCGATGGCGAGCGCGAGCGCGGACTTGCCCGCGCCCACGTCGCCGCCGAGCACGATGAGATCACCGCGTCGCGCGCCCCCGCCCAGCGTGCGGTCGAGACTCGGGAATCCGGTCGGAATGGTGTCGGGGGGAGCCGCGCCGTCGGTGACGGCGTCCACTCGCTGCAGGAGCAGCGACAGGGGGGAGATGTCGGTGCGGGAGGGCATCACTAGAAGACGACGCTTCCACGCGCGCAGCAACGACTTACGCCCCCTTCTCGGCCTCCGACGCGAGCTTCTCCAGCTCGGCCCGGCTCCCGGCGTCGAGCTGGTGGGACGCCGTGCCTCGAAGCGCTCGCACCGCCGTGGCGATCGCGGTGCCGGTGCCGTCGGCCGACGCATCGAGCACGGCCACGACGGCCGAGCGAAGCGCTGCCGGAAGCGCGAGCGACGCCACCCATCCTCGCGCCGCGAAGGCGCGTGCGTAGCGCGCCTGCTGTGGAAGGGGCGCCGCACCGATCGCCCCCGACGCCACCCGCGCCGCCATGAGACAGGCGAGCGCAACCTCGCGCTCCCCTCCGATCGGCTGCCGTCCGGCGAGCGTCGCGAGTGAGCGGAAGGGGAAGGGACGCGGCGCGTGAAGGTTGGCGATCGGCGGGGTCGAGGACGGCACGTCGGGAACTTAGCCGCACCGGCGCGCGTCGCCAGCGCGTTTGCCCGGGCTTTTCTCACGGACTACCTTCCGAGCATGAGCGCTCCCGCGAAGGCCATTCTCTGGGTGGACGACGAGGCCGACCTCCTCGAGTCGCACCGCATCTTCTTGCGCCAGAAAGGCTTCGAGGTGGACGCCGCCACCAACGCCGACGACGCCGTTGAGATGATCCGGCGCCGCCCCTACGGCGTCGTCCTCCTCGACGAGCAGATGCCCGGGAAACGCGGGCTCGAGTGCTATCGCGAGATCCGCGAGGTGGACGCGCACCTCCCGATCGTGATGGTCACCAAGAGCGAGGAGGACGCCACGCTCAAGGAAGCGATCGGCATGGACGTGCGCGATTATCTCGTCAAGCCGATCAATCCTCGTCAGGTGCTCTCGGTCATCACGCGCATTCTCGAGGGGCCGCGCATCCGGCAGCAGGCGATCGCGCGCTCCTTCGTCGAGCGCTTTCGCGCGCTCGAGCTGGAGCGTGAGCGCACCCTCGACTGGCGCGGGTGGATCGCGCGCTACTCCGAGATGGTGGACTGGGACATCGCGCTGGCCGACGCCGGTGAGCGGAGCCTCTACGAGTCGCTCCAGGCGCTCTATCCCGACCTGCGCCGCGAGTTCGCGGAGTTCATGGGACACGCGTATCCGGCGTGGCTTCGCAACCTCGAGGGGGACCGTCCGCCGCTCTCGATCGACATCGTGAGCGAGTTTCTCGTACCCGTGCTGGGGCGCGAGAAGGCAGTCGTCTTCCTGGTGATCGACTGTCTGCGGCTCGATCAGTGGCGCGTGCTCCAGCGGCTGCTCGCGTCCTACTTCGACGTCGAGACGACGCACTACTTCGCGGTGCTCCCCACGGCCACGCCGTACTCGCGCAACTCGCTCTTCAGCGGGCTCTTCCCCGGCGAGATCGCGGCGCGCTTCCCGGACTGGTGGGGGGAGCGCGAGGACGAGACGCTCAACGCGCACGAGCGCGAGCTGCTCGAGGAGCATCTCAAGGAGCTCAAGGTCAAGAAGCCGGTTCGCTACGAGAAGATCTCCACCGCCTCCGACTCCGACGATCTCGACCGTCGCCTCTCGGCGTCCATTCTCGCCGACGGGGTGAGCGCCTTCGTCTTCAACTTCGTCGACCTGCTCACGCACGGTCGCAGCGAGTCGGCCATCCTGTACGAGGTGGCGCGCGACGAGATCGCGCTGCGGCAGATCTCCAAGCAGTGGTTCGAGCGCTCGGCGCTCTTCAACGTGCTCAAGGAAGCGGCGCGGCGGCGCATCCCGGTGCTCGTCACGAGCGACCACGGCTCCATCCACTGCAACACGCCGGCGACGGTGTACGCCAAGCGCGACGCCACCGCCAACCTGCGCTACAAGTTCGGCGAGGACCTCCGCGCCGAGCGGCCGGAGCACGCGCTCCTGTTCAGCAACTCCGATGACCTCCGCCTGCCGCGGCGCGGGCTCGGCGGCAATACGCTGCTCGCCACGGGCGACTCGTTCTTCGTGTATCCCACGAAGCTCCGCGAGTACCAGTCGCGCTACCGCGGATCGTTCCTGCACGGCGGCGTCACGCCGGAGGAAGTCATCCTGCCGGTCGCGCTGCTGACGCCGCGACGGTAGGCCGGGCTCGTCAGGCACCGGCGCCCAGTCCAGCATAGCGAGCCGAACCACAACCAGCGTGCGCGTTCTCTTCTTCAGCAGTGAGCGGGAGTGGACGGGGCGGTCGCGCGCGTTCGCGGCCGCCGCCCGGGGCCTCGGCGCGCGCGAGCACCAGGTGGTCGTCGCCTGCATCCCCGAATCCACGGTCGAGGAGCGGCTCGAGCCGACCGGCTTCACCATCGCGCCGGTCAGCGCCGACGGCCCCTGGCTCGCCACCGCCTGGCGTCTGCGCCACATCCTGCTCGACACCTTCTCCGAGGTGGTGCTCGTGCACGGCGACCGCGACCAGCGGATCGCTGCGCTGGCGGCCCGGTGGGCCGAGCGGGCCGCGCTGATCCGACGCCTCGAGCACCAGGAGACGACCCGCCTCTCGTTCGGCGCCCGTCTCGCGCTGCGCGTCGCGGCTACGGGCTTTCTCTTCGCCTCGGAGGAGGAGCGCCGGCACGCGCCGCCGGTCAAGCGGATTCGCATCGAGCCGACGGTGGCGCCGCTCGGCGTGGACGCCGAGCGGTACGACGGCGTCCGCCCCGCCTCGCGCGCCTCGCTCGGCGCCGTGGGCGACGCGAAGCTCGTCGTCTGCACCTGTGATCGGCGCGGGCGCATCCACGCCGGGAACGTGCTGCGCGTGCTCCGGCTCCTCGCGCCGCGCCACCCCGAGCTGCGCGTCGCCTTCGTCGGGCCGGGCTCCGATCACGAGGACCTTCGCATGCACGCCGCGGCGCTCCGGCTCACGCCGCTCGTGTCCTTTCTCGGCGATCGCGACGACGCGCTCGCCGTGCTCAAGGCCGCGGATCTCGTCTGGAACGTGGCCGACGGCGATGACGCCGCGTACGCCTGCCTCGACGCGCAGGCGCTCGGAGTCCCCGTGCTCGCCGAGCGCGACCCGATCGTCCACCGTTACGTGGCCGACGGCATCACGGGGATGCTCCTTCCGCCGGGCGAGCCGTCGGAGATGGCGGCCGTCGTCGCCCGTCTCCTGTCGCACGACGAGCAGCGCACCACGATGGGCGCCGCCGCCCGAGCGCGCATCGCGCGCGACTTCCCGCTCGACGCAATGATCGATGGGTTCGAGCGCACGATCGCCGTGGCGGGCGACCGCACGCGCTGGTGAGGCCGGAGGTCGCATCGTGAAGGCGTCCCCGCTCGACTGGATCGTCTACGGGCTCCTCCGCGCCATCATCGCGCTCCTCGGCACGATGAGCTGGGAACGCGCCGGGCGACTCGGCGCTCGTATCGGAACCTTAGGGTACTGGCCGCTCGGCATTCGTCGGCAGCTGGTCGAGCGTCAGATCGCCGAGTCGTTTCCCGAGTGGACGCCTGACGAGGTGCGCCGCGTCGCGCGGGCCTCGTACGCCAACCTCGGCCGCCTGACGATGGAGACGGCCCTGCTCCCGCGCCTCGGGCCGGAGGGCATCCGCGCCCTGCTGGAGCGCGTCGAGGGCGCCGAGCACATCGAGCGGGCGCGCCAGCGCGGGGGCTTCATCTTCGTCACCGGACATCTGGGGAATTGGGAGTTCTGCGGCGCGGTGGCGGCCGCCCTCGGCGTGCCGCTCGATGCGGTCGCCCGTCGCATCGCCAATCCGCTCATCGACCGCTACATCACCGAGACGCGAAAGCGCGTCGGCATCACGATCGTGCACGACCGCCGCGCCGTGCGGCACACGCCCGCCGCGCTCGAGCAGGGGCGTGCCGTCGCGTTCCTCGCCGACCAGGCGCTGCTCAAGACGGCGTCGGTCACCGTTCCGTTCTTCGGTCGCCCCGCGAAGACGCCGCGGGGGCCCGCCACGCTCGCGCTCCGCTACGGCGTGCCGATCCTCTTCGGCGGCGTCATCCGCCAGCCGAACGGAAGGTTCGTCGGCATCGTCGAGCCCATTCCGGTGGAGGACACCGGCGACGCGGACGCCGACGTCGAGCGCATCGTCGCGCACTTCACGCGCGTGCTCGAGCAGTGCGTGCGCCGGGCCCCCGAGCAGTACCTCTGGCAGCACCGTCGCTGGAGGAAAAAGGAGCCCAAGCGCCGCCCGACGCCTGACGAGTCGGCGGCGTGAGCGAGGAGCGGCACGTCCACGTCGAGCGCTTCATCACGGCGTCGGAGCTGGGGGACTACGCGTACTGCCGGCGCGCCTGGTGGCTCCGGGCGGTGCAGGGGCTGGAGACCGAGGAGCACTCCGAGCGATTCGAGCGTGGCCAGGCGCGTCATCGGGCGCATGCCCGAACGCTGCGGGCCGCGCGCGCGCTCATGGTGATCGCGCTGCTGCTCGTGCTGGCGGCGCTCGCGCTCGTCTTCGCGATGCGGTAGATGCTGGGGCTCCTGCTCGTCGCCCTGGCACTCGCGGCGCTCGCCGTCGGGCTCTGGTTGCTCCGCCGCTTCGGCATCGCGGGGCGCGTGCGGGCGAGCGATGCCGGCGTTGCCGCGCCCGCGCGCGTCCTCCGCTCGGCCAGGCTCGGGCTGGCGGGGAAGCCCGACTACCTCGTGGAAGAGCGGGGGCGCATCGTGCCGGTGGAGCTCAAGCCGTCGCGGCGCGCGGCGCGGCCGTGGCTGCGCGACGTCGTCCAGCTCGCGGCGTACTGCGTTCTGCTCGAGGAGATCGAGCCGCGCTTCGCCGGCTATGGCTATCTCCGCTACGCCGACCGTACTTTTCGGATCGACCTCACCGACAGCCTGAGAGCGGAGTTGCTCAGCACCCTCGACGCGCTGCGCGCGGATCTCGCGGCGGCCGACGTCGCCCCCAACCACACGGACCCGCGCCGCTGCGCGCGCTGCGCGCTCGTGCGCCGCTGCGGGCAGGTGGTGACGCGCGCATGATCCGCCTGCTCTGGGCGCGGCTCCGGCGCGACGGACGCGCCATGCTGGGGATCGTGGTCGTCGTCCTCATCGGTCTCGTGGCCGCCGCCGCGCCGCTCATCGCGCGCCACGACCCCACGGGGATCGATCTCGTGCACCAGCTCGAGCCGCCGTCGGCGTCGCACTGGCTGGGGACCGACCTCCAGGGGCGCGACGTGTGGGCGCGACTCGTCTTCGGCGCCCGCGTCTCGCTCGCCGTGGGCGTGATCTCGCAGAGCATCGCGCTGGCGCTCGGGGTCACGCTCGGGCTGATTGCCGGCTACTACGGCCGCTGGGTGGACGAGCTCGTGATGCGCCTGGCCGACGTCACGCTGGCCTTTCCCACGCTGCTGCTGCTCATCGCCATGGTCGCCGCGCTGGAGCCATCGTTAGGCGTCGTGTTCGTGACCATCGGGATCGTCGGCTGGGCGGGGATGGCGCGGCTGGTGCGCGGGCAGGTGCTCGTCGTCAGGCAGCTGGAGTACGTGCAGGCCGCGCGCGCGCTCGGCGCCGCCGACCGCCGCATCCTCGCCACGCATCTGCTGCCGAACGTCATTGCGCCCGTCGTGATCGCCGCGACGCTCGGCATGGCCGGCGCGATCATGGCCGAAGCCGCGCTCTCGTTCCTGGGCCTGGGGGTGCAGCCGCCGACGCCGAGCTGGGGCTCGATGATCGCCGATGGCCGCGACCTGAGCCAGCTCCGGAACGCCCCGTGGACCTCGGTGTTCCCCGGCCTGGCCATCGGCGCCGCCGTGCTCGGCTTCAACCTGCTGGGCGACGCGCTTCGCGATGCGCTCGACCCCAAGCATCTGCTCCAGCCGGCCGCGCCCACGGCCGCCGGCGTCCCCACGTCCCGCACGACCCCATGACCTACGACGTCGCGACGCTCCGCGCCGAGGAGTTCCCGTGGACGCAGACGTCCCCGGTGATCTACCTGAACAACGCGTCCACGGGCGCAATGCCCAGGCGCAGCCTCGAGGCGCTCACGGCGTTCAACGCCACGCGCGCCGAGCCCTTTCGACTGACGCTGGAGCACGAGTTCGGCGCCGCGAAGCGGGCGCGGGAGATGGCGGCGCGGCTCATCGGGGCCTCGGTGGGCGAGATCGCGCTCATGCCGAACACCTCGTACGGCATCAACCTCGCCGCCCTCGCGCTTCCGCTCGAGCGGGGGGACGTGATCGTCTCCCCCGACCGCGAGTTCCCCGCCAACGTCTACCCGTGGATGGGCCGCGCGCGCGATGGCCTCCGCCTGGAGCAGCTCCCGTGCGTGGGCGGGCTGCCTGACGAGGACGCGCTCCTCCGCGCGCTCCAGCGCCCCGAGGTCAGGGTCCTCGCCATCTCGTGGGTCAGCTTCGCCACCGGCTACAAGGCCGACCTGGCCGCGCTCGGCCGCGCCTGCCGGGCCAACGACGTGTATCTGGTGGTCGACGCCATCCAGGGCGTCGGCGCCTCGGCGCTCGACGTCCAGGCGTTGGACGTGGACATCCTCGCCTGCGGCGGGCAGAAGTGGCTCATGTCGCCCTGGGGCACCGGCTTCGTGTACGTGCGGGAGGCGCTCGTCAGGCAGCTCGAGCCGGCGGTGATCGGCTGGATGGCCGTGAAGGGCTCGGAGGACTTCACGCACCTCACCGATTACGATTTCACGCTGCGGGACGACGCCCGCCGCTTCGAGGTGAACACGCTCGCGGCGCAGGACTACGCGGCGATGGCCGAGAGCATCTCGCTCCTCCTCGAGCTCGGCCCCGCCAACGTCGCCGCGCACGTCGAGCGAATCCTGGATGCGGCGATCACGTGGATCGACGCGCGCGATGACATCTCCCTCGTCACTCCCCGCGATCCTGCGCGCCGCGCCGGCATTCTCTCCTTCGTCCCGCCGGATCCCGCCGCCGCTGCCCAGCGGCTGCGGCGCGCCAAGGTCTGGCACTCCCTCCGCGAATCGGCGATCCGGCTCTCGCCACACTGCTACAACACCTGCGACGAAGTGCTTCGCGCGCTGGCGATCGCGGCGGGTTCGTAGGCGGGTCGGGCATCGATGGAAACGCTCGCGCGGATGACGCGGGCGCGAGCGGATGAGCGGATCGCTCCTCGTGGCGCAAGCGCTCCGCTCGCCCGGTCCGCTTTAGGAATTTTGTCGTAGGCTCCTCAGCAGGTCGGAGCTCCTCGCACCAACACGGTGTGAGGGGCTTTGGGTTGATGAGGAGCGAACAAGAAAAACTCCCGACGCTCGAGCCGGTGCGAGGAGCGGTGGGCGGTTGCGGAGCCCACAAGAAATTCCTCAGCGCTGACGAGGTGTGGTAGCCGTTTCGCCTCATGGGGCGATCCGCTGATCCGCTGGTTGCCGCGTGATCCACGCGAGCTTTTCGGTTTTCCCGCTCGACGCCGAGACGAGCGTTCAGCCAGTCACCGCGACGATCGCGTACTCGCGCGCGCCTTTCCGTAGGAGGAGATGCCGGCCTGGAAGCAGCGCGCTCGACGAGACCGTCCGGTCTCCGGCGCTCAGCCGTCGCCCGTTGATCGAGAGCCCGCCTTGCTCGAGCAGCCGTCGCGCCGCGCCCTTGGACGGCACGAGCCCTGCTGCGGCGAAGAGATCGAGCGCGTCGAGCGTCCCGTTCTCGCCGGCGGGCACCTCCGCGAACGGAATCTCCTCGCGCAGCGACCGCAGCACGGCCTCGTCGGCGAGGGAGAGATCGAGCTCACGGCCGAACAGCAGCTGTGATGCACGCTCCACCACGCGGAGCGTCTCCGCGCCGTGCACCCGCGCCGCCACGTCGCGCGCCAACGCGTGCTGCGCCGCGCGCCGCTCCGGGTGCGCGGCGAGCTCGCCCTCGAGCGACTCGATCTCCTCGCGCGGGAGCAGCGAGAAAAAGCGAAGGTAGCGGCCCACGTCGCGGTCGTCGGTGTTCACCCAGAACTGGTAGAACTTGTACGGGGAGGTCAGCGACGGATCGAGCCACACCGCGCCCGCCTCCGTCTTCCCGAACTTCGTTCCCGACGCATTGGTCACGAGCGGGAAGGTGAGCGCGTGCGCGTCGCCGCCGGCCACGCGACGAATGAGCTCGATCCCGGCCGTGATGTTCCCCCATTGATCGCTCCCGCCCACCTGGAGCGTCGCGCCCGTCCGCTCGTGGATCTGGAGGTAGTCGTACGCCTGGAGCAGCATGTAGCTGAACTCCGTGTACGAGATCCCGGCCTCCATGCGCGACTTCACCGACTCCTTCTGGAGCATGTAGTTCACGGTGAAGTGCTTTCCGACGTCGCGCATGAAGTCCACGGCCCTGAGCGGCAACAGCCACTCGGCGTTGTTCATCATGCGGGCCGCGGCCGCACCGTCGAATTCGAGGAAGCGCTCGAGCTGTCCGTGCAGCGTCGCCGCGTTCGCCGCGACCACGTCGGGCGTCGCCAGCGGCCGTTCCGTCGACTTCCCGCTCGGATCGCCGATCATTCCGGTCCCGCCGCCCACGAGCGCGATGGGCTTGTGACCGCCTCGCTGGAGGTGCACGAGCCCCATCACCGGCACGAGGTTCCCCACGTGCAGGCTGGGCGCCGACGGATCAAACCCGGCGTACACCGTCACCTGTCCCTTCGCCAGGCTCTCCGGGAGTCCTTCGGTGTATTGATGGAGAAGCCCGCGCCAGGCCAGCTCGTCGAACGTCGAGATCGTGGTGTGCATTGGGAATGAACTTAGTAAACGCTGAGCGACGCGGAAGCACTACGAATGGACGCGGACGGCTCGGCGATCGGCGAAACCCCCTCGCGACCGGCCCGGGGTAGCGCCTTCCGAGCCGACCGACTGCTCCGCGTCCATTCGCAGGGTTTCCGTGTCTCTCAGCGTCTCTTACGTTTAGGCTGACGATGGTCGATCTCCCTTTCCGGCGGCGCTTCTGGCGCGCGCGTCCGCGCCTGACGCGAGCCGTGCTCCTCCTCGGCGTCTTCGGCGTCGCGTTCGGGGCCGGGCTCGCCTACGCCTCGTGGACGCTCGTCTGCCGCGGCGGACAGTGCCCCTCCATCGCCGTCCTCGACGAGTTCACGCCCCGGCAGACCTCCAAGCTCTACGCCGCCGACGGCCGCTTCATCGCCGAGATCGGGCTCGAGCGCCGCACCCTCGTCAAGCTCTCCGACATCCCCGCGCCCGTGCGCAACGCCTTCGTCATCACCGAGGACAAGCGCTTCTACGACCACGCCGGGATCGACTGGGTTCGCGTCTTCGGTGCCGCGCTCCGCAACGTGCGCGCGGGCGGCTACGTGCAGGGCTTCTCGACCATCACCATGCAGCT
>LLBY010092788.1_pt2 | contig 11305 bp, 7 predicted proteins | sample 1489401 | NCBI WGS metagenome assembly LLBY01 (sample SAMN04092656, study PRJNA295927) | soil metagenome | biome: Soil prokaryotic community; feature: Bulk soil; isolation source: soil from tomato rhizosphere | host: tomato cultivar Hawaii 7996 | place: South Korea | collected 2011-11-01 | reverse complement strand
TAACACATTTTTCGAGATCGGAAGGCTTCAACCGCGATGGAGAGGATTTTCACTTATCGGGTACCTCATTTGACTGTTCATATTATATGGATAGCAAATTCGGCGCCAGACTGTGGAGAGGCATCCGTCTGCTCATATCTCGTAAGGAGTGGTGCACCGTCCGCTGCACCTCCTCTAACCACTTATCTCGCGTACTATGGGTGTAGACCATGAGCGGCCGTCTCGGCGAAATGGCGGACTACACCGAGCGAAGGATCGAAATCTCCCAGTGATTTGAGTGCCCATCTTTGTCGTCTGTGGGGCACCATCGCCTTGGCTTTATGGGCCGGGATCCCCCACTGAAAGCGCTTTGAGATGGGTCCGCCGTGGGTTCCCTGTGGGAGGCACTCTGGGCTTATGATTCGGCAGATTCAAGGGAACGGGCGTCAATCCGAATGCCCTAACACTGCGCGAGAAATTCGTTTGTGGATCAAAAAAGCAATGCGAACCCGCCGATGACCATACCTGAGATGGCCGCAAAACTTACCACCAGATCGACCATGCCAGAACCCATGAGGTGACCGAAGCCCCGATAGGTCTCAACACCATATTGGTCTGTGCGGGCGAAACTCCGCTTGTTTCGCCATACAATGGCCGCGATTGATAGGCCTATCAATAGCCGTGGCTTGAAATTGCCGCCCATGGGATGGAACAGCGTCGGTGGAATTAAGAACACATAGAAAAGTACGACAATAGCCGCCCCTATGCCGAACATCGGTGTGGTCCATAGCGCGGGACTAGGGTTTTGGGCAGTCGCTGCCGCTACAGCATCGCTGGCCACTGTCTGACTTTTCGGCCCGATCGGATAGACATCGATCGCACGACCCTCAACTATCTGGAAATCGACACGTTCGCTCGCCGAGGGGGCAAGGGAGCCGCGCCAATCTGTAGGGTCAAAGCGATAGCGGGTGCCGTCCTCGCCGGAGATTGCACCACCGTAAGCATCGCTGAAGCCGAGGATTTCACCCTTCACGCTGTACCCCGCTTAATCTCCTCAGTCCCTCGTCATCTCCAGAGCAGCAGATTTCCCGCGTTGGACTAGCAACTGGAATGGCGCGCGACTTACTCCTAATTCCGTTGTCTTGCACATGGTAAGTAATTTGCTGATTCGCGCAAGCAGGACAAAGGTATTATCCCCAAGGCGTTAAGCACCGGCATACGTCAACCGAGTAATACGTTTACCTATGCGTCCGCAAGATTGAAGGGATGGCCGTTAATTCAAGCCACACCATTTCTTGTATTTTTTGCCTGATCCGCAGGGCAGGGATCATTCCGACCTACCTTTCCGCCTTTCGCTGCCAAAGGCCGATTCTGATCATTTTCCAGCCGCCATTCATGCAGCATCTGAACCCAAATGGGGATCAGGTCTGGTGCTTCCCGGTCCCAGCGGTCCTCTTCTCCCTCGGTCAACTCATGTCGACCATCTGCGAATGCTGCAAGCTCGGTGATTCCGGCAATCGCTGCCTTTGGCCCTTCATCATCGTTTGCGCGTATGCGCTTCCAGCCGCGAGGGGCGAGTTCCATGGCCTTTGAGAAGCCTTCAACCGCTCAAAATCCGCCATCTTATATAGAACAGGCGAATACAAACGCCTACCTGACAACACCGCAGCCTATCAAGGCAGCGCTGCCGCACGCAAACGGAATGCTGCGCCGCCGCCATCCTTGCGATGGAGGCGAAGCTGCAATAAGTGTTGGATACGGAACATGACGTGCCGGGCACTCGCCCCCCTCAGCCGATCCGAGGGAGAAGCAGGAGGCCGGTCGTGTGCCCTGCGAGGAGAGCCCATGAGCACAACGGAACGTCTGTCGTTCGCAAGCCATGTCGCGGCTGATCATATCCAGGCGCTGCTGGAAAAGGCCCACAGCCTCGACATCGACACTACCGCTCTTCTCCGTCAGTGCAAATTATCCTTCGACCTTGCCCATCTCAAGGACGCCAGCGTTTCAGGCCTGCCCCTTCACCAGTTCGTCAAACTTCGGCAGATCTGCATCGTGGCGATCCGCGCCAAACTCGCATCCCCCCAGCGTCCGGCTATGCAGTTCCACGAATTTCAGCTTATGTGCCACGCCGTCATCAGCAGCACGGTCCTGAACGAAGCCATCGAACGTATCCTCACCTTCAGCACATTGGCGGCGGACCGTTTCGGCTCGGCGGGACTGAGCGTGGAAGGGGACGAAGCCTGTTTCCAAATCGGGCTGGGGCCGCTCGAACAATGCTGGGAGGAATTTTTTTCGGTCAACGCGCTGATGCTGTTCAGCGGGCTGTTCGGCTGGCTGATCGGCGAACCGCTCCGCTGCACCTATATGGTGCGTCATCACGCTACCCGCGAGAGCGATGCGCTGTCCAGCACGTTCAACATCAGGCCCCGCCATGACGCCTCTGCTAACGCCATCCTGTTCCCCGCTTGCCAACTCAAACTGCCGATCGTCCGCTCCAATGTGCAACTCCATGACTTCCTGAAGGGCTTTCCGGACAATCTGATCGTCACGGAAAGCGTGGAGGCGGATCTGGGGGAACGGATCGCGGCCATCTATCGCTCTGCCCTGCATCGTGGCCAGCATGTTCCCACAACCGGCGAGCTGGCGCGCGCCCTGGGCGTGAGCGAGGCGACCTTGCGGCGCCGACTGGTGCACGAGAACGGCGCCTTTCAAGATATCAAGGACCAGGTGCGCACGGAGATCGCGCAAGAATTCCTGGCGACCGGCCAGGCGAGCATCGATCGCATTGCCTATCAACTCGACTATTCCTCCAGCCGCGCCTTTGCGCGTGCCTTCCAGCGCTGCACCGGCCTGTCTCCGACCATGTTCCGCAAGCGCGCCACTAGCGGTAAGACCACCCCGGCGGCACAGACCCGCTGACCCAGCGCCCTAGAGCGCGCTGCGTTTAATCGGACGCAGGTCGCGCGCTCTAGTTTTCTGTTATCGCATCCTTTTAAGCGCAAAACCGGTTCCCACTTTTGCGCACGATGCTCTAGCCGAGCAGCACCCCATAGGCCCGCGCCCGGTCCTCGATCTGGAGCGCGCGCGCGGCGGCATTGATGCGCGGCGTGCCATCCGGCAGATGTTCGGCCAGCGTGTCCAGTTTGACGCGAAACACTTCCAGGGCCGGAGGGGGTCTATTTCCCCAATCCGGGCCGAGACCGACCCAGCGGACCAGCACCGCGCCTTCGTGAAGTCCGTCGGGATTAACCCAATTATGAACTCCCGGATCGCCATGGCTGAGGACGAAGACGAAACGCCCGTCGGGGTTGGACTTCGCCATTGTAGTGCCAAGCGAAACCGGGCGGCGGACAGATTCGCCGACGCCGCCCCAGAAATTGCTGACCGTCACCGAGGCAAAGGCCGCGACTCCTCTTTCGACGATGAAGACCAGCGCCTCGTCGTCAGCGATGAGGAAACGGCCGGCCGAGTAGGCTTGACCCACGGGAAATGCAGCCTCTGTATGCACCTTGGGTGTTACAAATTCATTGGCGGGCTTCCCCGCCAGATTGCGAGCAGCGGCGATCATGTCATCGGCCTGCTTGCGCAGATGCGCCTCAACGCCTTGCGCCATCGCATCCAACCCGAGTTCCGGCCGCGAAGGCGGAGGTCCAAAACGGCGGACACCCAGCTGCACCGGACGCTGGCGCCAGGCATCGGCGATGATGTCGCGCACCAGCAGTTGATAGCCGCCGCCTGCCGAGGATAGGTGATTGGCTCTGCCGTCGGCTGGCAGTGCGTCGATATGGAGGGTGAAACTGCCATCCGACCGGACCTCAAGTTCGTGCAGTGAGATGTTCTTAAGGTAGACCTCCCCCCTGGTCAGCAGCGAAATTTCCAGGGCGATGGGGCCGTCCGCTCCGTCCGGGAAGCGCCCGCTCACCTCATAGCGCGACTCCTCGTCGATGATCATGAACCGGTAAATATAGTCGGGATTGGGATGGCCGAAACGGGTCGACGCAACGCTCGTTCCGTCCAGTTCGTGCGCCGAGCGCCCAAAGGCGTGTATGCGCGGATAGAGCGGATCATGATTGGCTGCGGTCACCAGCCCGCACTGAACCGCGCGCGCATACTCCGCGTCGAACCGCGCCAGCTGCTCGGGACTGGTGGCGACGGCGTTGCGCCAATAGTCGCCGATGCGCTCGCAGATAGCGCGCACGTCCGCCCGCGCCGCCAATGCCAGCGTACGCCGCTCGATCTCAATCTGATCTTCGGTCGCCAAAGGTGATGCCGCGATTTCTACCATCTTGCGCATTCCTGTGCTTGAAAGTCGCCCTGTTCTGACAGGAAGCGGCGCGCAGTGCAGGCGAGAAACGACTGTGGAGCCTTTTATCCCTTAGTTCGACGCCTTTTGTCCTTCCGTGGCGCTGGACGCTGGGCGCTACGCCGATACCTTTACTTCAAAAGGGCGGCTGTCGCCCGCGACCTGGAGAGACACTGATGGCATTGAAAGAAGATGAGGGTCTTCTCAAACGTCGGGCCGCCTGGCAGCTGCCGCCGCGCCCGCAATGGGCAAGCGATCTCAACGCTCTGGGTAGCAAGCTGGACATTGGCGGCATCGTCCCCCTCGACGAAAATTCGCTGGTCGATGCGGCGCGTCGCAACACCGGCCTCGATGATTTCGAGGAAGATGGCTGGCGGGAACATTTCCGTCTGCTGCTGAAGTCAATCGACGAAGATGCCGCGCTGAATTTCGTCGGCCGCATCCTGACCCGGTCCGACATATTGGGCTATCTCGAGGCGCGGCTGCGCGTCGTCGATGCCTATAAGCGGCATCCCGAAATCGATCAGGAAGTGGTCAAGGAGCCTGTCTTCATTCTGGGTTTCGGCCGCTCGGGCACCACCATCCTGCACGAGACGTTGTCGCAGGATCCGCAGTTCCGGTCGGTTCAGCGCTGGGAAGCCCTCTTCCCTGACGGGCGTCCCGACGCGGACCAGGCGGAGATCAACCACTGGATCGCCAAGGCGCAGGACCGGGTCGATTTCGTCCATGCGCTTAGCCCTGAATGGAAGAGCATGCATGCCTGGGGCGGCGACCTGCCGGTAGAGGATATCGAGTTCACCTATCTCGCCTTCTTCTCCGAAGTCTGGGCGACGGCAATGAACGTCCAAAGCTACGAAAGCTATTTTAACAGCCAGGATCCGGCCTACCATTTCCACTGGCACACGAAGGTGCTGAAGCTTTTGCAGTGGGGGCATCCCAAGCAACATTGGCTGCTCAAGAATCCGACGCATATGCCGCGCATCCCGCAGTTGCTGAAGGCCTATCCGGACGCCAAGATCATCCTGCCGCACCGCGACCCTATCGCCTCGTCCGATTCGGTCACCAACGTCGGCGGGACCATCTTCTCCTGGCGAACCGATGACATCTACGGCAGCAAGTCCACAGGCCGCGAATGGGCGGCGCTCGATGGCCGGATCAAGATGTGGGACGACGTCATCAACTGGATCGAAGACGGCACGTTGCGCGAAGGCAATTATGCCAATTCCGTCTACACCCAGTTCATGGAGGCGCCGGAAGATGCCATTCGAGAGATCTATTCGTCGCTTCGTCTGGAACTGACACCTGAGGCAACGGATCGCATGCTAACGTTCCTGAAAAGCCGTCACGGCCAATCACACGGCAATAGTTCCAAATATAAGAAGTCGCAAACCGATGACCCAGTCATCCAAGCCGAGCGCGCCAATTATGCACGCTATCAAAGCTATTTCAATGTTCCCAACGAAATATGATATTACAACTATTATGACAGACGGCAAAGCCGCGCGGAGGAATATAAGGAGGGGAGAATAAGATGAGAAGACTCAAGTTACTCGCGTCAGGTGTTGCGCTGGCGGCACTCGTTCCGCAGACCGTGTATGCCCAGGCGCCCGCCGCGCCCAGGGACGACAGTTCCGGGCGGAACGACAAAGTCGCTGACATCATCGTGACTGCGCAGAAGCGGGAACAGAATCTGCAGGATGTTCCGATCGCCGTGTCAGCGATCGGCACCGAGCAGATACAGAACAACCGTATAGAGACAGTCAACGACATTTCATCCTTCGCGCCGAACGTCATTGCCCTTCCGCAAATCGGCGGCAACCAGATCGCTAGCTTCTCGATCCGCGGCGTCCTGGCATCCAACACCGCTCCGGAATCGGACAATCCGGTCTCCATCTATGTCGATGGGGTGTATCTCGGTCGCGCGGTCGGCGCCCAGTTCGACTTCGCCGACATAGAACGGATCGAGGTGCTGCGCGGGCCGCAAGGCACCCTGTTCGGCCGCAACTCGACGGGCGGCGCGATCAGCGTCCTCACTTCAAACCCTACCGGCAAGCTGGGCGGCTATATCCAGGGTTCGCTCGGCAATTACGACCTGCGTCGGTTCAAGGTCCGGCTCGACACGCCCGAATGGAACGGCTTCAGCGCCCAGTTCAACTTCTATAAGAAGAAGCGGGACGGCGATGTGCGCAACCTAGGCGCCGGCACGACTTGGGACTTCACAGACGCGACCAACGGTCGGCGCACAGTTTATCGAGCCGCCGATACACTTGGCGCGGAGGACACCACGGCCTTTCGCGCCGCGCTGCGCTACAATCCCAATAGCGACATCGACATCAGCTACAAATATGATCGCACGCTCAACAAGGGCTCGCCGGGTGCCACCGCCTCCATCTTGCCCCCCGCACAGAGCCAGGGCACGGTCAATTTCCTCAATGGGCTGTTCGGGCGGGGCACCGTCAGCGGCGATTTCACCGAGTACGACAAACGACCGAAGGCGGTGAACAACTGGTTCACCTCCAACTCGCACCAACTCGTGCAGGGCCATACGCTGACCGCCACCTTTGCCCTGTCGGACACGGTCACGGTCAAGAACATCGCAGCGCTGCGCAAGCAGAAGGGCAATTCGATCAACCAACTGGACGGCCTTGGCGGCCTGATCGACGACGATACAGGCGATCCGCTGCTGGCCGTGGCCCTCGCCAGCGAGACTGACTTCAAGCAAGTCACCGAAGAACTACAACTCAACGTTTCGACTAACTCGTTTGAGATGGTAGGAGGACTGTTCTACTTTAACGAAAAGCTGGTCAGTGGCGGTCCTGGCATTCCCCAGGTATTCTTCTTCCAGACTGTTCCAAACTTCGTGATCTCGGCGCCATCGGTACCGGACAACCGCTTCCAGTCGACTTCCTATGCGGTGTTTGCCCAGGCCACGCTCCACCTCACCGACAAGCTTGACGTCACTCTGGGTGGACGTGAGACTTTTGATCGCAAGGTCGCGGTCTATAACAACGGCCCGATTCTGGGCAATTTCCATTATCGAAAGCAGCGGTTCAACTATCTGGCCAACGTGACCTATCGTCCTAATGCGGACGTGATGGTCTATGCATCGACGTCAACCGGCTATCTCTCGGGCGGCACAAGCAACGGCACGCCATTCTCGCCGGAAGAAGTGACAAATTACGAAATCGGCGCTAAGATGGATCTTCTCGATCGGCGTCTTCGCGTAAACGCCGCAGCTTTTTATCTAGACTATCGCGGACTGCAGTTCACAGTATTCCCGTCTGGTTCTGCAATTATTCTTAATGCTGGCAAGTCACGTACTTGGGGTGCGGAAGTCGAAGCGACCGTTATTCCTTTTGACGGATTGACACTGACCGGCAATTTTGGCTACACTAACTTTAAGTACTTGGAGTTGGACCCGTCCGTAGGCGACCCCCGCACCTTCCTTGAGGCCTATCGTCCGAAATGGACTGCCTCGCTGGCAGCGACCTACACCCTCCCAACAATGAGCAACGGTGCCGCCCTTTCATTCGGGGCAGATACGCAGGCAGCGGCGAAACAGTTTACCGCCGTCGACCCGGCCTTCAGGGACCAGGCGCAGGCGCCCGAACGCTGGCTGGTCAATGCCCGCGCCACGCTGACCGATCTGCCGATCGGTAGCCTGAAGGCAACAGTCCAGGCCTGGGGCAAGAACCTGACCAACAACCGATCGATCACCTTCAGCGGCAATGTGGGACCGACGCTGGCGAGCTATTTCCTACCGGCACGCACCTATGGCGTGGACTTGACGTTGAAGTTCTGACGTCCTTGAACAAGGGCTGGAGAGAGCGCGGCTTTCTCCAGCCACTATTGGGGGGGAGAGCCGACTCGGCCCAAAAGGCCGGGTCGGCTTACGTTCGAGCGAATGTAGGCGGGTCGGGGCGGAAATTATACCAATCTGCATTGATCACGACCCACGTGCCCATTTGCGACGTCCGATCGTCATGATGGGCGTGACACCCCTGAATACGCCCCCAACGTTCAGGGCTGGCAACGATATCGCGCATTGTCGGGATGAAAGATGTGGCCGGTCGCTTCTAGACCGAAAAGGTCAACATCGTTAGGGCAAGATGATCCAAAAACTGGAACAATCAGTTGCAAGACAATCATTTTAGGATCTCGCGACGCTCCGCGTTGCAGTTGGCAGCAGCATCCACAGCGCTGTCTATGACAGGTATGACCTATGCTTCTACTCCCCTACAGGAGTTCGCCGCAGGGCTTCGAGACCAGCCTTTCGATCGAGGATGGACGTTCTTTCGCGGAGATATGGCCGAAGCCTCAACCCCTATCTTCAACGATTCCGGCTGGCGACGCCTTGTCCTGCCGCACGACTGGAGCATTGAGGATTTGGAGCCTCAGGAACCGTCCGTCAACGCGGTGATCCGGGATGTCGATACTGCGCCGATCTGGGCTCCCGTCAAGGACGCACCGAGGATGATCGGTCCTTTTGAGGGTGCGCCGCCGCCGCTGCTGATTGCGGCTACGCGAAGCGCAGGAGGAAGGCATACGGGCTATACTGTGGGGGGCGTGGGTTGGTATCGTAAGCGTTTCTCCCTCCCCGTTCTGCCCGCCGATGCTTATATTGAGCTGGTATTCGACGGAATTTACGGGACTGCTGAGTTCTGGCTCAACGGCGAGCATATCGCTTCCAACGTCTATGGTTATTCGCCCATCGCACTCGATTTGACGCCGCATATCCGTGCGACGGGCGACAATGTTCTGGCTGTGCGAGTTTCCAATTTGGGCAGTAACAGCCGATGGTATTCCGGGTCCGGCATTTACCGCGCGGTTCGCCTCAATGTCACGCGCGCCTCTCGCTTCAGTCGCTGGGGAGTGCGCGTCACCACGCCGGAGATCAATGCCGACCGTGCTGCCGTTGCCGTTCGAGCGCGCGTCGAGAACATAAAACCGGGCTCGACTATCGCTGTGGCGCTGCGTGACGCCAGCGGACGTGTAGTCGCTCGGGGCGAAGCTCCCGCTACCGCCGAAACTACCTTGTCGATGGAGATTTCCAGACCGCGCACATGGTCGCCTGATAGGCCTGCCTTGTACAAGGCAGAATGCACGCTTCACGAGGCAGGGGGCGTGGTAGATCGGATGGCTACCACCTTTGGCGTGCGCCAGATCGAGATAGACGTCGAGCGCGGACTTTTGATCAATGGCACGCCCACCAAGCTACGGGGCGGCTGCATCCATCATGACAATGGATTGATCGGCGCGGTCGCGATCGACAGGGCGGAAGAACGCAAGATCGAACTGCTCAAGGCACGAGGTTTCAATGCGATCAGGACATCCCACAACCCGCCGTCGTCGAGCTTTCTCGACGCCTGCGACCGATTGGGTATGCTTGTCGTCGAGGAAGCATTCGACAGCTGGACCATTCCCAAGATCCCGGATGATTATCACGTCTATTTCCAGGAGCATTGGCGCCGCGACCTGAGCGCGTTCGTAGAACGTGATGCCAATCACCCCAGCGTCATCATCTGGAGCATCGGGAACGAAATACCGGAGAAATATCGGCCCCTGGGCGTCGATATTGCCCGCCAGATGGTAGAGGAAATCCGCCAACTTGATCCCACCCGCCCGATCACCGCCGGTATCAACGGATGGAATGGGGCGGCCGTGACCCGGAGCGACGGAACGCCTGACCAAGCGGCTACCCAGTTCCTGGATATCGCAGGGTACAACTATAATTACGTCGCCTATGAGAAGGAACATTCCCAATATCCGGGACGCCTATTTCTAGGCACCGAGAGCTTCCCCAAAGACGTGGCAGCGATTTGGAGCACGATCAATCGCGTTCCTTATGCACTCGGCGACTTCGTCTGGACCGCGATGGATTACTATGGCGAGTCTGGCGTCGGGATGTCGGCCTTGGAAGAAACTGACCCCTTCCAGTCCAAATATCCTTGGGTTAACGCCTTTTGCGGCGACATCGACCTTATTGGCCAGCAAAAGCCGCAATCCTTGTTGCGGGATGTTGTCTGGGGGATCAGCCCGATCGAGATAAGCGTCATTCGGCCTCTGCCGGAAGGCAAGAAGCCGTTCCATTCCAATTGGGGCTGGGGCGATGAGCTTCAAAGCTGGACCTGGCCCGGCCATGAGAACAAATCCATCGACGTGAGGGTATTCAGCCGGGGGGACCGCGTCGTCCTCACCCTCAATGGAAAGACTGTCGGTGAGCGGTCGATGGTGGAGGCGGACGGCCCAGAGGTTCGGTTCACGTTGCCCTATACGCCTGGAAAACTCGTAGCATCGGCTTACAAGGGCAAGACCCTCATCGGCCGCCGCACGCTGGAGACAGCCGGGTCGGCGGCGGCGTTGCGTCTTGACATTGACCGGGCTCGCATCAGCGCGAGCCCGAACGATCTCGCCTACGTCACCATAAGCGTTGTTGACGCCCACGGTCGGATTTTGCCCGACGATGCGCGCGTGCTTCAGGCGGTGCTCAACGGGCCGGTGGAACTCGCCGGGTTCGGCAATGCCAACCCTCGTGGCGTGGCAAGTCTACAGCAACCCATCGCCAAGACGTGGCACGGGCGAGCGCTGGCCATCGTGCGACCGACAGGAGCAATGGCAATCGCATCAATCACAGTCCGCTCAGAGGGCCTCGCGCCGGCGGTCGCTCGACTAGCCATTGTTTAAGCCCGTCAGCCAAGGTGGATAGCGAAAGATATAACTTTAGGGATTTTGAAAAACGCTTGTAGGCTCTCTGTCTGTTGCAGCAAAATGAGTCTGGGAGTGGACTGTGACCGGTGGCGTGAGAGCTGCAGGGCGCTGGACTGGTGCCGGTTTTGCGCCGGTCTAGGGTCAGGACCTATTAAATCTCTTGCCGAGCGGAAGATTGGTTGATTCAATGGCTGCGTGAGGAGACGTTGCCATGAGTGATCTGATTTGGCTGTCGGAGGCGCAGATGCGCCGGATCGAGCCCTATTTTCCTCTTTCTCACGGCGTGCCGCAGGTGGATGATCGTCGGATCATCAG
>LLBY010002412.1_pt7 | contig 11317 bp, 15 predicted proteins | sample 1489401 | NCBI WGS metagenome assembly LLBY01 (sample SAMN04092656, study PRJNA295927) | soil metagenome | biome: Soil prokaryotic community; feature: Bulk soil; isolation source: soil from tomato rhizosphere | host: tomato cultivar Hawaii 7996 | place: South Korea | collected 2011-11-01 | reverse complement strand
CCATACCCAAATATACAAAAAAACTCAATCAATGATACTAGGTGCGCTCATGCCGGTATTTACTTTTTGAGCGATACCACGTCACCAATTTTGGCTAAAGAGCCTCTTGAAAACTCCATAGACATGCATTTAGAAAATAAACTCATACGGTTACAAGCAATAGAAAAATTATAAATACCTATTTTTGAAATTAATTCACATTCTTCAGTTGTTGGAAACCTTCCTGTTAAAGCGTAAAATTTTGCAGTGTCTTTCAATGATAATGAAACATGAACTATTTCACGCAGTAAGTCATTCTCCTTTAAACCTGTTAAATATAATAAATAACAAATATCTTCTCTATACTCTGGAGGTTCTGAAGAATCTAAAAAATTTCCTAAATACTCCCGTGCCCAACGCAGAGCAGTAATTTTTTTCAATTTTTTAATATATTTTTCTTCCATACCCAAATATACAAAAAAACTCAATCAATGATACTAGGTGCGCTCATGCCGGTATTTACTTTTTTGTCGGCTATCATTACCCATTTTTTGCGGTAAACTAAATATTTAAAGGCGTCACTCATGTTTGTTGAAAATAACGGGCGTTTATCCAGGGGCAATGCTTCACTGGTTTTGTCTTTATGTATGGTCGTGGTACCTTTTTTATCTTTTTTTACTTTGGTTTTGGTGAGTTCTAAACTACTCTTAAGCTCCTTACATTGGTATTTATCAATCTTGATTTTTGGCAGCTGCTCATAATATTCTCCCAATAATTTTTTTGCAAAGCTATATTCTTCTTCCTGGGATATAGTAGCTTGATTGATACTCTCAAGCTTTACTACCCATCCGGTCGAACTACCGTCGTACTTTTCGATATGATCCTTCAGTTCTGTAGCCCAATCGCGTTTTACTTTACTGTACTGGTTGCCGCTTCTGTCATAATACATATGCAAGAGCTTCACTTCGTGGTGCTGAAAAAAGTCGAGAAACTTTTTAGCCAGTTCTTTACTGCTTTCCGGAGCTAATGTGTAGAAATTTTTTAGACAGTAATAGTAATTTCCTGAAGGTTGCCCTATCAACATGCTGCACATATCGCCAAAATCTATTCCGCATTCGAGCGGTTTTTTGTGCTGCACATATTTTAATCCTAAGCTTACCGATTTAAATTCCTCACCAATGGCATATTTTTTATAATAGCCATCGATAACGCCATCACTATAATAATGATGCTGGCCTAAATTCATATAGAACTTTTCCCCTTTTTTAATTTCGGGCTGGAGACTTAAAACGGCTGTTTTAAATTCTTCTGGTCCTAACGATTTTAAGGCATCAATAAAATACCCTGGTCTTAAAATATCTATATTTATTAGTGATGACGCTACGTAAAAAAATGTAGAGTCGAAACGGGCCCTTATCCAATTAGATTTCCAAATTATATATTGTTTTTTTACACGCTCAATCTGATTGTAATCTTTGAAAGTAACGGCACGATGGTAGGCTTTTTTTACTTTGTTAAGTTCGTTGGCGCAATAAAGTATTGTCTTTATTTGCTCCTTATCCATGTTTTCGGCCTGGTTTAAAATCCAATCGTAATCACCTTCAGCTATGTTTGGCATATCGGTCGTACAGGTCATGCCTCGAAAAAACGGTGAGTGGCCAAACGCCATAAAATCTCCACGCATTGCCGGTAACAACTTCTTCAGCTTTTCAAAATCATTGTTACGGCTTTCATCACTATATATATGCTGGTAACTATTCCCTGCAAGCCCCGTAGGCTGTGCTAAACTGCCGATGTTGTAGAAACACCCATTATATACCGAAATTGTGTGTTTAAACGTGCGGGGTGGCTTGTACGGGGTTTTAAAATGCTTTGGCGGCCTATCGTCGGTAACATAATGCACACCTTCAACCCAACCTTTGCGGATCCAACCACCAATTAATGACGGAATAATATTTCTTAAAGCATTATCGTAGGTATCGCAAACAAAAGCGGCATAATGCCCTGGCATATCTTCCATAATATCCATACTGCGTTCTGCAATGATGTCTTCGGTTTTTGCGCCACCACGGCCAATAACGCCATAAAAGTTTTTAGGCTGTATTAAATCGACGGTTTGTTTTAGCCAACTGCCAAAACGTCCTTCGACATTATCGTGTTCAAGACTTACGTGGGTTTTCGTGCTCATTTAAAAATAATCTTACTGTTGGTAAACTGCCTGTTTCTTCTTCAAGACGCATGCGCACTTTTTCTGATATTTCTGGGAATTTCTCCAGCATTTCCTTGATTTCTTTTTTGTTTTTCTTCGGAAGACCTAAAAATTCGGTATCGATGGAATACATTTTGAAAGGTTGCTGGAAAGCACCATCGGGTATCTTGGGTGGTTCTGGCTTATCTAGGCCTTTAAGCTTGTAAATTTGAAGGTGGATTTTTGATGCATTTACCACATCTGCAGTTGTTTTAGCTAACTGTATCGCAAAAATGTAATCTTTACGTGAAGCTTCTGCCAACATATTACTCCAGGCTTCGTTACTTATCTGTTTGTCGCAATAGAAATATTCCATCGCATCGTTATAGATATTGTTTGCCAGATACCGCGACAGTCCTTCCACTTTAATTAAATGGGAGACGATTAAGTCTTTATGTCCAAATTCGTCTATACGGTTGTACATGGCACGAACTTTATCCAAAAGCTCTAGATACCGAATCACTTCGGGATCTGCTTTTTCGGATGTGCCGCTTTGCAAATACTCGTATATGTGCGATAGGTTTATGTCTTCAAGTTTCAGACCCATAATAAATTTGTGCTTTTAAATCTTGAACTTTTCGCTCTTCAACTTGCTTAAAATATTGTTGCGCTGCCGTTATATTTCCTGTTTTGGCATTGTCCAGTAGTTTCTGGTTTATATCAAAATCGGCTTCCAGTTTTCCTTTTTCGTAATGATGGCGAATGGCGCTGGTTTTATCCAACCACGCTTTCATAAATGTTTTTTCGCTCATGTCTAAATACATGGCGATTTCGCGCGGGCCATAATTACACCCTGCCAATTTTTCTATGATATCTTCTGTAGATAATAATAGATCTGATTCTTCCTGAAGAAGCTTTACTTCAGCTGCAGAAAAAACATAACCACTGCTACCATCTTCAAACTCCAGGGCTAAACCAAAATCGCCATGCGCCAGTTTATCAAAACTTTTACCAATACCTAACCTATGGTAATGCGGATGGTCCTTATTTATAACCACCATGCTTTTACCTATTAGTTTTTCCAAGCGCTTATCCTTAACCATTAAGCTTTTTTTTAGTCCAAAATTTCCCAGTCAATAGCTAAAGTGTCAGAAACACTTGGAGAATAACTTGTTATTGAATTACTTAATCCAACCAGCACTAATTGATCACGATAATAAATAGATGCTATTTGTTTGTTTTCGTCTTCAAAAGTTCCTTGAAAATAATCTTTTACCTTTTGTGGTAACGACTGCATTTTTGGAACTACTTCAGCAGGTATCTCAGCAGGAACTTGCCTGAAAACAAACTTTTTGTCTCCACTCCAGCTACTTCTTCTAACTCTTAATCCTTCTTTTAAAGCTGTTACAGCTTCACCTAATGTTAAATTGTTTTTATCCATTTTTTATAATTTTAGTATTAGTAAATAATTCTTTTCTAAAATCGAACACTCCTTTACTGTTTCCGAAAAGGTATTGTTCGTATTGGGCATTTTCACTCCAGTTTCCAGAGCCTTCAATAATATAATGGTTGGTTTTTGTTTCGAGAATACAGACTTTGGCATGCACCCAGCTAAATAACACATTCACGTTTCCTCTACTTGCCGCCATACTACACAGGTTATCTATGGTTACGGGGTTTCGTTTTATCATAGAATCGGAAATTAAAAGCGTTATTTCGTCAATAAAGCCTGTATCGTGCAACTCTATTAAAGCATTCACAACCTTACTGCCTATACTGTAGGTACTAGCATATAGGTGTTTTATTCGCTCGTATTGGCAGACAAACGGAATAAATGTGAAAGCATTAAACGATTTCTCGGTTTGAAGAAAAAAAAACTCTTCGACTGTTGGTAACCGCTGTAAATCTTTATCTAGATTTTCTAATTTTTGAAAATGCTGCAGTAGGTATTTCGATTCAAATTTTTCTTTGAACTCCGGAGTTTCTACTGCTTGTTTTTTTTTATTTAAGTCAAAAAATTTACTCAAAGTTATGAATGGTTTTTATGATATCCCGCTCTTCTTTCCATAGCTCAATTTTGGCTGAAAAAGCCAGTTTCTTTTCAGGATCCTTAATTGTCTCTAATTTTCTAGAATCGCGATTTATGTAATTGACCAAATTTGACAAACGTTTAGCAGCTGTAACTTCACGCATTTTGGCTATTGTTCGTTTTAATTTGTACACTCTAAACACCGGATGCACACCCAACACTTCTTTATGGTCCTGGTAATAGTTAAACTCATCATAAATGAGCTGATTTTCATTAAAACTATCTAAGGCCTGTTTGCCTATTTTAAACACTTCATCGTTGCCGATTTTAGGCTCTTTTAATAAATCGCCTGAAGCTGAATAAAAACAACCTATAAGTTTACCATGGTTTGCCAAATAGGTATCGAGGGCTATCTTTTTTTGAGCATATAGTTCTTTGAACTCACGCGGGCAATCCGCCTCGTATAGAAACGGAAACTGCTCACGTAAAGAAATATATGCTTTACCTACTTTTTTTCGGCTTCACTTTTAGAGGTCTCGGTATCTGTTCCTTGCTTTTTGGATTTTAAAACTTTATCGGCAACTTCATCTACTACAGTTGTGATAGATTCTATTTGCTTCATAAACACGCTGAATTTTTCATCATCAAAACCTGTTTTTTCTTGAAGTTCTTTTTTGAATTCATCTGTTAAATCTTCTTTTTTGAATTGCTTTGAAGCCAATTCTTTTAAGATTTCATCAACTTTTGAATCTGTATCCTGATTGGCGGAACTATTTACCAACGCTGTTGCTTCCTCTAAAATAGCCTTAGCGTTTTCGTCGCTCATTTCGGTATCGTTATAAATTTCCCGTATTAATGACACTGGAGGAACTTCACCTGCAGTAATAAGCGCTACTACTTTTTCAAATTTCTCATTTCGTTGCTTATCGGCAGCCGATCCTATAATTAACCCTATTTCAATTTTTGTACTCTCGTTACTTGAATTAATTTTTACAGCTAACTCATCTGTTATAGGTGATTTCGATTCAATTAAAGCTTTTACTTCTGCCACAAGATCTTCATCAACTACATTTACTTGCATTTTTTTAGCAGCTTCAGTCAACACTTTATTTCCTGCCTCTTTTAATAAATGTGCTTTTATAGCAGCATCCATATCAACATTTTTAAAAGAATCTGAAGTAATGTTATGTTCTGCCAAATAGGCTTTACGCTCTTGGTTGCCTACTGGTCCTTTTGAAAATTCTGGAAAACCTTCAGGTAAACCGGAATCTGAAGCTGTGGATTTTTTATCTACAACTTTTGGCACCACCACGATTTCGGAATTTGAAATATCGAATGCTTTTTTAAGGTCGTACACCAGCTCGTTTAAACGTTGCGGGCTATACCCTTGCTGATTATAGGACCTAACTAATCCTGGATTTGGCACGGGCGATTTCATATATAACAGTAACGCCTCGTTAAACTGATCTTCAGGTGCTTCTGGGAGCGACGCTAAAAATTTAATGACTTTGTTTCTCATGAGATTGGATTTTTAATATTTTACAATTGTAATTGTAAAGATGTTCGTTTCGGTCGAAATCGTTTAAGACATGAAACGCCCTTGTTTTTTAGGCATAAAAAAAAGGCTTGAGAAACCACCCTCAAGCCTTTTTACAACTAAACAAAACTAATTCAACATTATGATCTCTTCTCTTCTATTAAATAGGTGACAGCACCTGCTTTAAACACTTTTAAACTAATGGTTGCACCTTCTAGAGCTATCCACTGCGTACCGCTAGCCAACACCACCGTTACCGCTGTGTGCGCACCTACCGATAAGGTTCCCGGAGAAACACCACCACCACCGATGATAGATACTACTTCGCCATGATCTAAATCAGTAGCAGCGATATCCAATACTTCGGCAGCTGCAAACGCTGGCAATTGATAAAAGTTTCCACTTGCTTTCAATAAGCTAATGTTATTATCTGCTACAGCTGCTGGATCACCAAAGGTTAAAGCGCCTTCATAATAACCTGGCAAAAACTCTACCGGGTTTGGTTGCTCAAACGTTAGCATGTGTTTGGTGCCTTCTTTATTTGATGTAAACGAAGGATTCAATTTCATTGGCGAACATTTGGTACCATAAGTATTTTTGGTACTGTTTCGGCAGTTTTCTTCAAAAATAACTACAGGACGACCAAGCCAGTTTTGTATAAGCTCTTTAATTTCTAAAGACTCTCCAGGATGCTCTCCTTTAAAGGTTGCTTTAAACACTTTACCGTCTTCTGGTCCTTCGGTTTCAAAACCTGCCTCAATCGTTTCAGGGGTCATGTAAATACGTATCATTCTAGCGTTTGCCTTCAATACGTAGTTACCTACTTCTTTTATATTTTTACTATCACGTGATGGCCATACATCAATATCATCGGCATCAACAATAGCAACATTAGGCACTTTGGCTTTATAAGCTCCTGGGCTTGTGCCGGTATTGGCTCTAGGAACACTTGTTTTTAAATATGTCATGATTCTTATTTTTTAAAGCCTGCGTGTTACCGCAGGCATATTATACATTTTTATTAAGCGGCTATGGTTCTAGATTTCTCTTCCCAAACACCATCTACAAGAATCAATTCTACAAAGTCGCCATCGGCATCCATTACAGCATCGCCAGATACATTAATATTGCCAGGTACATCTTCAACAGTCAACGCACTTGCGGCAGCACCCATAATTTTGATCACTTTACCTTCAGTTCCACCTGTAATACTTACTAAAGTAGCAGCACCACCTGTGTATTGGAATACGGTTCCTGCATTAGCATCGACAGTAGTTCCGGAGAAGTTAACCGTTGTGCTAGGAGCAGTTGCCGGAGCAGTTGTACGTTTAATTTCGGTAACCGAACCATCGGCAGCGGCTATTAACGTTAACGTACCTCCTGATTTTAGGTCGAACGGCGCATCGCCTGCAAGGTTTATTTTAGCACCATCTGTCACATTAACAGCTCCTGCTAAAGATGTGTTTCCTTTTATTTTGATGATTTGATTTTCGTAAGTACCGGTAAACTCGGTAATTGCTGTAGCCCAAGCAGCATCAACGGTTAGGTTGCTGTATTTTGCCGATACTTTTCCTGTTGTATCATCATACACCGGAATAAAATAATCTGCTTTAAACGCTGGAGCATTGTTTGACCAAACCGATTGTACTTTAAATTCGTCTGGATCACCATCTTTTACGGTGGTACCTATATGAATTAATCGCACACCTAATTTGTAATCGGCAAAAATGTAAATGATACGTTTAAGCATTTCGAAATGATACTTGCTTTTTTCTGCAGGTATATTTTCAAGGATTTCAATGTTATCGCTAAAAGTGATAAACATGATATCCAATCCTGAAAAGTCCGGCATCGCTTCAAAATCGATGTTTGTGTAGTCTTTTGGGTTTTTAGGATATCCTGTATAATCGGTATAGCTACCATGAATTTGCTCATATCTGCGTTTGTAGGCACGTAACCACTCATCTGACAAATAGAATTTCAAACCTTGCTGAATTCTTACTTCATCCGGTAACGCTTTAATCATGCTGTCTACATAATCGACAATATTTGACGTTGTAGGAAGCCCTAAATCAAACGGTTTTAATTTTTTGGTAACGTTGATGGCTTTCCAAATCTGATATAACAAACCATCTTGACGTTGCATAAAACTAGCTGCTGTCGTAGCGTTTTCTGGAGTTGCCACATACACACCGCTAATTGTAGACACTCTATCTTCTATACGAGCGCGTTTATCCAATTCTGATAAAAGGAACTGAACGAAACTCATTTTGTAAGCTTGAGAGCCTTCTTTGTTATAAGAATTCAACCAAGAGCTTTCCATTTTCTGAAGGTTGAAACCTATAAATTCGGCATCAATTTGAACTGGGAAAATTTTTCCTTCTTCAGTTTCAATTTTTTGCTTGTTTTTTGGTAACCATGGCAGTTTTCTAGCTTGCGTAATTTCTGCAGTAACAATGGTACCATCTGATACTCTATCGTCTACATTTAAACGTTTTGGCCAGAAAGAAGGCAGTCCGAAATTATCACGAATTAAAGACGCAATTTTGTCCGGATTCTCACGATAGAACAGCTCTACATCGCCGTTTAATTTTTCTACTTGGATTTTATCGCTAAAATCGGTCGCATGGTTTGTTAAACCTGCAGCTCGTTTATTCCAAGGTCTATCGGCAAAAGCATCATAGATTTTAGAAGATCCGAACAAATGAGTCGCTGAATGCTGAATTTTTTCACCTTTCAAGCCTTTATCAATGATATCTGCAGGAGTATCACCTTCAGAATTAATAACTAATTTCATGATTTTCTCGTTCATTTCTGTTAACTTTTCCCCAACCTCTTTGTTTACTTTTTTGAGCTGGTCTGCCAGTGAGACTTCCGCTCCGGGATCGGGATCTGTTATTTGTTTCTTTTCGGCTTCGGTTAAATCTGTTTTGTCTAATAAAGCCTTTAACTCTTCTTTAGCTGCTTGAACACCAGCGTCGCCTGCAGCTGCATCGGCTATCTCTTTATTGATGCCTTTTAAAACTTCTTCAACACTAAGGTTTTCGCCTAAAGTTTCCTGAAGCTTTTGTTTTTGGTCATCATCTAGATTGACCCTTCCTTCTACAATTGGCACATTTTCGCCCCAACTAAAAAGGGCCGTCATAAGCGCAATTGTTCTTGCAAATAATTTAAATTTCATAACTGTTCGATTTTTGATTAATGATTTATACTTGTTTTTAATTCACTCAATACATGTGCTATATTAATAGCTTGTTTAAACCCGCCAATGCCGTCTATCATCTTTAAACCAAAGGCTTTATCGGCGTCGAAAGTGGCACCGGTAAGCACTCCAGTTTCTTCTTTTAATCCTGGTCTATTCTCTCTTACGGCTGCTTGAAATTTTCGGGCAATAGGTGCTAAATGTTCTTCACGGATTTTATCGTAATTGCCTTTTAAGGCTTCTTGGAACGCTAAATTTTTATGCTCACTTTCTTTTGGATAGATTTCATGAAACACATAACCTTGGGCTTCCCAGTGTTTTTGTGCGTCTACAAAACTGGAAACTACACCTACGCTGCCGAAACGTGCAGAGACATCGTTGTCTGCCATTAAATAATCGCATACGCTTACGGCTGTCCAATAATGCAACGACATACAGGCGTCTGCCAATCCAACAATAGGTTTTGTTTTTGTTTTTGCGAACTGGATAAAAGGACCAATAGCACTTACAGCTCCTCCAGGACCATCAATATTTAAAATGGTGGCCTTAATATTTTTATTGTCTTCGGCTTTTTGTAAAGCAGCGACAATTTCATCTGCACCATAAGTGCAAAAATCGCCGTACTTTATAACGGCCCCTACCATACTAACCATGGCAATAGAGCCTTCAGGGATAGAGATTCCCCCTTCTGCATTTGGTTTTAACTTGTTTCCGTTTTCGTCAAAAATGGTAAGAATGGACGATGGATTTGCGGCTTCAGGAAGATTAATAGGAAGCCCTTTCAATAGATTGCTAACCAAGGGCGCTGCACTGGATATAAAATTTACATCGAGTAGCCATTCACCACGAAATAAATCGTTTAATAAGGGATTAACTTTCATTTAAACTAATTTTAGGCTAATGTCTAGAATTAGTCTAAATTGGTTTAAGACATGGAACGAAAGCGGATTTGCACAATTTGGGATTAAGGAAATTAATAAACCTTAATTCAAAAAAGAAGTCTTTTTCTTAATGTAAAATAATACAATAATTATCACGACACCTGCGATTACAATCCATAACCAAATAGACGTAGTTTTAACATCGCTATCTGCTTTTCGCTTCACAGAATCTTTGGAATCTTCCTTTTTTAATTGACTTTCATTTTTAGTTTTTGTCTTGTCTTTTTTTGACAAGTCAACTACCAAACTATCCTGCTGTGATGTGATGGTTTTCTCGTTTTTAATAGTGGCGTTTGCCCCTTTAATTTTTAGTTTGTTGCCTTTTTCATCTTCTAGAGTTATTGTTTTGCTGGAATCTGCTTGAGTGAGCTCTAAGGTTTGATTATCATTCACTTTAAAAACACTTGATCCTTTTTTAGCAAATGAATCTATTTTAATATCGTTGTTGGTGATCTTAATGCCTTTTTGCTCAAGATTTGATATAATGGATTCTTTTTCTCGCTCAATGGTTTTTTGCTTGGTTTTGCAGCCTAAAATAAATAACATTAATAGCATTATAAAAATATAGCTTAGCCAGACAACAATGGTACCTATGGTGATTTTTTTAAGGATGCTTTTCATATTAAAAATATAAAGTTTTTGTTGACTTTGTCCTATCCACAACTCTAATAGAATTCGGTTTGGTGTTTCTTTCAAGCAAATCTATATGAAGCCAACCTGGAGTTATGCTTATATCTTCTAATCGACGAACGCCTAAATGATAAAAAACTTCTGCATTGTTCTTAACAATCAGGAAAAATATCAATTCATTTCCTTTAGGGTCAATAGCCATACCTTTTCCATCTGCTTGAATTTTATGCGCTGAAAGCTTGCTACCAATATTACATCTAGATGTTCTTATACCGCTCCAAATATTAACATTGTCTTTTTCATTTTCTCTTTCTATGATTTGTATAATGTGCGGAATGCTTCTGGTGTCTTTATATTTTAAATATAATTTCCACCAGTTATTAATATAAACAGGACTCATGTAATGAAACCTTAGAAGTTGAGCGACTTGAAACAATCTTTCATCAACTAAACTTAAACCATTATCATTGTTGTTAAAATAAGTATAAGGATCAACGAATTCGTCTAAATAAAAATTTGAGTTAACTTTGATTCTTTCCATGTTTATTTTTTGAATATATTAAACCAACTTTTAAAATACCTTTTCCAACTACCTTGATATTTCACATCGACCACATTAATTTTTGTCATTGAAATAAAATACATCACTACAGCTGTTGTAGATATTGCCGAAAGGAATACAGGTGCCGTTATCCATAAAATTAGCACGCCGAAAAATGAAAATAGATAGTCTGAAAACATGTTTATTTAAGTTTTTGAAAGAAACGAATAAGTTTAGATAGGATATACCCGCCTCCTAAACCAGATATCA
>LLBY010004561.1_pt1 | contig 11336 bp, 11 predicted proteins | sample 1489401 | NCBI WGS metagenome assembly LLBY01 (sample SAMN04092656, study PRJNA295927) | soil metagenome | biome: Soil prokaryotic community; feature: Bulk soil; isolation source: soil from tomato rhizosphere | host: tomato cultivar Hawaii 7996 | place: South Korea | collected 2011-11-01 | reverse complement strand
TCCGACTTTTGAGGCAAAGCCTCTCGGCCTAGGAGAATTATGAAAACAATACTGTGTGCCCTCCTGATGTTATGCGTGTGTCTCTCCGTCAACGCGTCAATTACACGCCGCTCGCAAGGTTGGTTGCAGGACCGGAAGCTGGTGGCAAAAGATTCAGACACTTTTGATGGATACGGTTGGCGCGTCGCTATAAATGGAGACACGATCGCGGTTGGCAGCATGAACGATCACGACGCTGCACTGTCTGGCGGCGCCGCTTATGTGTACAAGCGCAACGGGCAGTCGGGCTGGTCTTTACTCGAAAAACTATTTGCGTCGGATGCTGCGCGAGACGATGTTTTTGGTAGTGCGGTAGCGGTGAGCAACAACACTGTTCTGGTTGGAGCGATCGGAAGATCCGATGTCGCCTTTCTGGCAGGCGCCGCTTACATCTACGACTTTTAAAACGTCGTGCTTTATTTCTCCAGATAGTCAGTGCGAAATTTTTCAGTGCCGCTTAGCTGAACTACGACTGGACCATTCTTCGTCGCCACGAAATGAGGCGTACCGGCCGGGATGACGATGAAACTGCCGGCCGGATAGCCCTTTAGCTTCGCCGGGTCGAATCGCTCCCCCTCACCTACATACCAGGTACCTTCGATAACGGTAATGAGTTCGTCCTGCGGATGCGTGTGTGCGAGGACGCGCATGTCCGCAGGTATCTTGACTCGATCGACCCATGCTCCACCTTGACTCGAGTCGCCGAACAACTGTGCTCGCTGCCGTCCGTCCTTATAATAAGGCGGCGTGAACCACCGCACTTGTTCGACTGTAATGCCAACTATCTCTTTCTTGCTCTGAGCCGCCGCCCCAAGGACTGTCACCACGATGGCAGCCGCCAAAAGCATCATCTTCATTGTTTTTCTCCCGACGTCAAATGACTCGCACCTGCTACCCACTCCGTCCATCTTAACTTGAACCCGCCAGGCTTCGCTGCCTGCACATAGTCGTAAAAGTGTCAGTTCAAGTTCGGGGTCTCGCTATTCCAGCACATCACAGAGATGGCGATAGCCCATTCGACAAAGCGTATCTAAAATAGCTGGATCGTTACCCGCATAACGAAGATTCTGTACACACGATGAGTGCATTGCATTGATAGCATGCTGGATCTCTTCGGGTGTTTCCGGCTGGCGCTTAAAGAAGCAGTGGTTAGATTGATTCGTCAACGGCGGATCGATATACCACGACATTAGCTCAGGAGCTTCTTCATGAGGCGCTCCGCAAGTGATGCAACCATCTGCTTCTGAATAGAATGGTCCAGGAGCATTTTCCTGATAGGGCGTATGAGTGGGCTTATCTTGCTTCATCGGCCTCCTGCGACAGCCTGTCGGTAGTCAGCATGTCAATCGGCACCGATCCTGACGTCGCTCGCTTTGATTATAGCGTAAGCCTCTTTTTCCGGCTGCGAGCCCCAATCCCTCAGCCGAATCTGTCGCTCGTCTCAAAAGTCACGACTCAGACTTGGAGGAGGTCAGTACCGTAAGGCTTTGCCTCAAAAGTCAAAAATCATCCTTGGACACAGTCAGTAGGCCACTTCCCCAAGCCTTGCGTCACGAATAACTATCGCCCGCGAATCCTTTGTGGCAGAATCTGCCTCGCACCCTCTGAATTCAGAAGTATGTATTCTTCACAATCCTTCACCCTCGCATTTGCCAAGTTGTCGCTACTGATTCTGATCTGTTCTCACACGACCACCGCGCAATATCGAATCGAGAGTTGGACCACCGATAACGGCCTGCCGCAAAACACTGTGAGTTCGATTACGCAGACACGCGACGGTTACCTGTGGCTGACGACCTTCGATGGGCTCGTACGTTTTGATGGAGTCCGGTTCAAAGTATTCAACACGAACAACACGAAGGGACTAATCAGCAACCGCTTCACTGCGCTTTATGAAGACCAGGATGGCACTCTCTTGATCGGTACGAGCGATGGCGGATTCGCTCTTTATCGTGACAACGTATTCACTTCCTATACCACCACGAATGGACTGCCGAGTGATGAGATCAACTACTTTGCACGCGACCTGAATGGTGAACTGCTTATCAATACCGGCGCCGGACCGATCTACATGCGCGACGGCAAATTTGTTGCAGCGCAGTCCGAAACAAACACGAAACATTATCTCGCTCCTTCAGGAACACAATGGATCATCGGCGCGACTGAAGTCAGACAGATCAAAAACGGAAAGTTAACTCGATATCCGTTAACGCTGAACTTCGCGAACGTGATTTCGCCGTACGAAGACAGCGCCGGAAATCTCTGGCTCGGAGAAGGAGCCGGCGTTTATAGATTGCGAGACGGTAAGGCGACTCATTATTCGCAAAAGACTGGTCTGCCGCCGCGTACAAGCTTCCGTCCAGCTTGTGAAGACTCGGAAGGCGGTATCTGGTTCGCATCGAATGGAGTGCTCCGCTTTAAGGATGAAAAATTCACCCGCTACGAACAGAGCACGTTAGGTCTTTTCACGATCAACTGCATTTTTAAAGATCGCGAAGGCACAATTTGGATCGGCACCTCACGCGGGCTGCATCGCCTCACAAAACACTTGATCACCGGCTACTCCAGCGCCGACGGTTTGTTGCATAACGAAGTCTATCCAATTCTGCAAACTCGTAACGGCGACATCTGGATCGGTTCAATCTACGGACTCACTCGATTCAGAGACGGCGTTTTTCATAACACTCCGTTGCACGGCACTCGCGCTGTGGTCCAGGCTCTGGCCGAAGACCACGAGGGGCGTCTATGGATCGGAGTGGTCGGCGGATTGCTCGTCTTTGAAAATGGAAAATTAAAAGATCTCTCCAGTGGATTTGAAGAGGCAACGGTGGCGACGATTCTGACGGACCACGAAGGAAACGTTTGGGTGGGCTCAGGACGTGGCCTGTTCAAATTCAACGGCGATCACGTCACCGCCCACTACACCACGAAAGACGGACTCAGCTCCGACGACATCGCAGCCATTTACGAAGATCACAACAATGTACTTTGGCTCGGCAGTGCCGGCATTCTCACACGCTTCGCGGATGACAAGTTTACTTCATATGCGCTACCCGGAGTTGCGCGAAAGCACATCAGATCGATCTATGAAGATGCTGAAGGAACGTTTTGGATCGGAACGTACGACGATGGTCTCAGCCGGTTTCGCGACGGCCGCTTTTTCAACTACCGCGTAGAACACGGACTATTCGACAACGGCGTCTTTCAAATTCTCGAAGACCGTCACGGTTATTTTTGGATCAGTTGTAACAGAGGCATCTATCGGGTCAGTCGTCAGGAACTCAACGATTTTGCTGCGGGCAGGATCTCCGGAATCAACAGCGTCGCGTACGGCAAACGTGATGGCATGCTCAACATCGAGTGCAATGGCGGCCGTTCGCCGGCGGGAATAATCGCACGCGACGGGCGCTTCTGGTTTCCAACACAGGAAGGCGTAGCAGTAATCGATCCTGAAAAAGTCTACGTCAACCCCGAAGCACCGCCGCTGATCATCGAATCGGTAACGCTCGAGCGCAACGCAGTTGATTTTCAGCGTGGCCTCACCATTCAGCCGGGTCAGCGTGATTTGGAGATCAGCTACACAGGTCTCAGTTTCATTAAGTCGGACCAGATTAAGTTCAAATACAAGCTCGAAGGCCTCGACGTTGACTGGATCGATGCGGGCACGCGCCGTGTGGCTTATTTCCCGTATTTGCCGCCTGGCACATATACGTTTCGCGTGATCGCCGCAAACAGCGACGGCGTCTGGAACCACACCGGCGCCAGTTTCAATTTTATTGTGCGTGCTCCGTTCTGGCGGCACTCGTGGTTCTGGCTATTGTGTGCCGTCACTGTCGCAGCGTTCACGGCCTTTGGTATGTGGGGCCGCCTGGTCCAGTTAAAAAGGCGACAGGCTGAGCGCGAAGCTTTTGCCCGGCAACTTATTGAGTCGCAGGAAGGTGAACGCAAGCGTCTCGCGCGCGAGCTGCACGACAGCCTCGCTCAAAGTTTACTGATCGTCAAAAACTGGGCGCTGGTTGGTTTGAGCTCACTCGCGCAGGACAATCCCGCGCGCGAACATCTGACTGAGATTTCCGAAACCACTTCGCTGGCGCTCAACGAAGTGCGCGAAATCGCTCACAACCTGCGGCCCCCTCAGCTCGACAGGTTGGGACTGACGAGCACGATCGAAGAAATGGTCCGGAACATCAGTAATTCTTCGGATATCGAATTCATAGCAGATATCGATAATATCGACGGGTTGTTGTCGAAAGAGTCGGAGATCAATCTTTTTCGCGTGGTGCAGGAGTGTGTGAACAACGTACTCAAGCACAGTGCAGCGACGAAGTCCTGGCTGTCGATTAAACGAACCACCGGAGGAGCGCAGGTAATTTGCCGGGACAATGGAAAGGGATTTGACCCAACAGCGCGTGTGCCAAAGCGGGGCATCGGGCTGATTGGCATCGCCGAGCGCGTACGAATGCTTGGTGGCAACTGGACGATGGAAGCTGCCATCGGAAAAGGCGCGACGATCTGCATCATGATTGAGAGGGTTCAAGGTGGGTAAAGAAATTCGCATCCTAATCGCCGACGACCACCCGATCTTTCGCAGTGGATTGCGCATGATGATCGAAGCAGATCCGTCGATGAAAGTTGTTGCCGAAGCTGATAACGGAGAATCAGCTTTAGCTGGTATCCATAAGTTTCGACCCGATGTTGCCGTGCTGGATATTGATATGCCGTCGCCTGATGGATTCACGGTTGCTCGCCAGGTACTACAGCAGCAATTACCAATCGAAATAATCTTTCTCACGATGCACAAAGAACGCGCACTATTCGATGCGGCTCTTGATGCCGGGGTGAAAGGCTTCATTGTGAAAGATGGCGCTGCAAGCGAGATAGTCGGTTGCATTAAAGCCGTGGCCGCGGGACAGAATTTTTTCAGCCCTACACTATCGGGTCACCTGGTCACGAAACGAGAACAAGCATCGCTTCTTAACAATCTGTCTCGTTCAGAACGCCTCGTTTTGTCATTGGTGGCCCAGTCGTTGAGCAACAAAGAGATCGCTGAGAAGATGTTTATCAGCGTGCGCACTGTCGAGCATCACCGCTCAAACATCTGCACAAAGCTTGGACTGTCCGGGAAGAACGCGTTGCTCACCTTCGCACTCACACACAAATCCGAGCTTAAAATAGGAGCTACTACCTATACGAATTAGGCAGTAGCTCCGATTACCCACTGCTGTTTCCGTTCGATAATCCTTTTCTCACCCCCCGACCATTCGCAAGGGTAGTAACAGATGAGACTGTTGATTGTTGATGACCACTCTGCTATGCGCCGCATGATGGGGAAGGTGGTGAGTGACATGGTCAGCGAGATTGAAGAGTGCAGCGACGGCGCTCAAGCTCTTGCTGCCTACAGCCGCTTCCGTCCCGACTGGGTCTTGATGGACGTCGAAATGGACCAAATGGATGGGATCACGGCGACAAAAGAAATCATCAACGTCTTCCCGAACGCGAAGGTTTTGATTGTAAGCAAATACGGCGACGAACCGTTGCTCGAAGCAGCGTACAAAGCAGGCGCATGCGCCCATGTGATTAAAGAGAACCTGCTCACAATTCGCCAGGTCCTCGCAACTAATTATGAGCCTTGAGGAGTCCGAGATTCATCGGGCCCACCTGAAGTGACAGTCCTCATCGGCTTTGACTCACTAATACGCTGGAATAACAAAGGAGATTCCCCCAAATGAAAAGCAGATTCTTGAGCTTCACTCTCTTTCTAGCCGTGATGTGTATCGGCGGCGCCAACGCTCTGGCGCAATCAGCGACTGGTACTGGTGTTTTCAATCTTGGCAACGGCGGCCCTCCAACCACTGTCACCGTCTCGGCCCAACAAGGTGGGAATGGGGGCGTCCTGCGCCTGGGTCAAGGGCAAACTGAAATTGTTGCTCACCCCGTCGACGTCTGTGTGGTAGATAACACCGCCTTCGTAGTGGGAGAGATCACGCATTCTTCTGGCGATTTTGCCAACGCCGAAGGCTTTTTCCTGCTGTTTGGTTTCCAGGATAACGGAAAGGATGGCGATTTTATACTCGTTCCCTTTTCATTCTTCATCTCGCCCGTTCAGATACCTGCCTGCGACTTAGCACCGTTCAGCTTTCCGGTCCCGCTCGACCGTGGAAGTTACCAGGTTAAACCCTGATCTCAACGAGTGTGGCCGGAGCTTGAGCGCTCCGGCCACACTCGGTTCCACGCTACCCTTTCGGAGGAATAACCATGAAAGCGCGTTTCCCGATCCTGCTCGCGTTAGTCGGCGTGATGCTGATACTGATCCCTAAGTTCATCACATCCACGCACGCAACAAATCAACCATCACAGGAAAATGCGCAACGCAAGGTCGCCCCGTGGGTCATGGAGCATACCGAGAACGGCGCGGAAGCCGAGTTTCTGGTTATCCTCCGCGACAAAGCCGATCTCAGCGGCGCCAAAACACTTCAGACCAAACGCGAGAAAGGGCAGTTCGTGCGCGATGCGCTGCTCGCGAAAGCGCAGCAGTCGCAAGAACCTCTGCTCCGTTGGTTAAGCGCACGCGGCATTCAGCATCGTTCTTTCTACATCGTCAACGCTATCTGGGTTAAGGCCACGCGACAGGTTGCCATGGAGATAGCTTTGCGGCCCGAGGTCGAGCGCATCGATGGCAATCCGCGCATTCGCAATGTCGAGCCAGTGAAGGTCACAGAGCAGGAACTAAACGCGGCTATTAACGAAAGTATTTCAGCAGTGACAACTGTAGAGCCGGGCGTGTCGTTCATTCGTGCACCCGAGGTTTGGTCGCAAGGGTTTACCGGCCAGGGCATAGTCATCGGCGGCGCTGATACCGGCGTCGAGTGGAACCATCCGGCCCTTATGAACCACTACCGCGGCTGGGACGGCGCTAACGCGAGTCATGATTACAACTGGCACGACAGCATTCACAGCGGCGGAGGATCATGCGGCTTCAACTCCGCCGTGCCCTGCGACGACAACAACCACGGTACGCACACGCTCGGCACTGCGGTGGGCGACGACGGCGGCGTGAATCAGATTGGAGTCGCGCCCGGAGCGAAATTTATCGCCTGCCGCAATATGGACCAGGGCAACGGTCAGCCTTCGACTTATATCGAGTGCATGGAGTTTTTCCTTGCGCCTTATCCCGTCAATGGCGCTCCCGCCCAGGGCGACCCCGCGAAAGCTCCCGACATCACCACCAACTCGTGGGTCTGCCCGCCGTCGGAAGGTTGTTCAGTGACAACGCTGCAAGCAGCAGTTGAAGCACAGCGCGCCGCCGGCATCATGATGGTCGTTGCGGCAGGCAACAGCGGCTCCGCTTGTTCAACGGTCATGGATCCCCCGTCGTTCTACGACGCCATGTTCACCGTCGGCGCAATCAGCTCGAGCACCGGCACGATAGCGTCATTCAGCAGCCGTGGTCCGGTAACGATTGACGGCAGTAACAGGCGCAAGCCGGACATTACCGCGCCCGGCGTGAGTGTGCGTTCGGCGGTACGCGGAGGTCTCTATTCGAGCCTTAGTGGCACATCGATGGCGACGCCACACACGGCCGGCGCTGTCGCGTTGCTTTGGTCAGCGCGTCCGGAACTTCGTCATCAGATCACCGACACTGAGAATATTCTCAACGATGCTGCAGTCGATGTTTCGAGCACCTCGTGCAGCAGCAACGGCGTCCCAAACAATACTTATGGCTTTGGACGGTTGGACATCAAGGCCGCGGTGGACGTGGCGGCGGCTTCGATCTCGCCGGCAAGCGCGAGCTTTGGATCTGGTGCCGGCAGTGGCGCAGTAAATGTCACCGCACCCGCTGGAGTCGGCTGGCAAACCTTCGTTAACGACTCGTGGATTTCAGTTACCTCGGGCGGTAGTGGCGCCGGCAATGGCACGGTCAACTATTCTGTTGCCGCGAACACCGGCGCGGCGCGCACCGGCACGATGATCGTCGCGGGGCGAGTCTTCACCGTCACCCAGGATGCAGCGCCGAGTTGCAGCTACTCCATTTCACCAACGAGCGCCAGTTACACGAGCGGCGGGGGCGCCGGGAGTGTAAACGTTACGACGGGGACGGGATGCCCCTGGACCGCAACTAGCAATGATGCGTGGATCACGATTACCAGCGGCGCGAGTGGATCTGGCAACGGCACAGTGAATTACTCCGTGGGCGCCAACAGCGGTGTGGCGCGCAACGGCACTATGACCATCGCTGGTTTTACGTTCAACGTGACGCAAGCTGCCGTCACTACTACTGCATGGTTCAGCCCCACTGCGAACGCTGCGGTGACCAGCGGTGCGGGCGACAATAACGGCTATGAGGTGAATGCCGGAAATGCCGGTGCAGATGACAACCTGTATGCAGTAGATAGCAACAGCGGCACGAACAACGGCACCTCCTGCACCGGCACGACTAAAGACAGGCACCGCTTCTTCAACTACGGCATCAGTGTTCCCGCCGGCGCAGCAATTCAGGGAATCGAAGTACGGCTGCAAGCGAAGGCGGACAGTACCGGCGGCTCACCGCACCTGTGCGTTGAGTTGTCATGGGACGGCGGCGCCACCTGGACCACCGCAAAGTCTACGGCAACGCTCTCGACCAGCGAGTTGACCTACATCCTCGGCGGCGCGGCGGACAAGTGGGGCCGGACATGGACCATCAGCGAGTTGAGTAATACCAACTTCCGCGTGCGCATCACTGACGTAGCGAGCAATACCGCACGCGATTTTTCGCTCGATTGGGTAGCAGTGCGAGTCAGTTACTAAGGAGATTCATATGACCCGAAAAAGAATTCCCCGCGCCATGTTGGGAGTGGCGCTCGTGTTCTTACTCGTAGTGAGCCTGTCGCCGGTTGTTCCGGCACTCAAACGCGATAACGAGCACACGCCCGTTTACCGTATCCAAAATGTATTCGATGCCGCTACGCGATCAGCCATCGCGGCTACAGGTGCGCTGATCATCGAAGCCGGTAAAGACTACGTTCTGGTTGAAGCAACACCAAAAGAGAAAAGAGCGATCGAGGCGCTCGGACTGATCGTCGAAGAGTCCAGCAGTCCTGATGTGACGATACTCGCGTTCCCTGCCGCCGACTCCAGCTATCACGACTATTCAGAAATGGTCACCGAGATTCAGCAGGCGGCCACCAATCACCCCGACATCTTCTCGCTGTCAAGCATCGGCACTTCTTATGAAGGACGCACGATCTGGCTTGGCAAGATCTCCGACAACGTCAATGTTGATGAAGACGAGCCGGAAGCACTATTCACGCACCATCAACACGCACGCGAACACCTCACCGTCGAGATGGCGCTCTACACCATGCACATGCTCGTTGACGAATACGGCGTCGATCAACAGATCACTGATCTTGTTAACTCGCGTGAGATCTGGATCGTGTTTGATCTCAATCCTGACGGCGGCGAGTATGACATCGCTACGGGCACATATCGTTCGTGGCGCAAGAATCGTCAACCTAATCCCGGCTCTTCCGCTGTCGGCACCGACCTGAATCGCAACTGGGGTTACAAGTGGGGATGCTGCGGCGGTAGCAGTGGAACAACCAGCAGTGAAACTTATCGTGGCTCAGCTCCGGTCTCGTCGCCTGAAGACCAGCTCGTCCGCAACTTCGTGAACAGCCGTGTCATCAACGGCAAACAGCAGATCAAGGTCGCGCTGGATTTTCACTCGTACGGCGAGCTCGTTCTCTGGCCTATGGGATACACGTTTACCGACGTACCTGCGGACATGACTCAGGACGATCGCGACGTGCTGGCAACTATGGGCCAGGCGATGGCAGCCACGAACGGCTACACGCCGCAGCAGGCCAGCGATCTTTACATCACTGACGGCACCAGTCTCGACTGGCTCTACGGCGTGCACGGCATCATGAACTTCGCGTTTGAGATGTATCCAGTCACGTCCGGTCAGGGCGGCTTTTATCCGGGTGATGAGATCATTCCAGCGCAGACATCGCGCAACCGCGCGGCGATTCTCTACCTGATCGACAAGGCCGACTGTCCATACAAAGTGATCGGCAAGGAAGGACAGTATTGCAGCGGCGCACCGGCGACGAATACGGGAATGAAAAGTCCGAGCGCCAACGCGGCTGAAAGTGGTGGCGACAACAACGGCTACGAAGTAACTGCGTCAAACGCACATCCGAATGACAGTTTCTTCGCCGTCGATAACAACAGTGGCTCAGGTACCAACACATCCTGCACCCATACGCAGAAAGACAAGCACCGTTTCTACAACTTCGGCTTCGACATTCCTCCTGCGGCTGTCATCCAGGGAATCGAAGTCAGGCTCGATGCAAAAGCGGATAGCACCAGCGGCGCGCCGAAGATCTGCGTGCAGTTGTCTTCGGATGGCGGGGCGTCATGGACCACGACCAAGTCAACTCCAACATTAACGACGAGCAACGCCACGTACGTTCTTGGTGGACCGGCGGATAACTGGGGACTCGCGTGGGCGCTCTCGAACCTAAGCGATGCGAACTTTCGCGTGCGCGTGATCGACGTCTCGAGCAGCACCTCGCGCGATTTTTCACTCGACTGGGTGGCTGTCCGCATCAGTTACCAGTAAATCTGAACACCCCAGTAATATGGGGTAGAGTTCGGCAACTTCTCCTTACATCAGTCATTGGCGGGCCTCGCGTCCTCGAAAGCACGGCGAGGCCCGTCTCGGATCAACGCAATATCTAAGGAGAAGAGAATGAGAAATTTAAGTTTTGTGAAGAGGATGATGGCGCTGGCAATGGCGCTCGCGTTTTTACTCGCTTTGAACGCCACGCGCGTTGAGGCGGCTCAAGTCAACAATCTCACCGCGGAACAAATCGAAGCCATTGTTACTGCTATGTTCAACAAGTTCGCGGCGTTCGATGCTCAAGGGACCACAGACATGTTTGCCCCTGACGGCACGATTGAAGACCCCGTCGGAAGTACACCTATCCAGGGAACACAAGCCATCCTTGCTTATCAGCAAACGTTCCCCACTATCCTGAATGAAATCAGAATTCAGTCATTTGACGTCACGGTTGGCGGTCACGAAGCGGCTGTCAAATGGAGGCTACGTTTTAAGACCAAGACCGGAAACGTCTTCTTCGTGGACGGGATCGGCATCATTAACGTCAACGAAAACGGAAAAATTCAGTCGGACAGAGAGTTCTTTGATCAGGCGTACTTCCTGTCGCAGTTGCTGCAATAAACACGCGACACTCGCGCGAAGTGGGCCGCTGCCGGTGGCCCACTTTCATTTGAAGAAGCCTATTGCTTGA
>LLBY010004383.1_pt15 | contig 11354 bp, 17 predicted proteins | sample 1489401 | NCBI WGS metagenome assembly LLBY01 (sample SAMN04092656, study PRJNA295927) | soil metagenome | biome: Soil prokaryotic community; feature: Bulk soil; isolation source: soil from tomato rhizosphere | host: tomato cultivar Hawaii 7996 | place: South Korea | collected 2011-11-01 | reverse complement strand
GTGAGCAACCGGCTGCTGCTCTCGTCGCCGGCGGCTGATGATCCGCAGCTCCGGAACCTGCTGGAGGACGTCGAGCTCCTGCTGGTCCAGATCGCGCAGCTGCCGGCCGAAGGGTCGCGCGCAGATCCAACGCTCATTACCGACGGCTTGGATGCGGTGAATCTCCTCACCCGCATCAATGCCGAAGTCATGCCCAGTCCCGCGGCCCGTCCGCAAGGAGTGATCTGATGTATCGTCTCATGTTCGCGGTGACAGGCGCCCTGTTCGCCGGTGCAATGCTGCAGGAACCGGCCCCGCTGCCCGCGGCCCAGACCCAGGCTCCGGGCCACGCCCAGATCCCAGGGAGCTGGCTGCTGGCGACTTTGCCACAGTGGTGCCGGCTCCCTGGTTGGATGAGGATCCCGCGGATTCGCTCTACCGCCTTGCGCGAGAGTCCCTGAACCTGGGCCGCTACCGGGAAGCGCTGAACCGCTTCCAGGAGTTGCGCCGGAAGTATCCCGACTCGGGGTACACTCCCGATGCGCTCTACTGGGAGGCGTTCGCTCTCTACCGTCTGGGAACCCGCGACAACCTCAGGGCCGCTGTCGAAAAACTCGCGGCGCAGAGGGAGCGCTATCCCACTGCGGCGACGCGGGGCGACGCCGATGCACTGCTTGCACGTATCAACGCCGCCCTGGCGCGAAGCGGCGATGAGAGGGCGGCGCTCCGCATGGCGCAGGCGGCCGAGCGCGCTGCGGTGCCGCCCACTCCACCCTCACCCGTGTCAGCACCGCTTCCCGTGGCGGCGCCGGCGCCACCGCGCGGCGCGCCCACCTTCTCGAACGACTGCGCCAACGAGGATGAAGTCCAGGTCATGGCGCTGCATTCCCTGATGCAGAACGACCCCGATCGCGCGCTCCCCATTCTGCGCAAGGTGCTGGCCCGGCGCGACGCGGGCTCGGCCTGCCTCCGCCGCCATGCGCTGTTCGTAGTGGCATCCCGCCAGGGCGCGGACGTCGCGGACCTCCTGCTCTCGGCCGCCCGCAGCGACCCCGACCCGGAAGTGCGCCAGAGCGCGGTGTTCTGGCTTGCGCGAGTGCAGGACCCGCAGGCGGTGACTATCCTCGACTCTGTGCTGCGGACTGCGACTGACAAGGAAGTGCAGCAGGCGGCAATGTTCGCGCTGGGCGGCAGGAACGACGCCCGGAGCGCCGCGCTGCTGAAGGAGTATGCGCTCCGGGACGATATCGACGAGGAAGTCCGCAACGCCGCCATCATCCACCTGCTGAGGTCGTCCGGCAGCCGGGATCCCGCGTTCGTGCGCCAGCTCTATGAGCAGGCGAAGAATCTGGAGACGAAGCAGATGGTGCTCATGCTGGGCATGCACAACGGTGCCGCCATTGACACCGACTGGCTGATCGCCATAGCCAGCGACCGGACCGAGCAGGCGGAGTTGCGGCATGCGGCGCTCATAGGACTCAGCCGGAGCGATCTCTCGGGGGCCGAATTGATGCGCATCCTGGAGAGCCTCCCGGCCGACGACAGCGAGGCCGGCGGCATGATGATGATGGTCATGATGCAGCATGCCGAAGATCCCGCAGTCATCGGCAAGGCGCTGGAGCTGGCCCGATCCTCGAAGAACCAGGAACTGCGTCGCGCGGCGGTCATGCTGCTGAGCCGGTCGAAGGACCCGCGGGCGACGCAGTATCTGGCGGAGTTGCTCGAGCAATGAGCAGCCGCTTCCTGCTCGGCGCGATGACGCTCGCCATCGCGCTGCCGGCCCGGGCCGGGGCCCAGAATGTGGCCGAGAATGTCGCCGCGGCGCCTGATGGACCGCTCACCATGCAGTTCGCTGCCCGGGAAGGGGTGTGCGGCGACGGCAACAATATTCACATCAGGGTGTTGGGCGACGACGAGGACCCGGCTCCGCGGAACTGCCAGCGGGGCCCCGTGCGGGTCCGCCTCACGATCGATGGTGGACGTGTGACGGAGGTGGACAGCAAGGTGGGTGGCGATGACTGGTCCACGCCATCCACCAGGCTGGGCATGGTACCCGCCACCGAAGCAGTCAACGCCCTGCTCGCCATCGCGCGCACCGCACGAGCCGAACCGGCACGCGACGCCATAAAGGCGCTGGCCCTCGCCGACAGCGTGACCGTGTGGCCCGACCTGCTCGAGCTGGCCCGCGACCGGTCCCGGCCCACCGAACCTCGCGGTGCCGCGCTGTTCTGGGTGGGTCAGGAGGCCGGTGAGCGAGTTACCCGCGAGATGGTGGCATTCGTCGAAGACTCGTCGGAGGACCGCGAGCTGCGCCAGATGGCGGTATTCGCCATGGGCCGGCGCGACCCTGACCAGGCGATCCCTGTCCTGATCCGGGTGGCGCGCACCGACCGAGACCCCGAGATACGGCGCAATGCCATCTTCTGGCTGGGCCACACCGGCGACCCGCGCGCCATGGACTTCTTCGAGGAGATCCTGACACGCTGATGGGCGACGGTGCAGCGAGGCGCTGTCAGCACCCTTCCACCCGGGACGGCTTGATCCCGTCGCCCTTGCCGTTGCCGTTCCGGTTGAGCACGTACGGATTGCCTCCGCCGTCACCCGAGGTGCACACGGTCAAGCCCAGCGAGCGGGGGCTGCCCGTGCGGCCGTAAATTGTCTCGATCGGGGTTGCGGTTACCGATATGGAGTAATCGCCTTCCGGAACGTCCAGGTTGTGGCTGAGTCCGCCGGTTACGTTGTAGCTGCGGGCGATGCTCGTCGAGCTGTATGCCACAGACCAGCGTACTGCGATGGGGGCAGCCCCATGTGCTACCGTTGCTATCAGGAGGTAATTGCCCTCCCGGTTGATGGGCGTATCCGGCCCGGACAGCGAAGTCACGACGGGTCGGCGCACCACCGCCTTCGCCGCATTCAGCGTCCCCCATCCCCAGTGATCGTCCCACCCCGATGCTCCGCGATCGGTTGCCGTTTCGAACAGCCGCCGCGCCAGCTTGTCGGGCCCGGCAAATCCCTCCGCAAGAAGCAGGGCCAGCGCGCCGGATACATGGGGCGCCGCAAAGGAAGTACCGTCGTGCTTGGAGTGGTTCACGGCAGTGGAGGGATGCGCGGTCTCCACCCTCGACGGCGCGGCGATGTCAACCAGGGAGCCGTACTGGTACCCCGGCTGCTGGGTTCCGTCGGGCAGCCAGTGGGTCACCGCGATTACACCCTCACCCGCTGCGTACCCGCCGACCGGCGTTCCGGGTGCACACCCATCGTCGACTCCATTGCCGGCAGCGTTCACCACGATCACACCCAGCTCATGCAGTTCACCGAGCAGCAAGCGGGTCGCATGTGAGGTCGACTTGCCACATATCGTGTTCAGGCTGAGGTTCACCACCTGGGCACCAACCTTCACCATGCGCGAGAGCGCCGCGTAGACATCCGCGTCGTCGCACAGGCCGTCGTCGCCGCAGACCCGAGCGATGTAGAGTGAGGCTCGTGGCGCGACTCCGAGCACGCCGACACCGTTCCTCGCTCCCGCAATGATGCCAGCCACGGCGGTGCCATGGATGGAGTACCGGAGCGCGTCCCAGACGGGTGGACATACCTGGCTCGTTTGTTCCACGAAGTCGTATCCGCCATAGATCCGCCCTGCGAAATCCGCGTGATCGCACCTGACTCTGGCGTCGAGCACGGCGACCCGCGCTCCGGCCCCCTCATTGCCCAGCGTGGCGTGCACTGTCGGCGCACCGATGGCCTCAAGGCCCCATGTGAGCAGGTCCCCGGCGGCCAATCCGCTCACCCGCGCCGGCGGAGATGAGTCCACCTCGATTGACTCGAGCCAGGGCAATCCGGCGAGCCCACTGACCGCTTCGCGCGGGAGCACGACTGCGAGCATGCGGCGCTCGTCGATGTCATGTACCCGGTGCGCGCCCAGCGCTCGCAGCTGGCCGCGGCGGTCGGCCGGCGCGTCAGGGCGATAGCCCAGGAAGGCGGACACACGGTCCTGCCGCGGGGTCGGCTGCCTGGAAGGTTTGGTGGAGCCGGCAGGGGCGACGGTCGTTTCGGCGCCCCGCGCCGAGGAAGGTTCGGTGGCGCACGCGCCGATGGCGAACGCGCCTGCGGCGGCCGCGGCCATGAGGCCGAAGGTGGAGACACGCATGGCTTTCCCCTTTGGGTGGGGTGGTGAGATGAGATGGAGACTACGACGTGCGGATCAGCTTCCAGGCTGGATGCGCGAAACCCCCAGGTCGACCTCTATGCTGATGAACTGGTCCAACTCTTCGAGCCCCGGCACCCGCGACAGGCGCATGACCGCCGTGATGATGTCGAATGGCGACTCGATGATGTGAACCCTGGTAGCGCCAGCGTCGCGGACGTCCTGCGCGTCCTTCTCGGTGGGAGTGGTCCCGGTCCGCATGAATACCGACACGGTGGGGTCCTCTTCCTCACCCAGGTCATGGGTGGCCACCACCCCCGACTTGGCCTCGAAGGCCTCGGGCGGCAAGGAGGTGCGCAGAGTCACCGCCCTGGCCAGCACCAGGCGGTACTGTAGCGACGCACCAAGGGTCTCCAGCTCGCCGATATCAGAGTCGGTGGGGATCCGGTCGAACCCAACATAGATGGTGTGCCGCTGCTCATCGGGTGAGGTGGCACAGGCTGCGATGAGGAACAGACAGGCAAGAAGGCGATGCATGGTGGACTCCCCGAAGCGAGTGGACGGGAGACGATAGCGGCTGGGCATCAACGCCCAGTCAACCAGTCCGGGAAGCGCCGCACGGCGCGCTCCGGGCCGGCAAGCCGTATAATCAGGTCATGCGCACATACATCCTCGGAGGCCTGCTCCTGTTGCTGGCCGGCTGCGAGACGCCGGACGAAGTGACGCCCGAGTGGCTGGCGCCAATTGGGGCGCCACTCCACGCCGACCTGCTGGAGGCCACCGAAGGCGCCTGGCTGGGTGGCGTCCGGTTCGCCCTCCTTTCCCCCGGCGACAACCGGATTGCCGTGCTCGACTTCGCCGCCGGCACCGCGACCCTCCTCGACTCCGAGGGGGGCGAGATCCAGAATCCCGGGCACCTCTTCTGCCTGGCCGAAACACTCTTCGTGAGCGACTGGGGCCGGCGCCGGGTCACCGCCTGGGCCGGGGGCAGCACCATGGTGCGCGAGGTCCCGCTCTCACCCCTGGCGGGTGGCGCCCTGCCCCGCGCCGCGGACGCCGGTGGCGCGCTCTACTTCGAGGTCAGCCCCAACCCCGGCCCCGACGGCAGCGGAAACCGCGACAGCGCGGCGGTTGTCAGGGTGACGCCGGGGGCGGAGAAGTCTGACACGCTGGCCCGGCTGACCCCCCTTGAGCTGGCCCCGGTCGAGACCAGCCAGGGCCGCCGATTCGAGCGGCGGATCTTCAGCGGGGATGATGAATGGGGCGTGCTGCCGGACGGCTCGCTCTGGGTGGCGCGCTATTACCACAACCGGGTGGACTGGCGGGATCCTGACGGCACCTGGCATAGCGGACAGCCACTGCCCGACCGGGTGCTCGAGGTGACCCGGGTCGATCGCGACCGCTTTGCCGAGCAGTTTCCTGCCGAGCTGCAGGACCGCGCCCGGCAGCTGCAGTTCAATCCGGTCAAGCCGGCATTCGTGAGGGGGTTCTCCGGCGGCGATGGACATGCGTGGCTGGAGAAGAGCCGCCACGTGGTGGACACGATGCAGATGTACCACGAGGTGGACCGGGACGGACGCCTGCTCAGGGAGATCCGCGTCTCCGGCTGGGGCCGGATCCTCGCGACATCCGACTCGGCGGCACTGGTGGTGCGGACCGACACGGTCGGGTTCACGGTCACGCTTGCCCGGTGAAAGTGCAACCGCTGATTCTGGGAACTGCAACTGCAACTAGGACTGCAACCGCATATTTCGCAGACTTGTGCTGCAGATTGGTCGTCGCCCGAAGTGGCGCCTGACCTTTCAGCCCGCTTCGGAGTGAAATGAACATAGTTCTACCTGGCGTGTTCCTGATCCCGCTGCTGCTGCGGGGGCTGTTCGTGTGGTTGCTGCTTCGCGCCGGCTTCTCGTTCCTGGCGTGGCTAATATCCGGCGCCGAGGAGCCTATCGTGGTGCCCCTGAGCGGACTGTTCGGGCCGGTACCTTGGCAGGCGGCGTTGTGGCTGGTGCTGGTCGTCACCGCGGCGGGCATGCTTGAACTCCGCCGCCGCAACGAGCACCTGCTGTTCGCCAACTTCGGTGTGCGCCAGTGGGTGCTTGCGTTGCTCTGCGCGATGCCTGCCGCCATTGGCGAGATGGTCATCATGTGGGGGCTGCCTGCTCCGGCTTGAGGCCGACTCGATCGGCAAGGCCTACGGAAGGAACCAGGTGCTCAAGACCGCCTCGCTCCGGGCGCGGGCCGGCGTGGTCACGAGCCTCCTGGGCCGCAACGGCGCCGGCAAGACCACCCTGCTCGAGATTGCTGCCGGCTGGAAATCGGCAGACACCGGCGTCGTGAAGTTCAACGGCGAGGCGTTCCCCAGCCCCCGGCTGCCCCTGCTGGCCAGGCAAGGCCTCTTCTACCTCCCATCCCGCGACATTCTCTCACCCGGAATGCCGCTTCGCCGCCAGCTCGATGCGGTGGCACGCCGGTTCTCGAAGCGCAACCGGCTCGAGCCCGCCATCGAACGCCTGGGAATCTCGTCGCTTCTCACCGTCTCGCCCAGCCGGCTGTCGGGAGGAGAGCTACGGCGGGCCGAAATCGCGCTGGCCCTGGTCCGGGGGCCGACCTGCCTGCTGGCGGATGAGCCATTTCGGGGAATCGCTCCGCTGGATGCGGAATTGCTGGCAGATGTGCTGCGCCAGCTCGCGCGCGAGGGCTGCGCAGTGGTGATATCGGGTCATGAAGTGGAGACAGTGCTGGCCGCGAGCGACCGGGTGACCTGGTGCGCCAACGGCACGACCTACGAGTATTCGTCGGCGGAAGAGGCGCGGAACGATGAACGGTTTCAGGCGGGTTATCTGGCTTGAAATTGCAGCTGCAACTGCAGCTTCAACCGCAGATTTCAAGGATTGAAACGCTGATTGGCCCAGGCCGGCTGATATTCTCGAATGGGCCTGTCCCTGCAGTTGTTCTTGTGGGAAAACCACTGAGCTCAGCTTGCGGAATACAGCTGGCAGCGCACCACAGGTGTCGGCAAGTCTCCCACAATGACATTCACACCGAAACTGGCTGGGACCTCAGTCGCCCGACATGGCAACGGCCAATCGGCGGTGCAAACCTGCGAAATCTGCGGTTGCAGTTCTCCTGCGAGTCAGCAGTTGCAATCCGTAAAATCCGCGGTTGCAGTAGGGTCTGTAGCCTGCTTCGGAGGGCAGGCCGTGTCCGCGTACGAGCAGAACACGCAGCAGTCCCCCGGCTTGGGACGGAGCCGCGTGCCGCAGGACACGCAGTCGTGAATGTGGACGCAAGCGTTGACGGGCATGACTTCGTCCGTCACCGCCCGGCACACCGGGCAGCGGAGTCGCGCGGTCAGCTTCATGCGTGCGCCTTCGGTAGTACAGGTGGTTCAGGGGGTAGTGCAGCCGCGTCACTCACTCCCGCTCAGGGGGCTGCCCGGGAGTGGTGACGGGCGTGCCGGCGGTCAGGCCGCCGGAGGTACTGCCGCGAGCATCCGGCGATCATTCCGGAGTGCCCGCATGACCTGGCCGCACACGTCGGCAACGGAACGCGCGAAGTAGAACGGAACCGAGGGCAGTGAAACCCCGAAGAAGTCCTCGAGCACCTCGCGGTACTCGTCCACTGCATCCTGATCCCAACCCACGTCCCGGTAGAGGTGAACATCGAGGCTAAGGGCGCTGTAACTCCAGGTGCCTGTCAGCGTGACGATCATGCTCCGGGCGTACACCTGGACCTCGTCCGGGGTCAGATCTGACCGCACCCTCGTGCGCTCCCTCCGTATCAGCGCCTCGATATCCTGCCGAATTTCCGGTGCCACCATGGTTCCACAGCTTCAGGGGAGCGACACTATAACGCTTCCCCCGAAATCGCGATACTAGGACTTTCCCTAGTCAATAATTTGACAGTGATATATGGAGAGTGCCGCGAGGAGTATACTGATACAAACTGTTGCGCTATAAACACTTAACCCTATACAAGCCTTTCAGAAACAGCGTACCTGATCAGCGCTGCTGTACTATTTAGCCCCAAAATGTGCTTGATCCTGCTCCGGTGGAACTCCACTGACTTGGCGCTCAAGCCCAGAGTTTCGGCGATTTCGTCTCCAGTCCGGCCCTTCGCAATCATGACCAGGATCTCGCGCTGACGGGAGGACAGGGCTGCAAGACCTCCTGCCTCCGGGTGACCCCTGGGATTGAGCCGGGCCTGCCGGGCCTCGGCATCCTTGAGTGCAGGCGTGAGATAGACCCGGCCCTCCATCGCCTCTCCGATGGCGAACCGCAGTTCCTCGGCCCGGGCGCTCTTAAGCACATACCCCAGCGCACCGACCTTGATCGCCTCATCGGCATAGATCCGGTCGGCATGCATGGTGACGATCACCACGGCGACTTCGGGTTGATGCTTGCGGATGTCTGCACAGATTTCGAGCCCGCTCCGTCCCGGAAGCGAGATGTCCAGCAGCACCACATCCGGCTTGAAGCGCTCCACCGCTCCCAGCGCTCCCTGGCCGTCGCCCTCCACGCCGACGATGTCGTGATCCGGGTTCAGCATCGCGCTTATGCCCTCGACCATGAGCGCGTGGTCGTCCACCAGCAGCAGGCGGGGGCGCTGCTTCACGCCGGCTCCGCCCTCGTTGCCCCTGGCCGCACTGGCACCCAGGCCGTGATCCGCGTGCCACCTCCCGGTGCTGAGCGCACCATGACCCTCCCCTGCACCAGCTTCATTCGCTCAGTGAGGCTGGTCAGCCCCAGGCCCTTCCTGGAGACGGCGGCAGTCGGGTCAAAGCCAATGCCCCCGTCTTCCACTTCGAGCGTGATCCCGTCGGCATCCGACCGCAGCCGGAGGTCAGCAGATCCCGCATTGGCGTGCCGCAACACATTGCGCAGCGATTCCTGGGCTACGCGATAGAGCGCGGTGGCCACAGGCTCCCCTACGGACCGTACGCTGGTGGCTACCGATACCCGCACGCCGAGGCCCTGGGCCTCGAACTCCGACCCCAGCTGCACCAGCGCGGCTGGGAGCCCGAGGTGATCCAGGGCCGCCGGGTGCACCCGATGCGCCAGGCCCCGGATGCCGCCGGCCAGGTCGTCCAGTTCCGACCTGATGGCGCCCAGGCGGGAGGGAAGCGTGGCCGCTGCGGCGCCCGTCTCCAGGGTTTCCAGTTCGTGGCCCAGCATCGCCACCCGCTGAATGATGTCGTCATGCAGTTCCCGCGCGAGCCAGGCCCGTTCCTCTTCCTGGGCCGCGAGAAGCCTGCCGCCGAATCCCCGGGTCGCGGCCAGATATCGGCGCTGCTGCAAGACCAGCGAGCCGATGAATGCCACCGCCAGTATCAGGCCGACAACGGTCGCGGCGACAAAGATCCACCAGAGTTCACTCGTTGCTGTTGACACCGGATGGCCCAGGCGAAAAGGAGGTTGTGGACAATGATGAGCGCGGCATTCACCTCGAAGACGGCCATCAGCAGCACCATGGAGTCCAGTTCCAGCAGCAGGTTGGCCACCGGGTTCAGCACCGACAGCATGCTGAAGTAGATCATCACTCCCACGCACACCCAGAACCAGTCCTGCTGCGCAAGCGGTTCCACCAGCGAACGCGAGCGCGACACCAGGGTGTACGCTGACACCGCCACCAGCAGGATCGACTCCACCGTCTTGACGTATTGCGGGAACTTCTCCAGCGACTCGGTTGTGAGGGTCAGCCCGCCCCAGAGCAGTAGAAAGGCGGGTATGCACATCACGATCGTGAGCCGTGGCAGCTCCCTGAGCTGCCACTGCGACATGGCATATAGCAGGATCGTCGCCTCAAACGGACCGAAAACATGGATCAGCCAGAGGCTGGGCCGATTCTGCTCGCTCAATAACCACATGACCAGTCCCTCGGCGAGCGCGGCAGCACTGTAGATCACGATGAGGCGCAACGGCAGGCTGAGTCGCCTTGCACGAAACCCCAACAGTGTCGGAACTGCGAAGGACAGGATCGCCAGATCGGGAAGGAGGTCCCATGCCCAGTGCCGCATTCTGCTAGCGGTCGTCCGGATCGCAGAACGGCGGGCAGGGCTTGGATTCCTCCGCAATCGAGCCCGTCCACATGTCCCGTCCGTCGGCATCAGTGGCGACCAGCACCAGCGTCTCACTGCCCTTGTCTTGCCGGGCATGATACATCCGGATGCCCACGCACCCAGCCTGTTCCAGCAGCTTCTGCAGCGCATCTCGCCCGAAGAAGTGCCCGTGGGCCTTGCCGGCCGCTGCCTTGTCTGCCCGCCACGCCTTGATGAGGCCCTTCGCCTTCTCGGCATCTATGTCGTGGGGTTCCTTGCCGGTGAACATGGTGCCTCCTCAGGTTGGTGACTGCCCCATCCGGGCCAGCGCGGAGCCGCTACTCGCCCAGCACCGGCTCCACTGCTTCCGGCTCAGGCGCGGCGAGATGATGGCGCTCGATCAGGCGGACGCAGGTGTTCCACCGCAGCAGCGCTTCATCGTGGCCGGGAGCTCGCAGCTTCTCGGCCTCCTCGTACAATGCCATTGCGCGATGGAGCCAGTCCCAGGCCATGTCGCCCCGCCCCGCCACTTTCGAGCGCAGCTTCACGCGGGCCCGCCGCTCACAGAGAATCCCGCCGTAGTACGCCTTCCTGTAAGGATCCGTGACCCGCTCCAGCGGCTCCCGGGCACGCTCGTAGTCGCTCGACACCTCATCCCCGAACTGGTCGCTCCGGGCCAGCGCCAGCTGGATCAGCGCAGCCTCATTGGACGGGTCCACCTCGAGCACGTCGAGGCAGATGCTCTCTGCTGCCCACCCCTCGTTGAGCAGCCGGTACCGTTCCGCCTTGGCCAGCGCCGCCTCGACGCCGGCCGGGCTGATCCGCTTCAGCTCTGACATGATTCGCTCCTGCGTGTGCTCAGGCGTGCCGCCGGGAGAAGATCTTCACCAGCTTGCCCACCGGATCAAAGGCGTGATCCACCACCCGCTCCTTGAGAGGGATGATGGCGTTGTCAGTGATCTTGATGCTTTCCGGGCAGACCGCGGTACAGCACTTGGTGATGTTGCAGTAGCCGATGCCATGGGCCTGCCTGAGCTCCGGCACCCGGTCCTCGGTGTCGAGCGGGTGCATCTCCAGCGCGGCGGCGTACACCAGGAAGCGCGGACCAATGAACTCGTCGTGCTTCTGGTGGTCGCGCAGGACATGGCACACATCCTGGCACAGGTAGCATTCGATGCACTTCCGGAACTCCTG
>LLBY010003074.1_pt5 | contig 11368 bp, 8 predicted proteins | sample 1489401 | NCBI WGS metagenome assembly LLBY01 (sample SAMN04092656, study PRJNA295927) | soil metagenome | biome: Soil prokaryotic community; feature: Bulk soil; isolation source: soil from tomato rhizosphere | host: tomato cultivar Hawaii 7996 | place: South Korea | collected 2011-11-01 | reverse complement strand
GCTTCCTGGCCGATGTAGAGGTGGAGGAAGCCGCCGATCTTGCCGGCGTTGTAAACCGGGAGGCAGCGCTCCTCGAAGCGGCGGATGCGGACCATCTTGCGGTAGAGCGCGATGCGTTCTTCCGTGGTGAGTTTGGCGTTGGCCGGAGCCTTGGCGTGGGGGCTCGGGACGGCGATGGAGACGTCGGCGGGGACGCTGGATTCGGCGGGGGCGGAGGACTTCTTGCTCACGTGAGATGGACCTTGGTTGAGAGTGAAACGGGCGAGTGTTTGCCGCAGGGCTTGGAAATCAAGAGCGATTGCGCCGGGCGCGCGACGGAGCGGGGCGAGTTGAATGATTTGATTTCATGCATCCGGCGCAGGCGTGATTTGTTCAACCACGACCTCCAGCGGCCGGCCGGGCGCGCAGTCGGCGCGAAGGGCGACGAAGCGGTCGTGGTGGGAATCATACATCTGCCACAGGGCGGTGCGGTCGGTCTCGGGCAGCGCGAGCGTCTCGATCTGGGAGCGCGAGAAAAAGCCGAAGCGGCCCTCGTCCATCTCGGCCGGCAGGGAGTCGAGAGGTTTGGTGCAGCGGAACAAAAACAGCAACCAGTGCGACGCCCCTTCGTAGGCTTTTTCCGCGATCATGGCGAAGAGGTGCAGATCGCCGGCGCCGACGACGTGGCCGGTCTCCTCGCGTGTCTCGCGCACGGCGCACTCGAACGGCGACTCCCCGGTCGCGGTCTCGAGCTTGCCTCCGACGGGCGACCACGTGCCGAGGTTGGGGGACTTGGCGCGCAAAAGCAGCAGGTGCTCGCCGCGGGAATTTTGGATGAACACCAGCACGGCGATCTTGTAGCCGAGCGGGGCGGGGGAGGGCGCGGTCGCGGCGGACGGGGAGGACGGTACGGACATGCGGAGGATGGGATTCGGGGGCGCGGCGAAAGGCCGAGGAACGCTTGGCGAGGTCCGGCGCGCAAGCCCGCGCGCGTTTGCGCGGCATGTTTGTGCGTGACGCGTGGGCGCGCATGACCAAGCTGGCACGCTTTCCCCATGAGAACCACCCTCGCCGCGTTTTTGCTGTCCGCCGTCGTATCCGTTTCTCAACTACCGCTCGCGGCCCAGGTCGCCCCGCCGGCCGCCGCGCAGGCGGTGGCGCAGGTCGAGGTGACGGCCGTGAAATTCGCCGGCGCGCGTTCGGAAGGCGGCACCTGGCTCGAGGCCGAGGTCGAGCTGATGGTGAAGCCGGGCGGACGTCCGGTGACGACCGAGTTCGTGAACGGGGTGCGCACGACGCTGAGCCTCGGCTTCGAGGTGGAGAACCCGGAGGGCGCCAAGGCGTTCACTTTCTACCGGGCCGGCGCGGAGGCGATCACGTTGAAGGGCGGCAAGACGATCATGCGCTTCTACCTGCCCCCCGAGGTGGTGGAGCGCGACCGGCTGCGTCCCGACGTGAAATATTATGTCGCCGAGGTCGAGGTCGCGGGCGCGGCCCAGCCCCCGACCAAGGGAAGCTTCGCCTCGCGTTTCGAGAACGCCGATTCCGTGCGCACCTTTCAGAGCCGCGTGACCAGCGAGGGAGGCGCGAACGAAGGCATACTGATGCCGCAGTATTTGACCCCTTTCGCCAACGACTCGCGTCGCCCGGCCCCGACCTTTTTGCGCCGCGAGGCACAGCGCTAATCCCTTTCGGCAAGTTTCGGCTTGCTGGAGATAATCACTACTGAAACACACACGATCCCCTATGTCCATACCCCGCGTTCTCGCCGTGGATTGCGGCGCCGGTCACCTTGCTTGCGGCTTACTGAGCAGCGACAAGTCCGGCCGCCTGCAGCTAGAGAAACTGGCCCTCGACGCCTTTAATCCCGACGCCTCGCTCGACGCCGAGTGGGCCGCGATGATCGGCCAGGCGCTCAATGAATCCGTTCGTCGCGAAAAGATATCGGGCACGGCGATCATCGGCCTCCCGGGCCACCACATTCTGGGCAAGTTCATCAAGACGCCCTCGGTCGAGGAATCGAAGCGCGCCAAGATCGTGCAGTTCGAGGCCCAGCAGAACATCCCCTATCCGCTCGACGAGGTGGTCTGGGATTATCAGGTCGTCGCCGAGCAGGGCATCGATCTCGAGCTCATGCTCGCGGCCGCCAAGCGCGAGGTCGTGCAGGGGGCTTGTGACGCGTTGTCCGACGCCGGTCTGTCCGTCGTTTCCGTGCTGCCCTCCAGCATCTCGGTGACGCGCTGCTTCCGTTACAATTATCCCGAGGCCTCCGGCAGCCTGATCATCGCCGACATCGGCGCTCGTTCCACCAACCTGATCTTCGCCGATCCCGAGCGCTTCTTTGTCCGCACCATTCCGCTGGCCGGCAACAGCATCACCCAGGCGATCGCGGAGGAGCTCAAGCACGACTTCGCCCATTGCGAGACGATCAAGATCCAGGTCCTCAACGGCACGAGCGAGCTCCCCGCCAGCTCGCCCGCCCGCACCGCGGTCAAAAACGCGATCACGAGCTTCATATCGAAGCTCCACCTTGAGCTGACCCGCTCCATCGTGAACTACCGTCGCCAGAGCGGCGCGGAGCAGCCCGCCTCGCTTTATCTCACGGGCGGTTCCTCGGTGCTGACCGAGCTCCCGACTCAGCTGCAGGAGAAGCTCAAGCTTCCCGTCGAGCGTCTCGATCCCTTGCGCAACGTCACCGTGACCGCCGAGGCCGCGCACGCGAAAAATCTCTCCCCCATGCTCGCCAGCCTCATCGGTCTGTCGATCCCGGCCGAGAAGGGCCGCAAGAGCATCAACCTTCTGCCCGCCGCCATCGCCAACCGTCTGGCCTTCGCCAAGCGCCAGCCCCTCCTCATCGCGGCGGCGGCCTTGTTTGCCGTCACTCTCCTGCCTCCTCTCATCCAGTCCAGCCGGGCCCTCGACGCCGGACGGACCCAGCTCGAGGTGCTCAACTCAGCGATTCTGCCCTTGCAGGCCTTGCAGACCCGCATTCGCCAAAATCAGGACGCCCTGGAAAAGGCCAAGGCCGACATCCTCGGGGTGCAGAGCTTGGCCGAGTCGAAGAACAACTGGATCAACTTTTTCTCCGACCTGCAGGACCGCTTGGCCAAGGTCGAGGACGTTTGGCTGGACAGCCTCAACGTCATCCGCGCGGGCCCGGCCGACAACACCAATGCCGGCGGCGGCCTTTTTGGCGCTCCGGCCGCGGAAGTGGCGCCGGAAACCAATCCCGACGGCACCCCGATCAAGCCGGTGCTTCGTCTCCAGCTCAGCGGACGCCTGATCGACCGCAACAACCCCGTCTCGCTGGTTTCCCCCGACTCTTACCAACGGGTGAAGAGCCTGCTCGCCAGCTTCGTCGATTCCCAGTTCATCTCCGCGGTCGAGCGCGAGAGCTTTGATGCCAACAATCCCGGCATCCTGCGTTTCGACTTTATCCTCGTGATCGATCCCGCCCGCCCCCTCTGACCCCATGGCCAGCTTCAAATCCCATCCCTTCTTCTACACCTCGCTGCTGCTCGCCGGGGCACTGACCGCCGGTCAGGCATGGATGCTGTTCAGCCAGCGTTCCGCCGCGCAGAAAATCAGCGCCGAGATCGAGCAGAAGAAAGCGGCTCTCGAGGCGTTTCAGCGCCAAAATCCGTTTCCTTCCCGGGAAAACCTCCAAGCTGTCGAGGCGGACCGTCTCGAGGCGGAGAAAACCCTCGGTGAAATTCGCAATCTGCTGCAGTCCCAAAGCGCCGTCTCCGACGCCATAGCGGCCGCCGTGCCGCCCGCCTCGCCGACCGACGCCTACTTCGATATCGCCAACTATGTGGAGCGGCTTCGCTCCCAGGCTCGCGAGGCCAAGGTCGGCTTCTCGCCGGACAACCGTTTCGGTTTCTCCGCCTATGCCACGACCGGTCCCGATCGCGGCCTGATCGAACAGGTTTTCCAGCAGCGCCAGTACGCCGAGTATTTGATCGGCGCGCTTCTCGGCTCGAGTAATCCCCCCAAGGAGTTTCTCGGTTTGCAACGCGAGCAGCCCATCAGCGCCGAGCGACGCCGTCAGATCGAGGAGGCCGCCGCCCAAGGGCTGCCCCCTCCCGCCACGGACGCCGGTTCGAGTGGTGGCGCGGGCGGCACGGGCGACTATTTCACCATGGATCCTCGGACTTCGGCGCGAGTTCCCGGTTCGGTCGCCTCGATTCCCTTTCGCCTGAGCTTCGTCGGCAACACCGCCGTGCTGCGCGATTTCCTGAACGAACTCGCGCTCTTCAAGGTGCCTGTCGTGGTGCGTTCGGTCGAGGTCGAGTCCTTGAACGCCAACCGCCCTTCCTCGCCCGCTTCCAGCGTGTCGAAGAATCCCTTCGGAGGAAACCTCTTTGGCGGTACGACGGCGACGGCCAATCCCGCCGACGCGGTCAAACCGCTCGTCGAGCAGGTGGACTCCCGCTTCATCGTCACGGTGGAGGTCGTCTCCTTGGTGGCCGCCACCGCCGCCACCGGTCCTGCGGCCGAATCCGCCCCTGAATCCGCCCCCGCGAACACTCCCTGAGCCCCATGTCCGTAAAGACCAACGACAATATCTATCTCGCCGCCGGCGGGATCGCCCTGCTCGGCACCTGCGTCTGGGCCTTCTTTCAACAATCCGACATCTCGGCCTTCCGCGAGCCGGTGTTCGCTCCCAGCTCCGGCATGGCCTACGAGGCCGAGCCGTTGACGATCACCACTCCGGAATCTCGTCAGTGGCGCCCGCCGGCTCCTCAATCGGCCGGTGCCAGCTGGCTGTTTGATGTCTTCACTCCTCCGGTGATCTATTACAACACCGACACGAAGAAATTCACCGTGACGGTTCCGGTCATCAAGCGTCCGGACGACCCGGTCGATCCCGTCCTCCCCGTGCTCCCCGACACCTTCGGGCTCGAACTGGTCAAGGTCGTGCAGCCGCTCTTCCGCCTCCAGCTAGTCGGCTACGTGGGCGAAGGCCCCAGTGCTCGCGGCAATTTTCAGAACGAGCTCACGGGCGAGATTATTTTCGGTACCACCGGCAAGAAATTGCCCGACCTGAATCTGGAGATCGTGCACTTCTCCGCCGAGCGAGTCCGCACGCCCGTGGCCGACGGTACCATGATCATCGAGACGATCGTCAAGGCGACGGTGCGAGACACGGTGACGGGCGAGGAGATTCCCCTCGACGCCAAGGTTCGCCGCCCGGAAGGACCGCTCATGGTCACCCTCAAGAGGCCCGATGGCACCGAGGTCGCGGCGAAGACCGGCGACGTGCTCACCTTGGGCGAGCACACCTACACCGTCGGTGCGTTGCAGCTCGATCCTCCGAGCGCGGTGGTCACCAAGACGGGCGGCGATCTCGCCGAACCCAAGACCGAGACGCTCGTCATTCCCCCGCCCGCTCCCGTCCCGCCCGCTCCCGGCGAAGGCATGCCTTCGGACTTTTCCGGTGAGACCTCACCCTTTGGCGTCCCGAACGGAAACAACCCCGATTCAATCGGTGGATTTCCCGGATTTTGATACTGAAATTTGACTTTTAAGTGGTTTTTCACCGCCAGCACCTTTTACCTCCTCCCTTTATCCCCTAAATGAACTACACCAAGCTCCCGAAGAAGGCGCTCCTGCTCCTTGCGACCCCTGTGCTGTTTTCGCTGGCCGTGCCAGCCGGCAAGCTCTTCGCCCAAAGCCAGACCGAGACCAAGATTCGTCTCATGGCCGAGGGACTTCGCGCTCGCGACAGCGGTGATCTGGCCGCCGCAAAGACCAACTTTGAGCAGCTTTTGGTCCTCGCGCCCAACGATGTCACCGTGCAACGCCTCCTTGCCGGAGTGAACGAGGCCATGGCCTCCGGTTCCACCTCCATCCCGAGCACGGCGGTGACCGCTCCCGTCACCAGTGGCGATGATCTGGTCGAGGTCGTCTATGATCCCACCGGTCGCACCGCCCCGGCGTCCGCGCCTGTCGTCGCCGACGAGTCCGCGCCGGTCGCTCCGGTTGTCGAGGCAGTGGACGAAGCCGGGTTGTTGGCAAAGGCCGAGGAGGCCCGCGTCAAGCAGCTCATCAAGGACGCGCAGTCCGATGCCAAAGCAGCCAACCGTCTCGCCAAGGACGGTGATTTCGACGGTGCCTCCGCCCAATACGGCGCCGCCATCCGCAGCCTTCCGGTCAATACGCTTACCGTCGGCACGATCAAGGACCTGCAGGCCGCGCAAAACGAACTGCTCCTTCGCAAATCCCAAGCCCTCCTAAAAGACGGAGACACCGCCGGTGCACAACAGGCTCTTGACGCCTACATCGCCGCCACTTCCCCCGAGGGTCGGGCCGTTCGCAAACAGGCTGAGCGTATTAACGAGACCGAGCTTAATCCCCCCCTCCGCCCCATCGAGGAAGTCAGCCCCGAATTTGTCGCCGAACAGAAGGACATCGCCATCCTGCTTGCCAAGGGCCGCAGTCAGTATGTCGCCGGTGACATCGATGGTGCCCAAGAAACTTTCCGTCTCATCGAGACCATCTCGGCCGAAAATCCCGAGTCCAAGTATTTCCTTAAGCGCATCTCCGACGAGAAGGCCAAGCTTGGCACCCTGAACCGCGAGAAGACTCGTTCTTTGATGATCGACGAGGTGGCCAAGGGCTGGCAGCGCCCCGGCGTGTTCGTCGAGAAACCGCAGGATTCCCGCGTTCAGGTTCGCGTCGGCTCCGACGTCTTGCTCGCCAAGATGGATAGCATTATCATCCCCAGCGTATCCTTTACCGGTATCGAGCTGGGTCGTGTGGTGAGCACGTTGAGCGCGCTTTCCGCCGAGTATGACGAGCGCTCGCCCGAGAGCGCCAAGGGTGTCAATTTGGTGCTCGGCAACCAATTGCCCGGCGCAGCCGTGCCGCAGGTGAACATCACTCTGCGAAACATGTCTCTGAAGCGGATTCTCGACATCATCACCGAGAACGTCGGCTACCAATATGAGGTTCAGCCCGACCTCGTGCTCATCAAGCCGAGCGGCACCGACGTAAATCTGGTCAACGAGCAGTTTGCGGTCAGCAAGTCGGCCATCACCCGCATGACCGGCGCCGGTTCCTCCAGCGCCAGCACCCCGGCGGCCAGCGCCGATCCCTTCGCCCCCGCTCCCGCCGCTGGCGGCGGTGGCGGTGGCGGTGGCGGCGAGTCCGAAGGTATCCGCCGCTTTCTTCAGGCGGCCGGCGTGCCTTTCGACACCGTTCCCGGCGCCAGCCTCGCCTATGACGGTGCCAGCATCTTGGTCACCCATACCTCGCGCAATATCGACCGCATCCGCAACATCTTGGGTCGTTACAACGACGTGCGTCAGGTTGAGATCGAGGCCAAGTTCATGGATGTCTCCGAGGGCGCTTTGGACGAACTCGGCATCAGCTGGACGGGCTCCTTTAGCGAAGCCGGCAACGTATATGAATTTGAAACCGGCAATCGCTCTCTCTCCGGAGCCTTCACCAGCTCCTCTTCGGTGAATGGTGGTTCTCTCTCCACCGTGGATCCGTTGGGCAACATCGTCACCCGCAATATTCCCGCCGGTCTGCCCTCTCTCCCTGGAACGGTGGATATCGGTGGCAATGCGGTTCCGTTGGCCGAAATGACCGCGGTCTTCGGCGATGTCTCGGTTGTCGCCCAGCTTCGCGCCTTGGCTCGTCGCCAAGGCAGCGACCTGCTGAGCGCCCCCAAGGTGACGGTGCTTTCCGGCAGCCGCGCGACCATCACGGTGGCGCAGGAGCTGCGTTTCCCGCAGAGCTACGGCGAGACCGAGTCGGAAGTCGGCACCGCCGGCAGCGGCACGACCACGGGCGGCTCCGCCGGCGTCACGATCACGCCCGGCACGCCGGAAGATTTCGCCACCCGCAACGTGGGTGTGGAGCTTTCCGTCACACCGACCGTCGAGGAAGACGATTACTCGATCAGCCTCGAGCTGAATCCCCGCGTTACCGAGTTCGAAGGTTTCGTCGAATTCGGCGGTTCCTCGGTGGCCATTTCGGGTGGCACCACGGTCATCATTCCTTCGGGTTTCTACCAGCCGATCTTCTCGGTTCGTGAGATCAACACCCGTGTCACCATCTGGGACGGTGCCACCCTCGTGATGGGCGGTCTCACCCGTGAAGAGGTGCGCCGCGTCGATGACAAGGTTCCGGTTCTTGGTGACATTCCCTTCATCGGTCGTGCCTTCCGTTCCAAGGGCGAGGCATCCCAGAAGCGCAATCTGCTCGTGTTCGTGACCGCCAACCTCGTCTCGCCCGGCGGCTCGCTCAAGAAGCAGGCGCTCAAAGGCGTCGCGCCGAGTTCGATGTTCCAGAACCCCACCGTGGTCACCCCCGGCGGTTCCGAGGCCCGTCTCCGCACCGAAGCCGAATAAGCTTCTTCGATTCGCTTCGCGACTCGTTTCAAACCCGGTCCCGCGTGGACCGGGTTTTTTTGTGGCCCCGCGCGATTTTGCGCGTCGGTCTTGGTTCCCTCCGATCCGGTCTCTTCGTTTTCTCCCACCATGTCCCGCTGGCTTCTTATCGACGGTTTCAATCTCGTTTATCGCTGTTTTTTTGCCACGCCCGCGCTTAACCGCGCGGATGGTTTTCCGACCAACGCGCTGCACGGTTGGGTGAAATCGATCTGGCGGCTGATGGATCAGGAAAAGCCCGACCACACGGTGGTCTTTTTCGATCTTGGCGGCTCGCAGGACCGCCTCGCCTTGCACCCCGCTTACAAGGCGCAACGCACCGAGATGCCCGCCGAACTTGCCCAACAGATTCCGCACGTGAAAAGCGTCACCCGGGCGCTCGGTCTCGCGGCGATCGAGCAGGACGGGGTGGAGAGCGACGATTTGCTCGCCACTTGCGCGGTCGCCCGCGCGGCCGCCGGCGACGAGGTTTTGATCGTCAGCTCGGACAAGGACTTCGCGCAGATCGTGGGCGAACGCATCCGCCTGCTTTTGCCGCCGCCCAGCGCGCAGCCCAAACTGGGCTGGCGGTTGATCGATGCCGGAGGGGTGAAGGAAAAATTCGGCGTTTTCCCCTCCTTGATCGCCGACTATCTGGCGCTCGTCGGAGATACCTCGGACAACATTCCCGGCCTTTCCGGGGTGGGGCCCAAGACCGCGGTCAAGTGGCTGGAGAAGCATGGCGGCCTCGAGGGCATCCTCGCCGCCGCGGCGACGGTCGAGCCGGAGCGTTTTCGCGTTCCGCTCGCCGAGGCGGCGGAGCGGCTGCGTCTCAATCGGCGACTCGTCACGCTGAACCTCGCGCTGCCTTTGCCGAAGGTCGAGCAGACGCCCGCCGACACATCGGCGCTGCTGGCGTTCTTGCGCGAAATGGAGATGCGCACCACGCTCGCCGAGGCGGAAAAACGCTACGGTCAGCCCGAGCTTTTTTGAGCGGTGAAAACGCCCCTGATTTTACCGACGCCACCTTCCCGCCGATCAGGGTTGGAAATCCGTTTACAGGCGCATGGCCGGGCCTGACAAACACCCTCTTACCGATGCACGCATCCATCATTTGGCTGACTCGTCTGGGCATTGATCAGGAGGTTTTTACCGCGAAGGACGCGTGGGCGGCCCGCATAAAGCTGGGTGAGGACGTCGAACTGGTGGAGTTTGCCCAGCACCTGCTCGACGCCGGTCTGGTCGCGGAAGCGAAGATGGAGGTCCTGGAAACCATCGCGGGGCTCGCCCAGGCCAAGGCCCGGATCGGGCCGCCGGCGGACGATCCTTTTGCCAGTCGCGGCACCGACACCGCGCCCGGCCTGCTGGTTGAGCCGGCGGTGTCCCGTCCCGCCTATCCCATGGTGGCGTCTCCTGTCGTCGGAGCGTCGCGCGCGGTCGGCTCGGACCGCATCGACGATTTTCCCTTTGATCGCTTGCACACCCTGACCGACGAAGAGCTGGCCCGGGATTTGCGCGATCTGCTCAAGACCTGCGCGGCGCGGGGCGTCAGCGACCTGCACCTCACCGCCGGGGCGGTGCCTTTTCTGCGTCAGCAACGCGCGCTCAAGCCCATCGGCCGCGCCGCGCTCACGGCCGAGGATGCGCTCCGTCTCAACACCGTGTTGCTGGCCCCGCATCAACGCGCCTCGTTTCTCGAACGCAAGGACTTCGACTTCGCCCTGGCCCTCGACGCGACCAACCGCTACCGCGTGAACCTGATGTTTCACAAGGGCGGGGCCGCCGGCTCCTACCGCATGATCGCGGCGAACATCCCCAAGCTCGACGACATCGGCCTGCGCAACATCGACGCCGTCCGCAAGCTGCTCACCTACCACAACGGCCTCATCCTCGTCACCGGTCCGGTCGGCGCGGGCAAGACCACCACGCTCGCCGCCCTGGTCGCGGAGCTGAACGAAAAGCGCAGCGACCACATCATCACGGTGGAGGATCCCATCGAGGTCGTGCAGGTGGCGAAGGGGTGCAACATCACCCAGCGCGAGGTCGGGCCCCACACCAAGTCCTTCGCCACCGCGCTCAAGGGCGCGCTGCGCGAGGACCCGGACGTCATCGTCATCGGCGAGCTGCGTGACCTCGAGACCATCGAGATGGCGATCAGCGCCTCCGAGACCGGCCACCTCGTCATCGGCACCATGCACACGAGCGACGCCTCCACGACGCTCAACCGGCTGCTCGACGTCTTCCCGCCCGCCCAGCAGACGCAGATTCGCGCCAGCGTGGCGGAGAGCCTGCGCGGCATCATCTGCCAGCGCCTGCTGCCCGCCGCCGAGGGCGGGCTGGTGCTCGCCTGCGAGATCCTCATCGGCAACCCCGCCGTCTCCGCCCTCATCCGCGAGGGCAAGACATCGGGCCTGCGCAACGTGCTCGAAACCGGCCAGCGCGACGGCATGTGCCTGATGGAGAGCGGCGTCTTCGCCCTCTATCAGGAGGGGCGCGTCTCCGCCGCCACCGCGCGCGAAAACATCACCAACCGCGTGCTGCGCGCGCGCATCGCCTAGACCCCCGTTCCTTCCGCCCCCGCCCATGCCCGTCATCGACACCCTGCTCCGCGCCATGCTCGAACGCGGCGGCTCCGACCTCCACCTCACGGTGGGCCTGCCGCCCAAGTCCCGCGTGTCCGGAGCCTTGATACCGATCGCCGACGAGCCGGTGACCGCCGCGCAGATGGAGACCTATCTCAAGGAGATCTGCCCGCCCGCGCGCTGGTCGGATTTCCTCGAGCGCCACGACCTCGACCTCGCGCACGAGATCCCGGGCCTCGCCCGCTTCCGCGGCAACTACCTCTGCAACCACTGGGGCATGGCGGCGGTGTTTCGCCAGATCCCCACGAAGATACTTTCCTTCGACGAGCTGAAGCTGCCCGAGGCGCTGAAAAAACTTTGCCACCTGAACGAGGGCCTCGTGCTCGTGACCGGGCCCACCGGCAGCGGCAAGTCCACCACGCTCGC
>LLBY010007067.1_pt2 | contig 11376 bp, 10 predicted proteins | sample 1489401 | NCBI WGS metagenome assembly LLBY01 (sample SAMN04092656, study PRJNA295927) | soil metagenome | biome: Soil prokaryotic community; feature: Bulk soil; isolation source: soil from tomato rhizosphere | host: tomato cultivar Hawaii 7996 | place: South Korea | collected 2011-11-01 | reverse complement strand
TATGGATAAATTTTAGCCATTCCTGCCTGCCGGCAGGCAGGTTTTAGGAAATAGAAAAAGTCAAGATGAGTTCACAACACCATAATCTAAGACATGAATAATTTTAAAGGCAAATTAATAATATGTATTTATTTTTCATATATAACCCTTGGCTTTGCCCAGAGCTCTTTAGAGAGGGTATCGGTTAGTTCAAACAATTTTATTAATGAAAAAGGAAATATCCTTGTTTTTAGAGGTTTGAATACAAGCGACCCCGATAAACTGGAATCCCAAGGCCATTGGAACAAATCCTACTTTAAAGAAATAAAAAAATGGGGTGCAAACATAGTTCGCTTCCCTATACATCCAACAACTTGGACAAAAAGAGGAAAGAAAAATTATCTTAAGCTTCTAGATGATGGTATAAAATGGGCGGAAGAGTTAGGTCTTTACGTTATAATTGATTGGCATAGCATTGGTAATTTACAAACAGAAATGTATCAGCACGATATGTACGATACCACATTAAAACAAACCTATGATTTCTGGAGAACCATCGCTGTAAAATATGGAAAAAACACAACGGTAGCCTTTTATGAGTTATTTAATGAACCTACCACTTACAATAATACTTTAGGGACAGCAGATTGGGAAACATGGAAAACACTTAATGAGGAAATGATCACCATTGTTAGAGCTAATGGCGGCGAAGGTATTCCGCTTGTGGCAGGTTTCAATTGGGCCTATGATTTGACTCCAATTATCAATAATCCAATCCATGCAGAAGGTATTGCGTACGTAAGTCACCCTTATCCAGAAAAAAGAGAAAAGCCATGGGAAGACGCATGGACAGCAGATTGGGGATTTGTAAAAGAAACATATCCAGTAATACTTACTGAGATTGGGTTTTGTGGCCCTGAAGATATAGGTCAGCACCATCCCGTTATAGGAGATGAATCTTATGGAGATGCCATAACCAATTATTGTGATGAAAAAGAAATTTCATATGTGATTTGGGTTTTTGATCCTAATTGGGCGCCAAGATTATTTGAAAACTGGAACTACACCCCATCAAGACATGGGAAGTATTTTAAGAAAAAACTTCAAAGCTATAACTACAATTAATAAAGGGTCCGTAGATTAAAAATACCATATATGAACATACACCTTCTTCAAATACTCATGCTTTCATTATTATTTAATTGCAATGAAACACTGCCAACAAAATATGGTGCAGGCAACAAGAATTTTCAATATAATGGCAGATATGACCTTATTGAAAATGGTGCCGCATTAATATCTCCGGGAGCCTCTGTATCTATCAACTTTTCAGGGAATGTTTGCGAAATATATTTAAAGGCTGAAAAAGTCCCCTATAATTACGTAGCATTTGAATTAGATGGGAAATATCTCGGCAGAAAAAAAATTGAAAGCGAAACCACTGAACCTTATGTTTTAGAAGTCTCTTCAAAAGAAAAGATACATACCTTAAAAATTATTAAAGAGTCTGAAGCCAGTAATGGATTTGTCTTATTTAGCGGGATTAAGGTAGAGAAAGTTATGGGCTATACTCAACAACGAAAATATTATATTGAATATATTGGCGATTCCATTACATGTGGTGCCGTATCAGATGACAGTGTGATGCCTTGTGATGAAGGGAACTATTTTGACCATGAAAATGTATATTATTCTTATGGCGCCAATATGGCCAGAGCATTACAAGCTGATTTTATGCTAAGCTCTGTATCAGGCATCGGAATGTACAGAAATTGGAACGATGAAAACATAGAAGAACCCATCATGCCACAGGTTTATGAAAACTTATATCTAGATACGAATCATTCAAAAAAATATAATTTTGAACGCAAGCCAAACATTGTTAGTATTTGTTTAGGAACCAATGATTTATCAAATGGTGATGGTATAAAACCTCGCTTAGCTTTTAATAAAGAAAAGTACACAGCCAATTACATTAACTTTGTAAAAACAGTCTATAACCACTATCCCAACACACAAATAGTTTTACTGAACAGCCCCATGGTTGGTGGCGAAAATAATATATTATTGCTTTCATGTTTAAAAGAAGTACAATCCTATTTTGCTGAAAACAATAATAAATCTATTTTATTATTTGAGTTTGACAAAACATATACAAACGGTTGTTTATGGCATCCCAGTGTTGAAGATCATAGACAAATAGCCGAAAAACTAACGCCTTTTTTTAAAAACATTTTAAATACTAAATAATGAAGTTCTTAAAAATCATCGTGCTGTTATTGGTTGCAAAAGTATCCTATGCAAATGTGATTCTACCTTCAGTTTTTTCAGACCATATGGTTTTGCAACAACAAGACAACGTGAGGTTCTGGGGTTGGGCAAATCCAGATGAAGAAGTGGTTATATCACCATCTTGGACAGATGAAGATTACAAAACAAAAGCAACCAATCAAGCGTTTTGGGAACTTACCATAAAGACCCCGAAATTTGGCGGACCATTTACCATTGTAATTAAAGGCTATAATGAAATTGTTTTAAAGGACATCTTAATTGGAGAAGTATGGTTGTGCTCGGGGCAATCCAATATGGAAATGTCGGCCAGCTGGGGAATTGAAAATGGTATAGAGGAAATAGCTGAAGCCAATCATCCAAACATTCGATTTTTCACAGTTCCAAAGGCTTCTGCTGAAAAACCTCAGAATAATTTAATAGCCAATTGGCAAGTCTGCACCTCCGAGAGCATGGAACACACGAGTGCCTTGGCTTATTTTTTTGCCAAAAGAATACAGGAAAACCTAAACGATGTGCCCGTTGGACTATTGGTTTCTGCATGGGGCGGAACACCTGCCGAAATTTGGATGCCTGAAGAAATTATAAAAAGAGATTCTATATTGAATAAAGCCGCAAATAAATTAGCACCTACCACATATGGTCCCATAAAGCCAGCTAGAGCCTTTAATGCTATGATCAATCCGCTAATTGGTTACAACATCTCAGGTGTACTTTGGTATCAAGGAGAATCGAATGTGGGTTCAAAGGTATATGATAAAACCCTTGAAGCATTAATTCAATCTTGGCGCCATTTATGGCAGAAAAATGTTCCTTTTTATTTTGTCCAAATAGCTCCCTACACGTATGGGGAAAATCATTTTTCAGGTGTTGAAGTTAGGGATGCACAACGCAAAGTCACTGATAAAATTGAAAATACCGGCATGGTCGTTATCAGTGACATATCTCCTATAGATGACATTCATCCAAAGGACAAAAAATCAGTGGGCATTAGATTAGCTAATTTAGCTTTAAAAAAACATTATAACACGTTGGATGGATTGGTTGAAAGTCCAAGCTTTTCTAATGTAACATTCAAAAAAAACAAAGCCATTGTTTCTTTTAAAAATGCCGAAGGACTTTACTTAAAAGACAAGAAATCGTTATTTGAGATTGCCGAAGCTGATAAAATGTTTTACCATGCTACTTATAAGATACAGGGCACAGATATTATCCTTTCATCAAATAAAATTACAACCCCCAAATACGTTAGATTCGCTTGGGGAAACACTTTACAATCCAATCTGTTTAACAAGGCTGACCTACCAGCTTCCAGTTTTACAACAGAAAAATAAAAACGTAGATTAGATATCATGAATTTAAAAAAATCGCAACTCATTTTCACTTTAATACTCATAGCTTTTATGAGTTGCCATGCACAAAAACCAACACCAATGAATACGAAAAACACCATAGAACAAAAAATTGATGCCCTTTTAAAACGAATGACCGTAGAAGAAAAAGTAGGTCAAATGAATCAATACAATGGGTTTTGGGACGTTACTGGGCCTGCACCTGAAGGAGGTAGTGCAGAAAAAAAATACGCCCATTTACGAAAGGGATGGGTCGGTTCCATGCTTACGGTAAGAGGCGCAAAAGCAGTAAGAGCTGTTCAAAAAATAGCCGTAGAAGAAACACGCTTGGGCATTCCATTAATTATAGGTTTTGATGTGATCCATGGATATAAAACGCTAAGTCCCATTCCATTGGCCGAAGCTGCCAGTTGGGACTTAGAAGCCATCAAAAAATCGGCTCAAACAGCGGCAGCCGAAGCATCAGCTTCTGGAATAAATTGGACCTTTGGCCCTATGGTTGACATCTCACGTGATGCTCGTTGGGGACGTGTTATGGAAGGTGCAGGTGAAGATCCGTTCTTAGGAAGCAAAATCGCCGAAGCCAGAATAAAAGGGTTTCAAGGTGACGACCTATCTGCAGTAAACACCATTGCCGCCTGTGCCAAACATTTTGCTGGGTACGGTTTTTCAGAAGCTGGAAAAGAATATAACACCGTTGATATTGGGACTTCAACCTTGCATAATATAGTATTACCACCATTTAAAACAGCAGTTGATGTAGGGGTTAGAACATTAATGAACTCTTTTAATGAAGTAAATGGCATACCAGCTACAGGAAACGCTTACTTACAAAGAGACATTTTAAAAGGCGCATGGCATTTTGATGGTTTTGTAGTTTCAGATTGGGCTTCCTTAAATGAAATGATTACTTGGGGATATGCCAAAGACAAACGTGAAGCTGCAAAAATAGCAGCTACAGCAGGTTCGGACATGGATATGGAAGGCTATGTGTATATTGAAGCATTAGCACAATTGGTAAAAGATGGTGTTGTAAGCGAATCGCTAGTAGATGATGCCGTTAGAAGGATATTAAGAGTAAAATTTGAGTTGGGTCTATTTGATGATCCTTATAAATATTGCGATGAAACACGTGAAAAGGAAACCATAGGCAGCTCAAAAAACCATGAAGTGGTATTGGATATGGCTAAAAAATCCATTGTGCTTTTAAAAAACGATAACAAGTTGCTTCCGTTAAAAAAAGAAGGGCAAGAAATCGCTTTGATTGGCGCATTGGCTAATGACAAATCCAGTCCTTTAGGAAGCTGGAGAATTGCCGCCGAAGACGATACAGCCGTATCTGTTTTAGAAGGAATGCAGCGATACAAAGGCAATACACTGACCTATGCTAAAGGAGCAGATATAACAACTGAAAAGGCCACCTTTGTTCAAGAAGTAGTTATCAATACAACCGACAAAAATGGGTTTGACGAAGCCCTTGCCATCGCTAAGCAATCTGATGTTGTGGTGATGGTTTTAGGTGAACATGGATTTCAAACTGGTGAAGGCAGAAGCAGAACCAATTTACTGTTACCTGGCGTGCAACAGGAGTTATTGGAAGCAGTGTATAAAGTAAACCCAAATATTGTTTTAGTATTAAATAACGGTCGGCCATTAGCTATCAATTGGGCTGATGAACATATTCCAGCGATTGTTGAAGCTTGGCAGTTAGGTACAGAAACCGGTAACGCCGTTGCCCAGGTTTTATATGGTGATTACAACCCAAGCGGAAAATTGCCAATGACATTTCCTAGAAACGTCGGCCAAATACCCATTTATTACAATTATAAAAACACAGGACGTCCCACAAATAAAGACAATAATGTGTTTTGGTCGCATTACACCGATGTAGAAAAAACGCCTTTATATCCTTTTGGATACGGGTTAAGTTATACCACTTTTGAATATTCTAATTTAAAATTGAATGGGAATTCCTTTAAAATGGGTGAAGATGTAAAAGTATCTGTTACTTTAAAAAATACGGGGGACCTTACAGGAAAAGAAGTGGTACAGTTATATATTAGGGATTTATTTGCCTCTGTAACACGACCTGTAAAAGAGTTAAAAGGCTTCGAATTGGTTGAATTAAAAGCTGGGGAAACAAAAACCATTCATTTCACCTTAAACAAAGAAACCTTAGGGTTCTACGATAATGATGGAACATATATTGTAGAACCAGGGGATTTCAAAGTATTTGTTGGGGGAAGCTCTATAACAACTCTAGAGGCAGACTTTAATTTGATTGATTAACCAACGCCTTATTGGCTGTTTTTATCAGTTCCAAGGTTGAACTATCTGTGGCAAAAACGGAGTTCAAACCTTGGGGTTCTTGTGGCGGATCTGCCGTAAAATCATCGCCGTGTTGCCATTTGCCTTTTTCAGGATTGGTTTTAGCAAACCCTGCAAATCCCCAAAAGTTTAATCCCGCAAGAATCTCTTGCTTTGTATGGCTTTCGGTAATTCTGACAAAAATAGCGTTGTAAAATATATTTCGATTTTCTATAGAAGCCTCTAGAGACAAACTTTCTTTTTCACGTGGAAAACCAAATTCAGACACCACAATGGGCTTATTGAGTTTCTTGGCTATTTCGATATGTTCATCCATATATTCATAAGCTTTTACAATGGATTCTTGTGTCGTTTGTTTTTCATTATTGATATCATACCAACTCCAATTTTTAGGCCACATGTGCATGGTTAAATAATCAATGTTCTTGTTGGAATGCAATCTTTCGTACATCTTGATGTCATCTAAATAACTAGCTTTTCCTTCTGCTCCTGTAGACACCAAGTGGTTTGGATCTAGAGACTTAATTAAATCAACGGTTTCATTTAGCCAACTAGCAAAGGCTTTTTCGTGATTGGGAGTCATTAACACTCTAGGCTCATTAGCAACTTGCCAAGACATGATCGTATTATCATTCACATATTTTATCCCAGAATATTTATTGGTTCTGCCAATAATAAATTTAAGATGATTATAATAAGCCTCTTTACATGGTTTACAGCTATGAAATTGTTTGGTGTAATTCATATACTCATCCCAAGAATATTGTTCTAAAAAGGGGTTTGGAACTTCCCCATAGCCATTCCATTTTAGATATTCGGACATACCTCCAGACCAAATCCAATTATTGTTTAAATATAAAACGGCATACATCTGTCGTTTACGCATTTCTGCCATCAAAAAATCCAAACCATCTAATAAATCCTTATTATAAACCCCTTGTTCTGGTTGTAAAGTTGGATATACTTTAGAATCCCCTCCATCGCCTTCTGCTCCAACTAGAATACGTAAATTGTCAATACCTACTTCTTTCATTAAGTCCAATTCTTTAATGAGGCGATCCCTATCCCCACTATTTTTAGCCGCTATTAATGGGCCATACCAATAATTTGCACCAACAAAATAATAGGGCTTACCATCTTTTATAAACTGGGAATCCTGAACCCTAATTTGGTCGATATCTACACTTCTTACAGCTTTTCTATATTGAGCACTTTTACAAGCCGAAAAAAGCACAATTGTAGAAATGAACAGGATAAATTTATTTATTTTCATCATAAATGGGTTTTAGTTTGGTAACGTATACATAGTAGGCAATTCATTTTGAAGTACCGTTTTTGGTTTATTTGCAAAGGCAATAAAATCAGCAGTATCTGGTAACCCTGGTGCGGGTGTACAGTATGTAGTCTCCGTGTTATACCAAAACATCATATAACCAATTTCAGTATTATTAGCTGTTATGGCATTATACAAGTTTATTGAATAAAAATCAGGAATTGGATTATTTGTTCCAGGTGTGATAAAATAACCCGTTTCGGTGAGTGCAGCTATTTTAACCTTTTCTATCACCAAATTTGAAATAATTTGAAGTTTTTTATTGGCATTATTAACGCCAGTTTGTCCTTGGTTATTTAAATCGCCATAATTATCCATTCCAAGAATATCTACATAACTATCCCCTGGATATCTTTCTAAATATTCAATTGAAGAATCAAAGCTATTATCGGGAGAAAAAGCAAAAAGAATATTATTAACATTCAAAATATCTCTTAAATATTCAACGGTAAATTGCCAAAGAGAAATAAATTGTTGCGGTGTGCAATATGATTTTCCCCACCAAAACCAATCACCATCAAACTCATGAAAAGGCCTAAATATAAATGGCACTAATTTACCATCGTCACCGAACATACTTTTGGCAACTTCAGCAACTTTTTCAAGTTTTTGTTTATAATATTCATGATTATCCCCTCCAGGTAAAATACTAATAAAGGCATTGCTTTTCTGGAAATCTGTCATTTCACTGGTGTAAAAAGATACACCTTCATAAGGTTCTCTTAAGTGCCAACTAAATGCATTTACCATGCCTTTATTGTAGGCTTCAATGGCATCGGATTTAATGCGTTGTTCTTGCTGATAAAACCAATTTGAAGATGCCCCATCATTCAGGTCGTCTGTAATAAACAAAAAATCCGATCCTAATAATCCTGGATCACTCCCGGTTGTCTTCTTAATATCGGAATCTCCTGCAATGTTATTATAAAAATCATGAAACGCATTATGCTGACCAACGATAAAGTGTGTTCTTGATAGTGTTTTAAGATTGTAAAACAAAGCAACTGTTTCGGCTGTAGCATTTGGGTTTACCATATATAATCTAGTGTCTTGTGGTTGTAACACAAAAGTAGCATCTGGATTTGGAGGATCTTCTGGGAGTTCATCCTTAGCACAACCCGCTGTTAATAAGATCATAGCAAATAATCTATAAGTCCTGGTTTTATTTAATAATAGTTTACTTTGGTTTTTCATCTTATTAAATGTAGTGAAAAGTTTTATTCATTTAAAACTATACATGCCCTAGATGTGTGGTAAGGTGCTTTCCACATACTTACCTTATTTTCTTCCGTATAAACATTTCCTTTTTTATCTACCCTAAAAAACCATTCCCCGTTTTCATGATCTATGAGATGGTTTTTAGTGTAATTCCATATTTTAATAGAGGCATTCCTATAACTTTCATCGGGTTCTAAATGATTGGCATATTTTAATCCTATTAAAGCTTCCACTTGTGGCCACCAATGCTTATCTGTATCTATATGGTTTGTGATTAAATTTTTTTCGTTTAAAACAGCGCCATCATCATCAATAGCTTCACTTAAAAAGGTATTAACCACTTTTATGGCTATAACATTCGCTTGATTTACCAAATCTTCATTATTCAATTGTTTTGCTGCTTCAATAACCAACCATGCGGTTTCAATATCATGACCATAAGACACTGTACGGCTTAATAAAGTCCAAGTGTCATCAAAAAATAAATCGTAATGATTTTGATTGTTCAAGAATTTTTTAAAAAACAGGTTTATAAGTGTTTTTAAAGAATCTCTTAATTGAATAGTGTCATAAATTTTAAGCAATGTCGTATAAGCTTCCAAAACATGTAAATGTGTATTCATTGTTTTGGAAGCATTCATGTCTTTATCACTTAATCGCATATCTTCTATCGGACTCCAATCTTCATTAAAAGCTTCGAAATAACCTCTATGTAATGGGTCTTTTGCATGCTTCTCTATAAGTTCAAAAATTTCTATAGCCCACTTTTTGGCAGCCTCATTTTTTGTGAAGATATAATATTCAGATAATGCATAAATAGTAAATGCTTGCGCATAAATTTGTTTTCTTTTATTTATTGGTTGCCCTTTATAGTCTAACTCCCAAAAAACACCTTTATGGGTGTGATCACGAAAATAAGTGTTTAAATAATTGAATGCTCTATCTGAAATTGTTCGATATTCATTTGTTTTTAAATAATTGGAAGCTGCTGAAAAAGACCAAAGAATGCGTGAATTTAAAATAATACCCTTGGGGGCTTCTGAAACAACTTTATTATAATGATTAATTTTGCCTACAAACCCTCCATGTTCTAAATCTAATGTGTTATTAGTCCAATAACTTAGTATGTTTTTTAATTCAGAATTCAGCTCTGATTTAAGTTGGTTGTAGGCGTCCATAATTAATACAAACCTTTATTTTTTTCTATGAGATTTAAAATTGTTTGTACAGACCCCGCTGAAGTAAATTTATCTTCTGGTGTGTTCATACAATAATCCACTAACTTTTCAATGGTTGAAGTTGCTACATGCATTCTTGTATCGCATGATGCATAGTAAATATATACAGTGCCATCCTTATCGGCTATCCAACCATTTGAAAATAATACGTTAGACACATCTCCTACTCTTTCTTCATTTTCCGGCGCCATAAAATAACCGGCTGGGTGGTGAATTACTTTTGAGATGTCGTTTAAATCTGTCATAAACATATACAAGGTATAACGCAATCCTGCAGCTGTATTTCTTACTCCATGCGCAAGATGCAACCAACCTTTATCTGTCTTAATTGGTGCTGGACCCAAACCGTTTTTAAGTTCGTAGATTGTATGGTATACTTTATTATTGATTATTCTTTCACCTTTTACAACTGGATTCGTCATATCATCAATATACCCCAAGCCAATGCCGCCGCCACTTCCAACATCTATAAACCCTTGTTGTGGCCTTGTATAAACAGCGTACTTTCCATCAACAAACTCAGGATGAAGTACAACATTGCGTTGCTGTCCGGTATTTGAAATTAAATCTGGCAATCGCTCCCAATTGATCAAATCTTTTGTTCTTACAATTCCAGCATTAGCAATAGCACTACTAGTGTCTTCTGGCGGAACATTCGGATCCTTTCGTTCTGTGCAGAAAATACCATAAATCCAACCATCTTCATGAGTTATTAAGCGCATATCGTATATATTGGTATCTGGATTTTCCTCAATTTGGGGTATCACACAAGGCTTATCCCAAAACTCAAAATTATCAATACCATTCGGGCTTTCAGCCATGGCAAAAAATGATTTTCTATCATTACCTTCTGTTCGAAGACACAATACATACTTATCATGCCATTTTATTGCCCCCGAATTCATTACCGCATTGAACCCTATTCTTTCCAAAGCATTTGGGTTTGTTTCTGGATTTAAATCATATCTCCAATGGATTGGAATATGCTCGGCAGTTACAACTGGATTTTTATATCTATTATAAACGCCATTTGATTTAGAAATAGGCTCATTTTCTCTACAAATTAATCTTTGATGAGCCATTTTCACATCTTCTATATGGTTAATTATTTTGTACAATGTATTATTTTTAAAAGTTACTAATCTAATTTTTCTTCTAATGTATTCCACCAATATTTCTTTAATAGAACAATACAAACGATTAAAACTATCATGGATATATATAGTGGTGTATTCTGCCTAAATATGAGATACATGGGGATAATCACTAAAGCTGTTTGGGCTATAATACCTATGGCAACATTGAACATGTCTCTCCCAAAATCTGAGTTCTTTTTAAAGTCTGGATTTTCGAGTTTTAATTTCTCATAAATCGGCGCCCAAAAGCCCCAGGGCCTTACGTTTTTATAAAATGTTTTTAAAACAGCTTCCTCGGTTGGAGGCGCAGAATAAGTCCCTATAATAGAGCCAATAATTGATATCACAAGTAAAATAGGAAACAGATATAAACCTAAAACATCTGGAAATAATTCTGGAACAATAGCTGCTGCCAAGAGTCCTGACGCCATGCCCCAAAAGAACCCTTCCCCATTAAAACGCCACCAATGCCATTTTAAAATATTAGCCCCTACATAACTACC
>LLBY010000755.1_pt12 | contig 11391 bp, 6 predicted proteins | sample 1489401 | NCBI WGS metagenome assembly LLBY01 (sample SAMN04092656, study PRJNA295927) | soil metagenome | biome: Soil prokaryotic community; feature: Bulk soil; isolation source: soil from tomato rhizosphere | host: tomato cultivar Hawaii 7996 | place: South Korea | collected 2011-11-01 | reverse complement strand
GGTGTCGGCGTTGAAGGCGGTCTGAAACCACCACCACGAGTATTCGTGGTGAAAGGCGAGTCCGAAGCCGATGCCGGCGGCCCGGGCCGCGCTCGTCCACTCGCCGATGAGGTCGCGGTTCGGGCCCATGCGGGTGGAGTTCCACGGCTGATAGCGGGAATTCCACATGTCGTATTGGTCGTGATGCACGCCTTGGAGGAGGAGGAAGCGGGCGCCGGCCTGCTGGTAGAGGGCGACCAGCGCGGCGGGATCGAGCTGCACGGGGTTCCAAGTGCGCAGGACGTCCTTGTAGCCGACCTCGGAGGGGTGACCGTAACGGGCGAGGTGATTGTTGTAGGCGGTGCTGCCGGGCTTGTAGAGGTTGCGGGCATACCAGTCGCCGCTCTCGCCGGCCGACTGGGGGCCGAAGTGGACCCAGATGCCGAACTTCGCCTCTCGCAACAGGGCGGGATCGATCGGCAGGTGCTTGGCAATCGAGGGCCAGGTGGGCGCGACCGGCCCCGCGGCGATGGGAAAGTCCAGCTTCACCTCGGGGAAAGCGTTGATGTTGCCGAGCGGCACGGAGTTCACCGGCTCGGGCGCGGGAACGGCGGGAATGGGGGGCAGCTCCGGCATCGCATAATCGGCCAGAAGGACCGATGCCGGCCAGGCGAGGATGCAGGCGAGGGCGAGACGGACGAAACGTTGGATCATTGGGGCAAGGGAACGGAGAGCGCAGGGAGGGCTCGCGCGGGGACGGGCGGGAGGCGGTCGCTCCCGTTGGATGGGGTAAATAAAAAAGGCGGCGGGGCGTGATGACGCTCCGCCGCCCCGGATAGGAAATCAGCCGATCAAACCGACGGCGCGGCGGCCCGGCGGCGGCGCGAGGCGGCGAAGCCGAGGCCCGCGAGGCCGGCGAGCGCGGCGAAAGAAGACGGCTCGGGGATGGCCGCGACGGAGTAGAGGGTGAAGCCGGACAGAGTGGTATCGTCATTGGCTCCGACCGCATCCGTCGCGTGAATGAAAACGCGTTGTGTGGTCGCATCGGCCACGAACGTGCCCATGACGGACGTGTTCAGGTTCTGGCTGAAAGAAGAGGAGGAGCCGCCGCTAAAAACTCCATCCAGGAAGGTGTCGAAATACTGCTGGGTGCGACCCGCGGAAGCCACGCGCGCGTCCGCCGAAAAGAGCGTGACGACGTAAGTCTGCCCGATCGTCAGATTGCCGATCTGGAGAGTGAGCGGGCGCGTGGCGTCCGTGTTCTGGCTGTGCCAGCCATCGCTCTTCAGGACATTGTCAAACTGGGTGTTGCCCGTGGTGGTGGGAGACAGAAGAACCCCGCCTTGGGCGCCCGAATTGAAGAGGGTGGTGGCGGTTCCGGACACGGCGTTGCCGCTGATGGTTCCGGCGGTGAAGGCGACGGTCTGGCTCGACGTTACGACCGATTGGGCGCCGCTGCCGGCGCCGCTGCCGAAATTAACGGCTTGAACCAGGGTCGCTTCACTGAACGAGAGGGGCGTATCGAGCGAAGAGGTATCGTTCAACCCGGTGACCGGGGAGTAGAAGGTGATGGTGGCGGCGTTGAGGCCCGCTGCGGTAAACAGCGAGGCGGCGCAGACGCCTGCGGCAAGAAGCCGGGCGGCTGGCGATTTTTTCGATGCGGAGGGGCGGGGGGTGTTGGTGATGTTCATAGGGACTCGACGGGAAAAGCGCCGCCCGCCGACAAACCCCGCCACGATTTTCAAAAAAAACATTTCCACCTCCGACCTCCATTCCCCGTCACGGGGAGGCCAGTCCGGCCAGCCTGGTTCCGCGACGTCAGTCAGGGGTGACGTGCTTGAAGGCGAAGCCCGAGGAGGCCGCCGACGCGGCCTTGACCCGTGCCTTGGAAACGCACGGTGAGGTTTTGCTGGCCGGTGAGCGCCTCGGGCGGAAGTGGATAGACGATCTCGAAGGTTTTGCGCGGCTGGAGGCCTTCGAGTTTTTGCGTGGCGACGACCACGCCGTTGACGACGATGTCGAAGCTGCGGTCGCGGTCGCCGCCCCAGTAGGTGCAGACGAGGACGGGCTTGGGCGTGGTCGGGAGCGTGAGCACGTAGGAAAAAGCGCCATTCGGAGCGGCATCGCGCCATGCATGTTTGGAAACGCGTCCGGTTTCACTTTGGTCCGCCGACAAGTCGTGGGCGCGCTCCGAGGCGTCGTCGCCTATGAGGACGCGGTCGAGCACCGAGTCATCTTCGGTGGCCGGGGCGTTCGCCGCGGTCGCGGCCGTGGATGCCGAGGATGCCTGGGGGGCGGTATCGGTGAGTTCCCAATAGACCGAATAACGCTCGTGGTGCACGGCGTAGAGGGGCTGGAAGACGATGCCGGTGGCGGGGCCGGCGTCGCGGGCCTTGAAGGTGAGCGTGGCGGTGTCGGCGAGGGTCAGCCAATCGGCGGGATCGGCGGAGGCGTTGACGATGGCCGGCACGGGCGCGGGCGGGAGTTTGAGGTGGGCGTCCTTGTCGGCGAAGTCGTTGGGCATGCCTTCGTCACCGAGGCGGCCGGCGAGCAGGACGGGGCCGTAGAAAACGGAGACCATGGAGGGGATGTCCTTGGCGCGTTCGAGGCGGAGCGCTGCGGGGAGCTTGAGGGTGAGGACGTCGCCGGTTTGCCAGACGCGTTTCACGGAAAGGTAGCCGGAGGGCGTGGCGGCGGTGGTTTGCGGGCGGCCGTTGACGGACAGCTCGGCGGGGCCGGACAGCCAGCCGGGGACGCGGAGGTGCAGCGTGGCCTCGGAGGCCCGGGCGGCGCGGACGACGGTGAAGCGAACGGTGTCGGCGAAGGGCGCAAAACCTTCCTGTTTGAGCACGAGGCCTTGGGCGGCCCAGTTGAGCGCGGAGGGGATGTAGAGATCCACCCAGAGCTGGCCGGGGCGTTGGAAGTAGATGCCTTCGTTGTAGCGGGCGGTGTTTTCGATGCCCGAGCCCACGCAGCAATGGGTGCCGTTGAGGTAGGTGCGAAAATCGCCGTGCAGGGGCGTGAAATACGTCATCGCGCCGGTGTCGGGGGCGATGGTGGCGAGGAGGTGGTTGTAGAGGGCGCGCTCAAAGTAGTCGGCGTAGTCGGCGCGGTCCGGCGCGCGCTCGATGAGGCGCGCGGTGAGCTTCAGCATGTTTTGGGTGTTGCAGCTCTCGGCGGTCGTGGACGGGAAACGTTTGCCGCCGTCGATGGATGGGCCGGCCTCGACGTCGGGGGCGTCGAACCACTCCTTGTAGGAGTTGCCGCCGATGGTGAAGGAGTGGTGGCGGGTGATGATCGCCCAGGCGTTTTCCGAGGCGCGGGCGTTGGTGGCGTCGCCGGTGACGTTGGCGTGGCGGGCGATGCCGGCCAGCTGGGCGACGTGGGTGTTGGCGTGGAGGGATTTTAAGCGGTCCTCGTTGGCGGCGAGCGGATCGATCAGCCACGGGCGGTTGAAGAGGGCGGCGAGTTCGAGGTGCTTTTTGTCGCCGGTAACTGAATACAGCTCGGCGAGGACGTCGGACATGCCGCCGAATTCGGTCTGCGGATTGCGGCTGCGATCCGTGCGAAACATGCGCTCGATCTTGTCGGGCGGCAGGACGAAGAGGCGTTTCTGGAGGCAGGCCGACATTTTCAGGGCGACGTCCAGCGCCTGCTTGTCGCCGAGGTAACGGTGGGCGTCCACGAGGCCGGCCATGATCTTGTGGATCGTGTAGTAGGGCACGACCACGCCGCCCGAGTTTTTTGAGGTCCCCTCCTGCCAGTCGAGGGCGATGGACGGGAAGGCGGCGAGATAGCCGTCCTGGTTCAGGGCCTGCTGGCATTTGGCCAGCTCGGCGACGAGGTAGAGGCTTTTTTTGCGAAAGGAATCGTCACCGGTGGCGACCGCCATACGGGACGCGGCGGAGAGGTAGTGCCCGGCCATGTGCCCTCGGATGAATCCGCTGTCCCAGCCGCCGTAGCCGGCGGTGATCCCGGCGGCTTGGGGCAGGCCGGCGAGCTTGCGGTATGGAAAGAGCAGGCGGTCGGGATCGAGCCGGCCGACGTAGCCCGTGCGATGCAATTCCTGCCGGTCATAAAAGGGGCTGCCGGGAAGCAGTCGCACCTGGGATGCGTCCACCATCGCGGCGGGGGCGGCGGCTGTTTCCGCGCAGGAGGCGCCAATCAGGAAAGACGACAGAAGGCCGGTGGCGGCCCCCAGAAAGAATCGGATCATTATGGACATCGCAGCAGGTTGTTCAAAGGCGGAGCGAAACCTTGCGACCTTTGTAGCGCAGCTCGGTGGTCTTGGCCGCGGGTTCGAGACCGGTGGCCTGGTCGGGAGTTACCACGACAACCTTGAACACACGGTTCACGTTCATCCCGGGGAAGCTTCCACGGAGATTGTCGATCGTGAGCGTGCGCTTCTTGTCGTTCCAAGTGATCGGAATCACCGAGAATCCGCCCTTTTCGTAGTCCCTGCCCTCGCCGGCGTCCTCGTAGAATTGATACGCGCCGTTGGCTCCCGGATAAACGCGCAGCTCGATGGGGGCGGCGGGTTTCTCACCGGAGTATTGCACGCGAGGGCCGAGCGGCAGGATGGCGCCGGCCTTCACGAAGAGCGGGGTATGCGACAGGGGTGCCTCAGCCTTGACGGTCTGACCGCCAGACTGCGGACGGCCGCTCCAGAAGTCGATCCACGAGGAGTTCTTGGGCAGGTAAACATCCACGGTTTTGGCGGCGTCGGCCACGGGCGCCGATTCGGGGCCGTAGAGCATGGGCGCGAGCACGGGCGCGATCATGAGTTCGTCGCCGACCAGGAACTGGGTCTTCAGGTCGTGGGTCTTCGCATCCTCGGGGAAGGCGAAGGAGACGGGACGAATCCAGGAGGCGTTTTGGCGGGAGACGCGTCCGTTGAGGGAATAGAGATGCGGCAGCAGGCGGTAGCGCAGGTCGATGGTCTCGATGATGGCGTCGTAGAAGGGAGTGCCGGGTTCGCCGAAGCGCCAGGGCTCGCGCGGCGTATCCGTGCCGTGACTACGGAACATGGGGAGGAAGGCGCCGAACTGCAGCCAGCGCGTGTAGAGTTCGCGATAGCCGAGGTCCCGCACACCGCCGTTGAAGTGGCCGCTTCTAAACCACTGTCCGCCCTTGCCCACGAAGAAGGCGCCGGCGTCCGTGGTGATGTAGGGGTGGCCGGCGGCGCTGATGCTCTGCACCGAGGCGACCTCCTTGGCGAGGGTTTCCCAGTTGGCCGAGATGTCGCCGGTCCAGAGCACCGAGCCGGTGCGTTGGCTGCCGGCGTAGCCGGAGCGGGTGAGATTCAGCACGCGGCGGTCGGGGGACGACTTGCGCGCGTTTTCGTAGAGGCCGGCCGAGGCTGCGAGCGCGTAGGCGTTGAGGAGTTGCGGATCGATGACCTTGGCAAGGCCGGCGATGTTTTTGTCATCCATGTCCGCCGGGCGGGTCTGGCCGCCCCAGTCGGCGTTTTCGGGCTCGGTCGAGTCGCACCACCAGGAGTCGATGCCGTGGCGGCCGAGGATTTTCCAGATGGACTTCCAGTAAACTTCGCGGGCCTCGGGATCGAAGGCGTTGAAATTGGGCGTGCCGGCGAGCGTGAGGCCGCGCTCGGCGAGGGCCTTGCCGGCCGTGGACTTCGGGCTGGGGTTCGGCCAGATGGAGATCATCACGCGGGCGTTCTGATCGTGGATGGCCTTGGTCATCGCGGCGATGTCGGGGTAGGCTTGCGGATCGGGATCGCCGCCCCACTGGCCGGGGATCCAGTAGTTCCAGTCCTGCACGATGACATCGAGCGGGATCTTGCGCTGGCGGAATTCCTTCAGCGTCGAGACGAGCTCTTCCTGCGAGCGGTAGCGTTCCTTCGATTGCACATAGCCCAGGGCCCAGCGGGGCGGCATCGTCGCCGCGCCGGTGAGCTGGCGATAGCCGGCGACCGCGCCATCCATGCCGTCACCGGCGATGAAGTAATAGTCGAGGTCGTCGATCACGTCGAAGGTCATGGAGCCGCCCTGCGCGCCGTCGTTAAAAGTCATCGCGGAGTAGGCGTCGAAGAGCAGGCCGTAGCCGCGCGTGGAGACCAGCGACGGGATCACGATGCGCAGGTTGTGCTGGTAGAGCCGCTTGGTCTTGCCGCGCAGATTGAGGTCGGAGGTCTCGTCGAAACCGAGTCCGTAAAGCGCCTCGTCGTCGGCGAAGCGGAACTTGACCCCGCCCTTCCACGCGTCGCGGTCCTTTCGCTGGGTGTAGCGGCCCGCGATCTGGCGTTCGCCGTCCACGGTCTGCACGGTCCGCACGGAGGCGGGATCGGGGAGGGACTTGATGACCTCGGTCCGCTCAAACCAGCGCGGCTGCGCGGCGTCCTCGGCGACGAGCAGCTTGCCGTTCGGGTCAAAGTAGGCAACCGCGCCGGTCGCCCGGTCCACGCGGACGGTGAGTTGGGCGGAACGCAGTTCGACCTGCGCGGAACCGGCGGTGTCCTTGACGACGATCTTGCCGGGCTGCTCGGCCACGGGGACGCGCATGAGGCTGGGCGTCTTGGAGAACTCCGGGTTCTGCGTGGAGCGGACGCGGGCGATGCGCTCGGTCACGAACTCGATCTGCAGGAGCCCGTCGTCCGTCTTGAATTCGGCCCCGGCGGGCGAGGGCTTCACCGCGTTGACGGATGCCTGGGCAACCGTGAACGGGGAGAGGAGGAGCGTGACGGCGAATAGGGCCGGGGAGATTCTCATGGGTGGCTTAAGAGGCGTGGGCAAAAGGACGGGATGAATTTGGGGCGGAGTGAGTCCGACAATCCGCAGCTCACTTTGAGGAAGTAGATTGGGCGACGAGGATGCGGGGACACTACCACGAAGGCGGCCTAATTTATGTAACCGGTTGCCCTTTTCGTTAAATGATCCTCGGATGGAGGCCTTATTCGATGCGCGATTCATCGTCCTCGCTCGTATCTTCGTCGCACGGCCACGCGCAGGGAGGGACCACCCTGCGCGATGTCGCCAGGCATCTGGGGGTTTCCCATGTCACCGTCTGGCGTGCGTTGAATGGGAGCCCGAAGATCTCCGCGGCGCGGCGCGGCGAAATCGAAAAGGTGGCCGCCGAGATGGGCTACCGTCCAAATCCGGCGGCCGCGATTTTGGCCCGGTCCCGGAGCGCGGCCGGTGGAAAACCTCTCCAGGCGGAACTCGGCTGGCTGAACTTCTGGCCCGAGCCGGGCCGGTTGCGGCGGTTTAAAGAATTCGACCTCTACTGGAAGGGCGCCGCCGCCTGCGCGGAAAAATTCGGCTACAGGCTGGAGGAATTTCGCGCCAAGGACCGGCGTTCCTTGGAGCGGATCGAAAATATCATCCAAGCCCGCGGCATACGCGGGCTCCTCCTTTCGCCGGGCCCGTTGCCGACAGACTGGGAGTCCTTCCACTGGGATCGGTTTTCTTTGGTGCGCCTCGGCCGGCCGACCCAGGGGCCTTCCATCCATTGCGTGGCCGCCGACCAGATGGCCAACACCCGCATGGCTTTCGACGCGATTCGCGCCCGAGGCTACAAACGTATCGGTTTTCTGGGCACCTCGTGCTGGGAGCGTTTTTTCGGCGCGGGTTGCCACTGGGCTCAGGCATCCGCGATGGACGAGACTTTGCAGCGGGTTCCTCCGCTTCTGTTCGACCCACTGCCCGAGACGAAACCGGGGGCGCACGAACGCAGATTTCACGCCTGGTTGCGGGACGCCCAGCCCGACGCGATCTTGACGGACAGTCTCGACCTGGCGGGCCAGTTGAAACGCGGCGGCTATCGTGTGCCGGAAGACGTCGCGCTTGCGGTTTCCAGCGTGCTGGACGGCAACGCCGACGCGGGAATCGACCAGAATCCGAAGGAGATCGGCCGAGTCGGCGTGCTTCAGTTGATATCCCTCATCAACGAAAGCGCGGTTGGAATTCCGCCGATTCGCCGCGAGATTTTGATTCACGGAAAATGGGTCGACGGAAACAGCCTGCCGCGGAAGAGCTGATTAAACGGAGGGGAGCCGACGGTCGGTAAATCCCGCAGGTGAATGAGCGGACGAATTGTTCATCGACGGAAAGAGCGCCTCGAACCGCGCCTGGAAACAGCCGGCCTACGTCGCAAGCGGTGTTGCTGTCCGGCGGCAGGCCAACCGGACAGCGTGGTGAGGAATCACTTGAGCGTGATCTTGAAGACGATGGCGGCGTCGGACACGGGCTTCGCGGAGGCCGGCGTGACAGTGAGCGCGTCGGCTCCGAGCGTCCACTCGCGCGGGCCGTCCGCGCCGAGTTGCTCGATTTTGGCGACGGGGCGGTCGAGCAGCGCGGCGGTCTTGCCGAGGGACGTGAGCGCGACGGGGCCGGAGGGCAGGCCGCAGACGATGGCGTAGAGGGTCTTGCCGTCCTTGGAGACGGTGTAGCGGATGTCCTCGGCGCCGAAGGGCTTGCCTTTGCCTTCATTGAAGCCTTGGGCGGAGATGGCACTGCCGGCGCCGGCGGGGCCTTCACCGAAGGTCTTCCACGGACGGGTGGCGAGGATGGACTCCTTGTTCACCTCCATCCACGCGGCGATGCCTTCGAGCACCTTTTCGGCCCTGTCGTCGATGGAGCCGTCGCCGCGGACGGGGATGTTGAGGAGGAGGTTGCCGTTTTTGCTGACGATGTCGGCGAGCATGTGGACGACGGTCTTGGCGCTCTTGTAGCGGTTGTAGTCGGCTCGGTTGTAGTGCCAGCCGCCGATGCAGGTGTCGGTCTGCCAGGCGAAGGGCAGGATGGCGTTGGGCACGCCGCGCTCGATGTCCCAGACGAGGGCCTTGCGTTGGTCTTCGTTGAGGATCTTGCCGAAGAGCACGCCGGCGCCGACACCCTTGCGCTTGAGGTTGGTGTTGTAGAAGTGGGCGGTGATCTTGAGGCCGGCGTCGGTGACGGGCCAAAGCGGCAGCGCGGTGTCGTCGAAGTAAAGGAGGTCGGGCTGATACTTGTTAATCAGGTCCATCGTGCGGTTGTAGAACCGCTCGCAGTAAGCCTGGTCGGGCTGGCTGACGCCGCCGCCCCAGTTCCAACGGCGGTGGATGCCGCCTTCGTGCTCGAAGCCGGGGCTGGGCTGGTGGCGTTGCTCGTAGAGATCCTGCGGGTCGAGGCCGTCCCACCACTTGCCCTTGCCGTCGGCCTTGGTGAGTTTGCCGTCGTAGGGGACGCCGGCCTTGTCGCCGTTTTTGTCGGCGCCTTGCGCGGTCTCATACCAGGACCAGGCGTGGGCGGCGTGGACGCTGACGCCGAAGGGCAAGCCCTGGGCGCGGGCGGCCTTGGCCCACTCGCCGATGATGTTGCGCTTCGGGCCGACGGCGACGGAGTTCCACGGCTGATACTTGGAGTCCCACATGTCGAGGTTGTCGTGGTGATTGGCCATCGCGAAAAAGTATTGGGCGCCGACGCGCTTGTAGAGGGCCACGAGTTTCTCGGGCTCCCACTTCTCGGCCTTCCACTCGTTGATCACATCCTTGAAGCCGAACTCGGAGGGGTGGCCGTATTTGGCGACGTGGTGTCTATAGTGGCCGCTTCCCTCCGCATACATCTTGCGCGCATACCAATCGCCGGCCTCGGGTTGGCACTGCGGGCCCCAGTGGGCCCAGATGCCGAATTTCCGGTCGCGGAACCACTCGGGCACCTCGTATTGGGAGAGGGATTCCCAGGTGGGCTGGAACTTGCCGGGGGCGACGGGTTCGGCGGCCGTGGAGACGATGACCGGGGGCGTGATGTCGCTGGGGATCTCACCTGCGGCGGACAGGCCGGCGGCGGAGGCGACAAGGAGGGGAAGGGAGGCGAGCAAGGGGCGCATGGATATTGGGTTTCAGGAGGGACGTTGTGGTGCTTCATGGGGAGAAGCGTCACCGTCACCGGAAACCCGCCATGTCTTTTTTCCGCGGCCGCTTTTTTCTGCGCGACCTCAGGCTCAGGGGGCGGTGCTCCCTGCGGCGGCGGCCAGCGTGTCCGCTTCGTCCAGGAGCAGCTTGGCGAAGGCCCAATCATACCAAAAGCCGTCATTGCCGGAGCCCTCGGCCAATCCTTTGGCGAACTTGGCCGCGATGTCGGCGCGCGCGGTCTCGAGCAAAGGCGCGGCCGCATCCGGATGGCCCTCGCGCAATGCGCACAAGGCGAGCAAGACGCGCTTGCTGGCGGTGAGCGCCGACGAGCGGAGCTGCTCGTTGTAGGCCATCGTCGCCGCCCGGCGGGCGCCGGGGATGTCGCCCTGCCGGTAACGCCAGAGGGACACCGGGAGGGAGGCCCATCCGGCAACATTGTTTGGAAGCGTGGAGAACCAGCGTTCGACGCGTTCGCCGAGGGGATGGAGGCGTTGTTGCATGGGCGCGTCGGCCGGGCGCAGCAGGCAAAGCTTGAGCACGCGGCCTACCGCGTCGGCGTTTTCCTCGTCGGCGAAGCGCTCGGCGTGGTCGATGCGGAAGTTTTCGTAGCCAGCGAGATCGCCGCTCATGAGCAAGGCGACGCCGAACGATTGATGATCGAGAGTGACCTCTTTCCAGGAATCGAGCCGGCCGACGCGTTCGACGACCGCGAAGCGGGCCGTCGCCTCGGCCCAGCGTTGCCGCACCGCGAGCCAGGCGCCGATCATGCGGTAGGCGGTGAGCCCCTCGAAGGAAGGCCGGTCGGGAGGATGGCGCACGGCGGCGAGGAGGGCGTTGGCATCCTCCATGCGGTTGTCGCGAATGAGGAAGACCGCGTTGGATATCTTCTCGGCATCCTCGGCGATGGCGCGCAGGCGGGTCTGTTCGCGCAGGGCGGCGCGCTCGCGCAGGTAGAGCCGGGTGGACGTTCCGAGTCCGCCGAGGAGCGCGAGGAGAACGGCGCTTCCGGCGAAGACGGCGACGCGGTAGCGGCGCACCCACTTGCCGAGCTGATAAACCGCGTTCGGGGGCCGCGCGCTCACGGGCTCGTGATCGAGGTAGTGGCGCAGGTCAAGCGCGAGGCCTTGCACGGTGACGTAGCGGCGGGAGCGGTCCTTGTCCAAGGCCCGCATGACCACCCAGTCCAGGTCGCGCCGCAGCGTGGCGATGATCGAGGACGGCGTGCACCGGCAACGGGCGGCGACGCCCGCCAGCTCCTCCGCCGGGAGGCCGCGCAGGAGCGTGGACGGGGCGGGAGGCTCCACTTCGCGCAGGGTGCGGCGGAGGACGTCGAGCCCGGACTCCATCAGTTTTTTCGAGTCGAAAGGCGGGCGGCCGGTGAGCAACTCGTGGAGCAGCGCGCCGAGGCTGTAGATGTCGGCGCGTGTATCCACATCCTGGCGACCGGGCTCGGCCTGCTCCGGACTCATGTAGGCGGGCGTGCCGACAAACTGGTCCGGCCCCAGCGTGACGTCCGGTTCGTCGGAGGCGTGGTCCGAGACGGCCTTGGCCACGCCGAAGTC
>LLBY010000854.1_pt2 | contig 11393 bp, 12 predicted proteins | sample 1489401 | NCBI WGS metagenome assembly LLBY01 (sample SAMN04092656, study PRJNA295927) | soil metagenome | biome: Soil prokaryotic community; feature: Bulk soil; isolation source: soil from tomato rhizosphere | host: tomato cultivar Hawaii 7996 | place: South Korea | collected 2011-11-01 | reverse complement strand
TCGTGGCTCCAGAAGCCGAAGCCGGATAAACCGAACGAAAGCCCGCCGCGCAGACTTTCCGCCATGGACTCAAAGGTCGCGGTGCTGTCGCCACCCCAATGGACGGGGAACTGTTGTCCGCCTGTGGTAGCCGAACGAGCGAAGACCAGCGCTTCACCTTCGCCACGTTCGTCGCACAGCAGATCAAAGACCGTCTGGTTATATAGATAAGAATAGTAATTATGCATCTTAAAAGGATCCGAGCCATCATGATAGACCACGTCGGTGGGGATGCGCTCGCCGAAATCGGTTTTGAACGTGTCCACGCCCATCTTCAGCAACGCGCGTAATTTCTCGGCAAACCACTTGCAGGCCTCGGGATTCGTGAAATCCACGATGCCCATGCCTGCCTGCCACATGTCCCATTGCCAGACCTCGCCGTTTGGCTTTCGGAGCAGATAGCCGTTTTGCATGGCTTCGTCAAATAAGATCGAACGCTGCGCGATGTAGGGGTTGATCCAGACGCAGATGTGCAGACCGCGGTCCTTCAACCGTAGCAGCATCGCCTCCGGATCCGGGAAGAAGCGCGAATCCCATCGCAGGTCGGTCCAGTGGAACTCCTTCATCCAGAAGCAGTCGAAGTGAAAAACATGCAGGGGAATATCCCGCGCAGCCATGCCATCGATGAAGCTTGTCACCGTCGCCTCATCGTAATCGGTGGTAAAGGAGGTCGATAACCACAGCCCGAACGACCAGGCAGGTGGCAGGGCCGGGCGGCCTGTCAGCGCGGTGTAGCGCTCCAGGATCTCTTTCGGTGTGGGGCCATAGATGAGAAAATAATCCAATGTTTCGCCCGGGACGCTGAACTGAACGCGCTCCACTTTTTCAGAGGCGACCTCGAACGACACCTTCTCGGGATGGTTGACAAAGACCCCATAGCCACGGTTGGTCAGATAAAAAGGGATATTCTTGTACGCCAGCTCGCTGCTCGTCCCGCCATCTTCATTCCACATATCAACGACTTGCCCGTTCTTGACGAATGCAGTGAACCGTTCGCCCAGTCCGTAGGCACATTCACCCACGCCGAGGCTTAACTGTTCATGGATATAACGTCCATCCGGCGCATCGACAAACCCCATCGCCCGCCAGCCGCTGGATGTGATGACTTGACTCTCACCCAGATATTCCGCCAGCCAGTCATCCCCTTTATTGACCCGCACCATCAGATTGCCGGTGGTAAGCACCGCAGCATGTTCGTCATCCGCGATGGAGACCTGCGGCTTTGGACCCTGGTACAGAGTGAACTCCGGTTTGCGAGGTGCCGCCCCTTTGTGATGGATGCACTGAACACGGATCACATTCTCCATGGGCGAGGAGTAGCGCAGGGTCAATAACGGTTGGTTTACCGTATGCCCGCGCGTCTGTAATCTTCCGACAGGCGCATGGACGGTGATTGCGTCCTCCTCGACTGTAACTTCATGAACTTGCGCGGCATAGTGAGGGGTCATGCCGGGGCGCATTTGCCAGTATCCATCGGTGAACTTCATAGTGATTCCTCGAATGTGGAGTGTAATCATCTTGCGAAAGTGCAGATCACCCTGCAAGGCTGATTTTTCGATGATACTTCAAATGGTACATTAATCCCATCCCTGCACTGCAAAGATGCGTACAATGCATTTTCAGTAGATCGTAAAACAAAAGGAACCCGAAAACAGGGGTGCGGGCGCAGCCCGCACCCCTTTCTTCGGGGAGGCTTGCTATTTGATTTTCATGAAGTACCGATTATGATTGTATTTCGGAAAGGAGACTTATATGTCACGTCTGTCCAAACTTCTATCGCTTACTATCCTGCTCGTTTTCGTGCTTGCGTGTAATTTTGTTACTCAGCCGATCAACGATGCGCAGAATTTAGCGCAAACTGCGCAGGCAATCGGAACCACCATACCGATTGAAACTCTGCAGGCTCTGCCTTCCGCGATCGCTTCCGCTATCCCCCAGGAGACGCTGCAAGCGCTCCCCTCGGCTGTTCCGACTCTCGAGGCATTGGCTTCTGCCCTGCCTGATTTTGGAGACATGTTCAACCCCCAGGGAGCGCCCGTTCCCGAGTGGCGAGGCATCCCGATCCCGCCTGAGGCGATTGCCGGGCAGGAATTTAGTGAAAACAATACCTATAGTTTCAAGACGAGTCTCACAGCCCAGCAGATTCAAGATTTTTATAATGAGAAGCTTACTGCGCTTGGCTGGGAGCAGCCGTTCAGCTTTCCAATGGGTGAAGAGGGTGGACTGATGTCCTTTCAGAAAGAGCAAAGCTCTTTGGCAGTCACGATCATCCCATCCGAAGGATCTATGTTAGTTCTGTTGGTGTTGACCCAGGCGTAGCACAGAGAGACAAAGACGTTGAAAGGGATGGCGACGAGCCATCCCTTTTGCATTTTAGGGAGAAAGCGCCGCTGTCTTTGATGGAATGAGATTCGACAGTTGGGGAACATTTTTCGCTGGCTCACGTCAGGAAATAAATATAATTTTACGGGGCAGGTTTTACTTCCGAAAGGAGGGCCGATGAGTTGACATGAGTCTCTGCGGGCAGTGGGCACGCCGGCCCAATGTCCGTTTCAGTTTGCGTCGAATCAATCTACCAATAGGAGAAGAATCATGGTCACCAAACAAAATGCCCTCTTGACGGGTATCCTGTTCATCTTGCTCTTTACCTCTGCCTGTGGAGCTGCTCCTGCTGGGACGCAGGCTCCCGCAGCCACAGAACCACCTCCATATGGTTACATCCCTGAAGAATCCGCTGCAACGGAAGAGCCAGCCGATAGTTATCTTCCCAGCCAGTCCAGCGTCGAGCCAAATCATCCCCTTCCTCCCTCCAGCCGGGAACCCTATGATATGTTCTTCGAAGATTATGGGGTCAATCCTTCTATCGATACCGAAGACGATAACCTCTCCACGTTTGCCCTGGACGTGGACACCGGCTCGTATACGATCATGCGCAATTATCTGAGTGAAGGAAATTTACCGCCCTCTGATTCTGTGAGGGTCGAGGAATATGTCAATTATTTTGACCAGGGATATCCCGTCCCGCCCCCGCACCAGGCGTTTGGAATTTACCTGGATGGGGCGTCGTCACCGTTTACACAGACCGAGCGTTATCAAATGCTGCGTGTGGGGGTTCAGGGATACCGGGTCCCCGAGGAGGAGCGCAAGGATGCCTCGCTCACGTTCGTGATCGACGTTTCGGGTTCGATGGATATGGACAACCGGCTGGGACTGGTCAAGCGTTCGTTGGAATTACTTGTCGAGCAGCTTCGACCGCGCGACCGCGTCAGCATCGTCGTCTATGGCTCGGATGCGCGCGTCGTTCTGGAGCCAACCTCTGGTGCTGATAAAGGGCAAATTTTAGAGGCGATCTACAGCCTGCAGCCTGAGGGCGCGACCAATGCCGAGGCCGGCATCCGCTTAGGCTATCAAATGGCAATGCACGCCTACAACCCCGAAGGGATCAACCGGGTGATTCTCTGCTCGGATGGTGTGGCAAACGTCGGCGAGACGGGACCAGAGGCGATCCTGGAAGAGGTGAGACATTACGTCGAAGAAGGCGTCACACTCACAACTGTCGGTTTTGGCATGGATAACTATAACGATACTTTGATGGAGCAGCTGGCAGATAATGGGGATGGTTTTTACAGCTATGTGGACGATATGCGGGAAGCGCGCCGTCTCTTTCTCGACCAGATCACCGGAACTTTGCAGATGATCGCCATGGATGCCAAAGTGCAGGTGGAGTTCAATCCTTCTGTAGTGATGCGTTATCGGTTGGTTGGCTTTGAGAACCGCGCCATCGCCGACGAGCAGTTCCGTGACGACACCGTCGACGCGGGCGAGATCGGCGCGGGGCATTCCGTGACGGCGTTATATGAGATCAAGCTCTATCCCGAGGCGCATGGGAAGATCGCCACGGTCTTCATGCGCTGGCAGGACCCGGACACGCGTCAGGTTGTGGAGCTCTCGCAGGATTTCAACACCGGTGAGCTTGCCTACGAATTTGAATCTGCAGACCCTTATTTCCAGCGCGCAGTGATCGTCGCCGAATACGCCGAGATTCTCAAGAAAAGCTACTGGGCGGAAGAAAGCTCGCTGGCACATGTATATCAGGAAGCGATCCGCGTAAGCGAGATGCTGCCATGGGATGATAACATTGCCGAGTTCATGGAGCTGATCCGTCGCGCGAGCCAACTCACGGACTAAACATCGAAAGGCTTAATCAACAAGTGGAGTCAGTCGCTCTGACTCCACTTGTTTACCTCTCTGCTTTTATCCCTTGGAGTTCCAATCCTGCACATCCCACGCCATACAGCCGCAGGTGCTAATAACGGTCTACCTTTCCAAGCCGCAGCCCGGCTGACGGCGTTCTGCCTGTGCCAGCGGACCTCCGGGCATCAGGCGCACAACGCCAAAGAGGAACACGCTCAGCAGGAACATGATCGCAATGGCTTGCAGGACGCGGCGGAGGATATAGGTGGTCATTATCCTTCAAATACAATCCTTCCATCCACCATGGTCATCACAGCTTTTGCAGTTCGTATGTCTTCACGTGGCAGTTCAAATAAATCATGGGAGAACAGCACCAGATCTGCCAGATAGCCTTTCTTGACCTGTCCCTTTTGATGCTCCATAAATTCTGTATAGGCTGTGTCGCGCGTATAACCCAGGATGCACTCCTCCAGGGTCAGGCGCTGATCGGGATCTCCCGGCGACCACTTCTTACGATTGAGCGCGACGTAAAGATTGAACATCGGGTCGAACGGCGCCACCGTCCAGTCGCTGCCGAGGGAAAGATGCGCACCTGTATTCTTCAGGTCGCGCCAGGGGAAGGAGATCGGCCAGCGCTGTGGTCCCACCCGTTTCGTCCAGACCATGTCCTCTTTCAGGCTGAAGGGCGCGTGACTTGTCTGCATGGAGGCGATTACGCCCAGCTCCTTGAAGCGCGGCATATCCTCCGGCTGGCAAACCTCGATATGTTCCACGCGGTGACGGCTATCGCGTTTCCCGTTCATTCTTTGGATCGCTTCATAGTCGTCGAGTGCTTGTCTCACCGCGCCGTCACCGCAACAATGGACGGCAATCTGCAGGCCCATCTTGTCACATAAAGATGCCATACGCGTGAAATGCTCGAGGGAGAAGATCGGCTCCACCTTCACATCCGGGTCATCGGCATAGGGATCGATATTGTAGGCCGTATATGATTCCCAGACGCCATCCATAAAGAACTTTGCCGCTCCGCCGCGCACGTAATCCATCTGGACCTTTGCCATCACGGCGGCTTCGTCGAGCATATCTTCTGTCGTTTCTGGCTTGATGTGATACGGCACGTACACGCGCATATTCATCTCACCGGCATCTTCGAGTGCGGCATAGGCCATCAGCTCTTCCATATCGCCGTTCATGTTATGGACGCTGGTGATGCCGGTCTTGTTGAACTCTCGGATGGCCAGTATAAGCATTTCCCGTTTCCGGTTTGCGTCCGGCTCCGTGACCAGGTCGAGCACGGCGCGCATCGCATCCGACTCGCGCAGTTCCCCGCTCGCAAGTCCTTGCTCATCGCGCACGACGATGCCATTCGGGATCTCACGCCCATCGTCGTTCAGAATACCGGCCATCTCAAGTGCCTTCGTATTTGCCCAGCCCGTGTGCCCATCGAACGCGCCGATGTAGACAGGACGATCCGCGAGAATTTCGTCCAATTCCTGTCTGGTGGAAACGATGCCGTACTTAATGCCGCGTCCGACCACCCATGGATCCGTCTGATTATTCTCCGCGAAATCCACCAAAATGTTTTTGAGATCTTCCTTCGTCCTCACTTCCTGAAGCTGCGCATTGCCCATCCAGATGGACCCCCACAGCAGGTGGACGTGCGTATCGATGAAGCCCGCGGTGAGGGTATGCCCTTGCCCGTCGATGACGCGTGTCGATCCTGCTTTCAAAGCTTCGGCTTCTGTGATTGTCCCCACATACACGATCCGGTTGCCTCTGACTGCTACTGCCTCCGCCCGTGGATTTGATTCGTCGCTGGTAAAGACTCTCGCGTTCGTAATAATGACATCGGCAGATGGCATGACTCTCTCCTCAAAAACTATGTAGTAGCGACTCTGCAAAGCGCCCTGTGGGTCAGTCGCTCTATTATCAAAGAACGACTACACTTGTCCTGAGGGACGGTGTCAGGAAAGTCGTTACCACGATATATTCATCCAATATATATAAATTAACCCATCAGGTCAAGCGGAGTTGGCTCATGGTTTCCACGGTTATAATTTGAGCACATGAAGACGCAGATCATCACACTCGAATCCCACGATGACCTCATCTCGGTGCGCGACCGGATGTCCTGGGCGAAGACGCCGCGTATTTTGCTCGTCTGGCCCAAGTATGAGAAGGTCACATTGCGTCAGGTGGATCTGAAGGTCTTGCAGCGACATGCATCGTCACTGGGCGCGCAGCTGGGCCTGGTGACGCGGGCCCGGCGCGTGCGCCAGGGCGCCGAGGCGTTGCGCATCCCGGTCTTTGAATCGACAGGGCAGGCGCAGCGCGTGGCATGGCCCAGGCCCCGGCGAAGGAGGTGGATTCCACGTCCACCTCGCAAGGATCTGCGTGAACAGCGCGAGCAGGTTTCGGCGAGGGAAGAGCCCTGGCGAGCGCATCCCGCGGTACGCCTGGGCAGCTTTATCCTGGGTGTGGGCGCCGTGCTGGTCCTGGTTGCCTTGTTCATCCCGCGCGCTGAGGTGGTGTTGCATCCTCAGTCGAAAACCCAAAGTGTCGTGTTGCCGGTTATTGCCGGCCCTTCGGTTGAGTCTGTGTTCATCACGGGCAGCATCCCGGCGCGTGAGAGGCGCGTGATCGTAGAGGGGACACAGACCGTGATTGTGACGGGGCAGGGTGTGATTCCCCAGTCGGAGGCACGGGGACGTGTGACGTTTCGCAATCTGACGCAGCAGGCAGTGACGATTCCCGAAGGAACCGTGGTTCGCACGGTTGACAATATCCGTTTCGAGACTATGCGTGCGGGAGAGGTCCCTGCCGGGTTGGATGAGACTCTGGAGCTTCCGGTCGAAGCTGTGGAGAGCGGCCGCGCGGGCAATGTAGAGGCGGAGACAATCGTGGTCGTCGAGGGCAGGCTCGGCCTTTCGCTATCCGTCTCCAACCCGGCGCCGTTGACCGGGGGAAGAGAGACTCCGTCGGTGCAGGCGAGCGATGCCGATCGCGAACGCGCCCAGAACGCGTTGATGGAAAAGTTGGAGAGCGACGCACGTGCACAGCTCGCCGAGGAGCTGGGAGCCGGCGATATTCTTTTCGAGGATTCTCTTACAACCTCCCAGATCCTCTCGGAGGTGTACGATCCGCCTGCCGGTGCGGCCGGCACCAAACTTACCCTGACCATGCAGATGGAGTTTTCAACTTTATACGCTGACGCTTCGGACCTGACCGAGCTGGCATCCCTGGCCCTGAACGCGTCCCTGCCTTCAGGCTTTCGCGCGGCATCCGATGAATTGACACTGAGTCCGGTGACGAAGCCTATCCTGAACGATGACGGCTTCACGCGCTGGACAATGCGCGCCGAGCGGCGCATTGCTCAGCAGATCCATCCTGCCCAGGTCATGCAGATGATCCAGGGCCTTGGTTCCCGCCGGGCGAACCTGTTGCTCGAAGAAAGCCTGCCACTGGAAGATGCACCCGAGATCCATCTTTCTCCGCCCTGGTGGCCGTGGGTGCCAATCGTGCCATTTCGTATTTCCGTTGTGGAGGAGTGAAGAAGGTCTACGCGTATGCAAATAGACACATTGGACCTTGCCTACCTGTTTACCTATCTTCCTGCACGCTTATGAGAATCCTAGCCGTTGACCATGGTGAGAAACATATCGGTCTGGCGATCAGCGATCCGACCGCGACCGTTGCCGGCCCGCTGAAGGTGATCCAGCACGTCTCACGTTTGATGGATGCCGCGCAGGTGGCAAACCTGGCCTCCGAGAATGAGGCAGCCTTGATTGTCGTGGGCCAGTCGTTCGATGAAGAGGGCAGACCCAACCTGGCGGGCAGACGCGCGGCAAAGTTTGCCGAAGCATTGAAAAGCCAGACCTCTCTCCCTGTGATCCTGTGGGATGAGTCTTTTAGCACCCAGGATGCGCGCGCCGCGAGGATCGAAATGGGCGTATCTCGCAAACAGCGGGCGGGTCATATGGATGAACTCGCAGCCGTGATGATCTTACGATCTTATCTCGATGCAACCAAGCGAAGCGGTCCTGCGGACAGACCGATGGTCGAATAAGACCGTGGGTTGTAACATGCGTTTCAGCGATCACACATGACGACTCAGTCAAATAAAACAATTACCCGACGTAAATCGAAAATCGGCACAATACGCAAGCTCCTTTTCCTGTTCTTGTTCTTCTCCTTCGTTGCCTGTCTGCTTTCTGTTCTCTTTTACATTCCAACGCGGGCTACGCAGATGTACGGTCCGCCTGCACCGTGGCTTTCCCTGCTGCAGCGCGTGCAATACTCCGCGCTCCTGCTCTGGTATAACGGTTTGCTCACACAACCCCTGAATGCCAACGGAACGGAACAAGCCTTCACCATTGAGATTGGCGAGTCCGTTGATTCGGTGGCCAATCATCTTGAGGCCGTAGGATTGATCCGGGATGCGGAATCATTTCGTTCGTATTTGATCTATTCTGGCCTGGATACGTCGATCCAAGCAGGGGCGTACCAGCTCAGCACGGCCATGTCTGCGCTGGATATCGCCCATGAGCTGCAGGATGCAACGCCGGAAGAAGTCACCTTTGTGGTCCTGCCCGGCTGGCGCGTGGAGGAGATCGCCGAGTCGCTTGCGACCTCAGGTTTGCCGATCACGTACGATGAATTCCTTACTGCTGTAAAGAGTCCGCCCCAAGGCTTTGATTTCCTGACCGGTGCCAGCACTGTCGAGGGATTTCTCTATCCTGATTCGTACATCTTCGCACGCGACATCCCTTCCGCGGAGGAGATGCTTGCTGAAATGGTGCGGAACTTTACCGCGCATCTCAGCCCTGATCTTCAGAGCGGATTCGAACGGCAGGGATTGACCACCTATCAGGCCGTGACACTTGCCTCCATGGTGGAACGCGAAGCTGTGCAGGACGATGAACAGACACTGATCGCATCCGTATACTTGAACCGTTTCGAGATCGGTATGAAGCTGGATGCCGACCCGACGGTGCAGTATGCGATTGGCTACAACATCCTGCAGCAGACCTGGTGGACCAACCCGCTCACGCTGCTCGACCTGCAGGTCAATTCCGTGTACAACACATACATTTACGAGGGTTTGCCGCCTACGCCCATTGCCAATCCCAGCCTGGGCGCGCTGCGAGCGGTTGCTTTCCCCGCAGAGACGCCCTATCTTTTCTTCCGCGCCAAATGTGACGGCTCAGGATTTCACGAGTTTTCCGAAACGTTTGATGAGCACCTGCAGAATGGATGTCCATGAATCATTTTATTCTTTATGTACGCGATCAAGCTAGCAGCACCGCGTTTTACACGCGAGTGCTGGATAGGGAACCGGCGCTGCATGTGCCAGGGATGACGGAATTCCGCTTGTCTGCGGATGCCGTTCTGGGTTTGATGCCATCGGCTGGGATCGAACAGCTTCTGGGCGCCGCTCTTGGCGATGCCAAGCCTGCGCCGGGCATGGCGCGAGGAGAGTTGTACGTCGTCGTAGATGATGCCGAGTCCTATCACAGGAGAGCGGTCAAAGCTGGCGCGCGTGAGCTCAGTCCACTCTCACCCCGAGATTGGGGACAAGAGGTGGCATACAGCATGGATGCTGATGGGTATGTTCTTGCCTTTGCTTCGCGGACGGCTTAATAGGGTTCAACCATACAAAGGTTTAACGAAATGACTTATCCTATCCTCGAATTTGATCCGACCCCTGAAGCCGTTTCCTATCATTACCTTCCACCCTCGCGGGAAGTGACGGCAGATCCAAGAGGCGTCAACGCGCTGGTGAAAACACTGGACGAGCGGGGAATTCCCTACCAGGTTGGAAAAACCTGGACAACGGACGCTCCGTACCGTGAAACGGCAAATAAAATCGCCAGGAGAAGGGAAGAAGGCTGTCTCACTGTAGAAATGGAAAGCGCGTCAATGATTGCCGTCGCTCAGTTCCGAAATGTCATCTTCGGGCAGGCGCTGTATGGCGGCGATGACTTAAGTGGGCTCGAGTGGGCTAACCGCGGCTGGCAATCCAGGAGCGAGGTTCGGGAAAATTTATTCTGGCTTTGCGCCGATGCTTGCCTTAACCTATAAGAAGACTGCAACCTTTTGGCAGGGTATAATTTAGCAAGGTTCCTGACTGTGCGAAAAGACACTGCAAATTGGATTGCACTTACCGATTACGATATTGAAACTGCCCGTCACATGCTTAAAACTGGACGGTATTTGTATGTTGTCTTCCTAGGTCATCTCTCGCTTGAGAAAATGCTGAAAGCCCACGTTGCTGAAGTCACACAATCTGTTCCGCTAAAAACACACGATTTGATTTACCTTATCAAAGCAAGTGGATTGTAACTGCCTGAAAGTTATCTGGACTTCGTTGGTAAAATCAATACGGCAAGCATCCCCACTCGCTATCCAGATGATTTGCAACGTTCATTGAAAGAGTATCCAAAATCAGTTGCCGAAGATTACCTGAATCAAACTCAAGAGATTATCAAATGGCTAAAACAACACCCACACTTAAAAGAATAATCAAGCGATATCGTGCACAACTCGAAAAAATGGGGATCCGCCCGACGCGTATTTTGCTCTACGGCTCCCAAGCTGCTGGTACAGCACGCGAAGGCAGTGACATTGACTTGATCGTCATTTCTGATGACTGGGAAAACTATGGTTATCGTCAACGCCTGGAGTTACTTGGAGTTGCCGCGGCAAGGATCTTGGAGCCGGTCCAGGCCCAAGGCTTTACGCCAGGTGAGATCAAGTTGAAAAAGATTATGCCTTTTTGGGAACAAATTATGAAAGAACAGGCAATCACAGTCTAAGGTCCCTGCCGCTGTCCCACCGGGATGCTACGCAAAGGACGGCGGCTTGAGCGATAGGAAGACTTTCAGTCGGCAACTTAGTAGGGGAGGTATGGGTCAAATTGTTTTCTCGGCAGGAACATCCCAAGGATCGCCATCCCCAGTCCTACAAATCCAAGAAGCGCCCCCTGAATCATGACCGGTAGGAGCACTTCCTGCGCCACCTCACTGGTGGTCTCGGCAATGCTGGAGATTAAGATGGGTGGAATCAGGATGGTTCCCTGTCCCTGGATCAGAAGCTGCAGAATCCATCCTACCAGGGGAGCGCCCACCAGCCCGATCAACACACTGCTCACGCCTGCGATC
>LLBY010009164.1_pt3 | contig 11418 bp, 13 predicted proteins | sample 1489401 | NCBI WGS metagenome assembly LLBY01 (sample SAMN04092656, study PRJNA295927) | soil metagenome | biome: Soil prokaryotic community; feature: Bulk soil; isolation source: soil from tomato rhizosphere | host: tomato cultivar Hawaii 7996 | place: South Korea | collected 2011-11-01 | reverse complement strand
TCAGACAAGAATAAATCGAACTCAGGTTATTTTATATATTTGGAGAAGACAGAAAAATAAAGACAAACGTTAGGTTTTAGCATTTCCATCGTCATAACAAACACAGTACCGTTAAATAGTATCTTTAAATATCCATGAAAACCCAACATACCGCTTATTCCATTTTAGACCTCGCTTTGGTTTCCCAGGGCCATTCACTTAAACAAACCTTTAATAATGTTCTTAAACTGGCACAACAGGCCGAAACCTTTGGTTATACACGCTATTGGTTGGCAGAACACCACAATGCCCCAAATATTGGCAGTAGTGCCACGGCAGTATTAATTGGTTATGTTGCTCAAGGTACAAACACGCTTCGCATAGGCTCTGGTGGTATTATGCTGCCCAACCATTCGCCATTAATTATTGCAGAACAGTTTGGCACCTTAGCCTCTTTATACCCAAACCGCATTGATCTGGGCTTGGGTAGGGCACCAGGAACAGATAGGGAAACAGCCGAAGCCATACGTTCCGATTTTATGCATGCGGCACATAATTTTCCGGATGAACTTGAAAAGTTGGAAACCTACTTCACTTTAGAAAATGCAACCTCAAAAGTGCGTGCCACCGTAGCCGAAGGCGTAGAGGTGCCCATTTATATTTTGGGTTCTAGTACAGATAGCGCCCATTTGGCAGCAAAAAAGGGATTGCCCTATGCCTTTGCCAGCCATTTTGCAACAACCCATTTAATGGAGGCGCTAAACATATACCGTAACGAATTCCAACCCTCCGAACATTTAAAAGCACCCTATGTTATGGCTGGGGTTAACACTGTTATTGCAGATACCGATGCAGAAGCTAACCAGTTATCCACATCCTTATACCGTATGATTATTGGTATTTTTACAGGCAAGCGCGATTATGTACAGCCACCAACAGCCATGACCGATGACCTTAAAGAACTTATAAAGCATCCACAAGTACAGCAAATGCTAAAGTATGCGTTTGTAGGCAGTAAAGCCACTGTTAAGGCACAGATAAAAGCGTTTATAGAACAAACACAAGCCAACGAGCTTATAGCGGTTACCAATATTTATGATATTGAAGACAAAATACAATCCTATAAATTGTTTGCCGATATTATGAAAGAATTACATTAACATGAAACCTTTAGGCAAATTAAATGAGCTATTTTATTTGCTATTTCTTGATAAGAGTTTCTCTACCATAATGAAACTGAATTTATGTATTTTATAAGGTATTATTCATAAAATTAGAGAGGAGCGATTAAACATTTTTTATGGGAAACGGTCATAGGCGCTTAGTGGAATGTGTGTAGAATGGTGTTTCAGCAAAAACTTAATATTATAATCCCTGTTTTAAATAGGGTTGTATATTTTCTGGAGGAGGAAGAAAAACAAGTAGTTATCACTTCTTTTTTTTGACATATTCTGTATCCAGTACTATATTTTCAATAGGTTCCTTTTTTGGGCTTTTGTCTTGCTTCATTTTATCACCTTGATGCCTATCATTAGTTAATGGTCTTGCTGCTCTGGCACCAGGAATGTCTAAGTTTTCTTTAGCTTCATCAGGTTCATTAGCACCTTTTTTTACCAATTTATTAGAATCTACATTTTTGTTTAAATCCTTCGTATTTTTTTCTGTATTCTTTTTAATTGAATGTGTCATGATTTTCAAGTTTTAAGTCTATCATCTAAACTTAATCATAAGATATTCATGCAATTAACTCATATCGTAAAAATTTTGATGCTTTTTATTAGAAATTATTAGAAAAGTAATTTGAGCTTTGGTAATAGCGAAAGGTTAATACTTAATTTTCTCTATTTTTTCTTCTCAAAAGTTTCTTCTACAATGCAAATGGAACACTCTTTTTACGAAACGACGATAGGAGCGTAGTGGAATGTGTGTGGAATGGGAAATATATTAAAGTTTAAGTGAAGTATTCGAAATTATAAGGAATAGAATATGAACTTTTATATAGATTAAAAATGTATCTTTTTAATGCTAAATAATTTCCTTCATTTATAAATTCTCTAAACTCATTTTCTTCATTCAATAAACTTTTTTGTATTAAATCAAATTCAGGAGTGTTTTCAACTAACAAAGGTAGTAATTTATAATATGTCTTAAGCATTTGCATATGCTGGTTTAGCATTTGTTTATAAATTAATCTTCTTGAATTTGGTCTTTTTTTACCATTAATAAACGTATAAATGACTGTTAGTTCATATTTTTCAATTATATCGGCAGATACCGAGGCCTCTAAATTAATATCATAATTCCCTGTAGTTGGTGAAAAAATTATACAACCCATTTCATGCTTTTGGCAAGGATCTAATAACGGTGAGTGATTCCTCTTTTTGTTATTACAGGAATGACATGACCATACATAATTATCCCATAAATATATTTTTTCAGCTTTTTCGTCTAATTCTTTTGGGAAATGATGGTCGACTTCTCCATCATTATTTTTATCACAATAAATACCACAATAACCACAGTTGCTTTCAAAAAAAGTAATTAAAGGCAATCGAATACTATCACTATTCCAATAATTTGAGGGCATTTTTACCTGGTCAGGCTTTATTATCGTTTTTGGGTTATCTCTATATTCTTGATTTTCTTTAATGTAAGATTTGTATAAAAGCCACTTTGGTTGTTCTTTTTTATTTAATTCTTCAAGTTCTTTGGTAGGCGAACCTACAAATAAATTCCTATTAAAAAAATGCATATTAAGTATTTGATTTTAAATTTTTTATTAATGCATTTAATTCATTTTGCTTTTCTTTCAGAGAATCTTCATATTTTTTAATTGATTCATTGAAAGAAGAGCTTTCTTTTAAAGTGTCTATATTTTCTAGTATTATTTTTCTCGTTTCAAAATCCTCTTTAGGAGTATTCTCAAGTAATTTGTTTAATTGGTCAAGATTATAAAGTGGTGGCAATTCAACAGTATTAAAAAGTTTATGTAAAATATCATTATAAGATAAGGACCAAGTGTCTGTTTGATTTGCTAGAAGGTTTATCTCATTATTATCACTAACTTCAAACTCTAGTATTTGTTCCTTATTTAGTCTTGAAATAATTAAAGGAGAATGAGTTGTGAAAATAAATTGAGTTTTAGTAAAATTCTTTCTTAAAATATTAATAAATTCTGATTGCCATTTTGGGTGTATTGAAGTGTCTATTTCATCTAGAATTAATATTGCATTTTGAGTAATAGCTTCATTTGTACCCAAAGCAGGAAAGGATGTAATCATTCTTTCCAAATAATAACCTACCCAACTCATAATAATTTTAAACCCTTGACTTACCATGCTTAATGGCACTCCTTTGGGTGAATCAAATGTAGAAACCCATACGTCGGGTGGCGAAGCACTTTTTACTTTAATATATTTTATGTCATGTTTGGTAATTTCAGATATGATTTCAAATACTTTATCAACGATGGCTCGCTTATTATTAATTTTTTCTTTTCCTTGTTGTAGACCTTCCACATCTAAATTAACAATCCAACTAATAAAAGAATTCAACCTATTATCTTCTTCATTAGAATAAATCAATGGAATTAAATCATTTACATGAGCTTGAGTGACCTTGTTCGTTTTCTGAATACTACTTTCAATTATTTCACTCCTTAATTGAGGAAAACCAACTATCAACGATTTCAAATTAAATCTCCCAGATAAAATTTCAGAATCAGTAGTGCCATTAACGTTAAAATCTCGACCATCATCTATAGGCTGAAATGTAATCTCATTTTTAAAGATCTCACCATCGATGGAGTACTCTAATTCAATCAATCCATTTTCATAAATAGTATTTCCATTTGAATCAATTCCAGAAATTCTTAAAAAAGGTTGAAGTTTTTTCTTGTCTAAACTAGGATGCTTACCACCTATAGCTCCTAACGCTAATGCTCTCAAAATTGTACTTTTCCCTGTTCCATTTTCTCCTACTAAGCAAGTGATATTTTCATCAAATCTTAAAATTTTATTTTTAAAATGTCCAATGTTAGTAAGAACTAACTTATTTAATCTAATTTTAGGAGAGTGTTGAGTTAGTGCTGAAAATATATTCCCTTTTAATTCATCATATGAACTAAAATCTAGTATTCTGCCCTTGTACTTTTTTTGAATATCTAGTCTATTTGATTCAATTAAATTACCAACTTCCAAATTGATAAAATTAATATTTGTTTCAATAACACTACTTTGAAGCAGTATATAATAATTCAATTTAAGTTTTTGACATTTTTCAAGTAATTGATGTACTAATTTTTTGTCAGAATGTGAATCGTAAGTGATTAGAAAAAATATAATACTAATTGATTTGCTAATTTGATCTATAGAATTAATATTTTTAAAATTCACATCAATTTCTTGAGAATATGAATCTATAACTTCTTTAAATTTAGATTCAATAATTTGCTTCTGAATGTTTTTGAAAATATAGGCATTTGTAAAGGATATGATAGGTTCATCAGCATCAATTTGATTTTCTAAGACATACTTGATTGTGTTCTCTGGTGTTTGGGGTGTATAATTTGGTGGAATAGGTAATTTTGTACCATGTATGCTTAAAAGGGCTAATTTTTTTAAATCTTTTATTGAATGTGGCAGAAATTCTATGGGATTATTGTCCAAATAAAGATGTGTTAAATTCGACAACTGTCCAATTTCTTTTGACAAAGAATTTATTGAATTATCTTGAAGATGTAATTGCGTAAGCATTTTTAAATTACTTATCTCACTCGGAATTTTAGTAATGAGATTCTTTCCTAGAATTAGTATGGCTAAATTTTTGATACCATATATTACATTAGGTATATCTAACAATTTATTGCTATGAAGACGCAGATCTTGAAAGGCTGGAAGCAGTAATATCTTATCTGATACTTTTGTAATATTATTACCATCAGCAATAATTCGAGTAAGTCCTTTAAGTTTTTCAATAGAATCTGGTATCTCCGTGCATTTGTTGTTCTGAATCCTAATATCAGTAATATTATTTGGGATTTCAGGCCATTGAACTAAATTCTTATTTGCTAGATTAATTTGTGCCATCTTATTGAATTTTAATTAAAGCCATTATGTCAGATTAAATATATAAATAATATGCTTTGCAATATACTAAATCTTTTATGCAGATAAAGAACATTTTACTATTAGACTATACAAATACAATTACCCCTAAGAATAATACAATTATAAAATGAACAGGATAGGACTTTAAATTGTAGATTTATGTTTCTTCTTGTTCTATGTTAAGAAATTGAACTAAACCATATAAACCTTTAAAACTACATCAGAGAGTATTTCATAGTCTCATTCGATTAAGAGTATTTAATATATTCCTTATAACTCCTTCAATTTTAAAATCTAGATTAGCAATAAACGGTTTGTATTTAACAGAATTTATTGAATGAAGGATTACTTACTTGTCATTATTTAAAGTATGTTTTAATTATTGCTACTTCTTGATTCACACATACTATAATATCTCCATTTATGCTGTCGATTTTCTTTGTGCAATAATGTAATCTCCTTGTTTAATTTCAGGTTCCATAGATGTAGGCGACCCACAAAACACCAACCAAAACAATAGGAGCGAAGCACCACCCTTTTTAAAAAACACAAATCAAAATAAGACCACTTCCCAATAATACTAAATAACAATTCTCATTTTGTATCCCCATGATCAACCCGCATCTTAAAGTCACTAATTTCATCTTTTAATCGCTTGTTTGCATTTTCAATTAATTCGTTTTGAATTTTCATAATGCGTAATAAGTCGTGGATAGCATTTAAATTTTCTAATTGCGTATATACGATTTTCTCAAGATCGGCTTTGGTGTATTTAGGATAAGGCATAAAATTTGGAATAAAGTTATTAACAATAAATAATTAAGTAAAGATTATGTTTATATAATTTAAACTTATACAAAGTTAATTCAAACTTATAAATAAAAACTCAAAAACACAAGTTTATATTAAAAAAAAATAATTTAAACTTATATTTTAATAAGTATGTGCTATATATTTAAGGTAGAATACATCAATAATTATGGCAGTAGAGAGAATAAATAGAATAAAAGAAGTTTTAGTCATTCAAGGAAAATCACAAGTTTGGCTTGCGGAAGCACTTGGAAAAAGTACGACTTCAGTAACGGCATTTTGCAATAATAAATCACAACCACATTTAAAAGATTTAAAAAAGATAGCAGAAATCTTAGATGTGGATATTAGAATGTTATTGGTTTCAACGAAAGAATAACATGGTTATATTTTACATTAAAATATAGCCGCTATATAGGCGCTCCCACAAAACTCCAGCCAAAAATAGGAGCGAAGCACCACCTCTTTTTAAGAAAATACAAACCAAATCACGGTTATTTTTTTACAAAATATTGGTTTGTTATTATAAATTCTCACTTTTTATTTCGATATTTGGTATAGGGACTCCTAGAAGTCTTTTAAAGTATTCAAACATCGAAACCAACAAACCATGAAAAAAATCATCCTTATTCTTGTTGCCAGTATGGTTCTGGCTTGCCAGGTCTCTTTGGCACAAAACTTTAGTGAATTAGCCAATTATGAATTTAAAACCCCGGAAAGCTATAAAACTGGCGAAAGTCAGGTACTCTTATGTGCCAATTATTTGTTTAGCCATCCCGCTAATGCCGCTGAATTAGACCGATTAAACGCCACAAAATACATTTTGAATTGGATGATGGGCACACCGGATTACACGTTCGCTATTGGAGCAAACGCAACAGAATTAACCAAAGGAAGTGATGAGTTATTTGGGCTTTATATGGCGGCTCTGTCTAAAGTGGTGCTAGAACACACTGGTGACGCATTGCCTGATGGCGACATCCATAACCATGCAGAAAAACTGCTGGTTGACTATTGCGCTGTTGCCGACAACCACATAAAACCTTCTAAGAGGATTAAAAAGATATTGAAGGAACGTGAGGGGTAGGTAATGGTTCAAGATTCAGGATTCAAGACTGCTAAAAAGAAAATAGAGAATAGAAAATAGAATATAGACTAATGTAGAATATGCGATTTTAAATAGAGCAAAAAGATATTAGTATATCAGCAAAATGCTTTGATAGGCTCGGCATGACGACGAGTTAATAATATGAGTGTTGTCTGTCTGAGCTTGTCGAAGACACTTATATGAGCCCATGTTATAGTGTTGGAGAAATGAAAAAAATAAACGCTTTATCATACACCATAATGGAAGCAGTACTAAACACTCTTTTTGGATACAAACTACCTATCGACCCATGAGTAAAAAGTCAAAATCCAACACATTTCATTTAGGTCTAACCATGGCTGGTGCTGTTTCTGCCGGCGCTTATACTGCCGGGTTTATGGACTATATACTAGAGGCACTATCTGCATGGGAAGATGCTAAAAAGCAAAATGAAACGAATCCGAAGAGCCCCATTCCCAATCACGATGTTATTATTGATGCCATAGGAGGTGCTTCGGCAGGAGGAATGGTGAGTATGATTACAACGTTGGCACTTTGTTCAGGGAAAATTAAACCCGTAAGAGCCGTTTCAAACACCAAAACCGGTAATATTCTTTATGACAGTTGGGTGTTTCTTGATGATGATGACAGCCTGTATGATGGTAGAGGAACAGGAAAAACGACCTTTGAAAAGATGCTTTCCAATGACGACCTCCATGATAACAAATCGGCACCGTCATTATTGAATTCAAAACCAATCGACAGGATTGCCGAACAGGTTTTTGAGTTGCTTCCCGAAGATGCTTCTGTTAATAATCTTCCCAATTACATATCCAAAGACCTTAGGGTGTTACTGACGGTTACAAGCTTGCGTCCTTTGGATTATAAAGTGAACTTCAGCAAAATAAAATCAAAGTTCCTGGATTCAACGCCTGGGCATCATATCAGCAATCACGATATTGTGGCGCATTTCAAATTAAAATATGATGAGATAGCAGATAAAAACAAGTTTTTACCATTTCGTCCATTTACCAAAAACCCGGTGAATGCCTCTGGTAAAGCATTAAAATCAAATCGCGATTTTTTAATCAAAGTCACAAAAGCGACTGGCGCTTTTCCTGTAGGACTCGCACCGCGTTACTTTGATGTGGGATTTCCTACGGCATACGTTCGTAATAGTTTAAAAGAACGGAAGGCTTTTAACGCTCAAATGGATATTGAATTGAAGTTGGGTACGGAAAGAAATTTTCAGTTTACGGCTGTAGATGGTGGTGTCATTAATAACGAACCTTTTGATGAAGTTTTAAGATGTCTGGTGGCAAATCATGGTACTGAAGATCCTGTCAATCCAAAATACGGCACGCTCTTAATCGATCCTTTTCCAAACTTCGAAAATGAGATCTTGTATGATACCCCTAACTACCAAAAAAACACGATCATGGATGTTATTGGTGGTTTAATCCCGACGATTCTTAACCAAGCTCGTAACAAGCATCATGACACCTATGGGATAGGATTATTTAAGCTTATGGCATTTCCTAGAAAATTAAAATTAGGGAAGCTTGAAGAGGTCGATCATCCACCTTTGGCTACCGGTGGGATTGGCGGTTTTGGTGGTTTTATAGATATAGAGTTCAGGAAGCATGATTTTTTTCTCGGACGTAAAAACGCAAAGAATTTTTTGAGAGGTATTCTATTCATGGAATATGATAAAGAGGATCCAAACAATCTATTTTATAATGTGAGTAAAGAGGCGGTTAAAAAGTTTAGAAAAATAGTTAAACAAGAGGACGGTACAAAAAAAATATTCATGCCCATTATCCCTGATGTGACTAAATTGGATCCTAATGATGATGCAAATCCTTCAAGTTACGAGGTTCCAGATTTTCCTAAATTAGATAAAAAAGCCTTCGGGAGATTAGAGAAACCAATAAGAAATCGCGTGAAAGCCATTTTAAAGGCTGAATTGAATGATAAATTATCAGGTTGGTTGTGGGGTTTAGTCAAAGGTCTTGTTATTAGTAAGCTTTCAAAAAAAATAACCAAGTGGGCCATGACAACTATTGAAAAAGATTTTGCAAAACGCGGGATGTGAGGACTATTGACTATTGTTTAATGATTATTGACTAATGGCTATTGGCGAGTGTAGATATTTTGTTTATTTTTTAGGAAAAATCACACTTTATTTTTATATTTACTAACAACTGATGTCAGGTTGAGCGCAGTCGAAACCTATTAAATATTGATTTTAACAACCTCCATTAATTAATAGTGGAGCTTATCGAACGCATGTTAATTTAATTCAAACTTCATGAAGAAAATAATTTTTAGCCTTTTTATTCTTGCAGTAACTTCCAGTTGTGTTTCAATACCACCAGAAATCACAAAGGTTCATTTAAAGGAATTAGAAATAATAGAATCACTTAAAGTTTCACATTTAGCTATGGTAGATGCGTATGTAGATCAGAAAATTTTAGTGTTTGAATCTTTCTTTTTTAATGAGTATGGTCTTGTGTATCGTACGAATTGGATGGCGTCTTTTAAAGAATTAAATGGTAGGGATTATAACCAGGAAAATGATTTCCCTAAGTTGTACAATGATTTAGTAGCGGAATACCAAGAGCAGATTTTGCCCATTGAAAAAATCAGATTTGATTTAAAAACATCAATCATCTTAGAATACAAAAATGCCATTGACTTACATAGAACCACGGGGAATTGGATTGATAGCCTCAAGAAATTAAATGATTCCCAACGTAAAACAATAGATACCATGCTAAGTTCAATAAAGCCTGGTTTGTCATTGGATGCCATTGATGATGCACTTGAGAATGCTAAGAGCAAATTGAAAAACAAATTAGAAAACTTTAATTGATATTCTTAGAGACTGTTTAAAGGCACATAAAAGCGCCAAAGGATAAAACTTAAACAGTCTCTTAACAAATATAACTTTTATAAAATGGCTAAAAAATCGAATGTAGGTAAACTTGCAAGTGACAAAACCAAAAAAGCGTTTGCAGATGAGATATCAAGTTTAACCATATTGACATCTGAAGAGGTACAAACTTTATTTCCTAAAAAAGCTGATAGAGTTGAACTCGAAGAATTATTAAAAATAATCAACCTTGATATTGATGATAAAGAAAAAAAGATAAAGCTTATTGAAAATATTGAGAAAGTGGGTGGCGCTATCATCAAGATAGGCAAAAAAATTCTATCAATAGTATAATCATTTTTAATAAAAAGGGTTTATCATAAAGTTAAGCGATGGCTAATTTAAAATGCTTCGACAAGCTCAGTATGACATCCAACACGCGAAAGCGTTATTTGGTCACCACCTTGATAATGGTTATGAAGATGAGCTTTAAATCGAAGAAGAAGTTTCTCTTCTTAATATATTCTTTGTTGAATTTTAACTTATCTGGAATGATGGTCTTTATAAAGAATTCTTCAGGATTTTCGGCAGCTTTTAAAAGTTCTACCTCGTTTCTGTACTTTAATGAGGCTAGTCCCGTTATGCCTGGACGCACCTCAAAAATTTTCATATCGTCTTCACTATAAAAATTTACATAATAGCGAAGTTCTGGCCGGGGCCCTACAAAGCTCATGTCTCCTTTTAGAATATTTATGAGCTGTGGGAATTCGTCAATTTTATAGCGGCGCAACACATAGCCTACTTTGGTGATTCTGGAATCGTGGTTTCCTAAAGTCAGCAATCCTTTGCTTTCCGATTGGATACGCATGGTTCTAAACTTATAAATATTAAAATCTCTATTGTTTTTTCCAACACGCCCTTGTATGAATAGAATAGGGCCTTTGGAATCTAATTTAATAAGTATGGAAATGAGTAATAAAAAAGGAGCCAGTATTATTAAACCAATAATAGCGCATATTACATCAAACAAACGTTTAGCTATCATTAATTGGCTATTCTAAGATTTGTTATAGTGGCAATGCTATCGCAGTTTTCAACGGTTAATATTAGTTCCTTTTCATTGTAATCGCCTTCCACCGTATAAACGCCACAGGGTTCTTGTCTAGCATTGCTTTCGGAAAAGTTAATGTTTCCTTTTCTTAGCACATAATTCACCGCAACGGAATCTAAATTATTGTTGTGCAATTGAGATTGCGTGTTATCTAAATATTCAATTTTTTTTAATCGAATATTTTTTAATACGCGTGCATCGGGTCCGTAGCTACACGATGTTTTTTTACCGTTTAAAAAGAATGCTAATATGATTAATCCTAGGGAAAAACCTCCCAGATAATAACCAATACGCTGAATTAATTTCATCTGTATACTTTACTTGTTTTTTAATGGTCAGATGGTGCATCCATAATCATGATCCGTGTGCTAAATGTATTTTTAGTATGGATGTTTCATCTGTGTATATTACTTGTTTTTTAATGGTCAGATGGTACATCCATAATCAT
>LLBY010006588.1_pt16 | contig 11441 bp, 10 predicted proteins | sample 1489401 | NCBI WGS metagenome assembly LLBY01 (sample SAMN04092656, study PRJNA295927) | soil metagenome | biome: Soil prokaryotic community; feature: Bulk soil; isolation source: soil from tomato rhizosphere | host: tomato cultivar Hawaii 7996 | place: South Korea | collected 2011-11-01 | reverse complement strand
GGAGAGGTGAATTGGACACCCCGAAGCAGAGCCTTCGGGGAATTATTTAGATTAAAAACAATACTTCCAATGTCTTCGACTGCGCTCAGACTGACATCTGAATATGTTTGTTTTTTTGTCATGTTCTTAATATGGTTTTATAAAATTCTACGGAACGTTTCGCCACTAAATCATGACTAAAATGTGTTTTTACTTTTTCTCTGGCCGCCATACCTAATTGCCTTTGTTTTGAGGGATCATCAAGCAATTCTAAAATGCGTTCAGCATACTGTTTGTGCTGGGTTGGATGCACTAAAAAACCTTCTTTACCATCTTCAATCATTTCGTTTGCCCAACCAATATTAGAAGCTACAATGGCTTTTTCCATAGCCATGGCTTCTAGCCACGATACGGGTAAGGCTTCTGCAAAGGTAGGAAATACACAAACCGTAGCCTCTTGAATGAGCTGTTGGATTTTTGAATAGTCAACCGCTCCCATATAGCTTACTTTCTTTATTGCCGATGCGCTAAATAAAGGTTGCATGAGTTGCCATGTCGAAGTCGACCCTGTTTTTTTATCACCACTATCTTTTCCTACCAAAATTAATGCTACTTCATTTTTTGAATCATGGACACGGTTGAATATTTTAGGCAATTCTAAAAGTCCTTTTTTTCTTATAAGTGTTCCAAAATATAAAATCGTTAATTTTTCAGACTTATTGGGGTTTGGTTTAAATACAGAGACATCAATACTATTGGGAATGACAGTAAAATGTTTATTCAACCCAAACAATTCATTCGTTAAATTTCCTGTATAAGCACTGACGCTAATAACACCATCTGCTTTTTTAAGAGCCTGTTTTTCAAGGAATTTATTTTTAAACTTAACTTTTCTGTTATCTAAATGGCAAAAATAGGTATCACTACCATGTTCTTTAATAACCAAAGGACATTTCGGATTTACAAACGCTGTAAAACCGGTCCATTCTGGCGCTTCAACAAGCTCAATGTTGCCAGAATCATACAAGGAGTTGATCAAGCGTTCTACTTTTTTTTGTGTCAAAATAAGCGACAAGCCTTTTACTTTAATGTTTTTTATTTTATAAAAGTGAATGCCTGCTTCAATAAAAGAATCGTCTTGATCCTGTCTATAAACAAGAATGCTAATATCGTGTCCTAAATCAGATAAGGCTTTCGATAGATTTAAAATACTCGTGCCAATACCTCCAGCCGTTCCGGTTTTAGGATGGGGATATTCGGGTGTTAGGAAAGCGATTTTCATATCCCTATAAGTTTCATCTGGTTTATTTTCATTGTTTTAATTTGGTCAGATGGAACACCCTGAATAATCATGCTTGTGTGAGAAGCTTTTTCTCATGAGTGTTTTATCTGTTTATTTATATTGTTTTAGTACATGACAAAAATTGAGGCATGTCACATTGAGCATTATCGAAAATGAAAATATATTTTTATTTGAAGATAAAAGCAAAGCTTGCGAAATGCCATTAAAAACGATACTTCCAATGTCTTCGACTGCGCTCAGACTGACATCTCAATGTATTTTGATTTTTTGTCATGTACTAGAGACTATTTATAAGTTGTTACTCAGGTTAATCTATTCAATTAAATCAATATGCCTGTCGTGGTAACCCAATAAATATAATACCCCATCTAACCCTATGCTTGAAATAGAGCTTTGGGCATTATCCTTAACGGTTGGTTTTGCATGAAAAGCAATCCCTAAGCCTGCAAGGTTAAGCATCGGCAAATCGTTAGCACCATCACCCACAGCAATGGTTTGGTCGATATCAATCCCCTCTTTTTGAGCTAGTTCTTTAAGATATTCTGCTTTTTTATTCCCATCAACTATGTCACCAATATAACCACCTGTTAAAAGACCATCTTTAATTTCCAATTGGTTGGCATATACATAATCTATACCCAACTCCTTTTGTAAATAGTGCCCAAAATAAGTGAATCCACCCGATAAAATGGCTGTTTTAAAGCCATAGCTTTTTAAGGTATCTATAAGTCTTTTTGCTCCTTTTGTTAATGGTAAATTAACGGCAACATCGTGAAGTACATCCTCGCTCAAACCTTTTAAAAGCTTCATGCGTCTAACAAAACTTTCTTTAAAGTCTATTTCACCCTGCATAGCCGATTCTGTTATGGCTTTTACTTCGTCGCCAACACCTGCCAATTCTGCAAGTTTATCAATAACTTCGGCCTGTATAAGTGTAGAATCCATATCGAAACAAACCAAACGCCTGTTTCGTCTGAAAATATTATCCTCTTGAAAGGCGATATCAACATCTAAATCCATTGAGATTTCCATGAATTTTTTGGTAAATTCCGTTTTATCAGCTATTTGTCCTCTAATAGATAACTCAATACAAGCTCGTGGATATTCTTCTTCTTTAGTAAGTGATATTCTGCCTGTTAGCCTTTTTATAGAATCTATATTTAAGTTCTTTTCTGAAATGACTTGAGTCACTTTTGATATTTGTTCAGCAGCAAGTTTTTCTCCTAAAATAGTAACGATGTAACGGTCTTTACCTTGAAGTCTTACCCATTTTTCATAATTTTCGAGCGTAATTGGTGTAAACTTCGCTTTAATACCAAGTTCGTAGGATTTAAAAAGTAAATCTTTTAATACGGCTGCTGAATTAGGTCCCGATTGAATTTCAAACAATATACCTAAAGACAATGTATCGTGAATATTTGCTTGCCCAATATCTAACACTTTGGCATTATATTCAGCCAAAACACTTGTTAAACTAGAGGTTAATCCTGGTTTATCCGGTCCAGAAATATTTAATAGGATAATTTCATTAGCCATAATTATGTATTTGCTCTTTTGAGCTGTAAAATTGAATATTCTATTTGAAACATGAAAATTTTATAGGTTCTAATATTTTGGAAGATTATTTACAACCTATTTAATAAAGCGGCTATGCCAACTCTCACTTGCTGGTACTTCCCAGTTTTCTTTAAACTCTGCAATATTGGTAACCAAATTGTTAAAAACAATGGTGTTTTTAGAAATAGCTTTATCTTTTGCCATTTGTTTAAAGTCTAAAAGTGTTTTGTACGCTACAAAGTCTCCTTGTTTGTAAGACACATTCATTTTATCCATTAAATCGACCTTGTATTCTTTTTCTAGCTGCTGAATAAAACGAACTGATGCATCTATGGAACAACCTGAAGCTGTATTCATTTTTTGGTTTAAACCAATCACTATGAATCGGTTATATTTAATGAGATAACCCGATTGCAAATCACTCCCATGTGCCGTCCAGTTTTCAATAAATATATTTAGTTTAGCTTGAATTTCCTCAAGCTCTTGTTCTGAAAATGAACGGTTTGCTTGGTAAATCCAAACGCGTGATTCTTCTGGTAATGTATTAAAATCTACTAACATTAATTTGATTTACGAGTTTTGATTTTTGATTTACGAGTTTTGATTTTTGATTTACGATTTATGATTTTTGATTAATGATTAACTTTTTAACCTTATAACCTTATAACCTTTTTTAACAATCTACAAATCTTGGGCATTAGCAATTAACTCCGCAATATCCATAATGGCAACATCTTGTTCTTTTTCTTTGGCTTTTACACCATCGGTCATCATGGTATTACAGAACGGACAACCTGCTGCAATTATTTCAGGTTGGGTTTCCAAAGCTTGTTCGGTACGTTCTACATTAACGTCTTTATTGCCTTTTTCTGGTTCTTTAAACATTTGAGCGCCCCCTGCACCGCAACACAATCCGGTACGCTTGCAGTTTTTCATTTCCACCAACTCTGCTTCTAATTTCTGAATTAATTCGCGTGGTGCTTCATATACATTATTGGCACGACCTAAATAACATGGATCGTGAAATGTGATGCGTTTTCCTTTAAACTGACCGCCTTCAATTTTTAAACGTCCATCGTCTAATAAGGTTTTTAAAAACTGCGTATGGTGCATCACCTCATAGTTTCCACCTAATTCTGGGTATTCATTTTTTATGGTGTTGAAACAATGTGGGCATGCGGTGACTATTTTCTTAACTTCATAAGCATTTAAGACCTCTATGTTAGTTACGGCTTGCATTTGAAACAAAAATTCGTTTCCTGCACGTTTTGCGGGATCACCCGTACAACTTTCTTCGGTTCCAAGTACAGCAAATTCTACTTTGGCTTTGGTTAATAGTTTAACAAAAGCTTTGGTTATCTTTTTTGCTCTATCGTCAAAACTTCCTGCGCAACCAACCCAAAACAATACTTCAGGCTGTTTGCCTTCTGCCATAAATTCTGCCATGGTTGGCACTTTTAGTAATTCGCTCATCTTTTTGAATTAATTTTCACTACTTTTTTTCCTTTCTAGCATTAAATCTTGCTTGTAATCTTTAGCCTTTTCCATTAAGCTAGAAGGCACTATTTTATAAAACAAAGGAGAATCTGGGTCATAATTTACCATAACCCATTTATCGTTAGTAGTATCATCTTTTAAAATAATGGTCATAGTATCTTTCATAAAAATGTCCATAGTGTTATTTGATATAAACTCGACATCCATTCCTTTTGCAGCCATCATAGGAATCATTATTTGTTTTGACTCATCATTAAATTCTTGTTTATTAAAGGTCATTTTCATAGTCATATCATATGAAACAAAAACATACTTCAAATGATTCTCTTCACTTTTAAAAAGTTCGGATAGTTTATATTTTGGAATAATTTCAGGTATGTCTATAGAAAAATCTTCATTGCCTTCAAACATTGTTTTAATAACACTTTTCATGCTTTCTTTAGGCAGTATTTCAAACACTTTAGGATGTGTCATGTTTAATATAGCATCAAAATCTCTATTGTTTAAATCAACAAACATCTTTTGAGCTAAACTGTCAACATGTTTTAAATCGGTATTTACATGCTCTTGTGCATAATTCTTTGATGTAAATCCAAATAGTAAAAAGCAGAAAAACAGAATTTTATATATTTTTTTTTTCATTCTAAAAGTTTTTTTATTCGTTTTCCCAATTTAATCGATCCATTTGGTTGTATGGCCAAGGTGCACCGTTATTCTCAATATTGGTCATCATGTTATTTAATTCGACTGGTGCAGCACTTTGCTCCATCACTAAATAACGACGCATGTCTATTATAATTGAAAGCGGATCGATACTTACTGGACAAGCTTCTACACAAGCGCTACATGTGGTACATGCCCATAACTCTTCTCTGGTTATATAAGTATCGAGAAGTTGTTTACCATCTTCCTTAAACGCGCCCTTATTGGTGTCGATGTTTTTGCCTACTTCCTCTAGGCGATCTCGGGTATCCATCATGATTTTTCGTGGCGACAGTTTTTTACCCGTTTGGTTTGCAGGACATTCGCTGGTGCAGCGTCCGCATTCGGTACAAGTATAAGCACTCAGTAGTTGTACCCAATTTAAATCTTGTACGTCACTGGCTCCAAACTTTGCAGGGACATCACTCGCTGTTCCTTCGGCTGGTGCTGCAAATGGATCGACATTAGGATCCATCATCAATTTTACTTCTTTGGTAACAGCCTCTAAATTATCAAATTGCCCTTGTGGGGCTAACCTTCCGTAAAAGGTATTTGGAAATGCCAACAAAATGTGAAGATGCTTAGAAAAATATAAATAATTTAAAAACACCAAAATACCTATGATATGAAACCACCAAGCTGTTCTTTCTACAATATGGAGTGTGCTTTCTGATAAACCACTAAACCAAGGCGCTATATATTGACTGATGACGTTCCCTGCATTGAGGCTTTGAAAATGTGCATCGGTTGCATTCATTACCAAAAACAGCATCATTAATACCATTTCAAAATATAAAATGAAATTAGCATCATTTTTAGGCCAACTGGTCATTTCACTTTTCCAAAAACGCGTCAATTTAATAATGTTTCTACGTATCCAAAAAATGATAACCGCTACAAATACTAAAATAGCTAAAACTTCAAAAGCACCTATTAAAAATCCGTAAACAGCTTTGGGTAGTATTGACAAACCTATTCTGTGTGTACCAAAAATACCATCGATAATGATTTCTAAAACTTCAATATTTATAATAATGAAACCTAGATATACTACGATATGCAAAAAACCAGCAATTGGGCGGCGTACCATTTTACTTTGCCCCAAAGCTATCATCGCCATGTTTTTCCAACGTTGTGATTTGTTATCACTAACATCTACATTTCGACCTAATTTGATATTACGGATGAGTTTTTTTACGTTTTTAGCGAAGAACCCAATACCAATACCAAGTAAAATTATGAAAAGTATGTTTGGTAAATATTCCATGATCATTTATTTAGTTTCTTCTTGATATGGAATTTCTTTTTTGGATAATATTCTAAAATAACGTTTAGGATGTAGTTTTATATCGCGAAGTAATTCTTCCATTTCTTTAGTAGCACCTTCGAGATTGTTATACAAACTTTCGTCCTTTAGTAACTTACCTATAGAACCTTCCCCTTTATCAATTGTTGCTAAAATGGTATGTAACTTATTTATTGTATTATTTAAATTCTCTACAGTAGTACCAACATTGGCATTTTTCAAATCTGCAGTAAGCACGGCTAAATCACTGCTAATTGTTTTAAATTTTTCAAGAATCGCAGCAATGTTTTTATCATTATTCGAGATAACAGCATTCACTGAGTTTGAAGTATTCTTAAAGGATTTTAAGGTGTGATTCAATTCTTCGATGGTGCGTTTTAAGCCGGCATCCGAATTATCGTTAATCAACCTATTGATACTTAACATAAGTGTATCGGTAGATTTTAAAGTAGCATCTAAATTATCACTTAATCCAGAAAAGTTTTTGGAAAGCGTTGTAACAAGCCCATATTCAACTTCAGATGGCAAAACATCACCGGGTTCTGCTTGTTCCCCTTCGGTACTTATTAGTATAGCGAGTGCATTTCCGCCCATTAATCCTGTTTCGTACATTTTGATTACAGAATTTTTAGAGAATTTTAAGGCTGCATTAACCGAAAAAGAGACTCTGGTTTTCCCTGTATCATAATCGTAAACTATTTCTTGGATTTTACCAACAACGTTACCATTTACTGTAATAGGAGACGATTTATTAAGTGCATTATAATCAAATTCTGTATAATAAACATCGGTTGATTCGAATAGGTTTTTTCCTTTTAGGTAATTGAATCCAAAAATAAAAAGGACAATGCCCGATAATACTAATATGCCTGTTTTAACTTCTTTTGATATTTTCAAAGTAATAAAGTAAATGTGTTAGATGTACAAATTTAAAATAAATTTAAAAAGAACCTCTTTAATTAGCAGTTGTTTTTAAGGCTTCTGATAAGCTTATTTTTTTAGCATCTTTAAACGCTACTATAAAACAGGATTTATAGCCTTTATTAATGGCTTCTTCTTCAAGGGCTTTAGCGTTATCATAATTGGATGTGTTGCCATAAAAATACTTAAACAAACCGCCTTCTTTTTCCCTCGTAATATTTTTTAAGCCTTTAAAATTATAGGGTTGGAGCTCAATGGCTCGTGATGTGGCCGCTATTTGTACTTTAAATGTTATGGAATTATCAATGGTGTTTACTTCTGTAATTTTAGGTATTTCTATTGTTTCAGGTGTTGGTATTTCTGGTGAGGATGCTTCATCTACAAACTCAAAATTCCCAACATTACCATCTAAACTGTGTTTATATTCTAAAATAGCACTTGTAATAGAATTAGCCATATCTTTTTGTCCGTTTAGTGAATTTAAATAAGCACCTTCTTCTTTGTACGTCAAAAAACCTACCTCTATGAGTACACTAGGCATCACTGTTTGGTGTAAAACGATGAAACCTGCCTGCTTAACGCCTCTGTTACTTCTTTTTAATTTAGTAGTGAATTGCTTTTGAATTAAGCTTGCCAACATAATACTTTGGTCCAGATATTCTTCTTGACTTATCAATATGCTCATAACAGATTCTGGCGAATTGGGATCGAAACCACCATACTTACTTTTATAATCACTTTCAAGAAAAATTACCGAGTTTTCCTTTTTGGCTACCTCAAAATTGGTTTGATTTCTATGGGTTCCTAAAACAAATGTCTCGGTTCCATGCGCTTGGGATTTATGTGAATTGCAGTGTACTGATACAAATAAATCGGCCTTAGCTTTATTTGCAATCTGTCCTCTTTCAAATAAATCTACAAAAACATCTTTATCTCGTGTGTAAACCACTTTAATGTTTGGATATTTCTCCAACTGCCTTCCAACATCTAGAACAATTTTTAAAGCAATATCTTTTTCTTTGTAACCATTTCCCATATTTCCAGGGTCATGGCCTCCATGTCCAGCATCTAAAACCACTACAAATTTTTCTACTGCTTCATTTTTTCCAATTTTAATAAATGAAGAAAATGTTAATACTGCTATAAATAATACGAAAAGTAATACTCTGTTCGTTTTCATGAGGGTAATCATATTTTGGTTTAAATCATTAATTCATAAACATTAACTATAATCATCGTGTTTTATTATTTTGATAACTATGGTTCACAAACATTTTAACGATTAAAAAACTTGGTTTATTACTCATTATGTTTGAGTTCAAGTTTAATTTAAAATTTTAATTGAATAATAAATCAATCACAGAAAAATATATGTAATTTTGGCTTTTCAAAAATCGAGCCATACTTTTACAAAAATACATTTAAAAGCGTTGCACACAAACAACTTTAAAATACTTTTCACATTAAGTTTTACAGTGTTTATTAACATGTTAAGCTTTGCACAAGACATCCCTAAAAACGGTATTACTATTGACAGAAGTGTTAAAGATAGTATTGTTGTTAGCACCGATAGTTTACCATTACCTATGGTTTCTGAAAAAGCACAGGATTCTACTTTTAAAGATTCCATTAAGCCTAAAAAAGAACTTTTAGAACATATAGTAAAATACCATGCCGTCGATTATACCAAGTTTAATCAGAAAGAACACAAGTTATATCTTTATAACGAGGCCACTATTGATTATGGCGACATGAATATTGCAGCAGGTAGTATTACTATAGATTATACAAAAAACACGGTATACGCCAAAGGTATTACCGATTCTATTGGCGGTTATACCCAAAAACCTGTTTTCACTCAGGGATCCAATGTTGTAGAGCCCGATTCCATTGTTTTTAATACAAAAACAAAGAAGGCACTTATTTACAATTCCAAAACCGAGCAAGGTGACGGTACCATCATTGCATCCATTACTAAAAAAGAAAATGATTCCGTTTACTTTTTGAAAAATGCAAAATATACCACTGCCGAAGATTTAGAAGACCCCGAGTATTATATTCGATTATTAAAAGCAAAAATTGTGCCTGGGAAAAAAATAGTAACAGGAGCTGCTGGTTTGTATATTTATGATATTCCTACGCCCGTTTGGTTGCCTTTTAGCTTCTTTCCGCAGTCTGAAAAACAGACATCCGGTATCATAATCCCTAGTTTTGGTGAGCAAAATAACCGGGGTTATTTTTTACAAAATGGCGGGTATTATTTAGCTATAAGTGATTATGTAGATTTAGCACTTTTGGGAGACTACTATACCAATGGAAGTTATGGGTTTCGTACAGAAAGTACCTATGCAAAACGCTATAAATTTAGAGGTAATTTAGGTTTTAGGTACGAAAACCTAATTAACAGTGAACGTGGTTTTCCCGATTATTCTAAGTCTACCATTTATAATATTCGTTGGTCTCACAGTCAAGATGGGAAATCCAATCCCAACTCACGTTTTTCGGCATCGGTAAACTTAGGTAGTAGTACGTATTACAGATCCTCTGTGAACCAAATTAATACTGGTGCTTTTTTAAATAACACCTTATCGTCTTCGGTGTCATATTCTAAAACATTTCCAGGTGAACTACAACCTAATATTAGTTTAACAGCTACACATTCTCAAAATACCAACACCCAACAAATTAATATGACGCTTCCAACTTTTCAAGGAAGTTTGGGAAGAATATATCCTTTTGCTTCAAAAGCAGGTACTAAAAAAGGGATTATCCAGAATATTAACTTGCAGTATAGCGTAAGAGGGGAAAATAGAATCAATACTACCGATTCCCTCTTCTTTAAAAAAGAAATGTTTGATGATGCAAAAGCAGGTTTTCAACACACCATTCCACTTACCACTAATTTTAAGTTATTCAAATATTTTAGCATAAGTGCCAGTAGCAATTTTAATGAAGTTTGGACCTTTAAAACCATAGAGAAAAGTTACGATGCTGTAACAAGAGAAACTATTGTTGAAGATGTAAATGGTTTTGATGCGTTTAGAACTTACAATTTTAGCACCAGTTTAGGAACCACTGTTTATGGGATGTTTAACTTTGAAAAAGAAGGTGAAGACACCAAAATAAAGGCTATTCGGCATATAATCCGTCCGTCTATAAGTTATAATATCAATCCCGCTTTTGATAAATATTATGAAACGGCAGAAGTAGTAAATGCCGATGGTTTAACCCAAGCTCAATTAGATGCTATTTACAATGACACAAATCTAGAATACAACCGTTTTGAGCAAGGTGTTTTTGGAGGTCCAGGAAAAAATTTCTCCAGTTCTATGGGGATTTCGGTTTCAAATAACCTTGAAGCAAAAGTGCGCGATAAAGATAGCACCGCAACCGAACCAAAAAAGATTATGTTATTAAATAACCTAAACTTTTCGACGTCATATAATTTTGCGGGTGATTCGTTACAATGGAGCCCTGTTAGAATGAGTGGAGGCACACAACTTTTCAACAACAAAATGAGTGTGAATTTTGGAGCCACTTTAGATCCTTATGCACTAGACAACAACAATACCAGAATTAACAAATTTAATATTGATAATGGTGGAAGCCTTTTTAGATTAACCACTGCCAATTTAACTACAAGTTGGTCTTTGTCCAGTAATAAAGGAGGTAAAAAAGAGGAAAACGAAAAAGCTATTGAAGAAAATCTACGAAGTGGTGGTCGTGCTGATGATATGTTTGGCATAGGGGAAGACTTTGCAAACCAACAAATTGACGATATAAAAGACGATGAAGAAGAAGAAGAAAAACCAAGTGAATATTACAACTACAAAATCCCTTGGAATTTACGAATCGCTTATGCTTTAAATTATTCCAATAGTAGGCGGGAAAATCAAATATCGTCTCATTCACTCATGTTTTCAGGTGATATTAAATTGTCAGACAAATGGTCTATTGGTGCTTCATCTGGTTATGATTTAAAAAACGCTGGTTTTACTTATACGCAATTACGTTTTGAACGCGATTTAATGAGTTGGCGTATGAATTTTAGCTGGGTACCCTTTAGTTCTAGAAAGTCATGGAATTTCTTTATTGGGATTAAATCGAACTTCTTAAAAGATTTAAAATACGAAAAACGAAATCAGCCCGATATACAGCTTTAGGTTGTTGGTTGGT
>LLBY010000117.1_pt16 | contig 11443 bp, 10 predicted proteins | sample 1489401 | NCBI WGS metagenome assembly LLBY01 (sample SAMN04092656, study PRJNA295927) | soil metagenome | biome: Soil prokaryotic community; feature: Bulk soil; isolation source: soil from tomato rhizosphere | host: tomato cultivar Hawaii 7996 | place: South Korea | collected 2011-11-01 | reverse complement strand
CCGGTGTTGGTCACGCCGATGCCGCAGGTGAAGTCGAGCAGCTTCCTTCCGTCATCGGTGTAGATATACGAGCCTTCGGCGCGCTCCGCGACAAAATTGAAGATGCGCGACCAGGCCGGAGACATGTGGGGGAAATTTTGTTCGTAGAGGGTGTTGGTTGCCATTTTACGCCTGTGCCACCATCACGTGCTTCGTGATCTGGTAGTCGCCGATCGCTTCGGCAGAGAGATCCTTGCCAAACCCGGACTGCTTGAAGCCGCCATGTGGCGTTTCCGACGTCAGAGGCAGGTGGTCGTTGATCCAGACGGTGCCGAACTCGAGCTCAGACGAAATGCGCATGGCACGCCCGATATCCTTTGTGAAGACAGAAGCAGCCAGGCCATACAACACGTCGTTGCCCTTCGTCAGTGCGTCTCTCTCATCCTCAAATTCCTGCACGGTGACCACCGGCCCGAAGACCTCGTTTTGAACGATCTCCCAGTCCTGCCCGACGTCCGCGATCACGGTCGGCTCGTAGTAATAGCCCTGATCGAAGCCGCCCGGCACGCCGCCACCCGTCAGCACCTTCGCACCCTGGGCCCTGGCGCGCTCCACATAACCGGAGACACGCTCACGCTGAACGCCCGAGATCAAGGGTCCCATCTGCACACCGTCATCAAATGGCAAACCCACTTTGATGTTCTTCATCGCCTCGACGACGGCGTCCTGCATCTCCTTAGCCCTTCCCTTTTCCACATACAGCCGGGTCGCAGCCGTGCAGTCCTGACCTGTGTTGAGGGTTGCGGCCAGGGAAGCTTTCGTGGCAACCAGTTCCGGATCCGCATCGTCGAACACGATGATGGGCGCCTTGCCGCCAAGCTCAAGATGGACCCGTTTGAGGGTATCTGCGGCCGTCTTCATGATCTTCTTTCCGGTGGCCGTCGAACCGGTGAGGCTGACCATACGGACATCGGGGTGCTCGACGATCGCCTGGCCGGCGTCATTGCCGCCTGTGATGATATTGACCACGCCGTCAGGAATGCCCGCCTCTTTGATCAGCTCCGCAAACAGCAAGGTGGTAAGAGGTGTCCCCGGCGCAGGCTTCAGGACGATCGTACACCCCGCTGCCAAGGCAGGACCAAGCTTCCAGGCAGCCATCATCAGCGGGTAATTCCACGGCGCGATCTGCCCTACCACGCCGACGGGCTCACGCCGGTAAATCGATGTGTAACCGGTCATGAATTCTCCTGCGTGTGAGCCGTGTGTATCGCGCGCCGCCCCGGCAAAGAAACGCAGGTTATCGACCGCAAACGGGATATCGCCTCCGAGGCTGACGTACTGATACGGCTTCCCCGTATTTTCCGACTCGACTTTTGCCAGTGACTCCGCGTTAGCTTCCAACAGGTCGGCCAATTTCCAGATCGCTTTGGAGCGATCGCCGGGCGATTTCTTCGACCAGCGCCCATCGTAAAAAGCCCGCCTGGCCGCCTGTACGGCGCGGTGCACGTCTTCGCGGCTGGCGTCGATCACCTGTGCAATTTCCTTGCCGGTCGTGGGATCCTCAATAGGCATCATCTTCCCGCCCTGCGTATCTTCCCACTTGCCGTCAATCCATAGCTTGTAATCCATTCTCTTCTCCTTGCATGAGCTCACGAATTTAATCGAATCGCGACCATCTGAATATTGGTCATATCCTCCATCGCGAACCGGACGCCCTCGCGTCCCAGCCCACTCTGACGATTGCCGCCATAAGGCATATGGTCGGCGCGAAAGTTCGGCGTATCGTTGACGATGACGCCGCCAAAGTTCAGTCGCTTAACCGCCTTGAACACACGGTCTATATCTTTTGTGAAGACTCCTACCTGTAATCCAAATTTCGTATCGTTGGCCTGCTCGAGGGCGGACTCGAAATCATCGCTGGAAATGATGGAAGCTACAGGGGCGAACGCTTCCTCGGCCACCACCTTCATCTCATCCCGCACGTCGGCCAGAACCGTTGGGTAATAGACAGTGCCATCACGTTTGCCTCCAGTCAACACTTTGGCGCCGGATGTCTGCGCCTCCTGCACCCAGGACTCGATCCTTTCCACCTCCTTGGGGTCGATCATCGGGCCGACGTCCACGCGTTCATCAAGCGGGTCGCCCACGACCATAGCCTCGGTCGCCTTGACGAATTTTTCGGAGAACGGCTCGTAGACCGGCTTCGTGCTGTAGATTCGCTGGACGGAGATACAAACCTGCCCAGAGTTATAGTAGGCGCCCACTGCAGCACGCCTGGCTACCAGATCGAGATCAGCATCCGGTGCGATGACCACGGGCGAGGTATTCCCCAGCTCGAGCGTAACTTTCTTGATTCCCGCGACGGACAAAATATGCCGCCCGACATCGGGGCTGCCTGTGAAGGTGATCTTATCCACGCGCGGGTCGGTCACCAGCCATTCACCGACCGTTCCGCCGGAGCCGATCACAAGGTTGATCGCACCCGGTGGCAAACCAGCCTCCACGAGGATCTGGCAAAGCTTCACTGCTGCTAAAGGCGTTGTTGTAGCAGGCTTGAGGACGATCGTATTGGCGGAAGCAATCGCGGGAGCCACCTTGTGAGCAACCAGATTCAGCGGGAAATTGAATGGGCTAATTGCCGCGATCACCCCGACGGGACGCCGCGTCCAAAAGCCAAAGTATCCCTCTCCGGCTGGCACAGCATCCAGGGGGATCGTCTCGCCATGCAATCGTTTGGCTTCCTCTGCCGCAATCGTGAACGTGCTGATGGCCCGATCCACTTCCCCGCGCGCAAATTTGAGAGCCTTTCCTGCTTCCGCTGCGATGGTTTTGGCCATGTCGTCGAAATGCTCGCGCAGGAGCGTGGCCGTTTTGAGCAAGATCTCCGCCCGTTTATGGGCAGGCATCTCCGCCATAATATCCTCGGCGCGCTCGGCGGCCGCGATTGCCGCATCCACATCCTCGCGGCGTGCCTGCGGCAGTGCGCCAATCGTCTGACCGTTGTATTTATTCTTGACTTCGAGCGTAGAACCGCCATCCACCCATTGACCATCGATCAAGAGTTTATATTCCACTAAAGTGACTCCTTCACCAATTCATTTTTACTTTTCCGGAAGGCTCGCGAAGGTGATTTCGAAAAAAAATAGTCTGATGAGCATTCTTCGCAGGCGCAATCTTACAGCGCCCAGGCTAGGTCGAGGCGCTCCATCGTCTGTGGTGTCGGGATTCCATTGTCTGTCCAGCCTGCCAACCTGTAATATTCATCGATTGCAGCTTCGATTTCCTCATGCGTCAGGGCGATGCCTGCCGTGGGACCGTCTCCCTGCAGCTGCTTGAAAAATTTCTTTGGCAGCTTATCGGCCTTGCGGTCCAGCCCTTCGCGCGCATTGAAGGCGCGGAAGAGATTCAGACGGCGTTCGCCGACAGCCATGAGTTCTTCGACCGTCACATCCCAGCCCGTAACCGCCCGAATCATGTCGACCGTCTCCGCGGGTCCATACAGCGTCCAGGCTGGGCCGTATACGAACTGGCAGAGCTCCACCGAATCGAGCATGGAATAAAAGACTTCGGTGAGATAGGCAAAGCGCACCTTCTCGGGCGTGAGGCTATAGCCGGGTTGGGGCTCGCCGAGACCGATCATCTTAAGGCGATTGAGATTGAGGTCAGCCACGCCTTCTTCGTAGTAAGGATCGTGCTCACTGGATTGGTGATCCGCCCCAAATGGATTGACCGCGTAGATCAGGCCGAGGCTTCGTTTTGCCTGCGGCATATGCGCAGGCGCCTCTGCCCCCTTGACCGTGATCAGATATTCCTCGGCGCCATTACCCCAGATCCTGGCGGCGCGCTCCGAGCCCTGACCAAGCGTCTTTCCAAATTCGCCCTCCGCGTTGAGCATCACATCCAGCGCCTTGAGCATGGCGTCGGCGTCGCCGTATCTGAGTTCGAGTCCGCCTGTTTGTTCTCTGGTGATCACACCTTTCTCAAAACATTCCATCGCAAAGGCGATCGTTGCGCCGGCTGCGATGGTATCGACAGCATACTCATTGCACATCTGATTCGCGAGGGAAATTGCCGCCAGGTCGTTGACTCCGCAATAGGAACCGAAGGTTCCCAGCGTTTCGTATTCGGGACCCCCATATTTTGGATCGGCGCGATAAGCACCTTCTTTGATCTCCACGACACGCTTGCAGCGCACTACACAGGCGAAGCATGTATCACGTTCTTTCAGGATAGTCTCCACCATGCGTGCCCCACTGATATCTTCGCAGGAATCGAACTGACCTTCGTTGTAATTTCGAGTCGGAAGGGAACCAATTGTATTTTGGAATAACACAACCGTTGCCGTTCCCTCCGCGGCGAGTCCGGGCATATCGGGGTTGTCGGGCAGGATTTTGGGCCCTGTTTTATTCAGGGCAGCAAGAGCTTTGGGGTCGGCAATCGAGGGTTTCTTCGTACCGCGTGCAACGACCGCTTTGAGATTCTTGGAGGCCATGACCAGGCCCATGCCTGTCCGACCATTGTTGCGGTTGGACATGGAAAGCAAAGATGAGAATAGCACACCTTTTTCCGCAGCGGGTCCATGCTGCAAGATTTCAGCTTTCGGATCTACTTCACGATGAATAATATCATCCACGTCCCCCGTCTTTTTGCCCATCAAATGAGCGGCATCGCGCAATTCAGCGTGACCGTCGATAACCGCAAGATAAACAGGCTTTGGTGATTTACCCTTAATCACAATCCCATCGAAACCTGCAAACTTCAGCTCTGCCGGGAAAAAGCCGCCTCCCTGAGAGTCGCCGATGCCGCCGCTGATGGGCGACTTGGCATTGGCGTTGATCCGGCTTTGACCGGAAATCGCGGCACCGGTCGTCACGCCGGTCATCAACGTCAACACATTCTCGGGACTGAGCGGGTCTGCTCCCTTGGGCATCTCACGCAAGATATAGTGCATGGCCATGGCACTCCCACCCATATACTTGCGATAAAAGGCTTCCTCCGGCTCCTCCACTATTAGGTCCCCCGTTGTCAAATCTACGTGCAGGATCTTTCCATTGTAACCATAGGGCATGACGTCCTCCTCCAGGCAGTTTTTTCCATTATAACAAGCGCCTCATACGAGGAACAACCTGCTCTTTCCGAAACAGACAAAACAGGACTTTGCGAATTCTATGGAACGCCTTTCGGGGTCATATCCCGGATGCCATATGGAAAGCCATACTCGGCCATTTTCTCCATAAAAGGAACCGGAGCAAACGCCTCCGGGCCGAGGACTCCCGATCCTTTCCAGGCACGATGCTCCAGTAAATCCATGGCAATGACCGGATTAAACGCGGTCTGCATGACGACGGCCTGGCAGCCCCACTTCTCCATACAATGCTGATTATCCGCCACCTGATAGATGTAAACCTCGCGCGACTTTCCATCCTTCCAACCTCGCACCCATGTTCCGGCGCAGGTCTTGCCGTGCATCTTCTCACCCAGGTGAGCCGGATCCGGCAGGCACGCGGCGACCACGTCACGAGGGGCGACCTGCACACCCTTGACATCGATCTTTTCCTTGTTATCGAGCCCCAGCATATGCAGGGTTTTCAGCACGCTGATGAATTGATCGCCCAGGCCGTATTTGAACGTTACCCGTTTTGCATTGATCCAGCGCGGCACGAGCAGGACTTCCTCATGCTCCACATTGACGACGTCGATCGGGCCGATCCCTTCCGGGAAATCAAAGGTCTCATGTTCGGAGAACGGTTCCGTCGTGAACCAGCCTTTGTCCGCCTCCCAGATTACGGGCGGATTCAAACATTCCTCGATGGTAGTCCAGATCGAGAAGCTTGGCGCGAATTCATAGCCGTCGATCGTGATGTTCGCGCCATCGCGGACGCCAATCTCGTCGATCTCGTCGAAGAGGTGGTCCTGAGCATAACGCGCAAAGACATCTGCCATGCCGGGCTCCACGCCCATCCCAACCAGGGCAAGCAAATTTTTCTGCTCCCAGTCTTTCGCCTTGGCAAACTGATAATCCCCTAATTTGACACCGGGCCTATGGAAGGGATCCTCGGGATGCGGCTCCGATAGGGTCATGGCCATATCCATGTAGTTCACACCTGCACAGTGGGCAGCTTCGAAGATTTCTTTGTTGAAAATGGGATCGACCGCGTTCATGATGAGGTCGACGTGATATTTCGCCGCCAGCGCTTCGATATCCTCCTGTTTGCTGGCATCGATAAACTCAATGGGGAACCGTCCAGGGTTACCCAGTTTTTGCTGGACCTCCTCGGCCCGCTTGAGGCTGTAATCGGCCAGCACCATCAGCTCCAGCCACGGGCGCGGCTTCGCGATCGTCGCGATCGCCTCCCCCACTCCTCCCACCCCCACGAGTAAGACTCTCATAAACTCCTTTCGATTGGCTCCGCCACCCGTCCTGTTGCGGGGGCAGACAAGTTTTCCCTGGCACTGCCCGCCAGGGCAGGTGAGCCGTACCAGGGCAAGTGTACCGCGGCTGTCCAGATGAGCGCGGCGGAACTCCTAGAAGTAAACTTCCTTGACGATCTTCAGATGCATGAACGATTGCGAGTCCCGCACCCCATCGATCGTTGACAGCCTTTCGGTGATAAAACGCAGCAGGTCTTCGTGATCGCGGCACACCACCTCTGCAAACAGGTCAAATTGTCCGCTGGAGATCACCAGATAGATCACTTCTTCGAGCCTGGAGATTTTTTCTGCAACCTCAAACAGCCTGCTGCCATCAGCACGGATCCCGATCATCGCCATCGTTTTAAAGCCCATGCGCAGCGGATTGGTGATCGCCACGACTTTGAGGTACCCGTGTTCCACCAGGCGGTTGTAACGAAGGCGGATCATTCCGGGTGACACGTTAAGTTGCTCTGCTATCTGGGCAAAGGCGACGCGTCCGTCCTTGCGAAGCGCGTCGATGATCTGAAGGTCTATTTCGTCCGTCTCGGAAGTCACATTGCTGATTACACCGGCCATTGACTAATCTTATGCTGATTATTCATATATGTCAACTAAGTTTTGCCGAATCAGCAGAATAAGGCGCATTTTGGACAATATTGTGGTTAATAGAGGAAACGATGCTGAAGAAAACAAAATGCCCAGCCAAATCGCCGGGCATCACAGTATGAGCCAGTGGCTATACGCTATCCCGGTCCATCATCCATCCCGGAGCGCTTTCTCTTCTGGCTTCGGTTTTGAGCCGATCTCGACGAGTTGTACCTGCACCTGATATCGTTTTTCACCGATCTGAATTTTGCCCATTCCGAAAAATCCTCTCGAGCCGGTCTTGAAGACTTTATCCTCGGCAGTCAACATGCCAACTACTTTTTCATTGTCTTTGATCTCTACTGAGAGCATCCTGATCCTCCTTCAAATCGGTCTCTGACAAACGCAGGTAACAGGGAAATTACCCACAAAATGGTTGGCAGCCATCCGCCGGGCAGGATGGCTGCCAACAAGAAATATTGGTTATTGGCTTCCTACCGCAGCCTTGAACTCCGTCCAGATGCGGTCATACAGCTCGAGCGCCGGACCAACGTCCTCGATCCACTGCAAGCGGGATTGAACATCCTCAGGAGGATAAATACCTTCATCCTCCAAGATTGCAGGGTCGATGAATTCCTTGGCAGCAGCATTCGGCGTGCCATACCCTACCCATTCCGCATTCTGAGCAGCGATCTCGGGGTAGTTGAGGTAATTCATAAACACCATAGCGGTGTAAGCATTCGGCGCACTGGCGGGTATCGCTAGATTATCCTGCCAGATCGTGCAACCCTCCTGCGGGATGACATAGACGATACCTTCACGTCCGCCTGAGTCTGGCAGGCCGGCCAGGATCGCATCACCCGTCCAGATGTGCGCCAGGACCGTCTCGCCGGAAATGATGAGATCGTCATTGGTCTGACTGTCATACGCTTTAACACATTTGGATTGTTCGATCAGAAGATTCTTGGCTTCTTCCAGGTGCGCCGGATCTGTATCGTTAATGGAATAGCCCAGATACATCAGCGCCGCGCCAATGGTTTCACGCTCATCGTCGAGCATGCTGATTTGGCCGCAATAGGGCGAATTCGGGTCGAACATCGTGCTCCACGAGGCCTCGTAGTCTGTCACAACGTTCGTATCGACTGCAAACCCGGATGTCCCCCAGAAGTAAGGCACAGTGTATTTTTGCTCGGGATCGAAGTATTGATTTACGTTAATCGGATCCATGTGCTCGATGTTCGTGATCACATTCCAATCCAGTTCCATCAACATCCCTTCATCGATCATGAGCTGGACCATGTAATCCGACGGGACGATGAGGTCATAATCCGCGCCACCTGCCTGAAGCGTGGCGAGAAGTGTTTCATTCGAATCAAAATTGGTCTCGGTGACTTTGACGCCGCATTCTTCCTCAAACTGGGTGAGGATCTCGGGATCCATATATTCCACCCAGGTATAGAGGAAAACCTCCTCGGCCAACTGAGACCGATCGCCACAGCGCTCTCCGCCCTCGCCCGCAGCTGGAGGCTCTGTGGCTCCAGGTCCTTCAGTAGCCGGTACTTCTGTTGCCGGGGCGTCGGTTGCAGCAGGCGGTTCTGTTGCGGTCGATTGCCCCCCACCGCAGGCAGCCAATAGCATGGCCATAACCACGATCATATAGATCAGACTCTTCTTCATTTCTCTCTCCTTTTGAATTGGCAAAATCAGTTAGTCATTGACCAGGGTTGGAATGACCTCCGTTGTAATGGCGTTTGACGGATGAACCACCTCCTTTTCTCACAAGAACAACAATGCAGCGGAGAGCGATGCCGCTACAGCAGAGATAATCAATGTAATCCAGGCAAGGATTCTGCCCGACCGGTTGGTATCGGCGAGATCTTCACGGTAGGCTTTGAAAGAACGCCAGGCCCACCAAAATCCTGTCAGCAAAATCAGTCGGATGAGCAGCCCACCCGGGGTTATGCTCTCTGCGGAGAACATGGCAATCAGGCTGACAAGACCGAAGATTCCCAGCCCCAGCCCTGCCCCTGCAGACATCCCTTTGGTGTACACCGGTCCGCCGCTCTGAGCTGTCAGAGAAAGGCCTACCAGGCCAATCGAGCCAAGCAGCAGGGCGGTGGAAAGGGCATTGATCTCTGGCGTTACACCCCGGCGCACGAGGGAGTAAATATAGATGGGCATGGTCTGCTCACGGATGCCTTTGGTAAACACTGTAATGAGATAATCATCCAGTGAAAGCGTGAACGCCATCAACGCGCCGCCAATGATACCGGGCATCAACAAAGGTAAAGTCACACGCTTGAACGTCTGCCACTCATCCGCGCCCAGGTCGGCGGCGGCTTCTTCGAGGCTCTGGTCGAAGTCGGCCAGGCGCGCCCGCACAATCACATAAACGAATGGAATATCAAATGCAATATGGGAGATGGTGATTGTGTGGAGTCCGCTGGTGGCACGGATCCCGAATATATTTTGCAGGAAGGGAAACAACGCTTGATTGAAGAACAATAACAGCGAAATTCCCATCACGATTTCAGGGATTACGATAGGCAGATACAGATTAGCATCGAAGGCTGTCCGCAATTTGAAGCGATAACGCTCCATGGCCAGGGCGGTCAAGGTGCCAATCAACGTTGCCGCAATCGTCGTAATTAGACCCACCAAGAGACTATTTCGTGCTGCATCCAGGAGCTCGCGATTTTGCCCGAGGGACACATACCACTCCGTAGAGAACCCGGTAAAGACCGCGACAGAGCGTGTGTTGTTGAACGAAAAAACGATCAGGATCAGCACCGGCAGATAGAGAAAGCCGAAGACCAGCGCGGCGTTGCTTCCTAAAAGCCAGCTGCCGATGCGGGTGCTCATACGGACGCGCTGCCGTGGATAGGCCGGGAAAACAGCGGATCGTGTTGTCACATCGCCCTCCGCGTCTCTTCGCTGCTCGAGCGGAAGTAAGCAATCACGCCGATCAACACCAGCAGCATCAAGATGAGCGACATCGACGCGCCAAACGGCCAGTTACGCGAGACGCCAAACTGACGGTTGATGAGCGTCCCGATCATCTCGATCTTGCCGCCTCCCATGATGTCGGGCGTGATGAAAGCGCCCACGACCGGGACAAAGACCAGGACGAGGGCGGCGATCACGCCCGGCAGCGTCAGCGGCAGCATGACACGCAGGAAGGCGCGCCAGGGCGGCGCTCCCAGGTCTGACGCCGCTTCCATGAGGGAATGGTCAAATTTCTCGATCGAGGCATACATGGGCAATACCGCGAAGGGCAGGTATCCATAGATCAGGCCCACGATCACCGCAAACTCATTGAACATCAGCTCGAGCGGCTGGTTGATCAAATTCAGATTCATCAAGAAGGAGTTGAGCAGGCCCTCGGTGGCAAGCACCTGTTTGAGCGCATACGTGCGCACCAGGAAGTTCGTCCAGAATGGGATGATGACCAGGATCATAAGAGCATCGCGCCACACCTGTTTCTGCCTGGAGATGAAATAGGATAATGGATAGCCCAGGAGGATGCACCAGAATGTCACCACCAGAGCGATTCGGACGGAATGCCCGAAGATGCCGATATAGAGAAACGGGTCACACTCGGGGCCGGAGAACTCGGAAGCACAGGCATTGAACAGCTGCCGGTAATTTTCCAGGGTGTATACGGGCGGCAGCTTGATCCCACCCGCGCGACCGCGTTCGACAAAGCTGATGAACAACACGATGAGCAGGGGTAAGTTGAAGAACAGCAGAATCCACAGCGCGCCCGGGCTGACCAGGCCAAATAATTGTGCTGTTTTACTGCGCCGAAAGAAATTCAGCATGGGGTCCGCCTTATTCCGTAAGGATACGAGGAGAGACGCGCGTAAACGAAACCGAGGCCTCATCCCCGATTTGAACGATCTCGTGATTCCCCTGCAATATATTTTGTTCACGCACCCGCACCTTTTGACCGCCTGCAAACCGCACTCCGTAATGGGTGTCGGTGCCGATGTAAATCACATCTTCCACGCGCCCTCGCAAGTTGTTCCCCTCTTGGATCTGTGTGTTCAGGCGCAGCTTTTCAGGTCGCACGGCGACGGATACCGGCTGTCCGTTTGCAAAGATCCGGCTCGATTCGACGCAGACCACCCCTGTCCCTGGAAGCTCCACTTCGACGGTGGGACCGTCCTGTCCCTTTACGACTCCGTCGATGAAGTTCGTCTCGCCGATAAAGTCGGCTACGTATTTGCTGGCGGGTCGTTCATAGATTTCCTGCGGCATTCCAATTTGCAGCACCACACCTTTGTTCATCACGGCAATCCTGTCGCTCATGGTCAGAGCTTCTTCCTGGTCATGTGTGACATAAATGAACGTGATGCCTACTTCCCGCTGCAAAGTCTTCAATTCCAGCTGCATCTCTTTGCGCAATTTCAGATCCAGCGCGCCGAGCGGCTCGTCGAGCAGGAGCACTTCGGGTTTGTTGATC
>LLBY010014475.1_pt17 | contig 11453 bp, 11 predicted proteins | sample 1489401 | NCBI WGS metagenome assembly LLBY01 (sample SAMN04092656, study PRJNA295927) | soil metagenome | biome: Soil prokaryotic community; feature: Bulk soil; isolation source: soil from tomato rhizosphere | host: tomato cultivar Hawaii 7996 | place: South Korea | collected 2011-11-01 | reverse complement strand
CTTTAACGTAGATGTTGTAATAGCTCTTGGCGTTGAAGAAAAAAAGCATCTGGATGAAGCTATCCTAGCGCATGGCCGTATTTTGCATGACGCCACAGTCATATCTATCAACACCCAAAGCGGCAGCAGCCATCTCGGCTCAATAAATTGGTCCAGCAAAGAGGCCAGTAGCCTATGTGAGATGGTTACCGACATTGTGCAAAGCCTATCCGGCGATGTCTTGGACAAGCAGAACGCTACCGCGCTTCTGACCGGTATAGTTGCCGAAACTGATAGATATAGTAATGAGAAAGCAACCCCGCATACCATGTCCATAGCCGGAGCTTTGATGTCTGCCGGTGCCAGCACCCAGCTTGTAAGCAACGAACTGGATTCCGTACTGAAATCCCAAGGACTGCCCCCTATAGCAGGTGGTGATGAAGGAAATTTGGAAGAAACCGAAGATGGCAACACCGGCGAGTTAGATATCGACCATACTGCCGCCGGAGAGGAGAAAGGCACCGAGGAAAAAGCTGCAGATCAACCGCAAGAAGTTGATACACAAGAGCGGATCACTGAAAAGCAATCGGAAGAAGATGTTCCCAAAGACAGTGATGAGTATCTTGAGCACCTAAATCTGTCAGAAGATCCGCATCTTGACTCAACGGATTCAAGCGACACCCAGTCTCAGATAGATGAACCTGATGTGGAAGAAAGCCCGCCACCAGCCGATAAAACGACAAACCGGCTCATTAAAGATCCGCCTCATTTCACTGGTCAGCTAACCGCCAATACAGTACCTGAAGATAGGCAGTACACGGGGTCGACCGACCCGTTATCAAACATACCCGAATCCAAAATATTAGGGACAGATAAGCAAAAGCAGAACGAAGAAATAAAGAGAAAAGCTGCCGCCCGGGCCAGTTCGCTGCAGCAAAAAGTCGACCAGACACTCCGGGAGATAGAAGAATCCGTTTCAAGCCCTCATTTGGCCCAGGAAGAAGATACTCAAGAAGAGACAATTACGCCGGAATCAGAAGATGCCCGGCTTTCAATTGAGGAAGCCAGAGAAGCCGCGGAAACCGCCGCCGGAGATGAAAGCAGGCCTGAATCAAGGGAAGACATGGGTAGCGCACAGCTTGGAAACGATATAGATCATAATGACGGTTCGTCCACCCCGCCGCCCCCGGTCCCGCCGCCCATAACTCCTTTATCTTAGATTTACTTATCTGTTAAGCTCATAATATGCATGACGGGATTTTATTAATTGATAAGCCAAAGGGCTGGACTTCGCATGATGCCGTGGCAAAAGTACGCAATATCTTAAAAAAACAGGCGGGACGAAAGATAAAGGTCGGTCATACCGGCACTCTGGACCCTATGGCAAGCGGGCTTTTGGTACTACTTACCGGCAGTTATACAAAAAAAGCCGGCGAACTGAGCAAAGCGGATAAGACCTATAAAGCTAAGATAGAACTTGGTTTTAACAGCTCTACAGGTGATATCGAGGGCCAAAAAATTAAAATTTCCGATAAACAACCGTCGAAAAACGAGGTTGAAAAGGTAATTGGATCTTTCATAGGCAAGATTAAACAGACGCCTCCTGTCTACTCAGCGCTGAAAATAGAGGGAAAAAGAGCCTATAAGCTGGCGCGGGAAGGCAAAAAAGTAAAAATAGAACCAAGGATCATTACCATTTATGATATAGACCATCTTTCCTATAAATATCCGTATATATCATTTATGGTCAGCGTCTCAAGCGGAACATATATCCGGTCGCTGGCGGAAGATATAGGGAAAAAACTTGGTACGGGCGGATATTTGACCGGCTTGGAAAGAATAAAGGTCGGTGATTTCAAGATTCAGGATGCAATAGTGCCGACAGAGGTATATGTTGACAAATTGATAAAAATTTGATATATTATAACTCAGACACCAATTCTAAAGAGTAGATAAAAAACAAATTTTATTCAGAAGAACATTGAAAAACAGATGTAAGTATGCTAATATCGAATTAACTGATGATTACTACTGAGAAGAAGCAAAAGATAGTTGCTGATTTGGCAAAGAATAAAAACGACACTGGCTCTCCAGAGGTCCAGGTGGGTATTTTGACGGAGCGAATTGCGGAACTAACCGGACACTTAAAAGTTAACAAGAAAGATTTTGCCGCTAGACGCGGACTTCTACAGATGGTGGGCAAACGGAAACGGCTTTTGAAGTATATTGCCGACAAGGACTCCAAAAAATACTTGATGCTTATTAAGAAATTAGGAATCAGAAGATAATTTAAACTCGTCGCTGCGGAAGCAGATATCACCCGGATGATACCTGAACCGTGACGATGAAAAGAAAGGCAAAATAATAACAATATGAGCCAAACCATTAACCCATATGGCGCAAAAATTACTAAACTCAGCACCCAGTTCTGTGGTAAAGAGCTAACACTTGAAGTAGGCCGTGTAGGCTTCCGGGCATCAGCCTCGGTTATAGCCAGGTACGGAGACACGGTAGTTCTTGGCACCGCAATGATAGACGACAAACCAGCCGAAGGTTTTGATTATTTCCCCCTAAGCATTGATTACGAGGAGAAGATGTATGCCGCCGGAAAGATAAGCGGCAGCAGATTTATAAAAAGAGAAGGCCGCCCAAGCGATGAGGCCGTATTGATAGGCCGTTTGATAGACCGGCCTATAAGACCGCTTTGGCCTAAGGGTTATAAACATCAGGTCCAAGGAGTTGCGACAGTTCTTTCAATGGATCCGAATTTTCGCCCCGACATGATAGCTATGATTGCTATGAGCAGTGCATTTATGCTGTCTGGAGCGCCGTTTGAAGGACCGGTAGCCGGATTACGGGTAGGAATGATAGACGGAAAATACAAAGCTTTCGCCAGTTCGGAAGAGTTAAAAACGGGCACACTTGATTTGGTCGTGGCCGGCACCAAAGCTGGGATCATGATGGTTGAGGCGGGAGCAAACGAGGCCACGGAAGACGAGGTTATAAGTGCGTTGGAATTTGCTCATAAACACTTACAGCCAGCCATAAAATTGCAGGAGGAGCTAGTCGAAAAAATAGGCGTGGACAAACAAAAATACGAACTTTCCCTGCCTGATGAAACTATACAAAAAGAAGTAGACAGCTGGCTTGAAGGAAAACTGGGTGAAAACCTCAGGGCTGCTTATCCTGAGAGAAACCAGATGGTCCGCGATCTTCAGAACCAGATGGAAGAGAGATTTATTGAAGAACTCGGCGAAGAAACTTTCGCCGACCTCAAGAGAGATTACTTCGATGCCTTTACAATGGCAATCCATAAAGATGTACGAAAAGAAATAACCGAATTCAACATACGCCCCGACGGACGGGCAATGGGAGAAATTCGCCAGCTTTCCAGCGAGGTTAACTTACTTCCGCGGGCACACGGCTCCAGCATATTTACCAGAGGGGTTACTCAGGCTTTAAACATAGTTACTTTAGCGCCTCTTAGCTATGCCCAAATAGTAGATACCATGGAAACCGAGGGCGAACGTCGCTATATCCACCACTATAATGCTCCGGGATGGACCGTAGGCGAAGTAAAGCGTCTGATGGGTCCGGGCAGACGGGAAATCGGGCATGGATACCTGGCAGAACGGGCCCTTTTCCCCGTTATACCTGCTGAGGACGAATTTCCTTACATGATACGTTCGGTAACCGAAATAATGAGCCAGAACGGCTCTACCTCGATGGCGGCTACCTGCTCCAGCTGTCTGGCTCTTATGGATGCCGGCGTACCTTTGAAGGCCCCGGTAAGCGGAATTGCCATGGGATTGATGCTGAGCAAGGATGGAAAACCTTTTATCTTATCCGATATAGCGGATGCCGAGGATTTTGCCGGTGATATGGACTTTAAGGTAGCTGGAACGATGAAAGGCATTACCGCTTTACAGATGGATATGAAAGTCCACGGGTTGAGCGTGGATATCCTCAAAGAGGCATTAACTCAAGCCAAGAAAGGCCGGGCGGAAATCCTCAAGCACATGCTTGATACCATCCCAAGGCCGAATAATGATCTAAGCGAATTTGCACCCAGGGTTGAATCGATTAAAATCAATCCTGAAAAGATCCGGGAAGTTATCGGCAAGGGCGGCGAGATGATCAATAAAATCATTGCTGAAACTGGGGCGGAAATTGACATCAAAGACGACGGAACAGTAATGATTGCCAGCCCGGATAAGAAAAGTATTGATGGTGCTATACAGTTTATCCAGACTATCACCGCAGAACCGGAAGTCGGCAAGGTATACGAAGGCTGCCGAGTGGTTAGTGTGCTGGACTTTGGAGCGTTTGTAGAGATACTTCCGGGCAAGGAAGGCCTTGTTCATATCAGTGAAATGTCCGAGAAAAGGCTTAATAGTCCGAATGAAGTCGTTAAAGAAGGCGACAAAGTGACTGTAAAATTAGTTGGCATTGATGATAGGGGCAGGCTACAGTTAAGTATGAAAGCGGCAAAGAAAGATGGCGAGAAGTAATACAAACGATAGAGTTGAGAGAATAGACAGGTTTCATAAAACCGGAAAGGGTCGTCTGGCTTTCGGAGCTGTCGAGATAATAGTCGCCTATCTGTTCATATCATTAGCAATTAACAGCGGTAGCGTGTGGCAGTACTTAACAGCAATAATCTTAGGAATAGGCGCAATCAACAACTTGATACGCGCATTTATGGTGAAAACAGATGGGAAAAATCCAGCAAAAAAACACTAATTCCAAACTACTTGATCAAATCAGGGCAGAGATAGTTGAAAAAAATATCTGTCCGGATTTGGCCAAAGAGGCCACGAACCTTGTCATGGGCGTAGGCAATAATGATGCCGACATATTGTTTATCGGCGAAGCTCCGGGAAAAAACGAGGATTTGCAGGGCGAGCCTTTTGTCGGAGCGGCCGGCAAATTTTTAGACGAAATGCTGGCCGGCATAGGTCTGGACAGAAGCCAGGTCTATATAACAAACATCGTTAAATACCGCCCGCCGAATAATCGCGATCCCCTGCCGGATGAGAAAAGAGCTTTCTGGCCGTATCTTGTCAGACAAATTATGGTTATAAAGCCGAAAGTCATAATAACCCTGGGAAGGCACAGCATGGAGTATTTCCTGCCAGACAGGAGGATCACCCAGATACACGGCCAACCGAAACGCATAAAATTCGGCAAAGAAAAAGTGGTGATTATGCCGCTTTATCATCCTGCCGCGGCGTTATACAACGCAAGTCTAAAAGAGACTTTAATAGAAGACTTCCAATCAGTACCAAAGGTAGTCGAATTAATTAACAATAATCAGTAAATAAGGAAAATTTAAATGAGTAAAAACAATAAAAATAGTAAAAAACCGAAAAAAAGTTCTTCGGGAAATTCAACCAAGAACTCTAACGGCAACGGAAGGTCCAGCAGTCGCGGGGCGGCGATCAGAGCTCAAAGAAGAGCCAGCGATGACGCCCACAGGATCGCCAGCCAGTACTTAACGGCTGAAAATAATCCGTCTTTCAACGGTCAGAAACAGAGCAAACCTGAAGATAAACGGCCTAGGGCCAACTATATAGACGACAGCCCAAAATTAAGATTTGTGGGCTTGGGTGGTATGGACGGCGGAGGATCGAAGAACACGCTTTTGGTCGAGTATAAAAACGACGCGATTATAATGGACTGTGGCAGCGATCTGGGAGTGGATCTTCCCGGTATTAACTACGGTATCGCGGACACGGCATATCTTGAAACCATAAAGCATAAATTGAAGGCTTATGTCATAACCCACGGCCATTTGGACCACATAGGCGGATTGCCGCATATACTGCCTAAATATCCCGCTCCTGTTTATGGAAGCCGGTTCACCATTGGCCGCGTAGAAGAAATATTTGAGAATTTTGGTCTGCCGATGCCCGACGGCTTTGAACTGAACACGGTGATCATGAACGAAGACAATCATGAACGCTTAAAGGTAGGTGAGTTTTATGTAGAGTTGGTCAGGGTAACCCATTCCATACCGGGCAGTACTTGCATAGTTCTTGATACTCCGGTAGGCAGGTTTGTAAATACCGGCGACTTCCGCCTGGATCCTAATCCCCTAGATCATGAGAGGACCGATATTGAACGCCTGAAACAGCTTGGCCAGGAAGGGGTTCTGGCGCTTCTTAGTGAAAGCACTACCTCTGACAGACCGGGCCGGACTCCGTCTGAGAGCACCATAGAAAAGAGTTTTGACGACATTATGAACCAGGCCCCGGGCCGTATATTCGTAGCCATATTTTCTACCAATGTTAACCGTATCCAGATGATCGTAAACGCCGCGGTCAAACATAACCGCAAGATTGCATTAGACGGCCGGAGTATGATCAGTACTCTTGAAATGGCTGTTAGAAACGGATTTATGAAAATACCTAAAGGTACTTTCATACCTATAGCCAGCGTACCTAGCTTGAAAGATGACCAGGTGGTTGTTGTATGTACCGGCGGCCAGGGCGAACCGAATTCGGCTCTACAGCGCATGGCTACCGGCGAGCATAGACATATCAAGCTTAAAAGCCAAGATAGTGTGATTTTATCCAGCACGCCTATACCCTATACCGGCAACGATGCTTTGGTACGGACGATGGTTGATAATTTATTCAAAGACGGAGTACATGTATTCCGGCATGAGAGCCGCGAGGTAGATAGCTGCGGTCCACTACATGTTTCCGGTCATGCCAGCATGGACGAATACGCTGAAATGATAAATATTATCAGACCGAAGTTTTTCTTGCCGATTTATGGCGATTATACCGGCAAACGCTATCATATCGAGTTGGCCATAGAGCAGGGAGTTCCGCGCAAAAATTGTCTGAATGTCGGTAACGGACAGGTAGTAAAGTTCAGCAAGGATACGATGGAGCTAGGTGAAGAAATCCCTCATGGCACTGTTCTTGTCGATCAGACGGGAGCTATTGTTAGCAGCGTGGTTATTAAAGACCGCGTGATGCTAGGCAACGAAGGTCTCGTGGCTGTCGTCCTAACCATTGATAAAAAGTCAGGACAACTTCTTACCAGCCCGGATATAATCAGCCGCGGATTCATTTATATGAAAGACCAGGAAGAGCTTATGAACGATTTCCGGCAGGAGCTAAAACGTGCTGTAGCCCAGCGATATAAACGCATAGATCTAGACCGGTTTAAACTGGAGCTGAAAGAACACATAACCCATTTCTTGTTTGATAAAACAGGGCGCAGCCCGATAGTTATACCCGTAGTGAACATTATCGGCGGTCCGAAGATTCCGCAAAAACCTAGCCAGCCGCCCCAGAAACAAGACAAACAGAAAGAAGCCGAAGAACTGCAAAAGAGATTTGCCGAGATGCGCTCTAAGCTGTTGAACCAAGACGCCCGCATAGATTGAGACTTATGAGAGGGGAATATCCCCTCTCATCGAGCCGGGCGCGGAATGAATCCGACGCTCGGTCTGCTCAGCCTAAAAATAGGAACTATGCTAAAGCGCAAACTCTTAGGAATCTATAATACTAGAGCTTGATTTGATAACAAACAATACCTAAGATTATTAAACGAGGGAGCATAAATGCCACCAATATTTGAAAAAGGCAGATTTAACTTTAAGGAAGGACAAGAAGTGCCAGCTCATGTCGAAAAAAATCCAGGCGGTCGAGATAGAGACCAAGGCAAATATGCTGTTGTAACCGAACTTATTGGAGCTAACCTCTTTTTTCCAACTGCTATAGATATTGATGATTTAGCAACCGCGGAATTACTTGCAGGTGCTCATAGGACTGAAGATGGAATAGGAAATAGTTATGTTTCGCATGTCATCCCACCTCTTGTTGAATCTTGACTTATGTAGTAATTTATGCTACAATACATAGATACCGTTAACTATTTTATAGTGGTAGAATAACTAAGTACCATGCCTAAAAAGAAAAAGCGCGCCAAAAAAGCTCAAAATACCAAGAAGAAAAATAACAAGCCGGAAATTGCCGATAACGGGTTCTGGCAATTGTCGTTCGCCATCTTGCTTTTGGTGGGCGCTTTCTTATTGCTTCTCGGAGGGTTTGGCACAGGCGGACCGCTACCGGTAGGTGCCTTTAAACAGGTTTATAACCTGCTAGGATGGGCGGCTTATATTGTTCCTTTCGCACTTGTTTTTTTCGCGATTCATAAATTTAACTCTGAGGATCGTAGGGTACCGCTGATTAAATTGAGCAGTATGATAGCGTTTGTTCTTAGCATGTCGGTAGCTTTTCATACTATATTTGCCGATAAAAATCCTGTTACCGGTAATTTTGAGAACGGCAATGGAGGTTTTGCGGGCGAAATAACCGGCAATGCTTTGCTACTGGCTTTAGACAAAGTTCCGGCTAGCATTACTTTACTGGTTATAGCCGTACTTATGTTTTTTTTGGCTTTTGATATATCTCTTAGAAAACTTCTAGTTTTGTTCAGCCCGCTTAACAAGAAGGAAGAAGACACCGATCTATCCGAGCTAAAAGAAAAATCACCAAAGATCAAATTGAACGAAGGGGTGCCTACCGAACATCACGATGAAAAGGGCGAGGAACCACAACAGTCACGATTGTCGACGCTTAAAAATACGGCCAAAAAATTATCAGATTCTGAAGACCACGAGGCGCTTACTACGACCAGTGATATAAATTGGCAATTTCCTTCGATTGATCTATTAAATCAAAAAGAAGACAAAGCGGATGCCGGAGATGTGCAATCAAACGCCGAAACAATCCGCGAGACGCTTAATGATTTTAATATCAATGTAGAGATGGAGGGAGCTAATGTAGGGCCGAGAGTCACGCAGTACACTCTTAAGCCGCAAACAGGTATAAAACTTACAAAAATTACAGCCTTGGATAACAACCTGGCGTATGCTTTGGCGGCTCATTCGATAAGAATCGAAGCCCCCATACCAGGGAAAAGACTGGTAGGTGTAGAAGTGCCCAATATCAAGGCTTCAACCGTGCTAATAAGCGGAATCTTAAAATCCGATGCCTGGGTCAAAAAACACGGACATCTTAACTTTATAATAGGCAAAGATATTGCCGGATCGCCGGTTATCGGCGATCTTGCCAAGATGCCCCATCTGCTTATTGCCGGACAAACCGGCTCAGGTAAATCGGTAATGATCAACAACGTGCTTACAAGCATGCTTTATAAATACAGCCCTTCGGACTTAAAACTTATACTTGTGGATCCGAAGCAGGTGGAACTTACGCCGTTTAACGATATTCCTCACCTTCTTGCGCCGGTGATCCATGAACCCGAAAAGTGCATAAGCGCGCTTAAGTGGGCGGTGGCGGAAATGGAAAGACGTCTTAGAACCATGGCGGAAGTCGGTAAGAGAAATATAGCCGAATATAACAGTTTGAAAAAAGAAGAACCTATGCCCTACGTGGTCATCGTTATAGACGAACTGTCTGATCTTATGATGATGGCCGCCAGAGATGTTGAATCTCTAGTAGTAAGAGTCGCCCAAAAAGCACGGGCCGCGGGCATTCATCTTATTTTGGCTACCCAACGTCCCAGCGTGGATGTAATAACCGGCTTGATAAAGGCAAATGTGCCAGCCAGGGTTGCTTTTACAACTACTTCTCAGGTGGATTCCAAGACTATCATCGACGGTGTCGGAGCCGAAAAATTGCTTGGGAAAGGCGATATGTTACTCCAGACATCCAATATGCCGAAACCTATTCGTGTCCAGGCTGCATATATTTCCGAACGAGAAACAAAAAAGGTGAACGATTTTCTGCGTGATCAAAGACCGCCCGAATATGACGACGAGGTAGTCAGCCAGCCGGTTCAGATAGGTAAAGGCGGCTTAGTGAGCGAATTCGGCGGCAGTTCTGAGACAGACGACGATTTATGGAAAGACGCCGTACAAGTTGTGGTCGAAGGCCGCAAAGCAAGCACAAGTTTGCTTCAAAGACGTCTGCGTGTTGGTTATGCGCGTGCCGCTCGTCTTATTGAGACAATGGAAGAGCAAGGCATTGTAGGGCAGGCCGACGGGTCAAGGCCTCGAGACGTTCTTGTGAACAGCATTGATGAAGTATTTGGCGGTTCAGGCTCAGTAACTCAGGATGATGGAATATACGATGACATGTCTGATGAAACTGAAGAGTCTATAGAAAAATAATTTAACGCCTCTTTCCATGTTGACTAACAGGGGTAGCTCTGCTACAATTCATTCACTATCAACTCGGTTTGCGGCTAATAGGCGCGCAGACTTTAACCAAAGGAGGATTCTTTGAACCAATACGAAATAGCGGTGCTTTATGACCCGCAACTGGAAATTGATCTCACTAAGGCGGAGGCCAAGTTCAAGAAAATAATTGCTGAGAACGAAGGCAAAATTACTAAAACGGACAATTGGGGCAAGAAAAAATTAGCTTATAAAATAACAAAACACGACAGTGCCATATATGTTTTCTACACGGTCGAACTACCGGGTAACAGTGTTGCAAATGTTGAAAAAACATTAAATATTACTGACGAAATCATTCGATTTTTAATAACTCGCCCGGACTTAAAAGCAATAGCCAAAGCGGAAGCAGCCAAAAAAGATAAAGCTAAAAAAGTTGCCGAACGCGGCGAGGCCGGTAATAATGAAGAAGAAGGAGAATAAACATGGCCAGGTCATTTAACCAAGTAATATTAATGGGCAACCTTACGCGCGACCCGGAGTTGAGGCAGATTCCAAGCGGTCAAAGTGTGTGTTCTTTCAGCCTGGCCCTGAACAGGAGTTATAAAAATTCCGAGGGAGAGTGGCAGGAAGCCACCGATTATGTAGATGTGGTCGCTTGGGCAGGTCTTGGAGAAAGAGTTGCCCAATACGTGACAAAAGGCCGTCCGGTCTTGGTCAGCGGAAGACTGCAAAGCCGGAGCTGGGAGCAGGACGGGCAAAAACGCAGCAAGCTGGAAGTCATTGCTCAGGACGTCACTTTCTTAGGCGGACGCGGCGGCAGTAGCGATAATAGTTTCGACTCTGGCAATAGCGGCTATCAGTCCCAGCCTACAGTTGCTGACGATAGTAAAAAATCTGCTTCAGATGATAAAACTAAAAAACAGAGTAATAAAGACGTAAATATTGAAGAGGTTGACGATGAACCTATAAACCTCGACGACATACCATTTTAACGCTACGCTCATGAGAGGCATAAAGCCAACATCCTGGCTTTATGTAGACACGCGAAGCATCGTTAGAGAATGAAATAATAGAAAGGAAAGAAAACGAATGGCAAAGATATTCAAACACAAGACGGACGTAGCTTATTTTGACTATAAAGACTACAAGACATTACAGAAATATGTAAATCAATACGGACAAATAGAGAGCCGTAAGAAAACCGGACTCACAGAAAGCCAGCAAAGGCATCTGTCCGTAGCGATTAAGCGCGCCCGGCATATTGCATTGCTGCCTTTTACGGTGACCGCATAAATCATTTGAACTCTAG
>LLBY010009027.1_pt5 | contig 11459 bp, 9 predicted proteins | sample 1489401 | NCBI WGS metagenome assembly LLBY01 (sample SAMN04092656, study PRJNA295927) | soil metagenome | biome: Soil prokaryotic community; feature: Bulk soil; isolation source: soil from tomato rhizosphere | host: tomato cultivar Hawaii 7996 | place: South Korea | collected 2011-11-01 | reverse complement strand
CTCTGGAGGGACGCCTCCAACGAAGTGCCATCTTGTATGAGCAGGGGTTACCGGTCACCGACCCAGTGGATCTGTTCGAGGAGGTGACGCGCTACAAATTGATCCAGGGAATCCTTCCGCTGGACAAGCTTCCCTCTTCCAAAGAATTGGATGCGCTCGTGGCGGCGTATATGGGATGGTTAAGCCTTAGCCGTCCGGGGAAGATCCTGCCGACGGGAGAGTTTGTCCTACCAGTCGGAGAATAAAACCCTCCCGCGCATGGAAGTCGGCCTGATGTGCAGGGTGTGCGAGCGCCCAGTACGTTTCGTTGCCATCTTTCGTTTGTATAATAGCCGTCACGGCTATATCAAGCTCGTCGCCAGGTCCGGCGATGGGGCCTAAATCCACCGAGACATCAAGGCAATATTCATCGGAACCTTTACTAAATTCGAATGGCAGCTGTGAAATTGTGGGTTCCTCACGAAAACCGATTCTTCGATAGGCATCCATCCGGTATACATTCCAATCACCTGATGGCGACAGATTGAACTCCCAATAACCTGGCTGGTCTTTGATCGCCAGGAAGAATTCAAAGCACGTCGCTTTCCAAAGCTCCTCTTTTCGCTTCGGATTAGGGGAGATGGGTGGCAGCAAAACGGATTCCAGATCGCCTGAGAGCCTATACTGCAAAGTTAGAAATTGGTGATCCAGCCAGAAGGCTCCGTGTAGCGAAACGGCAGGGAGATCTGGCGCAGGAAATGGGATCAATCGAAACCTTTGCTTGATCATATCGCCGGGGAGACCATTCCCTGAATTACGTGGCGAATGTCGGTTTCGTGAGCTTCGATCGATTCGGTCAATTTGAATTGGACGAGTGCGCGCTGCAAATTGTGCTGCGGATGCCTGACCTTGAAATAGACGTTTCCTGCCAGATAATCGGTGAAGAAGCGCAGTCCCAGCTCAAAGGCCAGCAGCCGGATCGAATAAAAGAGATAATCGTAATCGGCAGGGGTCAGGAAGTTGCGCGCCTGGGTCAGGTATCCCTCCAGGATTGCCGCGCCGATGTCCGGCTCGAAGTGAACTGCCTCCCAGTTCTCGGTTTCCTCGCCAAGGGGATTACAGCCTGAGCGCATGCAATCCCCGATGTCGTAATGGATCAGCCCCGGCTTGACGGTGTCCAGATCCACGAGGCTGATCGCACGTCCAGTGGTCTCCTGGATCATCACGTTGTTCACCTTGGGGTCGCCGTGGACCGGTCGAAGCTTAAGCCTGCCCTGCTCGCGCGCGGTTTCGAGCACCTGCGCGAACGCCCGCCGCTGCTCAACAAATTTAAGGCAATATTTCACCTCGGCACTCGATTTATGCCCGTTGTTTGAAAAGGCCTGATCGAAGCCCTGAAGATAGCGCGGCATGATGTGAAAGCCTTCCAGTGTGTCTGCTAGTCTCTCGATGGGCAGGTCGCTGATCAGATATTGAAAGGTACCGAGGGCATAGCCCACTTCGTAGCCCAGTTTGGGATCTTTGATCGTCTCGAACGATCTGGCGCCATGCACGTAACTTATGGCTCTCCAAAAATTGCCTTGCGGGTCGACATGAAAATCCTGGCCATCGCACGTTGGAATGACGCGTGGCATCTCCCAGTGATGTCCCTCCTTGCGGGCACGCTTACGCATATGTTCCGTGAAGGTGCGCATGTTTTGCATGATCAGCCTGGGCTGTTTGAAGACCAGGGTGTTGATCCGCTGCAAAACGAAGTGTCGCTCTTCGGTCTGGCTGCCCTCATCGGCAGACCGAGTGACCAGATAGGTGTCGTTGATGTTGCCATTGCCAAATTCCTGTACAGCCAGGACGCGTTGAAACGGGGCAAACTGCTCTGCAATCAAGGCATAGTGGTGCAAGTGCATTCTCCGGGGATGGATTGGTATTTCCGATTATATCCCCGTTATCGCAATGGTAAAATGGACTATCTCATTTGGACAGGTTAAATATGATAAACGATCTCCAGACTCGTGCGATTAATACGATCCGTTTTCTTGCCGCGGACGCCGTACAAAAAGCCAATTCCGGCCACCCGGGACTTCCCATGGGCGGAGCTGCCATGGCATTCGCTTTATGGACGCGTCATCTGCGTCACAACCCCAGCAACCCAAAATGGGCCGGCCGCGACCGCTTCATCCTCTCCGGTGGGCATGGCTCGATGCTCTTGTATTCGCTGCTGCACCTCACAGGATATGATCTTCCGATGGAAGAGATCAAGAACTTCCGCCAGTTCGATAGCAAAACGCCAGGGCATCCTGAGTATGGGTTGACCCCCGGCGTAGAAACGACTACCGGTCCACTCGGGCAGGGATTCGGGCAAGGCGTGGGAATGGCCATGGCTGCCACGCATCTCGCCGCGGAATTCAACAGGCCCGGGCATGAGATCATCCAATCCTATATCTACGGTATCGTCACCGACGGTGATCTGATGGAGGGTGTTTCATCGGAGGCTGCGTCGCTGGCGGGACATCTACAACTCGGACGGCTCATCTACCTCTATGACGACAATCACATCTCGATCGATGGCTCCACCGACCTGGCTTTCACCGAGGACCGCGGCGGGCGCTTCGAAGCCTACGGTTGGCACGTGCAAACAATTGGAGACGGAAACGATGTGGAAGCGATCGACGCCGCGATCCAGGCTGCCAAAGCGGACCCGCGTCCCTCACTCATCGCGGTCCGCACGACGATCGGCTTTGGCGCGCCGAAGAAACAGGGCACAGCCAAAGCACACGGCGAACCCCTCGGCGACGAAGAATTGAACGCGGCCAAGCAAAACCTCGGCTGGCCCCTCGAGCCGCGCTTCCTGATTCCCGGTGATGTGCTGGAGTTTTATCGCGAGGCAGTCGAGCGCGGGCGCGAGATCGAAACAGAATGGATGAAGCGTTTCGATGCTTATAAACAGACCTACCCGGAAATGGGCGCGGAGCTGGAAAGGCGCCTGATTCGCGAATTCCCCAAAGGTTGGGATGCCGATCTGCCAGTCTTCCCTGCCGACGAAAAGGGATTAGCGACTCGTGCGTCTTCAGGCAAAGTCCTGAATGCCTTATCCACGAAACTTCCTGAGCTTGTGGGTGGCTCTGCCGATCTAACGCCCTCGAACAATACGAAATTCGAAGAGGCGGGTGATTTTCAAAAGGACAACCCGAGCGGACGATATTTCCGCTTTGGTGTGCGCGAGCATGCGATGGCTGCGGCGTTGAACGGGATGAATCTCTTTGGCGGTGTGATCGCCTACGGTGGTACCTTCCTTGTCTTTTCCGATTACATGAAGCCGGCCATTCGTATCGCGGCGATATCAGGCATTCCCTCCATTTTTGTGTTCACACATGATAGTATCGGCTTAGGCGAAGACGGCCCCACACACCAGCCGGTCGAGCATCTTATGGCGTTGCGCGCGGTGCCCAATCTCACGGTCATCCGCCCGGCGGACGCGAATGAAGTTGCGCAGGCCTGGCGCGTGGCCCTCACGCGCAAGAATAGCCCGACAGCACTGGCATTGACGCGCCAAAGCGTTCCGACGCTCGCGATCGGTCCGTTTGTGAAGTTGGCCCAGGGCGCCTATGTACTGAAGGACTTCGGTGAAGATCCGCGGCTCATTCTTATGGCAACGGGATCAGAGGTCAGCCTGATCTACTCGGCTGCCCAGCATTTGTTCGCAGAAGGGATAGAAACGCGCGTAGTATCCTTCCCAAGCTGGGAGTTATTCGAGGAGCAGGACGAAGCCTATCGTGAATCGGTGTTGCCGGAACACATCACGGCGCGGCTTGCCGTCGAAGCAGGGGCCACTCTGGGCTGGGAACGCTATGCAAGCTCCATCATCGGTCTCGATCACTATGGCGCCTCCGCTCCCTATAAGGTGATCTTTGAGAACTTTGGGTTTACGGTGGACAATGTGGTTGCACGAGCGAAGGAGTTATTATAAAAACAGCACATCCTGCAGTTGAACTGCGGGATGAACTGTGTGAGGAGAGTTATGAAAATTGCTGTCGGATTTGACCACGCGGGCTTCCCGTTGAAAAAAACGGTATTGGATGCCATACGTGACGCGGGCCATGAACCCATTGATTTAGGGACGGATAGCGCGGACCCGGTCGACTTCCCGGATTACAGCGAAAAAGTGGGGCGAGCCGTCCAGAACGGTGAGGCGGAACGTGGGATTCTGGTGTGTGGTTCCGGTGTGGGGGCCTGTATTGCGGCGAATAAGCTGAAAGGTGTTTTTGCTTCCATCTGTCATGACACCTATTCCGCTGCGCAGGGCGTCCGGCACGATGACATGAATTTGCTTTGCCTGGGGGCCCGCGTGATCGGCCCAGAACTCGCGTCGGCTTTGATCAAGGCATTTTTAGAGGCGCGTTATGCTGGGGATGACCCTGGCGGGGAGCGGCTGGCCAGGCGTGTGGCCAAAATTAGAAAACTGGAAGAATGAACAAACCCAGTAGTTTGTAAAGTAGAGGACGTATGAACCGGATTGAAAAACTCACATCTTTAGGGCAGTCTCTCTGGATGGATAACATCCAGCGCAGGCAATTGGAAAACGGCGAGCTCAAAGCCATGATCGAGCGCGGTGACATCCGCGGCATGACCTCCAACCCGAGTATCTTCAACAACGCGATCGCCAAGAGTAAGGATTACGATGCGGCGCTCACCTCTCTGGCGTGGGCCGGCTGGGACGCGAAGAAGATCTTCTGGCAGCTCGCCATCGAAGATATACGCGCCGCCTGCGATTTGTTTGCGCCTTTGTATGAGGAGACGAATGGCGGCGATGGATACGTGAGCATCGAAGTCAGCCCGGATGTTGCCGGTGACACCGATGCCACGCTCGCGCAGGTGGAGCAGCTCTGGGCGCGCGTCCGACGTCCGAACTTGATGGTGAAGATTCCCGCCACGAAAGCGGGGCTACCTGCCATTCGCAAAGCGACGGCGGTGGGGATCAACGTCAATATCACATTGATCTTTTCGCTGGCGCGTTATGCTGAAGTGATGGAAGCCTATCTCAGCGGGCTCGAGGATCACCTCGCCGCCGGCCATGCCGTGAATCACATTGCCTCGGTGGCTTCGTTTTTCGTTTCACGCGTTGACTCGAAGATCGATCCGCAGCTGCCGGATGGCTCATCGCTCAAAGGCAAGGCGGCCATTGCAAACGCCAAGCTTGCCTACGATGCCTATGAAAAGACCTTTTCCACACGTCGTTGGGAAAACCTTAAGGTCAAGGGGGCGCGCGTCCAGCGTCCGCTATGGGCCAGCACCAGCACGAAGAATCCGGATTATCCCGATACCATGTATGTCGATAACCTGATCGGTCCTGATACGGTCAACACCGTTCCGCCTGCCACACTCGAAGCATTTCGCGATCATGGCGTCGCAGAGGTGACGATCACCCGCGGTCTGGACGAGGCGGAAGAGGCGCTCAAACAATTGGAACAGGCGGGCATCTCCATGGATGTTGTGACTCAGGAATTGGAAGAAGAAGGAGTCAAGGCTTTCGCGGAGGCGTTCGAGCAATTAATCAAGACTATCGATGAGCGTAAGACGAGCGCGGCTTCGCGACTCGGACCGATCGCCGAACCCGTTGCCAAACGGATCGCCCAGCTCGAAGCGGATTCCGTCCCCGCCCGCTTATGGCAGCATGATCCCACGCTATGGGCATCCAACCCGGAAGGTCAGGCCGAGGTGCAAAAGCGCATGGGTTGGCTGGACTCACCCGACAAGGCGCGCGCGCTTCTTCCGGACTACAAAGCCTTTGCAGAAGAGATTCACAAGGACAAGATCGGCCGTGTCCTGGTCTTAGGGATGGGCGGGTCGTCGCTTACTGCGGAGGTGTTTAGCTCCCTGCAGGCCGCAGCAAACGTCACAGCCCCAGTCTCACTCGCGATCCTGGATTCCACAGACCCTGAGCAGGTATCCCTGGCAGGTGGAAACTTCCCGCCTGATAAGAGCCTGTACATCGTCGCCAGCAAATCCGGCGGCACCGCGGAAGTAATGGCGGCCTTTGATTACTTCTGGGCGTTGAGCAACGGGGATGGATCGCGCTTCGTCGCCACCACAGATCCGGGCACCTCGCTCGAGGCCCTTGCCCGCAAGAATAACTTCCGTAAGATCTTTTCGTCCGACAAAAGCGTCGGCGGGCGTTTCTCCGCGCTGACCGACTTTGGCATGGTACCGGCCGCGCTCATGGCCATGGACCTCGATCGACTCCTTAACCGCGCTGACTGGATGAAGCAGCAGTGTGGAGAGTCTGTCCCCGCGGCGCGCAACCCAGGGCTGGGGCTCGGTGCCGTGTTAGGAGAATCTGCGCTCGCAGGTCGTGACAAGCTCACGATCCTGGCGGATGAACCCTTGTCCGCTTTCGCGCTGTGGATCGAACAGATCATCGCCGAGTCCAGCGGGAAGCATGGCAAAGGCATCCTGCCCGTGCCATTGGAACCTATCGGAGAGCCCGGCGTCTACGGGAACGACCGCATCTTTATTTATCTTCGTCAAACAGGTGAGTTGGATGACAACCTGAAGGCGCTCCGCGGGGCGGGGCATCCCGTCGTCGAATATGCCATCCCCGACCTGTACGAGGTCGGCGCGGAGATGTACCGCTGGGAGGTGGGGACGGCCATCGCCTGTTCCATTCTGGGCGTGAACGCGTTCGACCAGCCGAATGTGGAAACGAGCAAGAAGATTACCAAGGCAAAGATCGCCGATTACCAGAAAAGCGGCAGGCTCGATGAAGGCAAGTCTAACCAGACGAGTGATGGCTTCAGCGTGTTTGCCCCATCTGCTGCTAGCGATTCTACTCTAGCCGAAGTGCTACAGAATTTCCTGGCACAGGCCAAGCCGAACGGGTATGTTGCCATCAATGCCTATTTGCCGCGCAGCGAAGACATGATCAAACAATTACAGGAGATGCGGCTTGCGATCCGCGCTAAGACGGGAAACGCGGTGACCGCCGGTTTTGGTCCGCGCTTTCAGCACTCGACAGGTCAATTCCACAAAGGCGGGCCGGATAACGCTTTGTTCCTGGTGATCACCGCCGAGCCCGCCGCCGATTTTGAGGTGCCAACCGAGGGACTCGCGTTCGGGACATTGATCCGCGCCCAGGCATTAGGCGACTATGAGGCGCTGATCGAAGCCGGACGAAACGTTTTGCGTGTGCATCTATTGAGCGTGCAAGATTTGCCATTGGCGGTGGAAGCACTTGGTTCAGGTGATAAGTAGCGAAAATCGTGTGCTATACTTGCAAATTGCAAGGAGAAAACGAATGTTAAATCTCGGCGGAAGAATAGTAAAGATTCATGTCGAAAAATTACCCGAAGGCGTTTATCTGGCTACGTCTGATGATCTGCAGGGATTAGTAGCACAAGGACGCACCATTGCCGAAACCGTTGAAATCGCGCGGGATGTAGCCCGTAAATTGTTGGAAGCTCAGGACAATATTCAACTCCCTCAGGTAAGCGAAAGCTTCGATTATCCCCTGATTATCGAGGGGTAAGGTGGGCCGCTTAGCTGGTTTTCGTTATCGCCAGATTGTCAAAAACTCAAGGCCCTTGGCTTTGAGTTTTTTCGTCATGCCGCGGGAAGCCACGAGATCTGGCATAATCCATCTACTGGAAGATTTACAACAATCCCTAATCATCCTGGCGATATGCCAGAAGGAACGTTGCGGGCGATCTTGAAGCAAGCAGATGTGACGCCTGAAGATTTTCTAAAAAAGAAATGACACATTTTGGCTTATTCGGAGAAAGGATGAATTCTCTATGATCAATCTTGCTGCTGGAAAATGTGTTGCCTGTCGCGCCGGCGAGCCCACGCTCACAGATGCCGAGATCGAAGACCTGTTACTCCACGTCCATGAATGGCAGGTAAAGGAAGTGGATGGCATGAAGCGTCTCGAAAGGGTCTTTAAATTCAAGAACTTCGCGCAGGCATTGGAGTTTACAAATAAAGTTGGCGCAATTGCCGATGAGGAAAACCACCACCCATTGATCGTTACCGAATGGGGTCGAGTAACGCTTCAATGGTGGACTCATAAGATCGGCGGCCTGCACAAGAATGATTTCATCATGGCCGCAAAAACGGATGAGATCTTCAGCACCTAGTTGATGAAGAAAGGCCTGCTAATCACGCGCCGCGACTTCCTCAAACTGATGGGTGTCGCGGCGCTGGACGTTTTCCTGCTGGCGATTGGCGGCGTGGGGTATGGCTATTTGATGGAACCTAACTGGTTTAAGGTAGAAACGATCCCGCTGAAATTGCCCAGGCTTTCGCCTCGGTTTTCCGGGCTGCGTGTTGCTCAAATCAGCGACATCCATATAGGCGGTTGGATGAACCTGGAGCGTCTGCAGCGCGCCGCCGATCTAGTTCTCGACCAGAAACCAGATGTGCTCTTGATCACAGGAGATTTTTTGATCGGGAGTAATCTTGCCGCGATTTCTGAACAAACTATACAAGACTTGATGATCGGCTTGTCGCGTCTGGCATCCGCGGTTCCGACTTTTGCTGTGCTTGGAAATCACGATTACTGGGTCGATGTGAAAATGGTCCGCCGCGTCTTATCTGTCTCCGGCATTACAGAGCTTACTAATGCCGTTTATACTCTTAAACGAGACGAAGAGACGCTGCATCTATGTGGAGTCGATGATCTCTGGGAAGGGGACGCGCGGATCGACGATGTGATTGCCCAGTTAAAGGATAACAGCTCCGCGATTCTGCTGGCCCACGAGCCAGATTTTGCCGATACCAGTGCAGCCACCAGGCGATTTGATCTTCAGCTTTCCGGTCATACGCATGGTGGTCAGGTTGTGCTTCCCTGGATTGGTCCTCCTATCTTGCCTTATCTGGGGCGGAAATATCCAAGTGGTCTATATAGGGTTGGGGAAATGTTCCAATATACCAACCGCGGCATTGGCATGGCGAGATTGCCCCTGCGGATCAATTGCCCGCCCGAGATTACGCTGTTTGTCTTGGAGAGCCAGGCCTCATGATTAGTCCCGATGTGAGGTATGTTGCCAGCATGAAGCGATTTACCTGGCAGTAAGGCAGGTTGCAACCCGCCCTACCGTTTTGTTGACGGTCAAATGGAGTTGTGGCATAATCACAAAACATTATTATCCCGCGAAGCGGGGCAAAGGCTGTGAAGAGAACGAGTAGACCTGTCTGGACTGTCAGAGAGTGTGGCCGAGCGTGGTGCAAGTCACATCAGGAAAGCAGATCGAATATCATCTCGGAGCCGCGAGCTGAAAATCCAGTAAGCAAGCCGACGTTGTTCTTCGTTACCAGAACAGGATGATGTCCGTCGTCCAATGAGTGCTGCGCCCAAGCCTTAAACGGCGAGTGCGCGGAATCAGAGTGGTACCGCGTGAGCTTTGCTCTCGTCTCTGTTTGAGATGAGAGTTTTCTTTTTAACTATGAGACGATCTGACTAGGAAACTAGGAGACTAACTATGTTCAAACCCGTATCGCCAAAACTCCATGTGACCTCAATGGAAGAGAACATCCTGAAGTTTTGGAAACAAGCTGAGATCTTCAAAAAGACCGTCGAGCAGCGCCAGGGCAGGCCGGAGTACGTGTTCTACGAAGGCCCCCCAACCGCCAATGGCAAGCCCGGTGTGCACCATGTGTTAGCGCGCGCCTTCAAGGATATGTTCCCGCGCTACAAGATCATGCGTGGCTATCACGTCTCGCGGCGCGGCGGGTGGGATACCCACGGCTTGCCTGTGGAGATCGAAGTCGAGAAGCAGTTGGGCTTCAACAATAAGCAGCAGATCGAAGAATATGGCATCGATAAATTCAACGAGCTGTGCAAGAAGTCCGTCTTCACGTATATCCAGGACTGGGAACGTATGACCGATCGCATCGCGTTCTGGGTCGATCTGGAAGACGCGTATGTGACATACACGAATGATTACATCGAATCGGTCTGGTGGATTCTGAAAAATTTCTGGGACAAGGATCTGCTCTTCAAGGGTTACAAAGTCGTGCCGTATTGCCCTCGTTGCGGCACACCGCTCTCAGATCATGAAGTTCATTATCCGGATGCCATCCAAGAAACAGATGACCCTTCCGTTTTTGTGCGGCTGCCATTAGTCGATCAGCCTGACGTTTCGTTGCTGGTATGGACGACCACGCCCTGGACTTTACCGGGCAATGTCGCTGTCGCCGCACACCCGGATGTTGATTATGTAATCGTGGAACGCGGGAAGGAGGGCACAAAAGAAAAATTGGTCCTTGCCAAGTCATTGGTCGAAAAGGTTTTCCGCGGCGAAGAGGTGAAGGTCCTCGAGACCCTGAAAGGCAAGAAGCTACAGGGCGTGAAATATCAGCCGCTCTTTACATTCCTACCTCCTGAAAAACCAGCGCATTACGTGACGCTTGCTGAATATGTCACAACAGAAGACGGAACAGGTTTAGTCCATATTGCTCCTGCCTTCGGTGCAGAGGATATGGATGTAGCTAGAGAATACAATCTACCTATATTGATGACCGTTTTGCCCGATGGCAGGTTTATCCCTGAAGTGACGCCGTGGCGTGGGCAATTCATCAAAGACGCGGATCCATTTATCATAGAGGATTTACAAGCTCGCGGCCTCTTGTTCCGTGCCGAACTTTACACGCATGCCTATCCTCATTGTTGGCGCTGTAAAACGCCTTTAATGTATTATGCGCGTGATTCATGGTATATCCGCACGAGTTCTTTCCGGGATAAGCTGGTGGAATTGAACAACACCATCCATTGGGTTCCTGAGCATACGAAGGAGGGCCGTTTTGGCAATTGGCTTGCGAATAATATTGACTGGGCCCTGAGCCGCGAGCGTTACTGGGGAACGCCGCTCCCGATCTGGGAATGCGAATCCTGCAAACATCGTGAAGGGATCGGCTCTGTTCAAGAACTTTCTGAGAAAGCTGGGCGTGACCTGAGCGACCTGGATCTGCACCGTCCGTATGTGGACGAAATCCACTGGGATTGTCCGGAGTGCGGGGCGCAGATGACGCGCGTCCCGGACCTGATCGACGTCTGGTTCGACTCGGGTTCGATGCCCGTTGCCCAGTGGCACTACCCATTTGAGAACAAGGCGAAGTTCGAAGCACAATTTCCTGCCGATTTTATCTGTGAGGCGGTCGATCAAACGCGCGGCTGGTTCTACTCACTCCATGCCATCAGCACGCTACTCTTCGGCGAGGTCTCCTTCAAGAACGTGATCAGCCTGGGACTGATCCTCGACGGTGAAGGGCAAAAGATGTCCAAGAGTAAAGGTAACATCATCGCGCCCTGGGATGTGTTGAACGCGCACGGTGCAGACGCCTTCCGCTGGTATCTGTACACGGCGACTCCGCCAGGACAGGAGCGCCGCTTCTCTTCGGAGTTGGTGGGCGAGGTCATACGCAGTTTCACGCTCACGTTGTGGAACGTCTATTCGTTCTTCGTGACATATGCGAATCTCGATAAACCCACC
>LLBY010014755.1_pt7 | contig 11462 bp, 11 predicted proteins | sample 1489401 | NCBI WGS metagenome assembly LLBY01 (sample SAMN04092656, study PRJNA295927) | soil metagenome | biome: Soil prokaryotic community; feature: Bulk soil; isolation source: soil from tomato rhizosphere | host: tomato cultivar Hawaii 7996 | place: South Korea | collected 2011-11-01 | reverse complement strand
ATTTTCGTAACATGGTTTCTCCGTTTCATTCTGTCATTGCGAGGAGCGTTCTTCTCGACGAAGCAATCTCCTCAATAATCAGGAGAACTTCGTCAAGAGGTTTTGTAATAGTAGGAAAAAGTGAATCCGCATCTTTCTGAATTGCTTACTCAGACCGACCGGGTAATGTCTGGCCCGAATGGCTGGCGCACAGACTCCGAGCCGACGCGCGCCTCTGGAGACAAAGTACACGTTGGCGTAGATCTGGGAACGGCGTATACCGTGTTGGTGGTTCTCGATGAAACCTACCAACCTATCGCCGGCACCTACCAGTTCGCACAGATCGTACGCGATGGTTTGGTGGTCGACTTTGTCGGTGCCGTCGACTTGCTTCGGGACATGAAGTCGCAGGTCGAGGAAAGACTCGGCTTCTCGCTCACGTCTGCTGCGAGTGGATATCCACCCGGCGTGCCGCCAGCCGAAGTCCGGGCAACGGCAAACGTGCTCTTTGGCGCCGGGTTGGACTGCACAGGTCTGATCGACGAGCCGAGCGCCGCCAACAATGTCTTGCAGATCCAGGATGGCGCGATCGTCGATGTTGGTGGTGGCACGACCGGCATCGCCGTTCTGAAAAAAGGCAAGGTATTGTATACCGCCGACGAGCCGACAGGCGGCACGCACTTCTCGCTCGTCATCGCGGGCTCCACCGGCTCGACCTTCGAAGAAGCCGAGGCGATGAAGAAAGATCCGAACGAGCAGACGCGCCTCTTTCCCGTGATCCGCCCGGTGATGGAGAAGGTCGGCACGATCGTCCGGCGGCATATTGCCGGGCATAAAGTGGATAAGATCTATTTGGTTGGCGGCACCTGCGCGTACCCCGGCATGGCTCAGGTGATCCAAGAGGTGACTGGCATTGAAACAACCCTGCCCGGGAACCCACTGTTCATCACGCCGCTGGGGATCGCGATGAATAATTAGAATGTAGTAACGACTTCAGTCGTTGTAAGAGCGACTAAATTCGCTACTACGCAATGGAGCATTATGGCTGATCAATTTTCATTACGTGTGTATTCGTATCTCGACCGCATGCAGCCGCAGTACGCGGCGTTCGTTGGAACTATCACCCAGGGCGATCTGCCGACAGAAGGCATGGCGTCGCTCTACGTCGAAGTTGCCCCGGGCAACGAGGTCTTCCGTCTGGTGGATATCGCCGTTAAATCCACGGAAGCCCGGCCCGGTGCACAGCTTGTGGAGCGCGAGTTTGGTATGTTCGAGGTCCATTCCCGCACACAGGCAGAAGTGCTCGAAGCTGGCCGTATCGTATTAGATCGTCTCGGCCTGAACATCGCGGAGCGTATCAAGCCATTCATCGCCTCTGTGCAGATCATCACCAACGTGGATCCGTACCAGGCACAGCTCTTGAATCGCTTCCGGCGCGGCTCCATGCTCGTGCCGGGTGAAACCATGCTTGTGCTCGAATGTGCGCCCGCAGCGTATATCAACTATGCCTGCAATGAAGCTGAAAAGGGCGCGAACATCAAGATCTTGCATGTGTCCTCCGTCGGTCGCTTTGGGCGTATGTGGCTCTCCGGTTCGGAAGCTGAGATCCTGACGGCGCGCAACGCGGCGGTCAAAGCATTAGAAGGAATCGAAGGAAGACCGGAACGATAGCGAGCCAGCGAGACACTGAGTCTGCGTAGCGTATCTGAGGACATGCCTATGGCGAAAATCTTTTACACCGAGCGAGACATTGACGACCTGCACGCGCGCGGCAGCGACAGCATCGATGTGAACGATAACGTGGTCCTGACGGACCTGGCCGTCGAGCGCGCTATGAAATATGGGATCAAGATCAATCGCCGCGAGCTCTCGTCCCCTCAAGCGAGCTACAGTCCCTCGGTCAACACGTATGCGGCATACCCGAGAGAGGTGAGGCGCGAGAGCACCTCGGATGTGGAGCTCAAACAGAAGATCAAATCGGCTGTCTTGGCCAGACTGAATGGACAGGTCGATGAGAGATTATTGGATGCGGTCATTACACGGGTCATTGCCGAAATGAATAGATAGTTGGTTTTCATCAAAGCGCCACAGATTTGTGAGTTATTCGTTATACTTTTTGTATGGATTTGTCAGCAGCCATTCATTTATTAGGTGACATTTTGGGGGAGGTGATCAGTGAGCTGGAATCGCCCGATATCTTTGCAATAGAAGAGCGGATTCGTGCCGCGGCGAAAGAACGCCGCGCTGGAAATAACGATGCCGCCAGACAGCTTGAATCTGAGGTTGAGGCTCTCGATATCAATGCGGCTCGGGCTGTCTCTGCGGCATTTACCGCGTATTTTGATCTGGTCAATCTGGCCGAGGAATACCAGCGCGTCAAGCAATTGCGTGAACGCGAGAGCATGCTTTCGCCTGAGCCTCTCCCCGAATCGGTCGGGGATGCGATTGCCACCCTGAAGAAAGAAGGGGTGACTTCAAAGCAAATGCAGGCCCTGCTCGATCACCTCTTCGTTGAGCTCGTGCTGACCGCGCATCCCACAGAGGCTCGACGCCGGACCGTGACATCCAAAGTCCAGCGTATGGCCCGTTTGCTGGAAGAGATTTCCGGTGAGCGGCTCACTCCGCGTGAACGAGAGCAAACTCGTTCTGCTATCCACGCAGAGGTCGCGACACTCTGGCTTACCGATCGCGACCGCACCGTCCAACCGGCAGTCACGGACGAGGTGCGTACTGGACTGTATTTTGTGGATAATGTCTTTTGGGAGGCAGTCCCTACCCTGTACGAAGATCTCGAACAGGCGCTTGCTCTTCATTACCCGGATGTCCGGCCTCCTTTGGCCTGGCTGCGCCTTGCCTCGTGGATGGGCGGAGACCGTGATGGTAATCCCAACGTGACCCATGTGGTCACAGCAGAGACGTTGCGCCTGCACCGCGGGCTGGCGGTGGAACGCCACCGCCGCACGCTGCAGGAACTGTCGCGCCGGATCAGTGTAAGCTCACGCCGCTTATCACCTTCCCCCGAGCTCCTGGCATGGATCGATTCCCGTCGCCCGCTGCCGGAGCACGTGGCTTATATCGAGGATCGATATCCGGCCGAGCCCTACCGTCTTGTACTTTCCCTGTTGGCGAATGACCTTGCCGAAGCTTCTCGTGATGACATGACGGCGCGCTTGTTGGAGCGCACGCCGCATCAGGCGCGCATTCGTTTAGAAGATTTGCTACAACCAATCGATCTGATCGCAAACGACTTGCCCGAATCGCTGCAGGAAGATGAAGTTGAAATCGCTCGCTGTCAACTGGAGATCTTTGGCTTGCACGCCATGCGACTTGATTTGCGGGAAGATTCAAGCCGCCTCAACGGAACCCTGGACGAGACTCTGCGCGCCCTCAATGTCACAGCCAATTTTGCGGAGATGCCAGAAGGGGAACGACTCAGGGTTCTCGCCGAGTTGCTTGGCTCTGAGCTTCCCGATCTCTCCGCGCAACCTGGGATTACCGCCGCGACCGCAGAGACCTGGTCACTGTTCCAATTGATCCGGCGCGTGCGTGAAGTGTATGGAAAGGAATTGCTCGGACCGTTTGTGATCTCCATGTGCCAGTCTGGGGCGGATGTTCTGAGCGTGTTGTTATTGGCTCGCTGGATGGGCTGTGACAAGGGTTTGCAAATCGTGCCGCTCTTCGAGACGATCGAAGATCTGCGTGCCGCGCCATCTATCTTTGAAGGACTGCTGGAGCTGCCCATCTATCGCGAACATCTTGCCACCTGCGACAATGAGCAGATGATCATGATCGGCTATTCAGACAGTAACAAGGACGGCGGCTATGTCATGTCCAACTGGGCGTTGTATCAGGGGCAGGAAAACATCACGAGGGTTGCCCAAAAACATAACATCGCCCTGACCATCTTCCACGGACGCGGTGGAACCATCGCGCGCGGCGGGGGTCCTGCAAATCGCGGGATCCGCGCGCAACCCCCCGGCAGCGTCAATGGTCGATTTCGCCTGACAGAGCAAGGAGAGGTCATTGCCGCTCGCTACTCCAACCTGGCATTGGCGCACCGCCATCTCGAGCAATTGGTCCATGCCGTGCTGGTGGCGTCATCGCCTGCAAAGGCCGAGGTCGAGATTCCCGTTGCCTGGCGCACCGCCATGGATCGAATGTCTGAAACGGCCCACAGGATGTACCGCGGTCTGGTGTATGAGGATCCGAGGTTCATCGAGTTCTGGCAGACGGCGACGCCTCTCGATGAGATCAAGAGGCTGCACATTGGCTCGCGTCCAGCCGCGCGCGGCAAGAGCAGTGAGGTGACGAAGATCCGTGCCATACCCTGGGTCTTTTCGTGGATGCAGAGCCGCTTCAATTTGCCAGGGTGGTTTGGACTCGGCTCGGCGCTCGCGGCGGTTCGCGATGAAGCCCTCCTGCGCGAAATGTACCGGGGATGGGCGCTGTTCAATACGATGATGAATAACACAGAGATGTCTCTGCTTAAGGCGGATATGGGGATCGCGTCCCTTTATGTTGACCTTGTCCCCGACAAGGACCTGGGGCGCGAAATGTTCCGCGCCATCCGGGACGAATATGACAGGACTCGCGATATCGTCTTATCGATCAGCGGCCATGCCAATTTGCTGGACGAAGAGCCGATTACGCAAAATGCCGTCCAGTTGCGCAATCCTTATGTGGACCCCCTGAACTACATCCAGGTCGAAATGCTGCGCCGTATCAGGGCTTTGCCAGACCAGGATGGCGAGGAAGCCCAATCGATTCGCGAGGTGATCAGCATTACGATTAACGGCATCGCCGCCGGGTTGAGGAATACCGGATAAAGCTGCGCGGGAAATTGCTCTGCGCTATTTGGGGAACATCGTCCCGAAGGATTTCCATAACCCAACCAGACCTCCGAGTGTCATGCCCAGGCCGGTTAGCACGCCCACAACGCGGAAGGATCCACTCTGTAGAGTCAAGATTTGCAAGAGAACTTCTCTTTGGAAAAAGGCGATCAGGATCTGCAGGTTGAACCCTACCAGCGCAACGCCGAGGATCAGTATCCCTATACTCAGGAAAAGCAACAGCGGAGCCTGGTTTACCTTAATGGACCTGTTGTACCTGGCTTCGATGAGGATCACTAACTGTTCCCCCTGTTTCCAATTCAAACCCTCTCGTTGACAGACGCTTCGAACGATCTCCTTGCGGTCACGCTGTTTCGACACTTGTTTAATGATGAAAACGGTGAGTTCCTCGTTCATGTCAGCAATGCTCCTTGGCGGAATTGAGTTTTGCGGATTATAAACCCGGAGGGAATTTGAAAAGGGATACAAACCGATTGCTAAGAAATTGTAAGGGATGCAAGAAATTGGGTATGATCTTTATCAATAGCGCTCATGACATTCGTTCGATAAATGAGCAAACTCTTATGGCTCTCTTAATATATGCTAATCCAAAACTAAAAAATCCTAAATGGTCTATTGCTCGCTTTATGATTATATTGGTGCAAATAAAAAGCACGGCCTGAGATGCCAATGCATATCCTCTTACTCGGACTCAATCACACTTCTGCACCTGTCCATCTGCGTGAACGGCTTGCATTTAATGAAGAGCAGATCCGGGCCTCGCTTGCTCGCTTATTCTGCAGCCATCAATCATCCTCTCTTTCAGAACTAATTATTCTTTCCACCTGCAATCGCATCGAGATCTATGCTGCCTCCAATTGTCTGGCGTATGCTGAATTGGAGGCCTTTTTGTCTGAGTCTCGTGGTGTGACTGCGCAGGAATTGCATCCATACGTATATCGATTCCAGGATGTAGAAGCTGCGCGGCATCTGTTTGACGTTGCGGCGGGCTTGGATTCCATGGTCATCGGTGAAGCGCAGATCCTGGGACAGATCACGCGCGCCCTCGAGCTGGCGCGCGGCCAGAACGCGGCAGGCCCCACGCTGAATCGACTTTTCCAGGCCGCGATCCACGCGGGGAAACGTACGCGCACGGAGACTGCCATCAGCCGTAACCCTGCATCCGTTTCGTCACTCGCGGCCTCGGTTGCCGAGAAGACGGTAGGTCAGATCCGTACAGCCAGCGTAGTGGTGTTGGGCGCCGGCGAAATGGCGGAATTGACCGTCGAGGCGCTGCGTAAGCGCGGTGTGGCAAAAATCCGAGTCGTCAACCGCACGCTCGAGCGGGCTCAGGCGCTTGCGGATCGCTGGAGCGCCGAAGCCTCCACGTTTGAATCTCTTTTCGAGTCGATTTGTGAGGCAGATATCTTGATCTCCTCCACAGGCGCGCCGCATCTGGTCGTCGCCGCGGAGATGATCGTAGAAGCGATGCGCAGACGAGCAGAACGCCCGTTGATGCTGATCGATATCGCAGTACCACGCGACATTGACCCAGATGCCGCGAAGATCCCTCACGTAAATCTCTTTGATATAGACGGGCTCAACGCCCAGCTGGAGGACTCGCTCACGCGCCGCCTGGACGAAGTGCCGCATGTCCGACGGATCCTCGCCGAGGAACTTTCGGAATTTGAGCATTACTTGATGTCGTTGGAGATGCTGCCGATTATCGCCAGTATTCATCAGCAAGCGGAGTCCATCCGCACCATCGAACTGGAAAAAACCCTCCGCCGCCTGCCGGATCTGACGGACGCAGAACGCGAACGGATCGAAGCTCTCACGCAGGCTCTTGTTCGAAAATTGTTGGACCATCCGACGCAGCGGCTGCGCGTGGAGGCGACATCGCATCGCGCTCCCGAGTACGCTGCCTTCGCGCGTACTCTATTCAATCTATCGGATGAGCATTTTAGGTCTTCGTCCACTGCTGCAGACTGATCGCGAAAGACGACACTATGAAACTGACCTTCGCTACTCGACCATCCGCACTTGCTCGTTGGCAGACGCGATGGGTCATCCGTGCATTGCAGGGGATTTACCCAGATCTTCTTTGTGAGGAAAAGGTCATCACGACAAAGGGGGACACGATCCTCGATAAGCCTTTGCCTGAAATTGGAGGTAAGGGCGTATTCACACAAGAGCTTGAATCCGAATTACTTTCCGGCGCCGTGCATTGTGCGGTGCATTCTCTTAAGGATTTGCCGGTCCAGAGCCCCGAGGGGTTGACGATTGGTTGTATTCCTGTGCGTGGCGAAGTGCGCGATGTCCTGATCTCGAAGGATGGATATAACCTGGCCGCACTTCCGCAAAATTCAATTATGGGCACATCAAGTCTCAGGCGTGCCGCCCAGCTGCGTGCAGCGCGGCCAGATGTGACGATCGAATCTCTACGCGGAAACGTCGATACGCGTTTGCGAAAAGCATTGGATGGCCGCTACGACGCGATTATCCTGGCGGGGGCAGGATTGACTCGTCTGGGATTGGACTCTCATGTGACCGAATGGCTGCCCCTGGACGTGATGCTACCGGCGCCAGGACAGGGTGCCCTGGCCGTCCAGTGCCGCGTGGACGATGAGACGACGCTGGGTTTGCTGTCTATGTTGGACGATGAATCCACGCGTCGGTCCGTGGTAACCGAACGCGCCTTCCTGAGTGGACTCGGCGGAGGCTGTGCCGTTCCGGTAGCTGCTTATGCAGAGACCGTGATGCAGCCTGAGGTACCCGGCATCCGGCTCACTGGCCTGGTGATTTCGGAGGATGGGGAGAAAGCGATCCGAGTAACGGGTGAGGGGATCGATCCTCTCCAACTCGGAGAGGAGCTAGCGCGAGAAGCGATCGCGCAAGGGGCCGGTACAATCCTTGCGGTGAGTAATGTCAAATGAAGCGCATCCTGATCACCCGTCCGCGCGCCCAGGCCAAGGACTTTGCTGAAGCATTGCGCCTGGCAGGCTTTGAACCTATTTACTTCCCTGTCATTGAAATCCGGCCGATTGAAAACAATGTCGCGCTGGAACAGGCGGTCGCGAAACTCGAATGCTATGATTGGCTGGTTTTTACATCGGTAAATGCAGTCGATCTTGTATTTGATGCAATTGTGAACAGTGGAGTTTCTCGAGGCAACTTTCCTGCAAAAGTGGCTGCCATTGGCCCAAAAACGGCCGAAGCATTGCAGGCACGTGGAATCACTCCTAACTTTGTTCCCGATGAATATGTTGCCGAGGCGATTTTGCCAGGCCTGGGTGACGTGCGCGGGAAATGGGTGCTTCTCCCTCGCGCAGAGATTGCGCGCAAGGCGCTGCCCGAAGCAATCTGTGAAGCTGGTGGCATAGCGCATGAGATCGCCGTGTATAAAACACTGCCTGTCGAGGCGAACGCGGACGGCCTGGCCGCGTTACGAGCTGGTGTCGATGTCATCACGTTGACCAGTCCTTCGACAGTTCAAAACTTCATCGCAATTGCACGACAGAATGAGCTCGATCCTTTAGCCTTGCCGGGAAATCCATTGTTGGCCTGCATTGGCCCGATCACGGAGCAGGCCGCCCGTGAAGAAGGACTCATTAATTTAGTCACGGCAAAGGAATACACTACCGAAGGGTTGATCGACGTTATCAACCGTGTGGAGGCATCATGACACTACGTGAATTTTCGGAGCGCAATTTGTCTCTAGTCTCTAATCGCTCGTCGATTGTCAAGCGGCCGAGAAGGTTACGTGCCACGCCCGCCTTGCGCGCAATGATTCGGGAAACCGAGCTCAACGCGCGTGACTTTATTTATCCGTTATTTGTGCGGTATGGCGTAGGGCGAAGTGAGATCCGCTCGATGCCAGGGATCTATCAATTGTCTGTGGAGGAAGCCGTTCAGGAGGCAGAGACAGCGATAAAGGCCGGTGTGCACGCCGTGATTCTCTTTGGAATTCCCAAAGAGAAAGATCCTATTGGTCTTGAAAATTTTGCAGGGAATGGCATAGTCCAACAGGCGATCCGCGCCGTCAAGAAGGAAATCCCGGAGATGATCGTGGTGACCGATGTATGCCTGTGCGAATATACCGATCATGGCCACTGTGGGATTTTGAATACCGGCGAGCATTTCCAGGTGGGCTTGCCGGAAGGTTATGTGTTGAACGATCCAACCCTGGACGTGCTGGCGAAGGTCGCGGTCTCCCATGCAGAGTGCGGCGCGGATATCGTCGCCCCGAGCGGTATGATAGACGGAATGGTCGGTGCGATCCGCGGGGCATTGGATGACCATGGGTTTGAAAACACGCCGATTCTTTCGTATGCCGTGAAATACGCGTCTGCATTTTACGGTCCATTCCGCGAAGCTGCCGAGGGCGCGCCGAAATTTGGTGACAGGAAGTCGCACCAGATGGATCCCGCCAACGTGCGGGAGGCCTTGCGTGAAGCTGCACTGGATATCGACGAGGGGGCAGATATGTTGATGGTCAAGCCCGCGTTGGCCTATCTGGATGTGATCCGCGTGATAAAGGATGCGTTCCCCGAGCTGCCGATGGCGGCTTATAACGTGAGTGGGGAATATGCCATGATCAAAGCCGCCGCAGCGAATGGCTGGATCGATGAGGCGAAGGTCACACTTGAAACCCTCACCGCGATGAAACGCGCCGGCGCCGATCTGATTCTGACGTACCACGCTCTGGAAGCAGCAAACTGGCTGAAGTAAAAGGAAACAAATATGAGATCATCACACCTCACCGAACGAGCCGCCAGCGAACGGAACCTGCACGACCAGCGCATGGAAGTGGCAGATTTCAACCAGTCGCCGTTTACGATTGCATGGGAGGTGACCCGCGCCTGTGCCTTCGCCTGTGTCCATTGCCGCGCGGACGCGCAACATCGCGCCGATCCGCGCGAACTGAACACGGAAGAGTCGCTCCGCCTCATCGATCGCATCAGAGAATTTGGGAATCCGATCCTCATCTTCACAGGCGGGGACCCCATGATGCGCAAGGATCTGTTCGAGTTGATTGCCTACGCTACGCAGAAAGGACTGCGTTGCTCGCTCACGCCAACAGCTACCGCTCTTCCCACGCCGGAGCGATTAGAGAAGGCACGTGTGGCAGGCATCCGGCGCATCGCCCTCAGCCTGGATGCGCCGACGGCGGAGGCGCATGACGCTTTTCGTCAGGTGCCGGGTTCGTGGCAGCGGACGATGAATATCCTTCGCAATGCCCAATCGGCTGGCCTAAGCGCACAGGTCAACACGACGGTCTCCACCTACAACCTGCATTTACTGGCCGACATGGTCCCATTCATCCAGGAGGTCGGTGCGGTGCAGTGGTCTGTCTTTTTCCTCGTGCCCACGGGCCGCGCCCAGATCGAATGGATGATCTCCGCCGAAGAGCACGAGCGTGTTTTTCATTGGCTGTACGATCTCTCTAAGAGCGCTCCTTTCGATATCAAAGCGACCGCCGCGCCGATGTATCGTCGGGTGGCGATCCAGCGACGCAAAGCCGAGCAGGGAGTTGGCTCACCCGTCACGTTCCAGGGCGCGGGATTCCAGTACGCGGATGGCTTGAACCGCCCGACGCGTGGAGTGAACGATGGGAATGGTTTCCTGTTCATCTCGCACGTTGGCGATATCCAGCCCTCGGGTTTTTTGCCTCTCACAGCCGGTAACGTCCGTACGGACGATGTAGTCGATGTCTATCGTCATGCTCAGATCTTCACCGATCTGCGCCGCCCCGACCTGATCAAAGGACGTTGTGGAATCTGTGAATTTCGCGAGGTCTGTGGTGGGCAGCGCGGCCGTGCGTACGGTATCACCGGTGATTACCTGGAAACAGACCCGGCTTGTTCTTACATTCCAAAGGTGGCTTAATGGTTAATTCACAGGAAGATGTCTTACATCGAACGCTCAATCATTATTCTCTAATCTCGTTCAAGGACTCCTATTGGTCTTTATCCACGAGCGAGCGTGAGGAGTTCCACAAAGGCTGGTTGAATGGTCTATGTGCCGCGGCGCAGAAGGTGGATATTTTCCAGGCGACCGAAACCGGAATCGATCTGGTCGTCTGGTGCGCGCTGACGGCTGATGACAAACAGGATGCAGCCTGGTTCTTCGAGCGCCTTGCCAAAGCGAACAACCCCTATCGACAAATGATCGATCTAAAGGATTCGCTCTGGGGTTTTACACGTCCCTCTCAATATTCGAAGGCGCGCTCGAAACAGGAGATCGACCCGTTTGCGAACACGCGTCAGGCGTATCTGATCATCTATCCTTTCAGTAAATCGACCGAATGGTATTTGATGAGTCGCGAAGCACGTCAGGGGATGATGAACGAGCACATCCGCATCGGCAAGAGTTTTGAAGAGATTAGCCAGCTACTGCTGTATTCGTTTGGCTTACAGAACCAGGAGTTCGTGGTGGTCTATGAGACAGACGATCTGGCTCGTTTTTCGGACCTTGTCAACGAACTGCGTGATACCGAAGCGCGTCGCTTCACATCGAAAGATACGCCTCTCCATACCGCTATCTATCATCCCGCAGAGGAGACTCTGAGATTATGGAAATGAACGACCGCTTTCTGCGAGCCTGCCGCCGCCGGCCTGTCGATGTGACCCCCGTGTGGTTCATGCGCCAGGC
>LLBY010017905.1_pt1 | contig 11468 bp, 11 predicted proteins | sample 1489401 | NCBI WGS metagenome assembly LLBY01 (sample SAMN04092656, study PRJNA295927) | soil metagenome | biome: Soil prokaryotic community; feature: Bulk soil; isolation source: soil from tomato rhizosphere | host: tomato cultivar Hawaii 7996 | place: South Korea | collected 2011-11-01 | reverse complement strand
GACTTGCCCCAATCAGGCGAGATCCGTGTCGGGGTCATTGCGAGCATCAGCCCCAGCCAAATCCTTGTCAGCATCGGAGCGAAGTCGGAGGGCGTCGTTTCTGGTCGTGAACTGGAACAATTGACCGCGGAAGAGCGCGATGAACTGAAGGTGGGTCAGGAAGTCCATGTATACGTGCTGAACCCTGAAGATGCAAATGGCAATGTCGTCCTTTCTCTTAAACGCGCCCAGGAGCAAATCGCCTGGGATAACGTGGAGCGGCTCGTCTCCAGTGACGAGGTGGTCGAGAGCAAGGTGATGGGCTTTAACAAGGGCGGATTAATCGTCGGCGTGGAAGGCCTGCGAGGCTTTGTGCCCTCCTCACAGATCAGCGCCATGCGTCGCAGCCAGTCCACGGGCGATACGCCCGAGCAGCGCTGGCAGAAAATGATCGGCCAACCGATCACCGTCCGTGTGATCGAGGTCGATCGCGAACGCCGCCGTCTGATCCTTTCGGAACGAGCGGCCAGCACCGAGTCGCGCCAGTCCATCAAGGAGCGCGTGATCGAGGAGCTGGAAGAGGGCAAAGTCTATACCGGACGCGTGACCAGCCTGGCAAACTTCGGCGCCTTCATTAATATCAATGGCGCCGATGGGCTCGTGCACCTGTCCGAGCTTTCCTGGGATCACATCGACCACCCGCGCGAAGTGCTGGAAGTGGGGCAGGAAGTTAAGGTCAAGGTCATCAACGTGGACCGCGATAAGAAGCGCATCGGGCTCTCCGTCCGTGCCTTGCAGGAAGATCCATGGCGGTCACGGGTTGAAAAGTACAGCGTCGGCCAGCTGGTGGAGGGCGTCATTACCCGTCTGACGAAGTTTGGCGCATTCGCCCGGCTAGAGGGTGACATCGAAGGCTTGATCCATATCTCTGAAATTGCCGATCATCGCATCGAGCACCCGAAGGAGGTCCTCAAGGAAGGCGAAGTCAAGAGCCTGCGCGTCATCCGGATCGACCCCGAGCAGCACCGCATCGGCCTCAGCCTCCGCAAAGTGGACTCGGCCGCGTTTGCAGACAAAGATTTCAAATTACTCGCCGCAGAGTACAATGCGGATGAAGAACCTGAATCCTCGGAACCCACAGAGGATTCACCGGGTGAAGCGACTTCAGACAACCCGGAAGCCTAACTGGCAACCAAGAACGTCCCGCCGCCGGCGGGACGTTCTTTCGAGACTATGCCCCTGATCATCGATTCACATCAAGATATTGCCTGGAACGCGCTGACCTATGGGCGCGACTATACGCGTTCGGCGTACGAGACGCGCCGCCTCGAAGCCGGCACGGCGGTTCCTGAGCTCAACGGCGATTGCACGGTCGGCTGGCCGGAATACCAGCGCGGCCAGGTGGCGGCTGTGTTTGCGACGTTGTTTGCACCGCCTGCGCGCAAGAAGGAGTCCGGCGATACGATTTTTTATACCGATTTTCAGACTGCCCACCGCCTTTATCGTGAACAGATCACGTTTTATCGTAGACTGGTGGATTCGCATCCCGATAAATTTCGCCTCGTTGCCTCGACGAAAGAGCTGGACTCTGTCATCGAACACTGGTCAAAGCCCAGGCCTGAAGAGGAGGGGCTCCCGGTGGGGACGATCTTTCTCATGGAAGGTGCGGACGGAATCCGCTCTCCGAACGAGTTAGAGGAATGGCATGACCTGGGGCTGCGGATCATCGGCCTCGCATGGGCCGGGACCCGCTATTGCGGCGGCACGGGTGAGCCTGGCCCCCTTACAGATGAGGGGCGGGACTTGCTGGCTGCGATGATGGACTATAACTTCCTTCTCGATCTGAGTCACATGGATGAAGCCGCGGCGGTCGAAGCGCTGGATCGTTACGAAGGTCCGGTGCTGGCGACGCACTCGAACTGTGCCGCGTTGATGAAAGGCGCGGAGACCAACCGTCACCTGCCCGATCACGTCATCCGCGGGTTGATCGAACGGGATGGAGTGATTGGTCTGATCCCGCTGAATACGTTCCTCAAGGCAGGCTGGCTGCGCAAGAGGGGAAGCCGGCGTGAGGAAGTTTCTCTGGATGCATACATCGCCCACATCGATCATATCTGTCAGCTGGCGGGCAATGCAAATCATGCCGGTATCGGCTCCGATTTTGACGGCGGCTTCGGGTACCAGTCCATCCCGTATGAATTGGATACGATCGCCGACCTGCAGATGGTCGCGTCGAAACTGATCGAGCGTGGCTACACTGAGTCCGACGCGGAAAATGTTTTGGGCGGCAACTGGCTACGCTTCCTTCGGAAGCACTTACCGGCATGAATACTGAAGCTGCTTTGCGCGTCTCTTATTTCAGAGTTCGCTTCAGTCTGATTTGTGTAGGGGTTGGCTTACTCATTTTTGTCATTGGCGCAAAGCCTAACTGGTTAGGTTGGAGCACGATCCCTGAAGTTGGGTTCATCCAGGTTGCGGTTTTCCTGGTGGGTCTTGCCCTGATCTGCATTGGCGGTTTCATCGGGATTTCCGCGTTATGGGGGCGGGAACAACGCAGCATCCTTGCCGATTTTGGATCGCGTCTGATCGGAACGGGATATGTGATTGCCGTGTTTGCCGGAATGGCAGACGTATTCGGGATGGGCGCCCAAACTCTGCCCGATATTCCCTATTTTGGTCCCTTACAGGCCAGCGGTGTTCTCATCGGTCAATTCGTGATTGCGGCTGGCTTCCTGATGTTCATCCCCTACCATTTGCATACGAAGGAAATACCAAATAATCAGCTTTAGAGACTGTCCTGGGGGATCGTTCTAACTCGTGGACGGCCGCAGGAAGATCCGGATGAGAAATGTATTGGCTTGCATGAGCCGGTCTCCGATGCCGACGGCAATCTTTCCAAGCCATTCCAGCACGAATGGCTTGCGAATGAGAATCAGCGCCAAGATAAAAAGAACTGCAAATGTTCCATAGACAAGCACTTTCAAAATGAACAGCAAGATCGAAAGCACAAGGAGAATTGGGAATGTAACCGGCGCCAGGAGGACTGCCAGTGGGTGATAATGTTTCTTTTTTGGGTCATCGGCTGGACGTTTAGAGTCGATATAGTACGAACACAGAGCACATGACATCAGGATGATCACGAGTACAATGACCCCAATCCAGCAGCGATTCACGTCAGACAATAGCATGATTTACCCCGATCCGATGACAGTTTCCCTGTGCGTATTTTATATCAGTTTTGACGTTCTGTGAACAAGTAATAAACATCCCGTGTTTTTGTGACACGGGATGTGTTCATTTCCTCTTTACATCTCCAAAAAACGTTTCGCGGTTTCCACCAGCATGGCGGTGCCGATGGGTAGCGCACGTTCATCCAGGTCGAATCTGGGATGGTGGAGCAGGTAGTTTTCGTGTCCTTTCTTCTGCGTGCCAAGCGTGAACATCGCGCCGGGGGCATGTTTCATGAATTCCCCGAAATCCTCAGCCCCGAGGGTCTTTTCGATCTCGTGGACGTTTTCCACGCCGAGCAAGTCCTGCCCCGTCTTTTCGATGACCTCGGAGACCAACTTGTCGTTGATCATGGGTGGACCCCCGATTTCATACCGCAGTTCATAGTTGCCGCCAAGTGCCTTTGCAATGTCGAAGGCGCTTTTCATTTCTTCATGGATTTGCTGGTGGACCTTTTCATTGGTGAAGCGCAGCGTTCCCGTCAACCTGACGCTCTCCGGAATCACGTTCTCGGTAAAGCCGCCGCTGATGGAGCCGATGCTGACGACGGCGGGCTCGAACGGGTTGATGCGGCGCGAGATGATCGCGTTCAGCGCAAGGATCACATGCGCGGCGATGTAGAATGGATCGATCGTTTTATCGGGATGGGCGCCATGACCACCCTTGCCCGAAATGACCGCGTACCAGCTATCCACGCCGCCCGAGCTCGGACCAGCGTTGATGCCGATCGCACCCACCGGCTTGAGCGGGTCTACGTGCTGGGCAATGACGAAGTCGACGCCATCCATCGCACCTTCCGCAGACATGCGCTGTGCGCCGCTCTTGCCTTCGTCGTCGGTGGTTTCTTCACAGGGTTGGAAGAGGAAGCGGACGCGCCCGGGCAGCTTCTCTTTCGACAACAATAACGCGGCTCCCAAAGCCATGGCAGTGTGACTGTCATGTCCGCAGGCGTGCATTGCACCGGGACTCTTTGAGGCATATTCATGATCGTTCTGTTCGAGGATGGGTAACGCGTCCATATCGGCACGGATGGCGATCACTTTACCGCCATCCCCGATCTCTGCGACCACACCGGTTTTCCCCACACCGCGCTTTACCCGATACCCCATCTTCTCCAGTTCATCCGCAACGATCTTCGACGTGCGATGAAGCTCAAAGCCGATTTCGGGGTGCATGTGAAAATCGCGCCGCCATTCGATGAGTTCCTCTGAGATTGCATGTGCCTGTTTAAGCATAGGGCTCCTTTGATAGCGATAGTAAAAAGGTAGACACGTACACAGGTCTAATGTGCGTACCTGGATACCTGTTTATATACCACAACAGGTTGGGATTCGACGACTGCCTGACTTAAGATTTAAGCAGGTTGAAATTCTTCCAAAAAGGGCAACTGCTCGAGCCCCGCCTTTCGACTCAGATCGAGCATAAAGGCGTGCAGTCTGTTTTCCTTAGCAGGATCGAGCTGTGGACGTTGATACGAGGCAAGCAGCTCGTTCACGAGTACCTTCGCTCGTCCAAAGGCATCCAGGGAGCCCGCGGCTTTCCAGGCCCGAGTCGAGTCGCGGTCGATGACGCTGCTGGGCAGGTGTTGTTCTTCCCGGAAGAGCTTCAGGGTGATCTTCTGTTTCAGAAAATCGCCGCCCTTGAAATTGATCTTGTCATCGTAAAACCCAGTGGCGAGCGTTTCGGTATGCTGCTTCACCCCGCTGATCATACGCTTTGCCATGGAAATGCCCTCCGCGTCGATGACCAGCTTCTCGGCGCTGTGACAGGCGAGAAAGTCCAGCATACCAGAGCCGGAGATCATGTTGATGCCGCTGAGCGCTCCGATCATGGCCGTGATGCCGCTCTCAAGTCCGGCCTGGGCATCGACGAGCTTGGAGTCGGTGGCGCCGAGATACGTATGGGTAGGCATGTTGAGCGACTTTGCAACCTGGGCATACGAGCAATCGAGCATGGCAGTTTCCACAGCGCCCATCGGGGTGGCGCCCTTGCGCATGTCGAAGATGGCGGCCGCACCGCCCCAGACGATCGGGGCACCTGCGCCCGCCAGCTGGTGGATAGTGATTCCGGCAAGGCATTCCGCCGTGTGCTGCGTGATGGTGCCCAGCATGGTGACCGGTGCGGCGGCGCCGGACAGCGGAACCGATACAATCTCCGCCGGAATACCGGCGCGGGCGAGCGCGATCAGATTCCCGGCGCCGAAATTGGACCAGATCAAAGGAGGGGCGGGGCACACGTCAAAGATAGCACGCGGCTTTTCGCGAGCAGCCTGGAGGCTGCCTGCAAATACAGCGAGCATATCGATCATTTCCTGCACAGTCTTGTTCGAGAACGCGCCGGTTACGATCGGTTTTTTCGAATACAGCAGCGCGAGGAACAGCCTGTATGAGTCTTGGATATCCTTGGGCACTTCGTGGCAAATAACCGCCGTGGATTGTGCATCGTACTGGGGAAGCTGCTCTGCGACCTTGAGCAGGCGGATCAGATGATGTGTCTCTGTGGTCTCGTGTTCCAGCGTGTCGGGGTTGAGCATGGCGATGCCAGACGAGCCCGGGTCGAAGTGAACGCTGTCGCCCCCATAGTGGACGACCGGATTGCCGTCGTAATCATACAGATAAAATTCGCGCGGTGCGCTTTCCAGTGCCTTTTGGACAAGCGGAGCGGGAATGCCGATGACCTGGTTGTCTGGGTAGAGTTTAGCCCCGCCCGCGGCAAGCAGATCCCGCGCTTCCGGGTTTTGCACCTTGATGCCGGGACATTGCAGAAGCTCATATGCTTCTTCCAGAATCCGGCCAATGAGCTCGTCGCTTAGGAGAGTAAGTTTCGGTTGCATAAGACACCTCTAAATTGAATGATCCGATGGTCGAGTAGGCTGAGCGCCTTTCTCAGCCTGTATCGAGACCACATGTTGGATAACAACCAGTAATATGTTAGTCCGGGTACACCCGACGTGCTCTGACTATCTTCAGTGCGGACCGGGTTACTCGACCAACGAACGCTGTTTATTTCTCAACCGACTTAATAATCCTTTCCATCTCGGCGCTGATCTTTGAGTCCAACGCCTCAGGGCAGTGTTCTGCCAGGATCTTCCGGGCCTTGTTCGCGGCCCAATCGCGAGCATCGTCCCCTTTCTCTTCCCACTCACTATAGGGACGCCGGTCCATGAACTGCGGCAAAAACAGCTCACGCATGTGTTTGCGTGTGTGTTTCTGCGCCAGATAGTGCCCGCCAGGGCCTACGTTTGCGATGGTTTCCAAAGCGAGCGTCTCCTCATTGACTACGATCCCATGCATGATCTGGTGGATCATGGAAAAGATCTCACAATCCATCATCATCTCAGCATAGGACCAGATCCGGCTTCCGTGCAGAAACCCGCATCCCAGCAGCATATCGGACATGACAATACTGGCCATAAAAGTAGAGAGGCTTCCGTCGATGCCGGCCTGCCAGTTCGGTTCCTTTGCGCCGGTGGCGAACGAGCCCATGGAAAGCGGAATATTGTAAAAGTCCGCAAGAACGTTCGTCGCCGCGCCGAACAAATAATCTTCGGGTCCGCCGCCCGTGTAGCTGCCTAAACGCAGATCGGAGGCTGTCTGCGCGGCGGCGTAAAAGACAGGAGCACCCGGATACGCCAACTGCAGTAGGGCGGTGGCAGCAATCACTTCGGCATTACCGACCGCCAGATTGCCAGCCAATGTGACGGGGCCGGTGGTCAGACAGGATGCCATGGTCATGAAGCCGGTCGGAATCCCGTGCTCGGCTGCGATCAAGGCGGCATCCAGGCTGCCGCCATCGTGGCCGAGTGGAGGAGCGGTGCATTGCATCAGCGAGAGAACGGGACGCTCACGAAGGTTATCCCTGCCGCCGGCGAGCAGCGCGGCCATCTCGATTGCTGCCTGCGCTTCGTGCACGTTATAGATGCTCTCGGTCTGCACGTGCTTCGTGGAGTTTTCCCACACGGCCTTGATCTCGTGCAGACCACGCGCTTCGACGGGTGCATCCTGCGCCGAGACGGCCACCCAGTGGAACGCTACTTCCTCCGTCGCGTCCGCCACGCGTGCGATCTCCCGCACATCGTTCAGGCAAGAGGTCCGCTTTTGACCGCTGTGGATGTCGATCACTTCCACACCGCAGCCATCTGTGCCGAGGTAGACGTGATTCCCATCCAGTGGAAGATCCTGCCGTGGATCGCGCGCTGCCAGTGAATAGGCCGGCGGGCATTTCGATAATGCCTCTTCGATCACGTCGCTCTTGACGCGCACGATCTTTCTTTCACGATCCACCGCCGCGCCGTTGGCCTCCCAGATTTCCAACGCACGCTGGGACGGGAACCGAACCCCCACATGCTCGATGATCCACAATGTAGCTTCGTGGATCTTTCTCACCTCTTCTGTTGTTAAGATTTCCAACTTCAACTTCGGATTGCTGATCGACTTGATGTTCTTAGACATAGTGCCCTCCCGAGGCTACGTCTCTACTCTTTCGTCGTTGGTCTTTCAGGAGTCAACGTATCCAGACTTTGACTCGTGTCAATTATTTCAATGCCTGTCCCCACAAGGGTGCTCCGCAAAGACGGTGCTCCGATTACTCCTTCCCAAGTAACTGTTTTGCCAGCTTCACCGCGCCGACCGCATCTTCGGAGGTGCCATCGGCTTTGATCTTCTCGGCCCAATCCTTCGTGATCGGCGCGCCGCCTACCAGCACCTTGATGCGCGGGCGCAGTCCCTCCTTATCCAGCTCTTCGATCACCTCGCGCTGACGGACCATCGTGGTCGTGAGCAGCGCGCTCATACCAATGATCTGCGCATCTACCTCGAGCGCTTTACCGATGATCTTGTCTGCCGGCGCATCCACCCCAATATCATACACTTCGAATCCTGAGGCGCTGAGCATCGTGCCGACCAGCGTCTTGCCAATCTCGTGAATATCTCCCTCAACGGTCGCGAGCACTACGCGTCCCATCACTTCGCGCGCCTCGCCGAGCTTGAGCAATTCAGGTTCGAGCGTGGCTACAGCGGCTTTCATTGCCTCGCCCGCCATCACCAGCTCGGGCAAAAAGGCCTCGCCCTTGCCGAACTGGTCACCGATGTAATTGACACCCACCACAAAGCCTTTGGTGATGGTCTCGAGCGGATGCATGTTCAACTCGATGGATTTCTGAGCCAGTTCGACGGCTTGCTCCGATTCGCCATCGATGATACTTTGCGCCATCTGTTTGTATAATTCTTCGATTTGTACATTCTCGATCATCGGGCAGTCTCCTTTGTCATTTTTTCATCAGGGATGAAACCTGTTCTTCTTTTTCACGCAGCAGTTCGGCAGGGATGCCAAGGTATTCCTCCAGCCATTTGCCGGATTCCATCAGATGCGCAATGGACTTCTGTGCGGACTCCTCGGAATCGCCTCTCTTCAGGGCCTCCACAATGGCAACGTGCTCCTGGTAGGTACTTGCCATGCTGTCTTCGATCAGCTCTGGGTAACGGAACAGGGCCTCATAGAGGAGCCAGTCGGGGAAGGCATTGGCGACTACGGCATATAGTTTGATGAGCAAGTCATTCTTGGTCGCTTCGGCGATGGCAGAATGAAACTCACGGCTTGACTTTCGTTCGGAAGATACTTTTTCCAACGTGTCATACTTTTTCATTTGCTCCAGCATAAGTTCGAGCTCTGCAATCTGCTTTTGCGTGATGTTCTTGGCCGCCTCGCGAGCAATGATCGTTTCAAGGATCAGTCTCATCCCGTAGGCTTCTACGACATCCTTCGTGGACATCTCTCGCACGCGGACGCCGCGGTAGGGGACACGTTCTGCCAGCCCGGCAGAAACGAGCAGATCCAGGGCCTCGCGGACGGGGGTCATACTCACACCCAGTTGTGTGGCAATATCCTCCTGTCTGAGCCAGTCGCCGGGTTTATAGATGCCAGCGATGATCTTCTCGTGCAGGACATCGAAAATATCCTCTTTGAGAGGCCGCTTTTGAATGAGCTCCGTTTCCTCGGAATGGGGATTGACAAGCATGAATCACCTCGATTTGCCCATCATTATATATTATATATAATTTTTAGTACAGAATTTTATATCGGGTGATTACCGCTTTATTCGCTTAGATCTTTAGCTTTCATGTTGGGAACGTGACTTACAAGCGATCTCTCCTTCAACATCCATGCGAGCGGAGACGCCAGGAGAACCAGTCCAGTTGTCATTACCAACACCGTTGGGAATCCGTAATTCTCAGCCAACGGTCCCGTGAGCAACATTCCTAATGCCCCCGAGGAAAAAATAAAGCCCAAGATTAGCCCAGAGGCAAGTGCCATCCCGCCGGAAATGATCTTTTGAGCCAGGACAACCATAATGCTGTGCACTGCACCCGTACAGGCGCCTGCAAGCGGAATCAGCAAATATAACCAGGGCGACCACCCGATCTGACTCATCGTGTAGATAGGGAGGGCGGCAAATAACAGAGCCACCGCGGCGACTTTCCGCTTCGTGTATACATCTCCCAAATGACCGCCGATCACATTTCCCAGGGCCGAGCCGCCCATGAACAAGCCTGCCATGTTCCCGTAGGTCGCCGCGCTTAGCCCCAGGTCCTTCAGGTACTTCGGCACAAAATTGATCATGTTTGTCTGTGACCAGGATTGCAGGGTAGCCACGATCGCCAGCAGGAGAATGAATCCCAGGCCTGTTTGCAGGCGGACTCTATCGTCTCCCTGGATCGGCCGGGGGTGTGGATGATTGGCACGCAGTTGATAGGCCAGCGCCAGCCCGATGGGAATAGAAATAACCGGCAGAATCACCAGTGCAGGCAACCCGAGCCTGGCGAGGATCAAGCCTGTGATGATTGGCCCAACGAAATGCCCGAGCTGGCCAGCCGTGAAGAAAAGAGAGGTGGCTGTGGTCTCGCGCCCGGCGAGGTGACTCCGTCCCTGCAGCGTTGCCTGGACGGTGCCCACCGGATGGAAGGAAGACGAACCGAGTGCGGCGATAATCAAGCAGAGCAACCCGCCTGCGCCGGGGATGAAGATCGCGCCGGAAAAAAAGACGGTCATCCATAGGACGCCGCCCGCCGCGAGCCAGCGCGGTCCCACACGATCGGACACCCAGCCGAAAAAGGGCTGCGTGAGACCGGAGACCCAGATGTAGATGGTTGAGACCAGTGCGATCTGCGTTTCGGTCAGTCCGAGATAGGTCAACAGGACTGGACGGCTGCTGTTGAGGACATCCACGATCAAATGGCTGAAAGCAACGGAGGAGAAGAGCGAGTCGAAAAGTAAAGACATGGGGGATTTAGGAATAGAGATTCGGAATCCGCATTCCATACTTAGCCCGGCTCTGAACAGCACGTTCGATGCTAAGGGTTTTGATTTATGAAATGGGCCTGCTGGTACAGATGATGCTGCTCGATGTATTCAAACACGGATTCGGGAAGGTAATAACGAAATGGCTTGCCATTAGCAGCTCGCTCGCGTATCTCGCGCGAGGCGATCTCAAGGAGTGGAGCTTCCACGTAATGGACCTTGGAGCTTATCCCGGGTAGTTCTTGTTCAAGCGCATCCAGGTCCGTCTCTTCCCCGGGGCGGCGCATCACACCCACCCAGTGGGCGGCATATAAGAGCTCTCCAGGCTCATGCCAGGTGGGAAGATCGTTCAGGGAATCCCCGCCGATAATGGGCACGATCTGCGCGTTTGGGTTTTCCTGCGCCAGTAATTTGATGGTATCCACTGTGTAATGCGGACCGGGGCGGCTCAGCTCGATGTCTGAGAGCTCAAAGGAGGGTTCATCCTGGATGGCAAGCTTCACCATGGCTAGCCGGTGTTCGAGAGATGTGATGGACTGGTCTTGTTTATGTGGGGGATCGGGTGTCACCGTCCAGAGTACTCGGGTCAGTTCCAGTTGGGATTTCGCTTCCGAAGCCAGGATCAAGTGACCCACGTGCGGAGGGTCGAAGGTCCCGCCAAAAAGACCGACGCGCTCATGCACTGGTTGATTGGACATATGGAAAGTATATCGCATTTGGAAACGTTACAAAACCGATCTGTATGGTTCTCCCAGTTCTAGCATGAAGGTCTTGCCAGCAGTGCACACGTTGCTTGGCAGGGTGCTTCATTACTGCACTGTTCGAGCATCTGCGGGCGCGTCTATGCTATGGCAGAGGGCTCAAGCCAAGTTCACCCGCGTGCGGGTAATCATTGATGAAGCGGGATCTAGCAGTGTAACGTCTCCTTCGATTTGAGATCTGGTGTTAGGAAAAGTTCAAAAGTG
>LLBY010004421.1_pt1 | contig 11470 bp, 6 predicted proteins | sample 1489401 | NCBI WGS metagenome assembly LLBY01 (sample SAMN04092656, study PRJNA295927) | soil metagenome | biome: Soil prokaryotic community; feature: Bulk soil; isolation source: soil from tomato rhizosphere | host: tomato cultivar Hawaii 7996 | place: South Korea | collected 2011-11-01 | reverse complement strand
GCCGCACCCGAAAAGTAAACGTGCTGCACTTCGCAGTAGCAGCACTCCGATTCACGAAGTAACCAGGTGGACCATATCGAGAGGCGGGAATATCGTGAAAAACAAAATCCTCTGCGGGTTTGCAACCGTCCTGCTGATAGTCATCTTCACGACGTCGCCATTATCCGTCGTTGCCCAACAAGGCGGTACGACAACTTACGTCTACGACGTTAACGGACGATTGCATGCGGTGATATCGCCAGCGGGCGAAGCGGCTGTTTATGAATACGACGCGGCCGGAAACATCACTGCCATCCGCAGGCTTGCCGCCAATGCACTGGCGATCCTCAGCTTTTCACCGCACGAAGGAATGCCGGGCGATATCGTGACGTTTATCGGCGTCGGTTTCGGCGGTGGAGTTACGAACGTTTCCTTCAACGGCGCATCGGCAACAGTCGTTAGCGTAACTAATTCGAAGGTTGTCGCGACTGTACCCGCGGCGGCAACGACCGGTCTGGTCACCATTACAACTTCGACAGGTTCAGTAAGCACCGCCGAACCGTTCGTCATCGCCGGTGTCAGGGTTACTCCTCCATTTGTGGCATTGAAGTTTGGCGAGAGCGCTCAATTCACATCCGAGGTTCTGCCTGCAACGCTGGACCAGGCAGTGCAGTGGAGCGTCGAGGGAGTCGTTGGCGGCAATGCCACTATCGGCACAATCTCCACTTCAGGACTCTACACGGCCGGTAATACTAGATTCTCAGCTCTGACAATTCGCGCCGTCAGCGTCGCCGATAGCGCGCGTGTCGGCGAAGCAATCGTCAGAGTCAGTGACCCAAACGACATCCAGTCAGTATTCGCTCCCGCGGTGAGTGTTAGGAGCGGCGGTGAAATTTTGGGTGCTGTGCTCACGAAGCAAGTGGCAGTGCAGTACGGGCTTTCGCCTGAACCACAATCAGCGCTATCGCAGCTACTCTCTATTCAATACGGTGACTTGAGAGGTGCTTCTTCAGCTCTCGCCCGCCCGGTATCAGTTCAGCTCGGAAGCGTTACGCAAAGCGCTGCGCTCGCCAAACAAGTTTCTATTCAATATGAAAATAGTCTAGGCCAGTACTCAGTCATTACTAACGTCTCAGCGACCAAAGGCCCACACATTCAAAGCCTTAGTCCCGGCAGTGTCACACGCGGCACATCAGTTACGTTGACCGTGAATGGCATTGGTCTTTCAGGCGCCACAGCAATCAGGTTCATAAACGCCAGCGGCGCTAATGACACAACTATCACAGTCTCAAACATCCTCGTTAACGGAGATGGAACTTCATTGACCGCAACGCTGACAGTGAGTGGAAGCTCTGCACTTGGTAATCGTGTCGTCTTTATCTCAACCCCGAACGGGGACACCGTAACAGTGGATCTGGAAATCAACAGAATCAATGTCCAATAACGAACAGGCAAACAAACGTCCGGCGATTTTCTGTCCGTTATTCCACCTAAACGCCTTGGAGGAGAAAAGCAATGTTCGCAAATCATGATGAGGCCTTACGGCAACATCCAATTACTAAAGGTGGCCTTGCTCTGGCAAGCTTCTTCGTCTCGTTACTTCTGACCTGCGTCCCGGTTTCCGCACAGAATAGTTTCAGCAGCGGATCGACCGGCGCGGATGGCGCCTTTGCCCCGGCAACGACTCAGTCGATTGTCGTGCCGGACAGCGGTGTCTTCAATTTCACCACTGTCAATATTCCCGCGAACGTCACTATCACTTTCACGCGCAACGCCGCAAACAAGCCGGTGACAATTCTTGCCAGCAGTGACGTCGTGATTGCGGGCACCATCAATGTTGATGGTAAGACAGGCAACGCTAATGGCAACGGTGGACTTGGCGGACCTGGCGGATTCAACGGAGGCGCCGGCGGTTACGGGTTTGACCAATCGTTCTCCGGCGTCTCTGGAGATGGTCCAGGCGGGGGTGGCGGCGGTTTTGGAAGTAGCTCAATCAATAACCCGGGAACTGGCGGCGGAGGTGGTTATGGCGCAGCCGGAAACATAGGCGGTGGAATAACACCCGGACCAGTCGGCCCGAAATACGGCGCTGTCACGATATTACCGCTTGTAGGCGGCTCGGGCGGCGGCGGTGGCGGCGCCCTCAGTGGGGGTCGCGGTGGCGCGGGTGGCGGTGGCGGTGGCGGCGTCCTGATTGCCAGCTCAGGCACGATTACCATCAGTGGGACAATCTTTGCGCGAGGAGGCGCCGGCGTCAATGGTACCGGTGCCGGCGCAGGCGGCTCGGGCGGCGCTATCAGGCTTATCGCAAACGCGGTTGCCGGAACTGGCACGCTAAATGTTAGCGGAGGCGGTCAGGGATGCGGATCCACCTGTGCTGGCACTGGCGGTCGAGGCTATGTCCGTCTCGAGGCATTCGACAATACTAATTTTACCGGCGCTTCGGCGCCCGGGAATATTATCAGCTTTGCGCTTCCGCATCCGATAACACCACCAAACGCGCCGCAGTTGCGCATTACATCGGTAGCTGGAATCAACGCTCCCTCAACCCCACTCGGGGCGTTGCAGGGCATTCCGGACATTGTCGTTCCTACTTCGCAAGCGAATCCCGTCAACGTCGCTCTTGAGGGCGCCAATTTGCCTGTTGGTACAGTCGTGCAAGTGATACTCACGCCGGCGACGGGGGCGCGCACAACTGTGTCGAGTGGGCCACTTGCCGGCACCGAAAGCTCATCGACGGCGAGCGCAAGCGTGACGTTGCCGAGTGGTATGTGCGTCATCTCCGCGATCGGTGTAATCGATCTGACCATCGCTAAAGCCGCGCCGATGTTTCTCGATGGCGAACGTGTGAATCGGATTGAGGTCGCAGCCACTTTCGGCGGCGCTTCGGAGCTGACTTATATCACTGAGTCTGGCCGGCGCATCAGGCAATCAAGTAACTGAGATCGATTGTGCTCCTCCCAAAGCACCTCTCTGTGCAGCCTTTTGAGGTTGCACAGAGGGGAAGTGCGAACCAGATCGCTAACTCGAAGAATGAGGGTTGACAGATGAAGACCAGAATCATCGAATACATCGTTAGTCCGGCTGAACGCCATGCGGCAGTTGGTTCTCGATCCTTTATCATCGGATTGCTAATTCTGGCTCTGTCGTGGTCGCTGGTGACTCCGTTCAGCGTACGTGCCGAACGCGTCCATCGCGCGCGTCCAACGCTTTCTACACCCTCTCGCTCGCAGTCAACTGAAACATTCACCGTATACGGGCCGCAAAGATTTACACGCAACCCGGGCGCGCCCGTTAACGTCGTCCAAAACTTCTCGCTTCCCGCTGATGCCGTTGCGCCCTTTGCGATTCGGCTTGAGAACGGATCTGCAACGGGCTCAAACAGGGTTTCCAGCGCAACTATCAAGCTCAATGGAACCACCGTATATGGACCAAACGATTTCGATCAGAATGTTTCATCGCTAAACGGTCCGGTCACCCTCGCTGCTACCAACACTCTCGAAGTGAAACTTTCAAGTGCACCGGGATCGTATCTGACCATCACTTTCACCGCGACGCATACTGCCACTCAGCCGACACTCGACAGCGTAACCCCTGCACGCACCACTCAGGGACAGACCGTTAATGTCACTCTGCACGGCACGAACACACATTGGACCACGGGACAAACACGCGCATCATTCGGCGGAGAAATTGCAGTCGGAGGCGCCGCTTCAGGCGAACCTGGTCCAGTGACTATTATCGACCCCACTACAGCAGTCGCTGCCCTCGTTGTCTCACCGACAGCCGCCCTCGAGCCTCGGACAGTGCGCGTAGTCACCACACCGGCTGGTGGAGGCCCCGATGAATCACTGAGTTTGACGGAGAGTTTCACGGTAGACGCAGCGACACCACCGGGCGCCGCTAGTGCAAAAGTTTCGACGATTGCAGGCGCCAGTGGTGCAGCCGGTTTTGCCGACGGCAACGGATCACAGGCACGGTTCAATCGGATCAGCGGCGTTGCGGTTGGCCCGGACGATTCGATCTATGTCGCAGACACTGAGAATCAACGTATTCGCGTGGTTCGCCAAACCGGCTCCGGCAACTCGACAACGTGGACAGTATCGACACTCGCCGGTAACGGCACACCGGGTTTTGCCGATGGACCAGGCGCTTCGGCGATGTTCAATAATCCTAACGGAGTTGCGGTGGACGCGGCCGGCGTGGTCTATGTTGCCGACACCGCAAACAACCGCATTCGTCGCATCGGAACCGACGGCGCTGTCTCGACCGTCGCAGGCGACGGCACTCCCGGTCTGCAAAATGGATCGGGCAGTCAGGCGCGCTTCAACGCGCCGCAAGGCATTGCCGTTGATAGCCAGGGAAATATTTATGTCGCTGACACCGGTAACGCTGCGGTTCGGAAGATCGATCTGGGCGGAACAGTCACCACGCTCGCGGGCGACGGCGCTGTTGGATCAACTGACTCTCCCAACGCGCGATTTGACGGCGTGGTTGGTATTGCCGTTGAAGGTCAGAACGTCTACGTCTATCTCGCAGACACGGGCAATCATCGTATTCGTCGCCTTGATGTTGCGGGCACAGTAATCACTATTTCGGGCGCAGAGCGCGGGTTCAAAGACGGGTCAGCAAGCCAGGCCCGATTCGCAGAGCCTTCCGGGATCGCGCTCGAGGCGGACGGGAAGATCATCGTTGCTGATGGTGTGAATTCTCTGATCCGGTTGGTCGATCCCGTGCTCGCGGCGAATAGCTCTAATCAGGCCGTGTCCACTCTCGCAGGCACGGGAGTTCGTGGCTCCTCCGATGGAAACGGCGACACTGCTCGCTTCTTCACCCCTCGCGGGCTCGCCGTTTCCAACTCCAGTGCGATCATCGTCGCCGACACCGGCAATCAACTGCTGCGCCGTATCCTGCTGCCACCGATTATTATTTCGATTGATCCAGCGAGTGCACGCGTTGGCGACACAGTTACGATTCATGGCGCGCGTTTTGACGGTCGAGGTGTGGAACGCAACGTCGTTCGGTTTACGCGTTCTGGCGGTGGTACGACTTTTGGTTCGGTAACACAAGCGACGCGCACAGCGCTTTCCGTCGTCGTCCCATCCGATGCTGCTACTGGTCCAGTGATAGTCGAAACAGAAGGCGGCACTGCGACGAGTCCAAACGATTTTGTCGTCAGTCAAAATCCTGCGCCCGCAATCACCGACTTCAATCCAAAGCGTGGCATTGTCGGCACCCCAGTGGTTCTGACGGGCACGAATTTAAAAGTCGATGCGAATGATCCATCAGTGACCTTTGCCGGCAGCGCCGGAAGATTACCGGCGCTTGTTACAAACGCTTCAGCGACACAGGTGCAGGCGACCGTTCCGAATGGCGCGATTACGGGAGTAATTGAACTAACTCACGCCGGCGGCACAACTGCGACTGCAACTCCTTTCACAGTAGACACTGAACAGGATTTTTCTGTCACGGTTGCGCCTTCAACCACAACCGCAGTGCAGGGCGGTTCGGGAACTTACGTCGTTTACGTTACGAGCACGCAAAGCACCTTCAGCCAACTCGCAAGCCTCACGGCAACGGGGTTGCCGTCAGGCATCACTGCGACGTTTGATCCAGCGCAAATCACGGCGGGCGCCAGCGCAACTCTCACTCTCAAACTCAGCGGCACGATTTCACCGGGGAGTTATCCGTTCACCATTCGCGGCGTTGCGCCGGTTGGTGGAAACGATTTGGAACGAACGGCAGGCGCAACACTCAACGTGATGGCCGGAGGTCAAACAACTCTGTCCGGCCGAGTGTTATCGACTGATAACGAGCCAATCGTCGGCGCGACTGCTTCGCTTGACGGCCGGACGGCAATGACCGATGCGTCAGGCTCATTTCTGCTGGTTGGAGTTACCGCTGGTACGAATCGGCCATTGATGATCGATGGTCGAACCGCAAACTCGCCGAACAAGACCTATCCAGTCATTATCGAACCGGCCAACATCGTCGCTGGCCAGGCGAACGTCAATCCCTACACGTTTTATCTGCCACCGATCGACACGCAATATGAAGTTGAAGTTGTGCCTGGTCAGAATACGGTGGCGAGTAATCCTCGCGTACCTGGCTTATCAATGACGATCCCTGTGGGCGCCAACTTGCGCAATCGCGACGGTTCCCCTGTGGCCCGCGTTTCCATCACCCCACTCGCAATCGATCGCACCCCCGCGCCACTGCCCGCGAACGTATCGACCGGACTCGTCTACACCAGTCAACCCGGCGGAGCGTTGTCTGACGTTCCGATGCCGGTGACGTATCCCAACCTGCTCGGGACCAACCCCGGCACACGTGTCAATCTTTACGCTTTCAATCACGACACGGTGCAGTGGTACGTCTACGGCACGGGAACCGTTAGCAGCGATGGACGAACGATTGCGCCGGACATCAATCCTGGTACGGGCCAGCGTTATGGCTTGCCTGACTTTTCGTGGCACTTTCCCAGTGCCGCGGGACCGGGAGGCAACCCGGGCGAGCCCGACGACTGTCCGAAGAATCGCGGTTCAAATCCCGTTGACTTCTCGACCGGCATGAAGATCGAGAACGCCACTGATATTTCTATCGGAGGTTCGCGTGGCGGACTCGCGTTGAGCCGAACTTATACCAGCGACTTAGGGCGAGGCCGAGTCGCCGGCGCCTTCGGCGTTGGCTGGAAAGATAATTATGACGTTCGCTTGACCGGATCGTTTGTCGTGGGCGGCGCCGGACGAGTAATCACGCCAGACGAGCAGACGGGCCAGCTTTTCAGCTACGCGCAAACTGACAGCAGTGGCGCGTTGGTTTTCAAGACCACCGCCGCGGTCTCTCGATTGGGTGATGTGCTCCGCAAGCTGACCGATGGCACTTTCGAATATCGTTTGGCCAGCGGCAACGTGATCCGCTTCGATGCGAGCGGCAGAGCTACGGCGATCGCTGATGCCAACGGCAACACGACGACGCTGGCGTATACCGGAGCAAACCTCACCCGCGTGACTGATGCGGTTGGACGCTCTCTGAACTTTGATTATGATCCTGCCGGTCGCCGCATACGAATGACCGATCCGCTCGGACGCCAATGGCAATACTCATACGATCCGCTAAGCCGGCTGGCCACGGTCACTGACCCGCTGAGTGGTGTCATGCGTTATGCCTATGACACTCTGAACCAGCTCACCTCTGTTACCGATAAACGCGGAAATCTGATAAAGCAAGTGACCTACAATCTGAATGGTCGGGTCACAGACCAGAAGTTCGCCGACGGTGGCATAGAACATTATGACTACACGCTGGCCGGCGCCATCATTTCCTCCACCACTATTACCAATACACTGGGTTATCAGCGGACTTTGCGCTTCAACGCCGTTGGCTACGTCACTGAGGCAGTTGACCGGCTGGGTCAGCGTTCGCAAATCAATCGCGACATTACGACCAACACGGCGCTCTCTACCACTGGTCCATGCGGATGTGCAGAGAACACGCGACAGTACGATGCGCGCGGTAATGTTACGACTACCACGGACCGGCTGGGCCAACAGACGAAAATGGAGTATGACCCGGTCTTTAATCGCTTGACCAAAATCACCGATCCACTGGGCCGGACGCTTTCTTTCACTTACGACACCAGGGGCAATCTCCTAACCATGACTGATGCCCTGAATCAGACCACCACCAATTCCTACAATAGCTTCGGCCAACTTATCAGTGTCACCGACCCCCTGGGCCACACCCAGAGCACTGAATATGATGCTTATGGGAACGTCTCGGCAGTGATTGATGCGCTTGGTAATCGTATAACAATAGAGCACGATTTGGTTGGACGGGTAACGGCTCAGATTGATGCGCTGGGACGTCGCTCGACCAATGAGTACGATGTGCTCAATCAGGTCATTTCGACAACCGATCCCTCGGGTGCAGTCACACGTTACTTCTACGATGCGAACAGCAATCTTGTTAAGGTTACTGATGCTCTACTGCACAGTTGGACAGGCATTTATGATGCCAAGAATCGTGTGATTTCAACGACCGACGCCGTGGGTCGCGTTACCCGTACGTTTTATGACAAGGCTGACGAGGTAACAGTCAGCATTTCGCCTTCAGGACGCACGGTGCGCAACACATACGATCCACGCGGCCATTTAGTGACGATGACCGATCCGCTCGGAAACGTCGTTGCGTACCAGACTGACAATCGCGGTAACCTGATTAGCATCACCGACCAGCGTGGCCACGTCACTACTTTTCTTTATGATGAACTGTTCCGCTCAATAGGTATGCGTGACTCGCTCGGACGCCTTTCAAGCCAGAGCTATGACGGCGCTGATAACGTGTCCGAGACAATCGATCGCCTCGGACGACGCGTGAACTTCAGTTATGATGCGGGAAATCGCCCCACTCGCATCACGTACGCCGATGCGGTTGTTAGCTACACATACGATGCGGCTTCCCGAGTGACGCGTATTAATGACACACAGTCAGGCGCAGTCGATTGGTCTTATGACGATGCAGACCGGCTGCTTAGTGAGACGACTCATAACGGGACTGTTAGCTATTCTTACAATCAGGCAAACCAATTGACCTCAATGAGGGCCGCGGATCGTTCGCCGGTAACTTATGCCTATGATACGGCTGGCAGACTGCAAACCATCGCACAGGGCGCAGAGGCCTTCACCTACAGTTATGACGTCCTTTCAAGACCGACAACACTGCAGAGACCTAACGGAGTGCAGACCAGCTATAGCTTCGATGCAGTGGATAGATTGCAACGATTGACACACACCAACAGCTTCAATCAGCCAATCGAAGACTATCAATTCGCCTACAACATTGATGACGAGATTGAGTCTATTACCTCACTCGCTTCAGCAACTCAGCTTCCGCAGGCAAATACTGTGGGCACCGCAGACGCCGCCAACAGAATCGCGCAGTTTGGCGAGGCCAGCTATAGTTTTGATGAACGCGGCATGACGACGAGCAAAACGGATGGACAGGGAACGACCACTTATCAATGGGACGCGCGCGGAAGATTGACGCAGTCAACATTGCCCAGCGGACAGACAATCAACTACGGCTACGACGCGACGGGAAGGTTGGCAAGCCGCGCCACTAATGGATCAAGCACCAGTTTTCTTTACAACAACCTGGACGTGGTGCTAGACCGCGGCAGCGATGGCAGCCAGGTGGACTACCTGAACGGAATGGCCTTGGATGATAAACTGCGGCAAGCGAGCAATGCGACTGGAGCACTCTACTTTCTGCAAGATCAACTACGTAGCACGATCGCATTGACCGACTCTGGCGGGAATGTCGTAGAGCGTAAGCAGTACGAACCGTTTGGCGAGAGCCAGTCCAGCGCCTTGACGCGCTACACCTTCACGGGCAGAGAGCGCGACGCGTCGACCGGTCTAATGTACTATCGCGCCCGTTGGTACGACCCGAAGCAAGGGAGATTTATCAGCGAAGACCCGGCCGGATTTGCGGGAGGACTGAACAAGTACGCCTACGTCGGCGACAATCCAGTAACGAAGACTGATCCGATCGGTCTCTATGAAATTGATGTCCATTACTACCTAACCTACTATCTCGCGAAGAAGACAGGTTGTTTCAGCGAAGCTGACGCACAGGACATTGCTAACGAGGATCAAAAAACCGACGAGGATTCCAGCACAAGTCCGGCAAAAGGTGATACTGACCAACAGCGAATGCAAAACAGAGTGTTTCACGCTCTGCATCCTGGTGCGGCTGAAGGCGTTGGGTCGCCATTGCTGTGGCAGGGGGCGATGAATGAGACGAGTGGTCATAAATGGATCGGCCGGTACATGCATTACTTGCAAGATACTTTTAGCCATGCCGGGTATACCGACGATGTATGGGGACATGCAAAAGGTACGCATAGTGTTGATAAGACGGCTTCAGATCCAGCAAAGGCGCAACGAATGGCAGCGGCCGTTTGGCAAGCTTTGATTAAATACGCGAAGGCTAAACATTGCAAGTGTGATCCTAAGTGGGATGATTCAATGTGGCCCACACTAAATGACTTTATCAATGTCGCTACAGATAACCCAAAGTGGTCCACGATAGATGCGACAGAACGGGCTCTCGACAATCCAGGCTTGGGTGATCCGGTTGCCCTCGCCCGCAAGCGCAGAATTTTAGGCTTAAACGATAGATATACAGGTCAATGGTGATTGGCATGCGTAAGAAGGGGTGGACCTACTTAAAATGCTTCCTCCTTGCGGTAGCGATCGAATTGGTTGCTTTAGTATCGCTCCTGCCCGGTCTGCTGGGTGGAATCGGAACCCGGCATACGGCCAACGCACCGCCGAGTGATAGTGTGCTTCTGTCGGAAAAAGTTGGGTTTATTCTGCATCTCCCGACTGTGCTGCTGACATGGCCGTTTAGAAATTCACGAGCGCCAATAATCTTTCTTACGCCTGTCCTTCAAATTGCTTTCCTTACGTTTCTCTTTGCTTTGATCTCACGAAAGAGAGTTGACTAGCCTGCCGGCGCAATAACAAATCGCAGGCTTGGCACCAAGTCTTCAGTCCCATCTTTACGACCGCGCCGACGTGGTCTTAGATCGGTCCAGTTCGTGTTGAAAGGTCGACGACTCATTCAATCTGTACCCGAAGCGAGAACTCAGGCACAGGCTGAACGCGCTGAGTCAAACCTGCGAGAAGATATCTACAACCGCAGATATGGCCAGGGCAAGACGATGGGCTTTTCAGACTTCTTTGATAACAACTATCTTCCTTGGTTGAAAGAGAACCGATCGGCATCAGCGTATCGAGATGCTCTATCGCGTGGTAAGGAACTAAAAGTGTTCTTTAAGAATCAACCAGTCAGGGAAATTACCACCAGAGACCGCGAACGGTTGAAATCGATGCTTGGCAAGGCCGAGACTCCGCGCAACGAATTGCGTTCCGGATCTACGGTTAATCGCTATATGGCACTTTTATCAGGCGTCTGCAAGCGAGCGATCAAAGAAGAGTTCATGAGCGCTAACCCTTGTAGCCAGATCGATGAAGAACCGGAGAACAGTAGAGCTGGATACCTGACTGTCGAAGAACAAATCAGACTCTTCGGTGTGCTGAAAGACGATCTCGCCTTTCTGAAGGATCCGATCACGGTCACGTTGGGGACGGGGATGAGAAAGCTTATTGAATTGCTCAAATTAAAAGTTGGACATCTCAATTTCAGTTCTCGTCCAATGTTCTACCCGATACGTGGCGGAAGCGCGGAGATACCGCCGAATTGGTTGATAGTTGTTCAGGGGAAGGGAAAGAAGTATCGGTAGTCGAATTCGAAAGAAGAGCAGGCTAAATTTAGTCCCTCATCTTTCCCTCATCTCTCACCAATGAGCATGAAAAAGTGAAATTCGAGGCACAATGCAAGTTGTAGTAGCAGAAAAGGTTGAAAGTGGTGCCGAGGGCGGGAGTCGAACCCGCACGTCCTTTCGGACAACGGATTTTAAGTC
>LLBY010024355.1_pt2 | contig 11486 bp, 8 predicted proteins | sample 1489401 | NCBI WGS metagenome assembly LLBY01 (sample SAMN04092656, study PRJNA295927) | soil metagenome | biome: Soil prokaryotic community; feature: Bulk soil; isolation source: soil from tomato rhizosphere | host: tomato cultivar Hawaii 7996 | place: South Korea | collected 2011-11-01 | reverse complement strand
ATTTCTATTGAAATGTATACCGAAAAACCTGAAGGAACTGGAACAACAGTTTCTTATGGAAGTAAAATGTGGAATGCTGTAAAATCGGGTTTTAATGGATTGTCAAGTTTCTTCCTTGGAATGTTACATATTTGGCCTTTTATCCTTATTTTCGTAGTGTTAATCATTTTTGTACGAAGAAAAATTAGAAATAAAAAGAAATTATAATGAAGCGATTTTTAAATAAAAAATATATTATTACCTTATTTAGTGTTGGATTTCTATTTTTAGCAGTAAGTTTTAAAAATGATTTTTTTGAAATTGCTAAACAAATTGAAATCTTTACTGAGGCTTTTAAGACAATAAACCAAAACTATGTAGATGAAACTAATCCAGGAGAATTAATGGATATTGCCATCAAAAACATGTTGGCCGATTTAGATCCTTACACGGTTTTCTTTAACGAACAAGATGTATTGAAATTTAAAATTAACAATACAGGTGAATATACTGGAATAGGAGCTATTGTGCAAAGAAAAGAAGGTCGTGTCTTTTTAAAAGAAATTTACAAAGGATTTCCAGCGGATAAAGCTGGTTTAAAACCTGGTGATGAAATTACACAAATAGGAGACATTAACTTAAAAGAATACAAAGAAGATGCTTCTCAATTATTAAGAGGAACCAAAAACACTAAGGTAAACATTACCTACGAACGTCAAGGTCAAAAACAGAATACTGTTATTATTCTTGATGAAGTTGAAGTTAAAGCTGTTCCCTTTTATGCTTTGTTAGAAGACAAAACAGGTTATATTGTACTTTCAAAATTTACTGAAAAAGCTAGTAGTGAAACCAAATCTGCATTGCTAGAATTAAAAGCAAAAGGTGCAACCAAAATTATTTTAGATTTAAGAGGAAATCCAGGAGGTTTATTACATGAAGCTGTAAATATTTGTAATTTATTTGTACCAAAAGGAGAAGTAATTGTTACTACAAAATCAAAATCTGAAAAACATAATAATACCTATAAAACAAATAATCAACCAATCGATTTAGAAATTCCATTAGCAATACTTATTAACGGAAGTAGTGCTTCTGCATCTGAAATTGTATCAGGAGCTTTACAAGATTTAGACCGTGCAGTTATTGTAGGAAATAGAAGTTTTGGAAAAGGATTAGTACAAAGACCTTTAAATTTATCTTATGGTACACAAGTAAAAGTAACTATTTCTAGGTATTACACCCCTTCTGGTAGATGTATTCAAGCCTTAGATTATGCTCATAAAGATGAAAATAGAAAAGCAATTAAAATAGATAAAAATAATTTTAATATTTTTAAAACTAAAGGAGGAAGAACCGTTTATGATGGTGGTGGAGTTTTACCTGATGTAATTATTGAAGAAACAAAAAAGAGTACTATTACTGATGCCTTAGTTAAAAATGATGCTGTTTTTGATTATGCAACTACTTTATACTATAAAAATCCTCATCAAATAGGTATTCCTACCATTTCAGACACTGATTTTAATGCCTTTAAAACCTTCATAAAGCAAGAAAAATACAGTTTAGATAGCGAAACCGGAAAAGCGTTAAAAGAATTGCTAGAAAAGGCTAAAAAAGAAGAAATTGACGGTTCAATTATAGCTGAATATAAATCATTACAATTAGCTCTAGAAAAAAGCCAAGATGCTGAAGCGAGTAAAAACAAAGAAGAGTTTAAAAAATTATTGCAAGAAGAATTGATTACTCGTTATCAATATAAAGAAGGTCTTTATGAATTTTATACCCAAAAAGACATTGAGATTAATAAAGCCAAAGCTATATTAAATGATAATGTCAAATATACTTCAATTTTAAAAAAATGACATGAAACGGTTTGTCCTTTTTCTACTATTCTTAAGTTCCTCATTCTTGAAGGCACAAGAGGAAGAAGTACATTCAATTTATTTTGAATTTGATAAATTTGCTCTAAAAGAAAGTCAAGCAAAAGCACTAGTAGAATTTATAAAAAAAATAGATACTGTAACCATTGAAACAATAGAAATATTTGGTTATTGTGATGATAGAGGAAAAGAAGAATATAATTATAAACTTTCTACCAACAGAGCTGTTACTGTTAAAGATGAACTTCTATTAAATGGAATTAAAAACAAGATTATAATTACAATTGAAGGAAAAGGAAGGATTTTAATTGATGATGATTTACTAGATAATATTCCAGAAGTTCGATCAAAAAACAGAAGAGTAGATGTTGTTGTTAATTATAAACCCATTTTAATTGAAGAATTAAAAATTCCTGGAGTTTACAGTACAATACCTAAAAATCCTGTTGTTGGTGATCGAATCTATTTAGATAAATTACTATTTGATAGAGGAAGCAGTGAATTATTATATCCCGCTAGAAAAGAACTAGATCGATTAGCAAAACAACTTCATAAATTTAAAAATATTGAATTTGAAATACAAGGTCATGTTTGTTGTACTCCTTCCTTTCAAAAAGAAGCAATAGATAGAGGCACAAAAAAAAGAGAACTATCTATCAATAGAGCATTAGCTGTTTATAAATATCTTAGTTCAAAAAAAATTAAAAAGGAAAGAATGACTCATAAAGGATTTGGAAACAGTCGCCCTTTAGGAAAAACTCCATTGCTAGATAGACGGGTAGAAATTGTAATTACCAAAGTCAATTAGCTTCTTTTCATTTGAACATGAGGAATGTCATCTTCTAAATACACTTCACTAGTTTGAACAAATCCTAATGATTGGTAAAACTTGGTTAGATATTGCTGGGCAGAAATAGTAATTTTTGTATCCTCAAAGTATTCTTTAATAGCATCGATTGAAACTTGCATCAATTGGTAGCCCCATTTTTTGTCTCGGTATTTTGGACTAACCACTACTCTACCTATTGAGGTTTCATCAAAATAATACCCTTTATCAAAAATCCTTGTGTAAGCAACAATTTCACCATTATAGTAACCAATTACATGTAATGCCTTTTCATCTTTCCCATCAATGTCTTGGTAAACGCAGTTTTGCTCTACCACAAACACTTCAGACCTGAGTTGTAGTACAGAATATAATTCGTTAAGAGAAAGTTCTTTAAAACGCTTTATTTTAAATTCAATTAAAGATTCCATAAATTGTAAAAACTAAAAATCTCATTAAACCTAAAGTCTAATGAGATTTATATTATATAGCAAAAATAGCGTATTTATTTCAAAAACTTAACTGACTTGATAATTGCTTCTAATTCAAAAACCAAATCACGCTTAGAATTTGATGGATTATAAGTAAACCCTTCTAAGACTAAAAAACGATTATTCTTAGTATCTTTAATAGCATAATTTATAAATGGTCCAGCCATAAAATCATTTTTAAGATACCAATTCCCTTTCGTTTCATAGGTTTTTCTTCCAGCAATTGAAATATTAAAGAAATAGGGAGAATAATCTTCCTCAGTAACCATCCAAGTATTATCTAATGTACCATGAATAAATTGTTTTCCAATAGAATCACGCATTTTAACAATATTATTGACAACATTTGAATCATTTTCAATCACATTAATTGGCATTTCATAAACAAGAATACTATTATAACCGGAATTAAATTCTTTTCTAATCCATAAAAAATTATCCTCTACCATGTCATATTTATACCCATATCCAATCGTTAAAGCAACACCAAACCTATCTCTTACTTTTTGATCTTCAATAGCAGCTTTTTTTAATCTAATTTGATTTTCAATGATTTCTCCTTGCTTAATAGATTGAATAATTTCATTTGCTTTCTTTTCTAATGTAGCTAAAATTTCATCTCTATTTTTACCAACGATATAAAAAACTTGTTGAGGTTTGGCAAATTCATCCTTTTTAGAACTAAATCCACTTTGATTACTTTTTTCAACCACAATTATATTTCTACTGTTTCTAACAAAACCTTCAAATATTTTTGTAGGGTACTGGTTTAAAGTAAACAACGGTTCTTCATTACGCAACCCATCAACAGGAGCAGCAAATTTCTTTCGTATACTATCTCCAATTTCACCATTCCAAAGATTTTCATCAATGATAATAGATACATTATTTATCTTTCCATTTGATTCAGTCAAAACTGCATTCTTTTCAGCTGGACTATCTTTACAAGATATTAAAAAAATTAAACTTAAAAATGTAATAAATATTTGTTTCATATAAGTGGCTTTTTATCCATTAATATTCAGTTTCATACCTGGTTTAATATTATTACCACTAATACCGTTCCATTTTTTTATATCATCAGCAGAAATGCCTGGAAATTTTTTTGCAATTGAATATAAGGAATCTCCCTTTTTAACTCTATATACCTGATTACTAGCATTGTTACTGGAGTTTGTATTGCTTTTTGAAGCTACTCTTTCAGAAGATAAAATTTTTAAACTTTTTCCAGCCTGAATAGAATTTCCTCTTAAATTGTTCCAGTTTTTTAATTGAGAAATGGTTACATTGTATTTGTCTGCAATTAATCCCAAACTTTCACCGCTCCTTATTTTATGATATTTTGTTCTACTAACTAATACTTCATTAGCATCTGGTAATATTGTTTTTTCTTTAAACGTATCTAAAAAATCAACATATGCATACACTTTTTCTTCGTTTGAAACAAAAAGACCTAGTTTGTTTTTAGGCAATCTTAGATAATGTGCTTTATCTTCTTGATATGGAATAATGTCCAATTTGTAAATTGGATTCAAAAAAGCAATTTGCTCAAATGGAACATCTAAAATTTCAGATATTTGCTCAAAAGAAATGCGTCTTTTAACCATTACAGTATCTGTTTCGAAATAGGTTAAAGGAGCTTTCTTTGGCACAAATTTATGCTCTTTATGATATTCATAAATATACATTGTAGCTAAAAAAGCTGGAACATAATTAGCAGTTTCCTTAGGTAAATTTTTTCTAATGTTCCAATAATTTTGACTTCCACCAGATCTTCTAATAGCTTTGGAAACATTTCCAGGTCCAGCATTATAAGAAGCCAAAACCATACTCCAATCGCCAAAAATTCTATATAAACTTGATAAATACTGACAAGCAGCCTCAGTTGCTTTCAAAGGATCATAACGTTCATCTACAAAAGAATTTACTTCTAAATCAAATTGTTTGCCTGTTGGATACATAAATTGCCACAATCCTGTTGCACCAACTCTAGATTTAGCTTTTGGATTTAAAGCAGATTCAACTATTGCTAAATACTTAATTTCTAAGGGAACATCATATTTTGCTAAATGCTCTTCAAACATTGGAAAATAATACTCAGAAATTGCCATTAATCTTTCATAAGCACCTTGCCTTTTCTTTAAAAAAGTCTTTATAACATTCTCTAAAGCAGGATTATATTCAATATTAAATGGTGATTTATTATCTAATTTTTTTAGTCTTTTCTTTAATAAGTCTGTAGGTAAATCAAATATGACAATAGAATCGATGTCAATTTCAGTAACATCTGAATACATATCTTCAAATATTTCTTCATTTGATAATTCAGCTAACCATCTTTCATCAATACAATTACTTGTATTATGATTAGTGAAAGTGGCTTTAATAGAATCTAAATAAGAAACTTTTAAAACATCTGCATTAACAATATCTCGTTTACTTTCTTGCGCTAACATTGAAAATGTAAACAAAAAAAATAGCATTATAAATTTGTTTTTCATCATCTCTTTAGTTTTAGTTTATTTGAGGCTTAATTACTACAACACATTATTATTATTATTTTAATCGTTTAAAATGGCGGCAATACCAGGTAAAACTTTACCTTCAAGCATTTCTAACATTGCTCCTCCACCTGTAGATACATAACTCATTTTTGGTTCTAGTCCAAATTGTTTTACAGCTGCTACACTATCGCCTCCTCCTACTAATGAAAAAGCTCCATTTTTTGTTGCTTCTGCAATTGATTCACCTAGTGTAATAGTTCCTTTTGAAAACGTTTCCATTTCAAAAACACCCAAAGGACCATTCCATAAAATTGTTTTAGAATCATTTAAAATCCTATCAAATATAGCAAGAGATTTTGGACCAGCATCAAGACCTTGCCAACCGTCTGGAATTTGCTTTACATCCACAACTTGTGTTTTAGCATCATTTGAAAAAGAATCTGCAGCAATAACATCAACTGGTAAATGAATTTGTACTCCTTTTTCTTTTGCTTGCTTTAAAATTTCAATCGCCAAATCAAGTTTATCATCTTCACAAATAGAATTACCTATTTTCCCTCCAAGGGCTTTTACAAAAGTAAATGTCATTCCTCCACCAATAATCATATGATTTACTTTGTCCAAAATATTCTCAATAACAGTAATTTTAGAAGAGACTTTACTTCCTCCTAAAATAGCCGTTACTGGCTTTTCAGAGTCAGAAAGAACTTTGTTTATACTTTCAATCTCTTTTGCTAATAACAACCCAAAACATTTTTTATTAGGAAAAAATTGAGCAATTAAAGTTGTAGAAGCATGAGCTCTATGTGCTGTGCCAAACGCATCATTAACATAAATATCTCCAAACTTAGAAAGTTTTTCCGCAAAAGCCAAATCTCCTTTCTCTTCTTCATCATAAAAACGAAGATTTTCAAGTAAAAGAATTTCTCCTTTTTGCAAATTCTCAACAGTTTTCTCAACTTCTAAGCCAATACAGTCATTTACAAATTTTATTTTGTAACCCAATATTTTTTCAACTGAAACAACTATGTGTTGCAAAGAATATTTGTCTTCAAAACCCTTAGGTCGTCCTAAGTGGCTCATTAAAATTACACTTCCACCATCTGAAATAATTTTATCAATTGTAGGCTTCGCAGCTTCTATTCTAGTAGTATCAGTTACATTGAAATGTTCATCTAAAGGAACATTAAAATCTACTCTTATAATAGCTTTTTGATTGTTAAAATTAAAGTTGTGCAGTGTTTTCATTTATTCGTTATTTTTTTAAATTGTTAAAGTTTACTACAATTCAAAAAAGAACTGCAGTAAACTTTTCAAATTTAATTGTTTATTTTTAATATACAATTCTATTTTGGGTACATGGACAGTTACTTAAACTTTGTAAAAAGTCAAAGCCAATTGTAATCATGTGCGTCCCAGAATTATATGATAAAAGCTCATTTGTATTAATTTGATATGAATAACCAAAATAGAAATTACTTTTTCTAAGACCTAAAACTGGCCCAACGGTTACTGGCGTAAGAGATTGTTCATTTAAAAATCTTGCAGTAGCACCTATCCAAAAGTAATCTTCGTAAAAATGTTTTTTAAATTTAATATTCAAATCAGTTGTTGAACGACCATCACTTTGATAATATTGAACTAAAGCAGAAGGTTCAATTTCAAAAGTAGAACCACTTCTTCTTATTTTACTTCCAAAATAAACTTGATGATTTAATAATAAATCAGGCTCTAAGAAATTAACTTCTCTAATGTTTTTATCTAAAATATTTGAAGCATTATAGCTTATAAAAAAATCTTTATATCTATATAAGAAACCTATATCAAAATTATAATTTTGAGTAGCTCTATCACCATTAATTGCAGGATCAAGTTGGTTGCTAAAATTTTCAATATCAATTCTAAAATGATTCAAATTAAATGAAATACCTAAAGATAAATATTGTTCGCTATCATAATCTAAAATTAAATGCTGAGCAAAAGATAATTTGGCTCCATATTGTCTTGTATTGCCATTTTTATCATTATATAGAAAAACACCAACACCAGATCGATCAGCAATACGAAAATCTGCTGCTAAAGATTGATTAATAGGAGAGTCTTTAATTCCAACCCATTGTGTAAGTCCATTTAAACGGATTCTTGCATTATCTCCAATACCTGCAAAAGTAGGAGACATAGTAAAAGGATTGTCTGCTAAATACTGCGTTTGTTGAGGTATTGTAAGCTCTTGAGCATTCAATTGACACAAACTAAATAGTATTAAGAATAGTGCTACTTTTTTCATTTTAATATCTTTTATTTAATACTAAGCCTATTTTTAATAGGCTTAGTCTTCTTTTTATTATCTATATAATGTGAAATTACCTACAAACTCTCTAGCATCAGTCTCACCATTCAGTTTCAAAACATACCAATAATCTCCCGAAGGTAATTCATTACCCATGTAAGTACCATCCCAAGATTCTCCTGGACGTAAAGTAATAATTTTTCTACTATATCTATCAAACACGTAAGTAACAGCTTTAGGATAGTTATCTAAATAATTAGGACTCCATCCATCATTTGTTCCATCACCTCCTGGTGTAAAATAATCAGGAATTTCAACATCAAAGAACTCTATAAAGATATAATCTTCATCTGTACAACCGTTTTCATCAGTTACTATAACATGGTATGTATCGGTGTAGGATACAAAGAATACGTTATTTGATCCAGTATAGAATACAGCACCACTACTATTTTCTATCACATATATATACGGAGCCTCACCACCAACTGTCGACATCGTGAATTGGTTTAATCCACTCTCTGCAAGAGTTAAAACTGGTGTTGATGGTAATGTAACTATAAAGTTTACTTGTTGCTGACATGTATTTGCATGTGTTACAGTCACAACGTGAGAACCACTAGTTACATTTTGGAATACATTATCACCAGGTTGAATTACTGCACCATTATCTAAATCAAATGTAAGTTCAGATATATCTATTTCATCATTAAACAAAATAGTTACGTTAGCTTGTGGTAAATCATTAACACAAATTGTTTCAATTATGTAATCTGCTTGTATATCTACTCCAACTCCTATATTAAATTCAACTGTAACAACACATCCATTTTCATCAGTAACTGTAAACAAATAATCTCCTGCACTTAAATTAGTAAAGATAAAATCTCCTGTTAGTGAAGTTTGAGTTGAAACTCCATCTGTTGCAGTATAACCAACTGTTCCCGACATTGTTCCTCCTGAAACGGTAAACTCAACTGATCCACCATCTCCTAAACAAATTTCTGAAATAGGTGTAACACTTACTACTGAAAATACTGGTGGTAAATCGATAGTGAAGTCAAAAGGACCCACACTACATCCATTTTGATCTTGAACATAAACAGTATATGTTCCAGGACCTAAATCAGTAAACACACCTGAATTAACAGTTTCATTCGGTACAGATGAAATAGAGTATTGAATTGTTCCTGTTCCACCAGAAGCAACTACTGTAATAGTACCATCTGTTGGATTATCTGCACAAGTTATATTTGTTGAAGTTAATGTTGTAACATCAATTGGACTAGGTTCAGTAATAGTGAATGATTGAGAAACACCACTACAATCACCGTCTGTTACTTGAATTGTATAAGTTCCAGCTGGAACATTTTCAAATACACCTGAAGATGGTTGTGAACCAACATTCGGTAAAATATTATAAACATAGTTGCCTAAACCATTAGTAGCAGTGGCTGTAACTGTTGTTGTTCCACCGTTACAAGAAATATAGGCATTCGCCAAATCTATAGCTACTGAAACAGGAATAATTGGTTCAACTGTAATTGAATTTGAAACAACCACAATACAATTATTGGCATCCACTACATAATACTGATAAGTACCTGCAGGAACAGTAAATTGAACTGAAGCACCTCCGAAAGGTATAAAGCCACCATTTGGAGAAGTACTATAACTATAAGGAGCTGTTCCACCAGAAGCAGTTAATTCTAAAATTGCATCAGTTTGACAAGTTGGGTCATAAATCTGTGATAATGTAGCTACCACCTGATCAACTGGTTCAGTAATAATAACATCTGCTGTTGTAAATGTACAATTGAAAGAATCAGTAATAGTAACATTATAAGTACCTGCACCTATATTAGTAAACACATTACTCGTTTGTGAAGCTGAAGGTGTTCCTGTTGTAATATTATTTAAAACATACAAATAACCACTTCCATAACCTCCTGTTGTACCTGAAACTGTTATAGTCGCATTACTATCACCTATACATAATAAAGCAGTTGGTGTTGCACTTATTGAAGCAGAAATAGGTGTTGGATCTACTAGAGTAACATCTACAGAAACCACACAACCTACATTGTCTCTTACACTTACTGTATATGTACCTGCGCCTAATCCTGTAAAAGTAGCTGTTGAAGACCATATTGGAGTAACTCCAGGTCCTTGAATCTGATATTCATAAGGTGCACCCCATCCATCTGAACCTACAGCAGAAATACTTCCATCGTTACCTGGATTACAAGTAATAGGTGTATTTGTAACATCAATAGCTAATGTGGCAGTCGGCTGAGTAATTGTAAAACTTGTTATTGCTGGACAGAAAGGACTATTAGTTAAAGTTGTTTGTAATTCATAAACTCCTGCTGATAAATTAGTTACTGTAAATGGACCAGCTGAACCACTAGAACCAGAAGTTACAAGTGTATTAGTAGAATCGTAAATCTCATAAGTAAATGGTCCAGCATCATTTGTAGGTGTCAAGTTTTGATCTACAAAAGTAAAAGTAACACTTCCATCTGTACCACCAAAACAAGTTACATTGTTATCTACTGTTGCATTAACAATAAATGTATTTGGATTGAATACATAATGGATAGTTTGCACAATACAACCTGTAGTCGCATTTTCTACAAAAATATCATAGCTACCAATAGTTAATCCTGTGAAATTTGGATTGTTTACTTGAGTTACATTGTATGGCAAAGTATTCGTTGGATAACCCGTTACTGTATAATTTAATGTGGTAGGAACTCCACCAGTTGTAGTCACGTTGATAGTTATATCTTCAAGAGTTGTACAAGTAATTGGCGAAGTAACCGTTACCGTTGGGTTTGATATTTGAATAAATGGTGCTATTGAAGCTGTTGTAGTTCCAATACATCCATTATTATCATAGACATTAATTGTATAATTTCCTCCAGCTACATTCGACTCTAAATAGGTATTACTTGTACCCGATTGAAGCGTATTACCTCCTTGAATAAATACATAATTTATATAAGTACCTGAACCACCAGTTACTCCTGTAACAACAATAGAAGCGTTGTTTACAGTATTAGTACCCGCATTACAAGCAAATTCGGTTACTGTTGGAGCTGGTACAACTATTACAGCTGGTTCATTAACATCAATATCTAAAGTAGTTGTACAACCTCTTCCTGAAGTTACCACTACTGTATAAGTTCCAGCTGGCAATCCACTAAATACATTTGTACTTTGTGAAGGGAAAGTAATAGGTCCTGCAGTAATTTCATATGTATAAACTGGGTCAGGATTAGATCCAGTTAAATTAATTGTTATAACTCCATTAGAGGCTCCATTACAAGTTACATCAATTACTGTATTAGTAAATGACGGAGCTATAGGTTGAGCTAAAGTAACATTTGTTGTTATAAAACATCCTGTGGTGTTGTCTGTTACTGTAACATCATAAGAACCTGCTGGTACATTAGAGAAAACATTTCCAGTCTGTGTGATTGGAGCTCCATTTGGATTTATACTATATGTATA
>LLBY010017584.1_pt8 | contig 11490 bp, 10 predicted proteins | sample 1489401 | NCBI WGS metagenome assembly LLBY01 (sample SAMN04092656, study PRJNA295927) | soil metagenome | biome: Soil prokaryotic community; feature: Bulk soil; isolation source: soil from tomato rhizosphere | host: tomato cultivar Hawaii 7996 | place: South Korea | collected 2011-11-01 | reverse complement strand
GAGATCTCGATGTAATAGCCGAAGACTTTGTTATAGCCAACCTTTAGACTCTTAATTCCCGTCCGTTCGCGCTCGACGGCTTCGAGACCGGCAATCCAGTCGCGGGCGTGCTGAGAAGCCTCGATGACCGAATCGAGCTCTTGCGAATAACCCGGCCGGATGACTCCGGTGTTCTGCAGCGTAGCGGGCGGGTCATCGTCGATGCAGCATTGCAGCAGGGACAGCTCATCGTTCGCCAGCTCGAGCTTTGGCAAAATCGAGTCCGGCTCCGCGCCGATCAGGTTCAGAATCTCGGGAAGCCGCGATAAGGTGTCGCGCATCGCAACCAGGTCGCGCGGCTGAGAGTATCCGGCCAGGACGCGGTTGACCAGCCTTTCGAGGTCCGCCAGCGGCTTGAGGGCGGCGCGCAGCTCGGCGCGTTTCATGCCATCGTCGAAGAAGTACTGCACACCGTTCTGCCTGCGCTTGATACGGTCCACATTGAGCAGCGGCTGGCTGACCCATTGATGGATCATGCGCTTGCCCATTGGCGTAACCGTCTTGTCGAGCGTGCCGAGCAGCGACCCTTTGCGTTCGCCCCGCAGAGTTTCGTCCAGCTCGAGGTTGCGGCGCGTCGCGGCGTCCAGAGTCATGAACTCGTTGATGCTGTATGAGCGCAGTTTAGTCAGCAGATTGAGCGAATCAGGCTGCGTGTCTCTGAGGTACTGAATGATGACGCCGGCTGCGCGGATCGAAAGTCCCTGGCCTTTAATGCCAAAGCCCTGTAGCGTGGAGGCCCGAAAATGGGAGAGCAATGTCTCCTCACATTTGCCCGGCTCGTAGCGCCAAGCAGGGTAGGATGTCTGGTGCCCGCCTATCCCGTCGTTCAGACTTTGGTTATCGGGAATCAAAATCTCGGCGGGATGCAAGCGTGTCAGCTCGGCGCGCAGGGCCTCGAGCGGGAGCTCCGTCACGGCGAACTCTCCGGTGGTGATGTCGGCATAGGCAACAGAGGCCGTTCGTGAGCCTGCACTGAGCGCAGACGAAGTGTCACAAAAGACCGAGGCGAGATAGTTGTTCGCGTCCCCGGGCAGTAGTGCGGGCTCGGTCACCGTTCCGGGCGTTACCACGCGAACGACCTTGCGCGGGAAGAGTCCCTTGACCGGTGTATCTCCGATCTGCTCGCAGATAGCGACGTGGTAGCCCTTTTCGATCAGCCGCGCCAGATAATTTTCAACCGCGTGGTAGGGAATCCCGGCCAGTGGCGCGCGCACACCCTTGCCTACCGAGCGCGTGGTGAGAACAATATCTAGCTCGCGCGCGGTCAATTCCGCGTCTTCGTCGAAGGTTTCGTAAAAATCGCCGAGCCGAAAGAAGAGAATCGCATTCGGATATTCGCGTTTGATGTCGAGGTATTGTTGTCGGGCCGGGGAAACGTCGTCGTTTTGCATAATCTGATTTTACTTGGGCAGTTAGAGTTTTTTCAAGAGAAGGAAAATATGTGCCAACAAGTGACTTGGAATAGAACAATTGTACTATAGATGTAAAGCGAACGCGTCATTGAATAGAAAATTCACCCAATTGACTTTTCGAAATGGATAAGGTATACCTCTCGGAAGAATTTCAGTAGCTTCAGGAGTAGACATGTATATTGATCCAAATACAGGTGGCATCTTATTTCAAGCCCTTGCCGGGCTGTTGGCCGTGATCTCCGGTGGATTGCTATTCTTTTCCCGCCAGATCCGTCAGGGCATCGCCCGCCTTCGCCGCCGCTTTCGAAAGGACGATGAAGATCAAGCGGGGTGAGAACTTAACCTGATGAAGACGTTGATCCTGGGATTTGACTCGTTTGATCCTGCCGTATTCGAGGAGCTCGCAGGACAAAATAAATTACCTAACCTCGAAAAACTAAGCCAGGGGGGCGGCTACTCCAAACTGGACGTCTGTTCTCCACCTCAAACCGAAGTTTCATGGACCAGCATCGCTACGGGCGCGGATCCCGGCGGACATGGCATCTTCGATTTTGTACATCGCGACCCTGCCAGCTATACACCCTATGTCTCTATCCTGCCCATGCGTAAGAGCGCGGCGGGCGAGCAGTTTGTCCCACCTTACACGGCCAGGACGTTTTTCGAAGAAGCCGCGGATATGGGTTATCCCGCCACAGCCCTGTGGTGGCCCGCTATGTTTCCGGCACGCCCGGCTCTGCCCATCAACACACTGCCGGGATTAGGGACTCCGGATATCCGCGGCCAGCTTGGCGTGGGTACGCTGCTGACGACCGAAGAGGAGCATCCTGAAAAGACAGCTGCGGCGAAGCTTTCCGCTGAGGGGAAGAATCGTTTTACCGCATCCCTGCCCGGCCCACAGACATCCGGTCGCGATGGCCCGCGCACGATCAGCCTGCCTCTCATCGTGGAGGTGATCGATCAAACCTCCGCACGGCTCACAATCGATGGTCGTCAGATTGATTTGCGCCTCGGTCAATGGAGCGAGATCGTCGAGCTGCGTTTCAAGGTCGGGCTGTTGTTGAACATCCATGCAATCACACGCTTTATCGTCACATCCCTTAGCGGCGTCATCCGCCTCTATGTCCTGCCACTGCAGATCCACCCCTTGCATTCCGCCTTGCATTATGCGTCGTCAACTTCCTTTTCTAAAAAACTGTGGAACGAGGTTGGACCATATCTCACACTGGGCTGGCCGCAAGACACAACTGGTTTGGAAGATGGCTGCATCACTGACGATCAATTTCTAGATTTGTGTCAGTCCATTTTCGACCGCCGCATCCAGATTCTTAAGTATCTAATGAAGGATTTCCGCGAAGGTGTGCTGGCCGCGATCTTCGATGATCTCGACCGTGTGCAGCACATGTTCTTTCACGACCGGATGGACGTGGTGCAGGATTGGTACACACGGCTCGATCGTTTTGTAGGCGATATCACTTCTCGGGTGGATGCATGGCCGGATAAATATCGCTACATGATCTTGTCCGATCATGGCTTTTCCCATTTCGGGACGAAAATCCATCTGAATCGCTGGCTTCTCGATTGTGATTATCTCATCATGCAAAACGGCGGCAGTGACTTGAGCAGGGTCAATTGGAGCAAAACGCGCGCATACGCTGTTGGATTAAATAGCATCTACCTCAACATCGCGGGCCGTGAAGGCCAGGGCATCGTCTCGGCGGAGGAAGTTGAGCCTTTGCTTAGCGAGATCAAAGGCAAGCTTATGGATTGGCGGGATGCAGATCAAACTCCGATCATCCAAAGAATCCGCCTCAAGCACGAGACGTATTCGGGTCCCTACACACACTTCGGCCCGGATCTGGTGGTGGGCTACGCGCCCGGCTATCGAGCCTCCGCCGAAACAGGACTCGGTAAAGTTCCGGAGGTTTCGCTGGAGAAGAACACAGATCATTGGGGAGCAGACCATTGCATGGACGCGGAGGTTGTCCCTGGCGTGATCTTTGCCAACCGCGACCTGCGCGACTTCGGCGGGATCTCTTTCCGTGATATTCCCTTCCTTGCGATCGGGAGACATCTCGACCAATCGAATGTCAAGCCGCCCTCGCAATCTGCAGGCCAAGGCCAAAAGGATCTGGAAGAACGCTTGAAAGGATTAGGTTACCTCTAAATGAAACTGCTTTCGAGACCGAACAAAACAGATCAACCTGTCATTATCGTTTCAGGGCTTCCGCGCTCGGGGACATCCATGATGATGCGGATGCTGGCGGAGGGCGGCCTGCCAGTCCTCACCGACGAGCTCCGTCGCCCGGATGACGATAACCCCCATGGTTATTTTGAATTGGAGGTCGTGCGGCAGCTCAAGGAGGGAAATATCCACTGGCTGAACGATGCCAATGGGGAGGTCGTCAAGGTTATCTCTGCATTATTGGAGTATCTTCCCCAGGACCGCCAGTACAACATCATTTTTATGGAGCGCGATCCGAAAGAGACGCTCGTCTCACAGAAAAAGATGCTGGATCACCGGGGGCAGGAATCCAGGTTCACAGACGAAGAAATGGAGCAGCAGTTCCAGAAGCACCTGGCGGCCATGAAACCGTGGCTTATCCGGCAGCCCAATATGGACGTGCTCTACGTCAATTACAACGCGTTGATAGTGGATGCAGAAAAATTCTGCAATCGCATTGCCGAATTTCTGGGACTGCCTCTCAATCAATCACACATGCTCGCCGTTCCAGATGAACTGCTATACCGAAATCGAGCTCCGCAAAGAAATAGCGGTCGCTGACTGTTGCTATGCGGCAGCGCCTTCCCGATTTACAGGCGGTCGTACAAGTCTATGCCCTCATCGCTGTGATATTTGCAGGGTGGACGATTATGGCATTCTTGTGGAAGCTCTCTGCCTGGCTGCTGCTTTTGAACCTGGGGGAGATCCTGACCATCCTTTCCTACGCGCTGGCCGCTAACTTCCTGGAGAGCTTGATCGTTTTGTCAGTCCTTCTCGCGGTGTGTGCTCTGCTGCCCGCAGCTGTCCTTCGCGATGACTTTGTCGTGCGCGGGGCCATTCTGGCCTTGGGACTGGTCGGGTCATTGATGGCATTTGTCGGCGCAGAAGTACAGCTCGGATTCGACAATGGTTTTAAGTTACTGCTTGCACCTCTCGCCATCCTCTTGCTGACGGGCTTTCTCTTGCGGCGTTCAGCGACATACCATCGCCTACGTTTGGCAGCGATGTGGCTCACCGATCGCGTCGTTATATTTCTTTTCGTCCTCCTGCCTTTATTTGCCATTGGCTCGGTCTATGTCATCTTGCGGAATGTTGTATAGGGACAGGAATGCCGCGAATTAACCGACGTGACTTCTTGAAGACCTCCGCCGCGTTGCTGGCTGGTGTCACGTTTGCAGGGGCCTCCCAGCTTCTACCCGCCTCTGATTCGCAGAGCGGGGGCAAACCAAATATCCTGATCCTCGTGTTCGATGCGATGTCTGCCCGGCACCTGTCACTCTATGGATATGAGCGGGAGACGACTCCCAACCTGAAGAAGTTTGCCGAGCGCGCCTCGGTCTACCACAGACATTATGCTGCCGGGAACTTTACGACCAGCGGAACGGCGTCCATGCTGACAGGGCTGTATCCCTGGACTCACCGCGCCCTCAATTATCGCGGCATGGTGGCTCGCCACCTCACAGACCGAAATCTCTTCCGACTTGTGGGCGGTGAATATACACGCTTCGCGTTTACGCAGAATCTGTGGGCCGATATCCTCCTCAGCCAGTTCCAGACGGACCTTGATATTCACCTGCCATGTGATGCCTACAGCCAACTCATACATTCGTCCCTGCAGCCGGATGACCTGCCCTCCGACCGAGGCATGGGCTATTATATATTTCAGGACTTCTTCAACCTGCGGGTTGTGGACGCGCATCCATTTCCCGGCTCACTCCTTGTCGCCTCGGCCGACCTGGCGCGGGCCCTGGCGTTGGAAGGAAAGCAGGTCTCGGAGGAATATCCAAGAGGGCTTCCCACCAACTATGACTATTCCTACGAAAACGCAACCGTACTGGATGGGCTTCGTCAGTTGATTAAAAATTCACTGGCACAGGTAGAACCTTATCTGGCTTATTTCCACCTCTGGTCTCCGCATGATCCTTACAACGCGCGCCGGGACTTCATCGGGATGTTCCAGGAGGATCTGCCGCTCCAGCCGAAAGCCAGGCATCCGCTTGGCGAGAACCATCGATCCGAGTCAGAGCTGCGCAGGCTCCGTCGCGAGTACGATGAATTCATCGCCGACCTGGATGCCGAGTTTGGGCGGCTCCTCTCGGATTTGGAGCGAAGCGGTGTTTTGCAGAACAGCTACGTGATCGTCACCTCCGACCACGGGGAGCTCTTCGAGCGGGGCGAGCTAGGGCATGCGACCGCGTTGATGTACGCGCCAGTTACGCATATCCCGCTGCTGCTCTCCGCGCCGGGGCAAAAGACGCGCTCCGACTTTTACGCGGCGACGAGCAACGTCGACCTTTTGCCTACTATTCTCCAGATCGCTGGCAAGGAAATTCCCCGGTGGGTCGAAGGTAGAATCCTGCCCGGGTTTGGCGGAACCGAAGACACGGCTCGCAGCATCTTTCCGATGATGGCGAAGGACAATGCGGCGTTTCAGCCTCTGACGCGGGCGACGTTTGCCATGATCAAAGGCGGGCACGAGCTGCTCCTCTACACAGGCTATCCCGGTCATAACGATCAATATGAGCTGTATGATCTGGACGAAGACCCCGATGAGTTGCAGAATTTGTTCAGTAGGGATATAACTACGGCTTCTCGAATGAAAGAGGAATTGCTGGAGGCTGTTAATGCCGCCAATCGCAATTTTCAAAAGAAATAGTATAAGGAGAGTTCTCGATGTATAAAGTTGTTTTGGTCCGTCACGGGCAAAGCACATGGAATCTCGAAAACCGTTTCACGGGTTGGACGGATGTTGGATTGACCGATTTGGGGCGGGAAGAGGCGCACGAGGCGGGCAGGCTGCTCAGAGAGGGTGGCTATGTGTTTGATGTGGCATACACCTCTGTACTGCGTCGCGCCATCCAAACGCTTTGGATCGTTTTGGAGGAAATGAACCTCGAGTGGATTCCCGTGGAAAAGGCCTGGCAGCTCAACGAGCGTCATTACGGTTCCTTACAGGGGTTGAACAAGGCTGAGATGGCAGAGAAGTTCGGTGAGGCGCAGGTGAAGATCTGGCGGCGCAGCTATGATATCCCCCCTCCATCGTTGGAGCTGGACGATGAGCGCCATCCGCGGTTTGACCCGCGCTACGCCTCCCTCACGCCCGAACAATTGCCAGCTACCGAATCGCTGAAGATCACACTCGATCGCGTCCTGCCATACTGGCACTCGACCCTGACGCCTGCCATCAAATCTGGCGAGCGCCTGATCATTGCCGCGCATGGGAATAGTATCCGCGCCCTGGTGAAATATCTGGACGACATCTCTGAGTCGGAGATCACGGAATTGAATATCCCCACTGGCTTGCCGTTGGTTTATGAGCTGGACGAGGGGCTCAAGCCGGTCAAGCATTATTATCTGGGGGACCCTGAAGAGGCAGCCCGTAAAGCTGCAGCGATCGCGAATCAGGCCAAAGTCAAGTAGTGTTCAACGTCCTTCGGCATCGCATTCCAGACAAACGAAACATAGTGACTGTCTTTGCAGTCGCTATGTTTCTTGTTTGCACCTGGACACTCTACACCTCCTTTTGGAAGCTGCCATCCTGGTTGTTTTTCCTTCAAGTGGGCGAGATCGTCTCCATCTACGCCTATGCATTTGTGGTCAATTTTCTGGAAAGTGTTTTGCTCCTGTTCATCGCTCTGGTGCCGGCCTTTTTTCTGCCTCGTCGATGGTGGACGGAGGCATTTATTCCCAAAGGTTTTGCACTCATTCTGATTGTCCTGGGATCTGCCCTGCTGCATATTTCTCTGTATCGGACCCCGGATACGAGAGCTATTTTCATAAACAGCCAGTTCATCTGGTGGATTGTTACGGTTCTGATCGCCGTCCTCCTGACATGGCTGGCCGGTAGAATCCCATGGATCCGCAGTGGACTGGAATCTTTAGCGGACCGCTTCATCATTTTTCTCTATATCTATCTCCCGTTCACTGCCATCGGGCTCCTCATCGTTCTAGCGCGCATCATTCTATAGACTTCGCTCATGACCCAGCTTACACGTCGAGACTTTCTGAAGCTTGCCTCCCTGTGGGCAGCAGGAGCTGCTTCAACATTCACGGTTCGTTCTCTTCAGCCCGGTGCGAGCAGCCCCAACATCATCATCGTCCTGTTCGACGCCATGTCCGCGATGCACATGTCGCTGTATGGGTACCCGCGCGAAACGACGCCAGAGCTGGATCGCTTTGCAGAGCGCTGCACCGTTTACAACGCTCACTATTCCGCGAGTAACTTCACCACATCCGGCGTGGCCTCCATGCTGACCGGCATGTATCCCTGGAAGCATCGCGCCCTCACGCAAGGCGGGATCGTCAAGCGGGACGTGATTCCGTTCAATCCTTTCACTCTGCTGGGCAGCGAGTATTACCGCCTGATGTTCTCTCAGAACTTTTGGCCCGACCGGCTCGTCGCGCAATATTATGACCAGGTGGACGATTTCCTCCCTCAGACCGCCTATAGCATGCGCGGCAACACGCTTGTCAAGAGCTGGGTGGGGAGGGACCGCTTGCTGGCTTCCATTGCATTTGACGAATTCCTTTTCCCCGCTCAAACAGATCGCCCCGGCTCGGCATTCTTAAACTATTTCTACAAGAGCCGCGTTTCCCATTCGATTGAAACTCAGAAGATTCAGCCCGGCTATCCCAACGGCGTCCCGGAAGTGGAGGGATATAACGTCTATCTCAATGAGCAAATTTATAGGGGTGTGCTGGCAGAGATCTTGAATTTGCAGGACAAACATCCGTACTTTGCATACTTTCATTTGTTCTCGCCGCATTCGCCCTATAAGCCAGGTGGAAAATACTCGCGCCTGTTTCGAAATGATGGGCTCCAGGTTCCTCCCAAAGACGTCGTCCCGTCATTTGACGACCTGTATCCTGAATCAGAGGAGTCTTTGATGAGAAAGCGTACTGCCTACGATCGGCAGATCGCGCAAGTGGATGCAGAGTTCGGAAAGCTGGTCGATCAACTGGATGCTCGCGGCGTACTCAATGATAGCTATCTCATCGTGACCTCGGATCACGGGGAGATGTTCGAGCGCGGCTTTAGCGGTCACGGTGGCCGGCTGATGTATGAGCCACTCCTGCGGATTCCGCTTCTGATCCACGCGCCCGGGCAGACTGCCCGCGTGGACGTCGATCTGCCGACCAGCAATGTAGATATCCTGCCCACAATCTTATCCATTGCCGGTAAAGAGATTCCCGGACATCTGGAAGGTCAAGTTCTGCCGGGCTTCGGTGGGGAGGGATCCGAGGCTCGTCCCATCTTTTCCATGGCCGCCTGGCAGAACTCTGCCTTCCTGCCGCTTACCAAGGCCGCCTTTGCCCTGCGCAAGGGCGCTTATAAACTGATTGTTCACCTGGGCTACGGTGGCGAGGATGGGATCTATGAATTATACGATGTGGAGAACGACCCGGAAGAGCTGCGCGAACTGAGCAAAGCAGAACCATCCGTATTTTCTGCGCTGAAGGAAGAATTCTTCGCACATCTTGCCGAAGCAAACCGACCGTTTGAACGTTGAAATCAGCGCGAGCAGCCTCTCAGGAACCCTGTGTGCGGCAGACTTTGCTCTTCTGCTGCATCGTATCGAGATGATCCTCTTCATTTCCCCAATTCGTCTTCCGTAAGATATATTCACACAGCGATGTACCAGCCAAGCCTGCTACAAGTAAGACAATCGGAATCAGCTGTCTCTTCTGTGTTTGTTTTGATTAGCATTCTGAACTGCCGGCCTGATATTATGCCCAGAGCAGCAATCTCAAAAAGATGGGGTTACAGAGCTGAAAAAGGCAAAGAATAGAACGAGTACCAAAGCGATCATTACCAGGCGAATCCTGGCCTTTGAGACCGACGAGATTGCTGCTGGCTTTAGATCCCGCGCCAAACGGCGATTGCGGGCATTTTGCTGCATTTCAGCAAGATGAATCTGATTTACTTTCTCTTTGGTTTTCATATCTAGCGTGTTCATCGCTGCCTCCTCAGGCATCTCCGGTTATCTGGCAAAGCAGCATTTCTTATCCCTGCGGTTTTCATACCGGAAACGGCCCTGAAGAGCCATACAGGTCTTTGCGTTAGAATTGAGTCATGCCTTTGCCTCTGGATTACATAAACGAGCTTCAGAGAAATTTTCGGGGAGAGATCAGGAACGATCTTGCTTCGCGCATCCTTTACAGCACCGATGCATCCATCTATCAGATGGAGCCCCTCGGAGTCGTGTTTCCCAAAACGCAGGAGGATCTGCACGCAGCGGTGGAGCTGGCTGCCAGGTTTGACATCCCAGTTCTGCCGCGTGGGTCCGGGACAAGTCTGGCAGGTCAGGCGATTGGACATGGCCTCATCCTGGACTGTTCCCGGTGGCTGGACGCCATCGTCGATATCGACCCGGAGGCGCAAACGGCAATTGTCGAACCGGGCGTGATCCTCTCGAAGCTGAATGCCGCCGCGGCGAAGCATGGACTGATGTTTGGCCCCGATCCTGCTTCTGCCGAGCGCGCCACGATGGGCGGCGTGATCGCCAACAATGCGACCGGCGCGCATTCCCTCTCCTATGGCATGACGGCAGACCATTTGATCTCCGCGGATATCATCGCCTCGGATGGAAGCCTGGGGACTCTGGGAGAAAACAGCACGCTCGACAATCCCCTCATCTCCAATCTCCACGCCACCGCTCTCGCAATCCGCGAAACCTACGCAGACGCCATCCGACAGAGCTGGCCTCGTACCTGGCGCAACTCTGCCGGTTATCGTCTCAATTATCTTTTGCCTTGGTCACCCTCAAAGCCATCACAGTGGAAAGATGAGTATCCACCGATTCGCCCCTCCAGCTTCGGTCTTCATCCTTTATTAGCCGGTAGCGAAGGGACATTAGCGGTCATTCGCCGCGCGAAAGTCAACCTGGTTGCAAAGCCCAGGCATACCATACTGGCCGTCTTGGCCTACCAGAGCAACGCCGATGCCTGCGACGATGTGCCGCGCCTGCTGGCTCATCATCCGTCGGCGGTCGAGTTAGTTCCCCAGATGATCATCCGCCTGGCGCGCGGTGTCCCCGCGTACGCGCGTCAGATGGGGTGGGTGATCGGCGACCCCGCGGCGCTGCTTGTCGTCGAGTTTAGCGGCGACGATCCCCTGGCCATCAAGGAGTCCGCGCGCAAGATTGGGGATATCCTGACGATTGCCGAATCGAAAGAAGACCAGGCGCGCGTTTGGAATGTCCGCAGAGTGGGCCTGGGCCTGCTCGATTCGCGCCCGCAGTCCACTCGCCCGGTGGCGTTCATCGAAGACTGCGCCATCCCTGTGCAGCGACTGGGCGAGTTTGTGCGCGAGGTGGAATCGATCTTAGCTGCGCACCACACGGAAGGCGGTATGTACGCGCACGCCTCGGCAGGGTGCCTACATATCCGCCCCATCCTGGATTTGAAGACGACGCGCGGTGTGAATGCGTTAAGATCGATCAGCGAAGCCGTTCTGACCCTGACCTTGAGACTCGGCGGCGCGATGAGCAGTGAGCACGGCGACGGCCTGGCCCGCTCCGAATTCCTCGAGCAGACCTATGGACGCGAGCTCATGGATGCAATGCGACTCCTCAAGCGTGCTGCCGACCCTAAGAACATCCTCAACCCTGGGAAGATCGTCGATGCTCCGAAGATGGACATCAACCTGCGTTATGGGCTGAACTATGGCACGCGGCTATGGGAGACGGGCCTTTCCTTCGCGCGCAACGGCGGGCTGGACGTCGCCATCGAGCAATGTAACGGCCAGGGACTCTGCAGAAAGGATACGGGTGTGATGTGTCCCTCGTACCAGGCGACGCGCGAGGAGATGCATTCGAC
>LLBY010012225.1_pt1 | contig 11496 bp, 7 predicted proteins | sample 1489401 | NCBI WGS metagenome assembly LLBY01 (sample SAMN04092656, study PRJNA295927) | soil metagenome | biome: Soil prokaryotic community; feature: Bulk soil; isolation source: soil from tomato rhizosphere | host: tomato cultivar Hawaii 7996 | place: South Korea | collected 2011-11-01 | reverse complement strand
TCGAGACTTTTTGTGCAAAGCCGCCCCGGCTCTCAACATGCGCCGCCTTAATCTGCTCGACCAGTCGCTCGTTCTCGGCAGCCCTCCTGGATGGCTTGCGACTGCTCCAGCGTGCCTTGGCTGTCTTTAGTAATCTGGTGATGGGAATGATTCGTCATGCCGGATGGTAGAATGTCGCAGAGGCGAGACGCTTCTATGCGGATCACAATGAACAAGCTCTTCAGCTTATCTTGCGCGCCCCAAGCGGACTTTGCAAACGCCCTACCTCCTGGGCCATTTCATGGCAAATTCGAAGCAGAATGTCGGCGGCCTTCACAATCTCCAACTCCTCGACGTTGCGGCAAACCACCAGACGTACAGCATTCGGCGGAAAGCTATAGGTGAGGACTCCTCGCTCCGCCGCCCGCGCAATGAATTCTTCCACTATCGAGGGGCCGCCGGTGAGGTTCAGGTAAATCATGTTCGTCTGGATATCGCTCAAGCAAATTTCGAAGAGCGGAGACTCGGCCAGGCGCTCGGCAAGCAGGCGGGTCAGGCGATGGTCTTCGCGCAATCGCTCGAGCTGATGTGTGAGCCCGTAGTGAGCGGCCTCCGCGCAGATCCCGATCTGGTGGAAACCGCTGCCGTGCCAAACGCGCAGGCGACGCGCCCTTTCGATGATCTCGCGCGGACCGAGCAGCATCGATCCCAGCGGGGCTCCAAGTCCCTTCGAGAAGCAAACGCTCACCGTATCCGCCTTCGCCGCATAGTCCGATAGGGGTATGCCGGTGGCGATGTGTGCATTGAAGAGCCGCGCCCCGTCCAGATGGAGCGCGATGCCGCGACTCGCAGTGAATTCGCGAATCTCCGCAAGCCCCTCGATCGGGAATATCTTCCCCTGCCGGCTATTGATGGTGTTTTCCACCGCCACCAGTTCAACCTGCGCGTAGATCGCTTCCCGCGGCTTGGAGGAAATGGCCCGCTCTATCTCGGCGGCCCCGAGGATGCCGTCCTGGGTCTGGCGCGCGTTGAGGATGACGTTGCAGAAGCGGGCGTGCTGCGCGCTCTCGTAGAGATTGAGGTGATAGGAATATTCGGTGATCACCTCGTTTCCCGGCGCCACCTGAGATGCCACGGCGAGCTGATTCGCCAGCATCCCGGTCGTGGTAAAGAGCGCGTCTTCTTTGCAAAACAATTCTTTGCAGTAATCCTGAAGCCGGTTAACGCTTTTGTCTTCGCCATAATAGTCGTCGCCTTCTTCGGCGCGCGCCATCACTTCCCGCATCGCGGCGGAGGTAAGCGTAAAGGTATCGCTGCGAAGGTCGATCATCATTTTGCCCGCTCCGCCGTCGCGGAAAGCAGTTCCGATTCGGAATCGCTCCACCTCTGTCTCAGTCGGCGATAAGCGGCGCGCTGGCGAAACCAGACGGCCTTCAAGCCGTCGATGGCTGTTCGCACCGACTCTTCCCCCGGCCCGCCGCCGAAGCGCGCATCGGCGGCGACGTGGGGAACCGTGAGATTCTCGACCTCCACTCGATGTCCCCGGCGGGCGAGGAAATCGGCGGAGCCCTTGTCGGACAACAGCCCGTCCCGCTCGACGCAATCGTTAACCAGTTCGCCGGTCAGCCGATGGGCGGCGCGAAAATCGAGACCGGCGTCCCGGACGAGACGATTGGCCAATTCGAGCGCCACGGTGTGCCCTCGGCTGGCGCTCTCCAGCATCCGCGCATGGTTCGGTCGGGCCGCCCGCACGACGAGTCTCAGCAACAGCGCGGATTCGGCGGTTTCGATCAGCGCGGTTGACAGCGCCTTGACGGCCTCTGTGCCAACGGCGATGGAGTTGGAGAATGGAGCGTGCAGCATGGCCGCGGCCGCCGACGTGTACCGACCTAGAGTGAGGCCAGCCCGTCCGGCCACATGTTCCAGGAGGAAGGGATTTCGTTTTTGCGGCATCGCGGAACTGCTGCCGACCATCTCGTCGGGAAGCTCGATGAATCCGAACTCGGCTGTGCACCACTGAAAATAATCGGCCGCGATGCGGCTCAGGAGCACGGAGATTCCCGCCGCGCATGCCAACAGCCGAAGCACGAAATCACGCGAAGCCACGGCGTCGAGCGAGTTCGCGCAGGTGTCGCTGAAGCCGAGAAGTTCCGCGCTTCGTTCCGGTCGAATGGGAAAGGACGTGCCGCCCACCGCCCCGGCGCCCAGAGGACAGCGCGAGAGGTCGTGAAGCGAAGCGAGCAGGTGATCGAGTTCCCGCGCGAGCGCTTCCGCGCTGCCGGCCAAATAGTGCCCGTAGGTGATGGGCACCGCCGCCTGGCCGTGGGTGTAGGCCGGCATGACCGTGCCGGTGTGACTCTCCGCGGCGTGAATCAGGGCGGCCTGCAAACGGAACGCCTCGCCCATCAACCGGCGCACGAGCATTCGAGCCTTCAACCGGGCCGTGGTCGCGTTGAGATCGTTGCGGGAGCGCCCGGTCTGCAGCATCCCGCCGATTCTCTCTCCGCACGTATCGCGCAGATATTCTTCATACATCAAGTAGAGCCCCCGATCTTGCGGGCGGTTCCGAAGCGGCGCAAAGCCGGCAGCCCGCAGTTCGAGGATCGACTTCAGCAGCGTGTTCGCTTCCGCGCTCCCCACGATGCCGCACTCGCTCAGCATCAGGACGTGGGCCAGATCCACCTGAGAGATCAACATCAAATCCGCCGATGCGACCTCCGGCGGCGTTTCCAGAAGTATCCGGCGAAGCGCCGGGGAAGGAGGCTTTTTCAGCCGTCCCGTGTCTCCGCGCAGCCTGACAGCGATCGCATCGCGCGCCCGGTCCGCCGCGCCGGCCGCTGCTTCGGCCCCTTCAGGCTGATCCACCACCGCGATCACATGCCCGATCCGATCACGGAAATCGTGTGTGACGAGGCACTCCTGTCCCTCCGCTTTATACATCTCGACTGCTTTCACGCCGGGCACGGCGCGAGCCGCGTCGATCCCGCTGATCCGGTCGATCACCCCATCGGACCGGGCCATGATGAACCTCAGAGACGCGAAACAATTCCGACCGGGTCTCAGGGCGACGGGTCTGCCGGTGACCGCGTGGATTGTTTCCTGAATCGGATCGATCCCCGTGGCCAACCTGACCAGTTCCGGGATAAAGCCGCCGGCCAGCCGCGGGTTGATCTCGATGATCAGTGGTCCCTCCTTCCCGAGCCTGAGTTCCGTATGGATCGGCCCCCAGTTGAGCCGCAGAGATTTCAGCGCGGAGAGCACCGCACGGTGTATGCCATCCTCCGTCTCGCCCAATCGGGCGGGAAAATCATGGCCTGTTTCGACAAACCACGGCTCGGAGGTCAGATGCTTGCGCGTGATGCCGAGAATCTTTTCGTGGAAGCTCTCGACCGAGAATTCAGGCCCTTCAATGAATTCCTCCACCAGGATCTCTTGCGGAATCGGATGGCCGCGCTCATTGACGCGCTGGTTGAGCAAGGTGATTGCGTGAGCGGCCACCTCCGCGGGGCTGCGACAAAGCTGAACCCCCGCACTCCCCGTTCCCAGAACGGGCTTGAGTATCACGGGAAGACCCGTCTCGCGCGCCGCGAGCCAAGCTTCTTCCGGAGACCGGGCGAGGGTGAATCTGGGGGTGGGCAACCCGGCATCTTTGAGTTGGAGCCGCTGCTGGTGCTTGTGGCGGCACGACTGGATTGCGTCCGCGCATGGTCCAGGAAGACCGAGCCGTTGAGCAAGTCTCGCCGCCGCACCGATGAAATATTCCGAACTTGAGAAGACGCCAACCACTGGCTCCCTCTGCGCAAGCGTCCGAGCCGCTTGAAGCAGCGCATCGTCGGAACCGGTGTCCACGCTGACAGCTTCGATGCCTTCCTTGCGAACGAAATCGTAGCGATCCGGGTTCGATGCCAGGAGCACCGGACGCGCCCCTAGCTCGCGCGTTCGCAGGGCAAACAGTCGTCCCGTGCCGCTCGAATTGCTTTCCACAAAAAGAAGCTGCCCCGAGGGGCTAAAGACATCATTGCGCAACGGCCTCGGCAACTTCGATCCCTCCCGTTTACTCCATCACTTCCGACCAGCTTCGCCGGCCCCAATGCATTGTGCACCAGCCGGGACTCGCCTCACGCGGCGAATGTACCAGTCTCGGCTCGGCAGGCAAGCTGTCCAACCATAGTTGGCGCTCGTACAGGTAGTCATCGTTGTATATGTCTCCTGTATACCGAGTCCCGTCGTCGGGCATGATGCAGACGACCCTTTCGTCCGGATGTAAGCGCGAGTAGCGGTCCGCCACCAGCCAAGCCGCCCCGCTAGTCCCGCCGCGGAAGAGCGTGCTCTGCCGATGCAGCCGCCGTGTCGCTGTGTATGCCTCGGCCGCAGTTACCCAGTGGATTTCATCCACCAGGCTATGGTCCACATTAGCCGGGAGAAGACTGTTGCCGAGGCCGCGCAGGGAACGCTGCCCATCTTCCTGGCCGAATAGCACGCTGTTGAAAGTATCGACGCCGATGATCCGTAAGTCTCCGAAGAGGCTTCGCAGGTGCCGGCCGATGCCGCAGAGCGATCCTCCCGAACCGACGGTGCCGACCAGGCAATCGATCTGTCCCAGGGAGCGCGCCGCCTGCTCGGCGAATGAACCGTAAGATTCCGCGTTAGCCGGGTTGTCATACTGATTGAGCCACCAGCTATCGGGATTCTCCACGCAGATTTCGTGCAGGCGGTCGAGCCGCGCCCGCTGGTACCCCCCTTTCGCTGCGGGGGCCGTCACCCGTTCCACGCGACACCCCAGGTCCTGCAGACGCCGCAGCAGCGTGTCATCGCAGGCGTAATCGGTCACGATGGTCACCGCCTGGCCGATCCAATTGCACACGATCGCCAGGGCCAGGGCCAAGGTCCCCGATGACGACTCGACGACCATCGTGCTTTCCCGGACCAACCCATCTGCGATCGCCCGGCGCAGGCAGAATTCCGCCGGATAGATCTTCATCAACGGGAAAACAGCCGCGACCAGATTCTCATTCAACGGGATCAGACTTGGCTCGAACGACTTCAGTATAGCCGAAGCGGTATTAGGGTTCATGTTTCGGATGGTTCGAGAATGCCGCGCAGCTCGCTCGCGATGATCGCCAGGAGTTGAGCTTGAGACTCCTCGATGAAGAAATGCCCTCCGGGCAGCATGTGTAGAGAGAATGGGCCGGTGGTATGTCCGCGCCAGGGACGCAGCAACTCCTCGGGCGTGGTTGGGTCCCGGACCCCGCCGAAGACGCTGATCCGTCGGCTCAATGGTGGCTCCTCCCGGTACTCGTAGGTTTGGGTCGCTTCGAAGTCGGCCCGAACGATCGGCAGCAGTAACTGCAACGCCTCCGCATTGTCCAGTATCTCCGCCGGAGTCCCGTCCAGCCGGCGGAGTTCGTCTACGAACTCGGCGTCCGGCAGGAGATAGTCTCTCCGGCCCTCCGGGATGTGCGGCGCCCTCCCGCCCGAAACGAAGAGCGCTTCCGGCTCCGTCCCATGGACTTTCCGCAGGAAGTGTGAGAGCTCGAAGGCAACCAGGGCACCCATGCTGTGCCCGAAAAACGCAAACGGTCTGTCCAGGTCTGGGAGCAGCGCCTGCCCGAGAGAGCGCACAAGCGGCTCCAACCGGGTGAATAGGGGCTCGAAAAGCCGATTGCCCCTCCCAGGGAGGTGGATGGGGCACGCGTCAACGCCAGCCGGCATGGCGTCTTCCCAACCGCGGAAGATAAGGCTGCTCCCGCCGGCTGGAGGAATCAGGAAGAGTCTCAGCGCCGAGCCAGGCCGCAGGGATTGCCGCAAGAGCCAGCCGCCGTTGTCTTTGGCTTTCCCTTTGTGTCGTAGACTTTGCATGTCGCCTTGGCCTTTATGCCGGGGTCGCCGAGATCTGTTGCGCTAGCGATTCCCCGCCAGCCAGGGAATTCGCCGCCTGCCACACGGGCGCGAGACTCCCCATTCTCTGCGACGCATCCTGGCAATACATGAAATGCTCGTTGAGCGATTTCCCGGGCATAAATGGCAGCTGGGACCGCCTGTAATTCACCTGGAAGCGGTTGGTCGATCGATCGTTCCCCTGGATGGGGATGTGCTCGAACAAGGATTCGAGGTGTTGTGAAGAGGGGATCTCGACGATGTAACCGTCCGGGGCCGCGCTGAGCCACATGTGCTTAAACTCATGTGGCTTGGGTACGATCTGAGTATTCTGGTAAACGTAGGGCCGTGTCACCAGGTCAAGCTCAAAATAGAATTGCGCCATGGGATCGCTCCAGAAATCCTGGGACATGACGAATTTCTCTAGCAGCTCGTCGAACGCTTCTCTCTCCGCATGGAGGATGAGATGAACCAGCGCGCCGGTGTTGGCGAAGGCCACGTGTTCGAGGGCTTTGATCGACTTCTCGCAGAAGACCGTCCAGGGATGAGCCGATTGCTGCTGGCTGAAGGCGATAAAGGCGCGGAAGAAATCCCCATACTCCATGATGCCCCGGCTGCTCAGGTAGCGCCCGAGAAACCACAGAGCGCGAAGCGAATAGAGGCAGGTGACGGCATAGGTGTAGCGGATGCCCGCCCGGTAGGCGTTGACATCCACCTCCTTGGTCAAGATGACGATTTCAGCCTCGCTGTTGGGGTCCGGATCGCGAATGGTCTGCAGCCCATACTCCTGGCGCTTCTGCGCCAGCCCGACGTTGTTCATCAGCAGGAGGGGATAGACGACGAAGGAATCCGCGCCGATTTTACACAATGTCGCCAGACCTTCCTGGAAGCTGTAAAGCGTCTCGCCCGGCAGCGGCCAGATGATTTCGATGAAGGAAGATATTCCTTGCTGATTGAGCGTCTGCTGGATGTCGGTATAAGCGGAAGTTTTGATGTTGTCCCGTTCGACGCGCTTGAGAGTTTCCGGGTTCATGGTTTGAAGCGCCACTGATTGGACGGCGATCATCCCGGCCTCGTGGAAAAGCCCGGTGATCTCGGCGACGCGACCCGGCGTATTCTTCGAGCCGCAGAAATAGACCGAGGTCGGAGCGCCATGTTGCTTCTGGCAATCCACGATATATTTAGTGAGTTCCACGTCCCGCTGCAACATCCCCCAGTTCGCATCGGCGATGAACAGGTACCAGCATCCCGACTCGCTTATCCAGGAGAGCTCTCGCCGGATCCGATCCTCGTCGTACTTATAGACTTTCGACCCGGTTGCCGCCCCCCAGTAGCAGTAATTACACTTGAATGGACACCCGCGATTGGTCTCGATCAGCATCCACGTATATTTGCCTTTTTCGAACACCCCCTCAAGGAACGGCGACGGGATCTCGGCGAGGTCCGTGATCCTCGACTCAGCGGGGGTGGTGAGCAGCTGTTGGTCGCGATAGAAGCTGAGGCTATTGACGGTCGAGAAATCGGTCTCCGGCGAGATCAGGGCGCGGAGAAAGGCGGCAAGCGTCCGCTCGCCTTCACCATTACAGACGAACACATTCTCTTGTTCCGGGTTCAAGTAACGAACCGCCTGATGCATCACTTGCGGCCCGCCGAGCAGGTAATAGGCGTCCGGCTTCGCCGCCAAGAGCGCATTCAGCAGCCGGCGCACCAGTCTCGTATTCCACACGTAGCACGAGAACGCATAGACATCGGCGTCGCTCTGTTCCAGCGCTGAAAGAACCTCTGCATACGGCGTCTTGACCGGCAGCGAGATCTTCTCGAACTGGAAGGACGATTCGAGCAATGGGTCTTTCCGGGAATAGGCCTCCATGTAACCGGATGCGAGAGGCACCACTCCTGAAAAGACGGGGAGCTCGATAAAAGTCACTTTCTGTGTTTGCAACATGTGAATCTCCTCCTTAAATCCAATTACGTGTGGAATCGCAGCACGTTCGTGATGCCGAGTACATCCAGTTCTTTGCAGACCTGCTCCGTCTTGTTCTCCATGCTCGAGTCGGAGGGATCGAAGAGGAAGCTCAGGACCGTTCCCGAGTGCGCCACCGCAATCCCGAGCGCGTTCACGCATTGGGCCAGCCGGTACAGCTCGGAAAACATCGGTTTGGGAAGGAACTGCTCATTGATGACCGCGCTCGAGGTGGCCATGCGCCCGAGTAGCGCGAGGTCTCGATCGCGTACCGCCCTTCGGACTCCTGCCACCAGTGCCTCGAATTGGTCGATCTGGCGCCGGTCGTACGTCGCGGGATCGAAGTCGAGTGTGTTCACCCTTCCGCCCATGTCCGTATCGATGCCCAGCACTTCGAGCCTGGGCAGGCGCTGCCCGAGGTCTTCCAGCACGACTCCCTCGCGATGTGCAAACAGCACGGCCCGGCTGAACATCAAATTGTCGCTGGCGATTTCCGCCGCCGTCACCACCTCCGCCACCTCTTCTTCGGTCAGGTTTCGATCCACGGCCGCCGCCGCGGCCAAGGCCCCGGCCACGCAGTCAGCGGTGGAGCTGCCATAGCCTTTGGCCTCCGTAATATTGCTCTCGACAAGGATCGTCCCCCCCAATTGTGAAAAGCCGACCTTCTCGAGCGTCAGCTCCACGACCTTGCGAATCTTCGTTTTGTGGACCGGTTCGACTGTCAAGCTCTCTCCGAACACCGGTGCGAAGGTGACCGTCGAACAGAGGCGGTCGCAGGGCAGGCTGATCAGAAATCGGCGGCGCCGTTGGTTGTGATCCTGGAGCTGTCCCTGGATCAGCTCGCCGTGCTGGGCGATACATCTCCGCCGCACCACCGCCGGGATGATACCAGCGTAGGACTCCCGGCCAGGGGAGACCTCTAAATCTTCTAGATCCAGCCGTGCATCGGATTGCTGGCCTAGCCGGGGACTGCGGGAAAAGTTGTCATGCATGGCTTCTTGTGTTTTCATGAAGTTTTGGCGGCTTCGGCAGTTCGAGCAAATCGGGGTTTGAGCGGTTTATGAGGGGGCCGCGTTGTGAACAGAGATGAGACGGAGGAATCGGATTACCCTACCGCCGAGGACACTACCTCTTGACGCGGGTTCTCGGCCATCCAGCCGTCGTCCAACTGAATCACGCGGTCGGCGGTGTCGTAGTAGCGCTGGTCGTGGCTGATCACGAAGACTGTCTTTCCTCTGGCCCGCAGCTCCGGCAGGATCTCCTGGTAAAATAGAATCTTGAAATTCGGGTCCTGATCCGCCGCCCATTCGTCGAAGAGAAAAATCGGACGGTCTTCGAGGTAGGCTGCGAGCAGGGCCAGACGCTTCCGCTGCCCCTGCGAAAGGTCCGTGGTCGAAAACAGACCCTCCTTTACTTGCACTTTATGATCCAACTGGAGCCGCCGGAGATAGGTCTCGGCCTTCTCGTCGAGTCCCGTCTTCTCGGCCCCGAGGAGCTTTTCGAAAACGAAGAAGTCCGCGAACACCGCCGAGAAGAGCTGGCTATAGTCTTCCCGGTCCGCGTCCGATACCGCTTTTCCGTCCAGCCGGATTTGTCCGGACTCCGGGCTGTAGAGACCCGCCAGCAACTTCGCCAGGGTCGTCTTCCCGCTCCCATTGCCCCCGGTGATGAAGATCAACTCGCCGGGAGTGACGGCGAAACTGATCGGACCAAGAGTGAACCGGCGATTTTCGTCGTCCATGTTGTACGAGAAGACGAGCTGCTCGAGTTCGAGGCGTTCCCACGCTGATTTGGGAGGCGCGAGGCGCTCGATGTTTTGCTCGGCTTCCGTCTTGGCCAGCGTCAGGCCGACCTCTTCGATGCTCTTCAACGCCACGGAGCCCTTGGCGAATTGCGGGGCCTGGTGCTGGATGAATTCGATGGGTTCCATCAAATAGAGCATGATCAGCACGAAATTCATGAGGGTGCTGTTCGGCACCGTCATGAAACGCGGGATGACGAAAACGAGCAGGCCGATCGTGAGGAAGGTCAACATCTCGGCCCACGTCGCTCCGAGGACCGCGATGCGCATCGCTTTTATGTTATGGACGCGGTAGCGGTCGGCGCTCTCTTCCAGTTCCGAGACGAACTCCCGCCTTCGGAAGCGGTTGACCTTCAGTTCCTTGATGCCGCTGATGAGGGCCCGCAGGTGAGACATCACGGTGTTGTGTTCTTTGCGCGCGCGTGCGAAGTGCCCCGAGGCAATCATAAACGGGATTTGCGCGGTGAACAGCAGCACCACGATCAGAACCATCACGATCAGGAATAACGACAAGGACTGCCAGGCCAGGAACAACAGGCAGGTAACGACTGCCGCCACGTTGACGCACACCACCGGCAGATTGGCGATGGCGTTCATAAGATTGAGAATGTCGTCGGTCAGGATCGCCAGCAGCCGCGGCATACCGGTCTCCTCCAGCCGCTTCAGCGGAACGTCCAGAATCTGCCGGCTGATGCGCGATCGGAGCTGGAGCATAGCCGACTGGCCGATGCTGACCAGCATGAGTGCCGAACCTGCTCGCGTGACCATACCCAGTGCGGCCAGCCCGATGAAGACCAAAAACAGGTTCGCTGACTGTGAGCTGGTGCGCTCCAACCCGGCATTGATGACAACGAGAACGGCCGTGCTGGCCGCTCCGCCTGCCAAGCCCGCGATCACCGCCATGACAAGCATTCGCGGCGAGTGATTAATGAGGAAGCGAATCAGTCGCATGATGTCCTTTCTACCGGCCTCGATGATGGTTCCGGAGACGCCGAGTTCCTGGCGATCCCTCGGCGCTTCAGAGGTCACCCATTGCGCAGGCGACGGCTTCGGCCAGAAAAGCCGCCTGGGGAAGTTTCATGATGGAATAATGATCGCCGGCAATCGTGTGCTGCTCGACCGGCCTGCGGCTCAAAGATTGCCAGCCTGTCAGGGACCGGGAATTACGAGACCCGGCCTTGGATGCCGCCGCGCGGAAAAGCACTACGCGTTCGGCGTCAATCTCGCCGCCGGGCGAATAGCGCAGCATAGCGCCCACATGTGCATCTAGAATCGCCCGCAATCGCTTACCGGCGGCTTCGTCAATCGCCGCGCCCAGAATCTGCGCTTCGCGGTCGAATAAGCCGTCCTCGGTGAGACCCATCTTCAGGGCGAGCCGGTGCATGTGGGAGCGGGCACGCCCTAGTGGCGGTTGCGAATCGATTAGGCCCAGGAAGGTCACGCGTTCGCCCGCGCTCCTCAATTGGCGAGCCATCTCGAAGGCCACCAGGCCGCCGAACGACCAGCCGGCGATCGCGTACGGGCCGTGGGGCTGGCGGTGCATCACCGGTTCGAGATAGTGCGCCGCGAGCTGCTCGATATCGAGTTCCTCTACTTCGCCGCTGTCGAAGCCGGGGCGCTCAAGACCATAGATGGGCCTTCGCGGGGGTAAGGCGTTCGTCAACTCGCGGTAAGGGAATAAGCTGCCACCTATCGCATGGACCAAGAATAGCGGCGCGCGTTCGCCAGTCGGGCGCAACAGCACCAACGGGCCGTCGCGCCGTAGATCGGACAGGTCGAGAGCGGCGGCCAACCCGGCGATCGTGGGCTGGGTGAAGAATATCGACTGGGGGAGTTCGAAGCCGAGGCGCTGGCGCACCATCGCTTTCAGCTTGAC